>JADMIO010606949.1_pt1 | contig 78617 bp, 67 predicted proteins | sample 8958161 | NCBI WGS metagenome assembly JADMIO01 (sample SAMN16585339, study PRJNA669376) | soil metagenome | isolation source: Crop rotation soil | place: USA: Cullars Rotation, Alabama | collected 2011 | reverse complement strand
CCGCGACTTCAAGTCACGTGAATTCCAAGCTTCGGATCCCACTGTGCTGGAAAGCGAAGCGGGGCGAGACCGCCGTCCGGCTCGGCCGGTATATCGATTGACGGCGCACCGCCTCTACCGCGTCACTGTGGCCGCCGCGATCGTCGCTTCCGCCCGGCGCACCAGGTCGTCTCCGATCGCCGCCCCCCACTGGTCGTATACGGGACGCGTCGCATCGCGGAACGCCTGCTTGCCGGCGTCGGTCAGCCGCGTCACCGTCGTGCCCTGCCGCGCCGCCTCGCTCAGCGCGGCATCCCCGCCCTGTCGCACGCGCAGCGCTCTCGCCGCAGCGGCGGCGTCGCGCGCTGCCTGACGCACCAGTTCCCGGTCGGCGGCGCTCCACGAGAGCCACGCCTGGCGATTGACGGCGAACACCAGCGCGTCGCCATGCGCTCCCCACAATTGCAGATGCGAAAAACCGGCGGCCGCTGCGTGCGAGGCGCGGAATGCGCTGGTCGTCGTTTCTTCGGCATCCAGGCTTCCCGCGAGCGCCGCGACCCTCGCATCGGCGCCGCGCATCGACGCGGTCGTTGCGCCCAGCCGCGCCAGCGTCTGGTCCAGCAGCGCGAGTCCTGACGTTCGGACGCGCAAGCCGGCGAAGTCGGCCGGGGCCCGCAACGCGCGCTTGCTGGCGATCTCGATGAAACCGTTCGATGCCCAGGCGATGACGACGACGCCCTGCGCTTCCAGATGCGCACCGAGCTCCGCGCCGATCGGACTGTCCAGCAGCGCGTCGAGCGCTTGCTCGCCGGGCAGAAGCCACGGCAGCGCGATCAGGCTGAGCGCGGCGACGTCGCGCGACCAGGCGAGTGTCGAGCCCACAGCGAGGGTGATCGATCCATCGCGCAGCGCGGCGAACTCGCGGGAAGCGTCGCGCTGGAACAAGGTCGCGCCGGGATAATGGCGGACCGCGAGGCGCCCGCCCGAGCGTTCCCGGATCAGCGCCCCCCATCGCTCGCCCGCCTTGCCTTGCGCGTAGGCGGGCCCGAGCGCCGTCGACAGTTTCCACTCGGGTTGGTCCGGCCCGGCAGCGGCCGACGCCGTCGGCGCCCCACCCTGCGCGGATGCCGGCGCGCAGACGGTGAGAAGCCAAGCAAACACGGCCAAGCCACGCGGGGAAAACACCACGTTCCCAGCGTAGCGACCTCCGGGCGGGCCCGTCAACCGTGGCGCCGGCGAGCTCGCGCGCTCCTACATGCCCAGCAGACCTCGCGCAGCGCCTTCCTCGGTAATCAGCACGCCGGCACCGGTGGCCTTCAACGCGGCGCGTATCGCCGCGACCTTGCGGCGCCCGCCCGCCGCGACGACGATCCTGGGTACGCGCCGCAGATCCTCGAGGTCGACCGACACGACGCGCCGGTTCACCGGGTGGTCGACGACGTTGCCTTCGGCGTCGATGAAGTGACACAGGACATCGCCGACCGCCCCGGCAGCCTGCAGGCTCGCCAACGTCGAGAGCGGCAGTATGCCCTCGCGGAACAGGGTCGCTTCCTCGCTGACGTCGCCGACGCTGACCAAGGCCAGGTCGACGCGGCGCGCCCGTTCGAGCAGTTCGCGCAGGCCCGGCTCGGACCACAGGGCCGCACGAACCGTTTCGTCGGCGACGATGACCGGCGCCGTCAGCTGGTAGCAATCGGCGCCGAACGCGTCGGCGATGCGCCGCGCGACCGCCGACGGGTTGACCGCGCGCGAGTGCGTCATTCCGCCCAGCAGCGAAACCACCGACAGGCGCTGGCAAGGCTGCCCGCCCAGCGCCTTGAGGCTCATATGCAGCGTCGCGCCCCAGCCGACGCCAAGCGACATGCCGTCTTTCATCTGGTCGGTCAAATACGTGCCGGCGGCATGTCCCACGACGGTGGTGATCTCGTTCGCGGCGGCCGGCGCCGGTACGACGATGGCGTCGGCGAGCCCGAAGGCGGCGACCAGCTTCCGTTCCAGCGCGATCTGCTCGCTGGCGCGATCCTCGATGCGGATCCGCACGATGCCGTTGTCGCGAGCCGAGGCCAGCAAGCGGATCACCTTGGCGCGGCTGATGTTCATGAACCGCGCGATCTGCTCCTGGGTCATATCTTCGACGTAATATAGCCACGCCGCCCTGACCCGGAGATCCGGCGAAGCTACCGGCTCGCGGGCGGCGGGTCGCTCGTTCTCGGCCATCGGCTGGCTTCCTTCTTTCGTCGGGGGTGCGCAGCGTGGCATCGTTGCCCGCGAGTGGCAAGCGCTCGGCGGCCCGCGCGGGGTGCCAGCAGTTATCCTAGACAGATCTTGGGCTGGAGATATGTTCAGCCTATAATACAAAAGTCCGGATGCCATCCTATCCGGCCCACTGCGAGGAACCATGCCCGACCCGTCGATGCCAAGACTCGGCGATTCGATCGCCGAGGCACTGAAGTTTCGCCAGATCGAGGGGCGGCCGGTGCGCGTCGGCCTGATCGGCGCCGGCCAGATGGGTACCGACATCATCGTCCAGACCGCGCTGATGGCCGGCATCGATGTCGTTGCCGCGGCCGACGCGATTCCCGACAACGTATTCGCCGCGCGGGCCATTGCCGGAACGGGGGCGCTGGAACCGCTGCTGGTCGAAGGCAGCGCCGCGGTCTCCCGCGCCATTTCGCGCCGCCAGCTCGCCGTCGTGCGCTCGCACCGCGACGTATGCACGGCGGAGGGTGTCGACGTCGTCATCGATGCGACCGGCAATCCGAACGTCGGGGCCGAGGTCGCGTTGGCGACGATCGCCGCCGGCAAGCACATCGTGATGATGAATGTCGAGGCCGACGTCACTATCGGCGCCTACCTCGCCGCGAAGGCGGCGGCCGCCGGCGTCGTCTATACGCTGGGCGCAGGCGACGAGCCCTCGGCGACGATGGAGCTGATCAATTTCGTGCGCGGTCTCGGCTATCCGATCGTCGCCGCCGGCAAGGGCAAGAACAACGCTTTTCGCATCGATGCGACGCCCGACGCGTACGTCGACGAAGCCAAGCGGCGCAACATGAATCCGCGCATGCTGGTCGAATTCGTCGACGGCTCGAAGACTATGGTCGAAATGGTGGCGATCGCCAACGCCACCGGGCTCGTCCCCGACATCCCGGGCATGCACGGGCCCGACGCACCGCTCGCCTCGCTGCACAAGGTGCTGTGCCCGCGCGAGGAAGGCGGCTTGCTGTCGCGCAAAGGTGTCGTCGATTTCACCGTGTCTCCCGGGGTCGCGCCGGGCGTGTTCGTCGTCGCCGAAATGCGCCACCCGCGGCTGCGCGAGCGGATGAACGATCTGCACCTCGGCGAGGGGCCCTACTACACGTTCTTCCGCCCCTACCATCTGACCAGCCTGGAAGTGCCGCTGTCGGCAGCCGCCGCCGTGCTGTTCGGGCAAAGCCATATGCGGCCGCTGCCGGTCCCCTCGGCCGAAGTCGGCGCGCGCGCCAAGCGCGATCTCGCCGTCGGCGAAAAGCTCGACGCGATCGGCGAATACTGCTACCGCGGCTTTGCGCTGTCGCGCGCCGACGCGCTCGCGCGCGACGCCTTGCCGCTGGGACTCGCGCAGGGCGCCGTCACCCGGACGCCGATCGCCAAGGGCGAACTCCTGACCTATGCCAACTGCGCGCCGGACGAAGCGCTCAAGATCGTCCAGGTGCGGCGCGCGCAGGATGCGTTGATCCGCGCCGCGAGCGACGAGCCCGCCGTCGCCGTCGCATCATGACGGCTCTCCGGCGCAATCGCGCGGTGGGCTGCGCCGCGGCGGTCTGATCGTGGCTATCGCTCCCGGCAGCCGCACCTCGGCGGCGCAGGCGCCCGAGCGTCCCGAGCTCGCCGCGCTGGGCGACGACGCGCTGCGCGTTGCCTTGTCGCGAATGCAGCTGATCCGCAAGTTCGAAGAGGCCGCCGAGGCGAGCTACATGCGCGGCCTGATCCACGGCACCATGCACCTGTCGATCGGACAGGAAGCGAGCGCGGTCGGGTCGACGCTCGAGCTCGCCCGCGACGACTACATTCTCTCCACGCATCGCGGCCACGGCCATTGCATCGCCAAAGGCGCCGATCCGGCGCGGATGTTCGCCGAGTTCTTCGGCAAGGAAAACGGCTATTGCCGCGGCCGCGGCGGGTCGATGCACATCGCCGACGTCGAGGGCGGCAATCTGGGGGCCAATGGGATCGTCGCCGGCGGGTTGCCGATCGCCGTCGGTGTCGGCATGAGCATCAAGGCGCAAAAACAGCATCGCGTCTGCATGGTGTTTTTCGGCGACGGCGCCGCCAACGAGGGCGCGTTCCACGAGTCGCTCAACATGGCATCGATCTGGCGGCTGCCCATTGTGTTCGTCTGCGAAAACAACAAGTACGGCATGTCGATGGACATCGCTCGCGCGATGGCAGTGGCCAATGTCGCCGACCGCGCGCCGGCGTACGCGATGCCGGGCATCGCCGTCGACGGCAACGACCTGCCCGCGGTCGTCGCCGCGGCGCGGCCGGCAATCGAGCGCGCCCGGCAGGGCGGCGGGCCGACCTTGCTCGAATGCAAGACCTACCGGCTGCGCGGGCACTCGAAGAGCGATCGCAACCTCTATCGCAGCAAGGAGGAAATCGAGGCCTGGCGCGACAGGGACGCTATCCGCCGACTCGAGCAAGAGCTCGTCGCGCATGGCCGCTTTACGGAAGACGAATTGCTCGCGCTCGAACAGGCAGCGCAGAAGACAATCGACGAGGCGGTGGAATTCGCCAAGGCGAGTCCCGACCCCGATCCCGCCCAGCTGGCGCGCGACGTCTATGCCGCCTGAGCTTGTCGTCGCCCAGGCGGGAACGCGGGAACTGTCGTACGCCGAGGCGATCCGCGAAGGCCTGGCGCAGGCGATGCAGGCCGACGAGCGCGTCTTCCTGTTCGGCGAGGACGTCGGTGTTTACGGCGGCGCGTTCGGCGTCTCCGGCGACCTGTTCCACAAGTTCGGTCCCGAGCGCGTGATCGATACGCCGATCAGCGAACTCGGGATTGCAGGCGCGGCGGTCGGCGCCGCGATCACCGGCATGAAGCCGGTGCTCGAGCTGCAATTCTCGGACTTCGTGACGCTGGCGATGGAGCAGATCGTCAACCAGGCGGCGAAGATCCACTTCATGTTCGGCGGCAAGGCGACGGTGCCGATGGTGGTGCGCCTGCCCGGCGGGTCGGGCACCGGCGCGGCAGCGCAGCACAGCCAGAGCCTCGAAGCCTGGTTCGCCCATGTCCCCGGCTTGAAGGTCGTCCAGCCTTCGACGCCGCACGACGCCAAGGGCCTGTTGCTGGCGGCGATCGACGATCCCAACCCGGTGCTGATTTTCGAGCACAAGCTGCTGTACAAGACGCGGGGGCCGGTGCCGGAGGATGCGTATCGCGTGCCGATCGGCAAGGCGGCGGTGCGCCGCCCCGGGCGCGACCTCACGATCGTCGGCAGCTCGATCATGGCGATCCGCGCCGCGGCGGCGGCGGCGCGCCTCGCCACCGAGGACATCGACGCCGAAGTGATCGACCTGCGGTCGCTGCGCCCGATCGATCTTCCGACGATCTCCGCCAGCGTGCGCAAGACGCACCGGCTGCTGATCGTCTACGAAGGCGTCAAGATCATGGGCATAGGCGCCGAGATTTCGGCGATGATCGCCGAGAGCGATGCGTTCGATTTTCTCGACGCGCCGATCGCGCGGCTCGGCGGCGCCGACGTGCCGCTGCCGTACAACCCGGTGCTCGAAAAGGCGGCGGTCCCGCAGGAGGACGATATCGTCGCGGCGGCGCGCCGCCTGGTGCGCGAGGGACGGGCCTGATGCCGATCGAAGTCATTCTGCCCAAGGTCGACATGGACATGGACGACGGCATCATCACCGAATGGAAGGTGGCGCCGGGCGATCGCGTGCGGCAGGGCCAGATCCTGTTCGATATCGAGACCAACAAGTCGGTGATGGAAGTCGAATCTCCAGGCACCGGCGTCATTCGCGACCTGGCGCCGATCACCGGCGAGCCCATCGCCGTCGGGACGGTCGTCGGCTGGATCGATGCCGACGCCGAGGTGGGCGCATCGTCACCCGCCGCCGCGGCGCGCGCCAAGACGCCGTCGTCATCCGCAACGAAGGAGGACGCTGTCGGCCACGCAGCGGCCGCAGCTACGCCGGCGGCGTTCGTGGAGGCTGCGACCGGCACGCGGTCGGACTCGATTCGCGCCACGCCACTCGCTCGCCGCGCGGCGCGCATGCTCGACGTGGACCTCGCCGGCGTCACAGGATCCGGGCCGGCCGGCCGCATCGTCGAAAAGGACGTTGCCGCCCACGCGGGCCGGGCGCCCAAGAGCGCCGTCCCGAGTGCCGATCGCCTGGTCCCGTTCAACCCTGTACGCCGCATCGTCGCGCAGCGCCTTGCCGAAAGCGCGCGAAGCGCGCCGCATTTCTTCGTCTCCGCTCAGATCGACATGGGCGCGCTGCAGGCCGCGTTGCGGCATCCCGGTGGGCAGCAGTCGCCGGAGCGGCCGCGCCCGAGCATCACCGTCGCGCTCGCCTATCTCGCCGGCCGCGTGCTGGCGCTGCACCCGCTGCTCAATGCCAGCATCGAAGGCGATGCCGTGCGCCTGCATGCCCGGGTCAACATCGGGGTCGCGATCGACGACCAGGGCGACTTATTCGTGCCGGTGCTGCGCGACGTGCCGGCGCACACGCTGGACGATCTGGCGCGCGAATTCGCGCGGCTGCGCGCCGCGGTTCGAGCGCGCGATATCGTGCCGGACGACATGCGCGGCGGCACGTTCACGATCTCGAATCTGGGCATGTATGGCGTCGATGCGTTCACGGCGATCATCAACCCGCCCGAAAGCGCGATTCTCGCTATCGGGCGCACGGCCGACACGCCGGTCGGGCGCGACGGCCAGGTCGTGCTGCGTCCGATGGCGACATTCACGCTGTCGTCGGACCATCGCATCGTCGACGGCGTGACCGCGGCGCGCTTCGTCGCCGACTTGCGGGAGGCTATCGAACATCCCGAAGGACTGTCGTAACCTTGGCGGTCATGGAATCATCGCTGCACGGACGAAGCGGTCGTTGCCGTAGCGGACGGCGGACGGTATAAGAACGAGCGGCGGCGCCGCTTTGGCGTCGAACGGCATTTTCGGAGGAGTGACATGAATTACCTATTGCGCGGCGTCTGGCTTGCTGCGGCGCTGGTCTCGATGCTGGTGCCGCTCTCGGCCCAAGCCCAGGCCCCGAAGGGCAAGCTCGTGCTGTACACGTCGCAACCCGAGCGCGATGCGACGCAGACGACCACGGCGTTCAAGCAGGCGTATCCGGGCATCGAGGTCGAAGTGTTCCGCTCGGGGACGACCGAGGTGATGGGCAAGCTCGCCGCGGAATTCGCCGCCGGCGCGCCGAAGGCCGATGTGCTGCTGATCGCCGACGCGGCCAGCATGGAAGCGCTGAAAAAGGATGGCCGCTTGCTCGCGTATCCGGAAGCGAAAGTCGCCGGGCTGGCCGCCGGAACTTACGACGCCGACCGCACGTATTTCGGCTCCAAGCTGATCACGACGGGCATCGCGGTCAACACCGCGGCCAAGACCCGGCCCGCTTCCTGGGCCGACCTTGCGAAGCCGGAAAACAAGGGCCAGATCGCGATGCCGAGTCCGCTGTATTCGGGCGCGGCCGCGATCATGCTGGGGACGATGACCGCCCGCTCGGATCTGGGCTGGGCTTTTTTCGAGAAGCTCAAGGCCGACGAGGCCGTCGCGGTTCGCGGCAACGGCGCGGTGCTCACCGCGGTTGCCAGCGGCGAAAAGCCGTACGGCGTGCTGGTCGACTTCATGGCCTTCAACGCCAAGGCGAAAGGTTCGCCGATCGACTTCATCTTCCCCGCCGAAGGCGTGCCCGCGGTGACCGAGCCGGTGGCCATGCTGAAGACGACGCAGAACCCCGCCGCCGCGCGCGCCTTCATCGACTTCATCCTGTCGGACGAAGGGCAGAAGCTCGCGCTGTCGATGGGCTACATCCCGGCCAGGGCGAGCGTCGGCACGCCGTCGTGGCTGCCGCCCGGAACGGTCATCAAGCTGATGCCGACCGACATCGGCAACGTGGTGCAAAACAACAGCGCCAATCTGAAGCGTTTCTCCGAGCTGTTCGGTAACTGACCCCGATCCGCCGACGCGCGACGATGGCGGACACCGCAGGCTGGCGCGAGCGCGCCGAGGAGACGGCGCTGTTGTGGGCGCTGGTCGCGATCGTCGCGATCCTTTCGCTGTTGCCGCTCGCGCGATTGCTGTTCGAGGGCGTAGCCCCGGGCGGTCGGTTCTCGACCGCGGCGCTGACCAGCGTGCTTTCGAGCGCCACGACGTGGACGGCAGCCCGGCACAGCATCGCGACCGCATGCGGCGGCACGGTGCTGGCGGTGCTGATCGGGGCCACGGTCGCGGTGCTGGTCGGGCTTACCGATATCCGCGGCCGCAACGCCTTCGTCTTCTGCTTCGTGCTGCCGCTGATGATCGCGCCACAGGTGGTGGCGCTGGCGTGGCTGCAGCTGTTCGGGCCGTCGAGCACACTGCTGAAGATGCTCGGATTGGCGCCGGCGATGGGCAGCCGCAATCCGCTCTACTCGGCCGAGGGCATCATCCTGTTGCTGGGCGTGCAGTACGCGCCGCTGGTGTTTCTGACGTTGCGCGCGGGACTGCGCACGTTGCCGCAGGAACTGCTCGAAGCGGGCCTCGCGGCCGGGGCGAAGCCGCTGACGATTCTGCGCACGATCGTGCTGCCGCTGATGACGCCGCCGCTGGTCGCCGGAATCGCGCTCTGCTTCGTCTCGTGCCTGGGCAACTTCGGCATTCCGGCGTTTCTGGGCATTCCGGGCAATTACCTGGTCCTGCCGACGCTGATCTACCAGCGGCTCGCGGGCCTTGGGCCAAGCGTGCTGTCCGAGGTCGCCGTGCTGTCGTGCCTGATCGGCTTTATCGCCGTGCTGGGCATCTTTCTGCAGGACCTGATGCTGCGGCGGCGGGATTTCCGCATCACGACGACGTCGAACGCGATGCGCCCGTTCGAGCTCGGACGCTGGCGTCCGGCGGTCGAGATCGCACTGTGGATCCTGACGATCGTCGTGCTCGTACTGCCGCTGATCGCGCTGCTCCTGAGCTCGCTGGTGCCCGCGGTCGGCGTGCCGCTGACGGCGCAGTCGGCGACCTGGTCGAACTACGATTACGTGCTGTTCGATCATGCCGCCGCAAAACGCGCTTTTGTCAACAGCTTCAGCCTGTCGGCGACCGCGGCCATCGCCATCGTCCTCATCGCCGTTCCGCTCGCGTATTTTCTGGTCTGGCGCCGCTCGCGGCTTTTGCGCCTGCTCAACCTCGTCACCGAGATGCCGTACGCGCTGCCCGGCGTCGTGCTCGCGATCGCCGCCATTCTGGTCTTCCTGAAGCCGCTGCCTGTGCTCGGCCTCACGCTGTACAACACCGTCTGGATCATCCTGTTCGGCTATCTGGCGCGTTTCCTGGTGCTCGGCCTGCGTCCGGTGATCGGCGGCTATTACCAGCTCGACCGCACGCTCGAGGAAGCCGCGCAGATCGCCGGCGCGCGTCTGCTGCGGCGCCTCACGACGATCATCCTGCCGCTGGTCGCTCCGATGGCGATCGCGGGCGCGCTGCTGGTGTTTCTCACCGCGTTCAATGAGCTGACGGTGTCGGCGCTGCTGTGGTCGTCGGGCGCCGAGACGCTGGGCGTGGTCGTATTTTCGTTCCAGCAGGGCGGCGACTCGACCTACGCCGCGGCGCTGGCGATGCTGACCGTCGCCGTGACGATCGCGCTGATGCTCTCGACCTTGCTCACCGGGAAGCCGGCAAGAGGCGTGCTGCCATGGCGCGGCTGATCGTCGACCGCGTCACCAAGACGTTCGGCGCGTTTCGCGCGCTCGACGAAGTCTCTCTCGACGTCAGCGACGGCGAGTTCATGGCGATCCTCGGCGCGTCCGGCTGCGGCAAGACTACGTTGCTGCGACAGATCGCCGGCTTCGACAAGCTCGACGGCGGTCGCATCGTCATCGGCGACACGGTCGTCTCGGCGGTCGGGCAACACGTGCCTCCCGAGCGGCGCCGCATCGGCATCGTCTTCCAGTCGTACGCGCTGTGGCCGCACATGACGGTCGCCGAGAACGTCGCCTACGGCCTGACCGTCGCCGGTGTGCGCGATCCGGAACGGGCGCGGCGCGTCGAGGCGGCGCTCGCGCTGGTCGAGCTTAAAGGCTATGCCGCGCGCCGGCCGTCGCAACTGTCAGGCGGCCAGCGCCAGCGCGTGGCGCTCGCACGCTGCCTCGTCACCGAGCCCTCGCTGGTGCTGCTCGACGAGCCGCTGGCGAACCTCGACGTGCATCTGCGCGCCTCGATGGAGGACGAATTCGCGCGCTTTCACGCCCGCACCGGTACGACGATGGTGTACATCACGCACGACCAGGCCGAGGCGATGGCGCTCGCCGACCGGATCGCGGTGATGGACAGCGGCCGGCTGCTGCAGGTCGCCACGCCATCGCAGCTTTATCGCGAGCCGGCCGATGCAACTGTCGCGGCGTTCATCGGCGAAGGCATCGTCGTGCCGGCGGAGGTTGTCGAGGTCGACGGGCGCGGACGCTGCCGTGTCGACCTGTTCGGCTTGAGCGTCGACATGCGCTGTGCACCGGCGCAGCGTCCGGCGCGCGCGGCACGCGCGTGCCTGCGTGCCGGCAACCTCGCCATCGTCGGCGCGGGCGCCGCGGGAATCGGCGCGCGCGTCGTTCGCGCCGTCTACCAGGGCGGCCACTTCCGGGTCGAGGCACAGCTCGATCATGCCGACGGCGTGCTCGTGCATCTGACCGCGGCCGAGCCCTGCCGGCTCGCGCCCGGCGACACGATCCGGCTCGCCATCGACGACGGCTGGGTGCTGCCCGCGAGCGATGAAAGTGTCGCTGTCGCCGCAACACCGCCGGGCGTGCGGCGTCGTCCGGACGGCGATGCCGCTGCGACCGGCGTGGACCGCTGAACTTCATGCGGCTGCATCTTTACGGCGGCTTCGGCGAAAAGGGCCGCACCTGCCTGGGTGTCGAGGTGGACGGCTACCGGCTGCTGCTCGACGCCGGCGTGAAGACGAGCGCGCGCGGCGCCGATTACTATCCGGCTATCTCGGCCGATGAGCTCGCCGCGATCGACGCCATGGTCATCACGCACGCGCACGAAGACCATGTCGCAGCCCTGGGCTGGTGCATCGCCAACGGTTTTCGCGGCCGCCTGCTGATGACCGCCGAGACCGCGCGCGAAGTCGACCTGTTCCTCGCCGCTTATGCCGATGCCTCGCATCGCCGCGCCGCGCGCGAGTTCGCGCGCGAGGATCTGGCGGTCGGCGCGCCGATCGCGCTCGGCCCGCTGCGACTGATCGCGGGCCGCTCGGGACACGTTTCCGGAGGGGTGTGGTGCGTCGTTGCCGGCGGCCGTCACACGCTCGGCTATTGCGGCGACGTCGTTCCGGCAAGCGAAGTGTTCACGATGGATCCGCTGCCACGATGCGACGCGGTCGTGCTCGACGCCTCGTACGCCGACGACGACGTGACCGCGCAACAGCGCGCCGAAGAAGTGCACGATTGGGTGCTCGCGCAAGGCCAGGGCTGCGTGCTGCCGACACCGCTCAGCGGACGCTCGGCGGAGCTCCTCGCCATCGTGCCAGGCGCGGTCGCGCTGTCCGAAGGCATGCGTCAGGCCTTAGAGCTGCAGATCGCCGATCCGGCATGGCTCGTCCGCGGGACGGCCGAACGGCTCGCGCAGCGGTTGGCCCTTGCGGGGGAGTGGCGGACAGGCTCGCCGCTGCCGCGCGCAGCCCTGCTCTGCCACGACGGCATGGGCATCGCCGGTCCGTCGCGCCAAGCCCTCGAGCAGGCCGCCGCCGCGGGTCACCCGGTCCTGTTCACCGGCCATCTGCCGGCCGACAGCCCGGGAGAGCGGATGCTCGCCCGAGCTCAGGCGAGGTGGCTGCGGCTGCCAACGCATCCGACCTTGTCCGAGAACATCGCCATCGCCGCGTCCAGTGCAGCCAGGATCGTGCTCGGTCACTCGTGCGAGCGCGAGGCGCTCGAGGAGCTCGAGCATCACATTCCGCGCCTGCGCGCCGATCTTGCCACCGGCGACCGGCTCGATCTCTGACCAGCGGGTATCGTGCGCATCCTGGCCGCCAACGACGACGGTATCGCCGCACCGGGGCTTACCGAATTGACCAGCGCCGCGGCGGCGGCGCTCGATGCTGAAATCTGGGTCGTCGCGCCCGAACGCAAATGGACGGCAGCAAGCCATCAGCTGTCGTTCGATCAGGACCTCACCCTTTCGCGCGCCGGCGAGCGCGTCTACGCCTGCTCCGGATCGCCGGCCGACTGCGTCGTCGCGGCGATGACGGTGCTCTTCGCCGGCGAGCCGAAGCCCGATCTCTTGCTCGCCGGCATCAACGACGGGCGCAACGTCGGCGAGGACATCGCCTATTCCGGCACGATGGCGATCGGGCGCGAGGCGGCTTTCTGGGGTGTTCCGGCGATCTCGATCTCGCGCGTGAAGGGCGCCCTCCGCGGGACGGAAGACGATGCGGCGCTGCGCGCGCTGCTGCGCGCGCTGGCGGATACGCGCGACGCATGGGCGAGCGGCGGCCACTGGCTGGGCGTCAATCTGCCTGCGGCATTGCCGGCGCCGATCGTGCAGGCGGTGATCGGTCGCGACAAGATCGCGACCGCCAGCGATGTCGTAGCGCGCAGTCCGGACCGCATACGCTACCGCTTGCGCCGCGGGCGCGCCCACGCCTCCGCCGCCGGCGACGAAAATGCCGCGATCGACGCCGGCAACATCGTCATCGTGCGGCACGGCTGGACGAAAACCGACGCGCTGCCGGAGGATTTCATCGCGTCGTGCAATCGCGCGCTGCGCTGACGGTCGGCCTGCCGGTTCGACCTAAAGTCGGCGCTCAATCCAGCGGCTGCAGCGGCGCGTGCAGCGGCGGGTCGCGCCAGTAGCGCCGTTCGCGCTCGCGTTCGAGCGTCGGGACCCGCGGCGCGGCTGGGCCGAAGTCGAACGTCAGCGCTCCGTCGTAGTCGGTGCGGTAGGCGAGAATGCCGGCGGCCGCGTAACGCGCGACGATTTCTGGCCGCGGGTGCCCGAAACGATTGCGATATCCCGGCGTGTACACGGCGACCGTCGGGCTTACGGCGGCGATGAACGCGGGTGTCGACGACGTCCGGCTGCCGTGATGCGGCACGATCAGCACGTCGGCGCGCACCGCCGCGGCATCGCGCGCGAGCAGCATCGACTCCGCGCGTGCCTCGATGTCGCCGGTCAGCAGCACGCTGCCGCCGGCGCCGCTGACGCGGATCACGCACGACAGGTCGTTGGTCTTGATCCCCGGCTCGACGTAGGTCGAGTCGAACGGATAGAGCGTGTCGAACTCCACGCCATCCCAGCGCCAACGCATTCCCGCGACGCAGCGCCGCGCCGGTGCACCGCGTGTGCGCTGTGCGCCGACGATCGCGCTCTGCTCCGGCAGCGAAGAGTCGAGCCGGCCGACAGGCACCGTCTGCAACAACGAAAGCGCGCCGCCGCTGTGGTCGCTGTCCTGGTGGCTGACCACCAGCGCATCGAGCGCGCGTATGCCGGTGGCGCGCAGCAGCGGCGCGATGATGCGGTTGCCTGCGTCGGCGCTGTCGTTGAAGCGCGGGCCGGTGTCGTACAGCAGCGCGTGCGTGTGCGTCTGCACCAGCACGGCGAGACCCTGCCCGACGTCGAGCACCGTGACGCGGAACGCTGCCGGCGCCGGCGGCGAGGGAACGACGAGGAACAGCGGCGCCAGCCACGCCAGCCCGAGAATGCGACCCGGAACGCCGCGGGGTGCCAACAGCCACAAGACGCCGATTGCGCCGGCGAGCGCGGTCCAGAGCGGCGGTGCGTGCTGCTGCCAGACGGCGGCGGGCAAGTCGCTCAGCCACTCGAGCAGCAGCGCGAGCCATGCGAAGACCTGGTGCGCGACCACCAGCAGGCCGTCCCACGGCAGCGCGATCGATGCCAGCGTCAACGGAACGACGATGAAGGTGACGACGGGAATCGCGACGGCGTTGGCCAGAGGCGAGACGATCGACACCTGCTGGAACAGCACCAACATCAGCGGAACCAGGCCGAGCGTGATCGCCGCCTGCGCGCGCACGGCCGCGCGCCACGCCGCGCTGCGGCCGATGCGCCCGACGCCGGTGTAAAGCAGCAGGCCTACCGCGCCGAACGACAGCCAGAAGCCCGGAGTCAGCCCCGCCCACGGATCGTAGGCGAGCACGACCGCGAGCGCCCACAGCCACACGACGGCCGCCGTGCCGGGCCGCGCGAGCCAGAGTCCCACGGCGGCCACCGTCAACATGTACAACGTGCGCTGCGCCGGCACGGCGAATCCCGCCAGCAGCACGTAGCCGAACGCGGCGAGCACACCCGCGATCGCCGCGGCCTTGCGCGCCGGCAGGCGCAACGTCAGCGCATGGCTGCTTTTCCACGCCCGGAACACCAGCGCGCCGATGAGCGTCGCGAAAAAAGTCACGTGCAGCCCCGAGATGCTGATCAGATGCCCTATGCCGGTGCGGTTGAACAGCAGCCACTGCGCCGCCGGGATCGCGCGCTCGTCGCCGATCGCCAGTGCGGCGATGACACCGGCGTACGGCCGGTCGCCAAGCGCGCGCAGGATGCGATCGCGGATGGTCTCGCGGGCACGCGCAACATGGTCCTCGGCGCGGCCCGCGAACGCATCGATCCTGCGATTGGCTTCATCCTTGCGCACGTACCCCGTGGCGCGCAGATTGTTGACCAGCAGCCACGCTTCGACGTCGAAGCCATGCGGATTGACGGTGCCATGCGGGCGTTTCAGCCGCACCGAGAGCGACCAGCGCTCACCGGCATGCAACACCGGCACGTCATCGGTCGCAACGCCGGCCGCGAAGCCGCTGTACCAGGCGAGCGACACGCGCGACGGCACGCCGGCTTCGGCCGGGATCGCGCTTTCGACGGCGAAGGCGAACCGCGTCCCGCGATCGGTGGATTGCGGCAACTCGTCGATCACGCCGACAAGGCGAATGTCGCGGCCCTCGTACGCGACAGGCAGTGCGTCGGCCAGCCGAAGCTCGGCGCGCCATGCCGCGTAGTAAAAGCCACCGCTGCCGGCAGCCAGCGCGAGCACGAATACTGCAAGCCGCGTGCGGCGCGCGAGCAGCATCCACAGCAGCGTGAGCAGCGGAATCCAGAGCGCGAGATGCGGATCCGGCAGCGCCGGCTGCGTTTGCAGCACGACGACGCCGAGCGCGAAGGCCAGAAGGGCGAGCTGCAGCGGCAACGAAAGAGTCCCGGCGATTCGGCGCGCCGCCGAATGCACCAGTCTAGCCAGACTTCGACGGCTGCAGGATCGGCCGGACGGATGAAGGAGTGCGATCGCAGCGACGCAGAACTGCCAGCCACACGCGCCGAGCTAGAGCAATTCCTTTCTCGCGCGCATCCGGAGCGCAATCGCGGCCAGCGCGGCGCCGCAGATCGCGAGCGGCACGAATGCCAGCGCCGGCACGCCGCTTATATCCCATGCCGCGCCGCTGATGACGGCGATCACTACCGCGCCGCCGTAGCTCAGCGTGAACATCCCGGCCGAGGTGCGCGCGACGTCTTCGGGCGGGCACAGAAGCGCGGGCAAGGTCAGGCCGACGATAAGCGCTGCAGCGTCGGAAAACCCCAGCAGCGCCGCCCAGACGATCGTCGCCGGTCCGACCATCAGCGTGAACCCGGCGATCGCAAGCAGAGACAGCAAGCCGGAGGCCAGATAAGGCCACGCCTTGCGCTCCAGTCGGCCGGCGAAAGCCAGCAGTAACAACGACGACGGCAGCTGGCCGAAATTGAGCGCCGTCAGCGCGCCGCTGATCAGGTCAGGCCGGCCCGCGCTGGTGAGGTAAATCGGAATGAAGGCGTTGGCGCTGAAGTAGATCGCGTTGATGCAGCAGAACAGTCCGCCGAGCCGCCAGACCAGCGATTTGTGCCAGTCGGGAAGCCACCGCCGCGGCATCGTCGGCGCGGCGCGATGGATGCCGGCGCGCGGCGCGCCGGCATAGACGGCGATCGCGATCAGCGCGATCGGCGCCGACCAGGCGACCAGCGACATCCGCCAGTCGCCGCCGACCCACGGCAGCACGTAGGGAAGGGTCAGCAGCACCGGGAAGATTTCGCCAACGAGAAGGCCGTTGGTATAGATCGCCGTACCCAGACCGATGCGCGAGGGAGTCCACAGCCGCACCGCCGCCGGCATGATCGGCTGCATGATCGCGATGCCGGCCGACATGACGATCGTCGTCGCGAACAGGATAGCGAAATCGGTCGCGAGCCCGCGCAGCGCCGAGCCTATCGCGACCAGCAGCAAGCCGCCTACCAGCGCGGTGGTGACGCCCAGCCGGGCGACCAGCAGCGAGCCCGCCAGCGCGGCGATCGCGAACAGCGCGGGCGGAATGCTGGAGAGGAGACCGACCTCGGTCGCGCTCAGAGCGAAGTCGTCGCGAATCATCGCCAGCACCGGCGGGACGGCGAGGATCGTCAAGCGCAGGCCGATGCCGGCGAGCCAGAGCAGCAGCAGCGCCAGCGGAAGGCTTTGGCGCCAGGAGTGTCGTTCGTTGGGCATCTTGTCGGTGGGCCGCGCATTATCGCCGACGACGGCCCGTCGGCGACAGCGTCGACTTTCGCTGGCACCGGCGTAAAAAAGGCTTCGGCCGGCGCGGGCTTTGACTGCCCGGCCGGCCGAAGCCGGTTGCACGATAACGGTCGATCAGTTCTTGGCTGCAGCCTGCGCCAGCATCTCCTGGATCTTGGCATCGAACTGCTCGTACGGCATCGCGCCGACCAGGCGGACGCCGGTCAGCTTGCCATCTTCGATGCGGCCGAGCACGAACGACGGCGTTCCGTTGACGCCGGCCGCCATCCCTTCGGCGATATCCTTGTCGATCGCCGCCTTGTACTTGTCCGCGGCGATGCACGACTGGAACTTGGCCACGTCCATTTTCACGTTGGCCGCGTAGCTCGCGATCTTGTCCTGCTGCAGCTGGCTGGCGTTGACGATCATCGCGTGCCGCAGCTCCCAGAACTTGCCCTGCTCGGCCGCGCACCGCGCTGCGTTCGCGCCGCGCCGCGCATTCTCGTGGAAGTCGAGCGGGAAGTCGCGACTGATGAAGCGGACCTTGCCCGTGTCGATGTAATTGGCCTTGATCTGCGCATACGCGGTGTTATGAAACTGCTGGCAGAACGGGCACTGGTAGTCGGTGTACTCGACGAGCACCAGCGGCGCGTTGGCCTTGCCTTCGCTGAAGCCGCCGGTGGGGAAGGCGAAGCTGACCTTGTCGTCGGGCGCGGGCGCGGCTTGCCCCGCACCCTGCGCGCCACCCTGCTCGAGCGCTTTGCGGATTGCCTTGAGCTCGTCGAGGATCTGCTGCGCCTGCTCGCTGGTAATGCCTTCGGCGTATGCCGGCATCGCGCCTGCCATGATCGCGGCGGCCAGCGCGAGCGCGGCGATTCCGCGCCAGGATTTGATCAACATTGCCTTCCTGCCTTCCTTTGAGTTGTCGACGATTTCGGGTTGGTACGTATCCCACCCCGCAGAGTGGCCGCCATCATAGGGCGCATGCCCAACATCGTCGCGCCGGCCCGATGTGAGGCATTTGACGAAGAATGAACGGTTGACCGCGCTGCCGCCCGCTTACGCGCAGCGTCAGTTTTGGCGGCCCGCCGTCATCTCCTTGCGCGGCCACAACACCATTTGCGTGCAACGGAACAGCGCTATTTTCTTGGCCGTAGCGCGGTCGCGGACCACCGCGTCCCAGACCTGGGTCGCGTTGCCCAGGTGAACCGGCGTCGCGACGCAAGCCAGAGTGCCAGACCGCACGGTTCCGAGAAAGTTGCTCTTGAGCTCGATGGTGGTGAAATTCTCCGCGCCAGGCGGCAGATGCGCGAGACAGCCATAGCCGCATGCGGTGTCGGCCAGAGCGATGACGGTGGCAGCATGCAGATAGCCGTTCGGCGCAAGGAGCTCCGGGCGGATGTCGAGCTCGGCCTCGACTTGCGCTTCGGTCACGGCGATGAAGCGCACGCCGATCAGTCCGGGCAGGAAGCCTGACCCTCGCTGCGCGAGTTGTTCGAGCGTGATGCCGGCGCGCAGGCTCAACGTCTCCCCTTTGTCCGTTGACGCCGCGTAGCCTACAGCCGCTGTTCGACCCAGCCACGAACGCTGGCAAGGGCCGCCGGCAGTGCGGCGGCGTCGGTGCCGCCTGCCTGCGCCATGTCGGGCCGGCCGCCGCCCTTGCCTCCGACCTGCGTAGCGACGTGGTTGACCAGATCACCTGCCTTGATCTTCGACGTCAGGTCCGAGGTGACGCCGGCGATCAGCGTCACCTTGCCGCCCTCGGTCGAGCCCAGCACGATGGCCGCCGATTTGAACCGGCCTTTCAGCTGGTCGAGCGTATCGCGCAGGACCTTGGCATCGGCGCCTTCGATCGTCGCGGCGAGGACGCGGATCGGCCCGCCATGCCCGTTGACTTCGACCGCCTGCGCCGACAGGTCGCCACCCTGGCTCGATGCGAGCCTTCCCTTGACGCGCGCGAGCTCCTTTTCGATCGCGCGCACGTTGTCCTGCATCTGCTGAATCTTGGCGGCGACCTCGCCAGGGGACGCCTTGAGGACGCGCGCCGCCTCGTTCAACTTCGCCTCGATCTCATGCGTGTAGGCGAGCGCGCCTTCGGCGGTCACCGCCTCGACCCGGCGTATGCCGGCGGCGACGCCGGATTCGGACACGATCTTGAAAAAGCCGATGTCGCCGGTGCGCGCGACGTGCGTCCCGCCGCAAAGCTCGGTGGAAAAATCGCCCATGCTAAGCACGCGAACCTCGTCGCCGTATTTCTCGCCGAACAGCGCCATCGCGCCCGAACGGATCGCCTCGTCGTACTTCATCAGACGCGCTTCGACCGGGTAGTTGGCGCGGATCGCGCGGTTGACCAGCGATTCGACCGTGCGGATTTCGATGTCGGTCATCGGCTGCGGATGCGAGAAGTCGAAGCGCGTGCGATCGGGGTCGACCAGCGAGCCCTTTTGCTGCACGTGATCGCCCAATACCTTGCGCAGCGCCGCGTGCATCAAGTGCGTGGCCGAATGGTTCCAGGCGGAACGAGCACGCGCATGGGCGTCGACCGACGCAACGACGGTATCGCCGATCCTGAGCTCGCCGTTCTTGACCTCGCCGTGATGGCCGAAGACGTCGGGCTGGATCTTTTGCGTGTCGTGCACCGAGAACAGCGTCAGGCATGCGCCGCTGCGCGAAAGCTCGCCGCGATCGCCGACCTGGCCGCCGGACTCGGCGTAGAACGGCGTGCGGTTGAGCACGACGACACCTTCCTGCCCGGTCGAAAGCGAATCGACCGCGCTGCCGTCGCGGTAGAGCGCGACGATCCGGCTTTCCTCGGACAGGGTGTCGTAGCCGTCGAACACCGTCTTGGCGCCGGTATAGCTCAAGCCTTCGGCCATCCTGAAGCTGGATGCGGCGCGCGCGCGGCCGCGCTGCTTGTCCATCGCGGCGTCGAATCCGGCGTGGTCAACCGCCATGCCGCGCTCGCGGCAGACATCGGCGGTGAGATCGAGCGGAAAGCCGTAGGTATCGTACAGCGTGAATGCGGTTTCGCCGGGCAGCACTTTCGAGCCGGACTTGCGCGCCTCGGCGAGCGCCGCCTCGAGGATCTTCATGCCGTGCTCCAGCGTCTCGGCGAACCGCTCTTCCTCGGCCTGCAGGACCTGCGCGACATAGCCCTGCTTTTGCGGCAGCTCGGGGTAGGCATCGCCCATCAGGCGGGAGAGCTCCGGCACCAGCTTGTGGAAAAAAGGCTTCTGTTGTCCGAGCTGGTAGCCGTGGCGGATCGCGCGGCGGATGATCCGGCGCAATACGTAGCCGCGCCCCTCGTTGCCGGGAATCACACCGTCGACGATCAGGAAAGCGCAGGCGCGGATGTGATCGGCGATGACCTTGAGCGATGGAGACTCGAGATCGGCGGCGTGCGTCAATGCGGCGGCCGCCTTGATCAGGTCGCGAAAAAGGTCGATCTCATAATTGCTGTGCACGTGCTGCAGCACGGCGGCTAGGCGCTCGAGGCCCATGCCGGTGTCGACGCAGGGTTTGGGCAGCGGCGTAAGCGTCCCTTGCGCGTCGCGATCGAATTGCATGAACACCAGGTTCCAGATCTCGATGTAACGGTCGCCCTCGGCCTCCGCCGAGCCCGGCGGCCCGCCGGCGATCTCCGGCCCGTGATCGAAGAAGATCTCGCTGCACGGTCCGCAAGGTCCCGTCTCGGCCATCTGCCAGAAATTGTCCGATGCGTACGGCGCGCCCTTGTTGTCGCCGATCCGCACGATGCGCTCGCGCGGTATGCGAATCTCGTCCGCCCAGACGTCGTACGCCTCGTCATCGGTCTGATAGACGGTGACCCACAGCTTGTCCGGCGACAGCCCGTAGACGTTGGTCAGCAGATCCCACGCATACTTGATCGCCTCGCGCTTGAAGTAATCGCCGAACGACCAGTTGCCGAGCATCTCGAAGAAGGTGTGATGCCGGGCCGTGTAGCCGACGTTCTCGAGGTCGTTGTGCTTGCCTCCGGCGCGAAGGCAGCGCTGTACGTCGGCGGCGCGCACGTAGTTGCGCGTCTCGGTGCCCAGGAAAACATCCTTGAACTGCACCATGCCGCTGTTGGTGAACAACAGCGTCGGATCGTTGGCCGGCACGAGCGACGCCGACGGAACGATCGTGTGGCCGTTCGCGGCGAAGTAGTCTAGAAACTTGCGGCGGATGTCGTTGGCTTTCATCGCGGCAATGGTTGCGGCGCGGCACCGGCAGTCGATGCCGAACTCATGCGACCCGCTGAAAATTCAATATGTTAGCACAGAAACGCCGGCGCCGGCGACGTCAAGGCGCGAGCGTTCTCAGCATCTTGAAAATGGCCGAGAGCTCGAAGCCGCGCGACTGCAAAAAGCGGATCTGCCTCGCCTTTTCGCGATCGTTCGCGGGGGGTGTCCCGAAGCGGCGCTGCCACAGCGCGAGCATGGCCGCGTCGTCCTCGATCGGCGCATCGCCGATCGCGTCGTCGATGGCGTCGCCGCTAACGCCCTTGCGCTTGAGCTCGCCGCGGATGCTTCGGCGGCTGTAGCTCCCCGACTTCTGCGCGACCAGCGCGTGCGCAAAGCGCTCGTTCGACAAAAGGCCCTGCGACGAAAGCTCGTCGAGCACGACGGCGACTTCATCGCGCGACGCGCCCTTGGCGATCAGGCGCTGCTCGAGCTCGTCGCGCGCATATTCGCGCCGCGCCAGCAGGCGAACCGCCTGCGCCTTGAGCGAGACCGGCTTGCCCGCTCTCAACGATTTAGGTCCGGCGCGCTATGCGTCCGCGACCAGCGCCGGACGCGGCGAGCCTGCGACCGGCACGCCGACGACCGTGCGGATCTTCGCCTCGATCTCTGCCGCGACGTCCTGGTGCTCGCGCAGCCATTCGCGCGTGTTGTCCTTGCCCTGGCCTATCTTGTCGCCGTTGTAGGCATACCACGCGCCGGACTTCTCGATGACGTTGTGCGTGACGCCGAGCTCGATGATCTCGCCTTCGCGCGAAATGCCCTCGCCGTACAGGATGTCGAACAAGGCTTCGCGAAACGGCGGCGCGATCTTGTTCTTGACGACCTTGACCCGCGTCTCGTTGCCGACGACTTCCTCGCCGCGCTTGATCGACCCAATGCGGCGGATGTCGAGCCGCACCGAGGCATAGAACTTGAGCGCGTTGCCACCGGTCGTCGTTTCCGGGTTGCCGAACATGACGCCGATCTTCATGCGGATCTGGTTGATGAAGATCACCAGCGTGTTGGCGCGCTTGATGTTGCCGGCGAGCTTGCGCAGCGCCTGGCTCATCAGCCTTGCCTGCAAGCCGGGCAACTGGTCGCCCATTTCGCCCTCGATCTCCGCCTTGGGCACCAGCGCCGCCACCGAGTCGATGACGATCACGTCGACGCCGCCCGAGCGCACCAGCATGTCGGCGATTTCCAGCCCCTGCTCGCCGGTGTCGGGCTGCGAAATCAGCATCTCCGCGACATTGACGCCGAGCTTTCCCGCATAGACCGGGTCGAGCGCGTTTTCCGCGTCGATATAGGCGGCGGTGCCGCCAGCCTTCTGCACCTGTGCGACCACCTGCAGGCACAAGGTCGTCTTGCCCGACGACTCGGGCCCGTAGATCTCGACCACCCGTCCGCGCGGCAAGCCGCCGACGCCCAGCGCGATGTCGAGACCCAGCGACCCGGTCGACACGACCGAAAGGTCGTTTTGCACCTGGGCCTCGCCCATTTTCATGATCGAGCCCTTGCCGAACTGCTTTTCGATCTGGGCCAGGGCGGCGGTGAGCGCCTTGCTCTTGTTGTCGTCCATCGCGTTCATTCCATTGGATTTAATCAGGCTTACGTTGCTCATCGCGGTCTCTCTCGGTGGCGCTCCGCCCCAGGGCGAAGGATGAGACCATTATGGCATAGAACGATCGTTCGATAAAGCTTTCCTATGGCCTAAACCAGGCGGTCGACCAGCCCTTGCAAGGCAATGGCCACCGAGGCGGTTCGCACTGCCGCCCGATCTCCTTCCAGTCGCCGGTGCAGCGCCTCGACGCCCCGCGGCCCGGCCCAGGCGAACCAGACGGTGCCCACCGGCTTGTCGGGACTGCCTCCCGCCGGACCGGCGATGCCTGTCACCGCCACCGCCCATTGGGCGCCGCTGGCTGCGCGCGCGCCCTGCGCCATCGCCTTCGCCGTCTCTCCGCTGACCGCACCGTGCCGGGCGATGATGTCCGGATCGACGCCCAGCTCTTCCATCTTGGCACGGTTCGAATACGTGACAAAGCCCCGCTCGAACCAGGCCGAGCTGCCGGCGATATCGGTGATCGCGCCGGCGACCAGGCCCCCGGTGCACGATTCCGCCGTCGCCAGCATCACCCGGCTCGCCAGCGCCAGCTCGCCCAGGCGTGCGGCAAGCGCGCCGATGTCGTCGCTCGGCGAAGACGGGGTCCCTTTCATCGCTGTTCGCCCTCCCGCGCCCGATACCAGTAATCATAGGCGGTGTCGAAGCCGAAGCGGCGGTACAGCGCGAGCGCGGGAGCGTTCTGCGCGGTGACCTGCAGGTACGCGGTGCGCGCGCCGCGCTGCTGAGCATCCGCCAGCAGCGCGCCGACGATTGCGCGCCCCAGGCCGTTGCCGCGCAACCCCGGAGCCGTGCACACGGCGAACAATCCGACGTGATCCTCCTCGACTTTCGCCAGACCGCAAGCGGCGACCTCGTCACCGCGGCGTATCAGCGCGCCGACCTGCGGCAACGGATAGCTGGCGGCGCGATCGATCAGCCGCGGCAAGGCTTCGCTCGCTATGCCCAGCAGGTCTCGCGTGGCCTCGACCCACGCCGGCACCGCGACGAGCTCGACGTCGACCGCCGGCGCGGGCAGGGCTATGGCCGCGGCCAGACCGGCGCGCAGGACCATCGTGCGCTCGAACTCGTCCCAGCCGCGCTCGGCGAGGAACGCATCCAGACCGGCGGGCTGCGCGAATGGCAGCATGCGAAAGATCGCCGGCAGGCCCGCAGCTCGATAGAAGTCGGTGCAGTACGAAAGCTTGCGCTCGAGCGGCAGCGACGACCGGTAGGTCGGGTTGATGCAGCGCAGACGCTTGGTCGGCCCGGCGCGGTGACCGAGCAGCCAACCGTCGTAGAGCAGCGACTGGAATGCGCCGGAAGCGTTGAGCGCCATCTCCTCGAGGCGGCGCGCCTGCGCATGCCCGCCTAGCGGCGAACGCCCCTTCATCCGGCTATCCGCTGCCACAGCGCGAGCACCAGCAGCGTATACCCGGCGGCGACCAGGTCGTCGGCCATCACGCCGATCCCGTGATGCCATTCGCGGTCGATCAATCCCGCCGGCGGCGGCTTCACGATATCGAACAGCCGGAACAGCAGAAACGCAAACGCCTGGTGCACCGGCTCGGCGCCAACGAAATAGAGAACGCCGAGAAACGCGACGACCTCGTCCCAGACGATCGCGCCGTGGTCGGACACGCCGAGGTCGCGCCCGGTGCGGTCGGCGGCCCAGACGCCGACGGCGAACGCGACGACGACGGCGAGCGCATAAACGGCGTCGTTGACCGTCGCGCGCAGCAGCGCATCGAGCGGCAACGCCAGCAAGGTGCCGACGGTGCCCGGAGCGATCGGCGAGAGGCCCGTCCCGAAGCCGAGCGCTACGATGTGCGCCGGATGCGCGAGCATGAAGCGCAGGGTCGGCGTCTTTTTCATCGACCCGCCCGGCCGGGTCACGCGAAATGATCGAACGCGCGCGGCAGCGGCTCGATTGAGTGTCCGCTTGCATCGCGGACCTCCAGTCCCGCGTGTTGCGCCGTCGCGATCCCGATCCGCCTCAGCGGCAGGCCGAGTCTTGCGCCGAGCGCGGCGATGGCGGCGTCGCGCGCCCGCGGCGCCGTGAAGCAGAGCTCGTAGTCGTCGCCGCCGGCCAGCAGGCACAGCAGCGCGATGTCGCGCTGCGCGCCGGCGAGTTGCGCAGCCATGGCGGACGAGCGCGGCAGCGCGTCGATATCGACCGTCGCGCCGATCCGCGACGCGTCGAGCACGTGACCCAGATCGCCGACCAGGCCGTCGGACACGTCGATCACCGCGGTGGCGATGCCGCGCAGGGCCAGGCCCAGCGCCACGCGCGGCGCGGGGCGCGTCAGCGCGCGTTCGCAGTCTGCAAGATCGGCGCCTTCCAGCCGGATCCGGCCCAGACGATGCGCGATCGCCAGCGCCGCGTCGCCGAGCGTGCCCGAAACCCAGATCGAGTCGCCGCCCTTCGCTCCGGTGCGGCGCAACGCCTTCCCGGCCGGCACTTCGCCGAGCACCGTGACGCAAAGATTGCGCGGGCCGCGCGTCGTGTCGCCGCCGACGAGGTCGACGCCATGCGCGTCCGCGAGCGCGAAAAACCCGCGCGCGAACGCCGCCAGCCAGCCTTCGTCGACCGAGGGCAGCGCCAGTGCGAGCAACGCCCAGCGCGGCGTCGCCCCCATCGCAGCCAGATCGGAGAGGTTGACCGCGAGCGTCTTGTGGCCGAGCGCCTCGGCTTCCGCGCCGGCGAAGAAGTGGCGGCCCTCGAGAAGCATGTCGACCGTGGCGGCGATTTCGAAGCCGGGCGATGGCGCGATCAGCGCCGCATCGTCGCCGACGCCCAGCACGGCGTTGCGCGCGGGACGCCGGAAGTACCGCTCGATGAGCTCGAATTCGGTCAACCGGCTTCGGCCGCGCGCGCAGTCGCCGCCAGCTTGTCGAGAACGCCGTTGACGTATTTGTGCCCGTCGGTCCCGCCGTAGGCTTTGGCGAGCTCGACCGCTTCGTTGATCGCGACCTTGAACGGCACGTCGGGCGCGTGCAGCAGCTCCCAGGCGCCGATCGTAATAATGCTCTTTTCGATCGGCGACAGGTCGGCCGGCTTGCGGTCTAGGTAAGGCGCGTACGCGCTCTGCAGCGCGTCGTACTCGGCGGTGACGCCCAGCCACAGCCGGTCGAACAGTTTGCTGTCGCAGCGGGCGAAGCCGGCGCTTTCAGCGAGCTGGCCGCGGATCGCCGCCGGATCGTTGCCCGAGAGCAGCCACTGATACAGGCCCTGCAGCGCAAATTCTCGCGCCCGGTGGCGCGGACTACTGCTCATCGATCGCGTCGAGCAGGTTCGCCATCTCCAGCGCGGCAAGCGCCGCATCGCGGCCCTTGGTGTCGGCACGTTCCGACGCCTGTGCGTCGGTATCGGTGGTCAGGATGCCGTTACCGATCGGAATTCCGAACTCGAGCTGCACGCTCGCGACGCCCGCCGCCGACTCGTTGGCGACGATCTCGAAATGATAGGTGTCGCCCCGGATCACCGCGCCGAGCGCGATCAGGGCGTCGTAATCGCCCGTCTGCGCCATCCGTTGCAACGCCAGCGGCGCCTCCAGCGCGCCGGGAACCGTCGCGATCGTGATCGCCGAGTCGGCAACACCCGCCTCCGACAGCGCGCGTCCGGCGCCGGCGAGCAGCGCATCGCCGATGGCAGGATTGAAGCGCGACAGCACGATGCCGACGCGCAAATGGCCGGCGCGGGTGCTCGGAACGATTCGGCGAATCGGCATCGGAGTCGCGGTCAGCGCGCGGCGACGCGGTCGCGCCGCGCGCTCAGGACGACACGGCGCGAGGCGGAAGCTCCTCGTAGCCGGTGACGGTCAGATGGAATCCGGCCATGCTGGGCATCTTGCGTGGGCGCGCCAGCAGACGCATCTTGCCGACATTGAGATCGCGCAGGATTTGCGCGCCGATGCCGTAGTTGCGCAAGTCCATCTTGCTTTCGACGCGCGGCTGGTCGGCGAGCGCCCTGTCGCGCAAATCCAGCGCCGACTCGGGCCGATGCAGCAGGACCAGCACGCCGCGCTCCGCGCTGGCGATCCTCGACAGCGCCGCCGGTATCGTCCATGAATGCACGCGGCTGCCGTAGTCGAGCAGATCGACGATCGACAGGGGCTCGTGCACGCGCACGACCGTTTCCTGCTCGGGCTCGATGTCGCCACGGACCAGCGCGAGGTGCGTCGCGTCGGCGAGCTTGTCTCGAAACGTCACCAGGCGAAAGTCGCCGGCCGCCGTGCGGATCGGCCGCTCGCCGATGCGCTCGATCAGCCGCTCGGTCTGGCTGCGATAGTGGATCAGGTCGGTGATCGCGCCGATCTTGAGGCCATGCAGCCGCGCGAACTCGATCAGGTCCGGCAGCCTCGCCATCGTCCCGTCGTCGTTCATGATCTCGCACAGCACCGCGGCGGGCGAAAAACCGGCGAGCGCCGCCAGGTCGCAGCACGCTTCGGTGTGGCCGGCGCGGGCGAGCACGCCGCCGCGATGCGCCACCAGCGGAAACACGTGACCGGGCTGGACGATGTCGGCCGCGCGCGCGTCGGGCGCGCAGGCGACGCGTATCGTGTGCGCGCGGTCGGCGGCCGAAATCCCGGTAGTGACGCCGCTCGCCGCCTCGATCGAGACGGTGAAATTGGTGCCGTGCACCGAGCGGTTCACCGGTGTCATCGGCGCAAGGTCGAGCTGCCGCGCGCGCTCCTCGGTGATCGGCATGCACACCAGCCCGCGCCCGAAGCGCGCCATGAAATTGACGATGTCGGGCGTCACGACGTCGGCCGCGACGACCAGGTCCCCTTCGTTTTCGCGATCCTCCTCGTCGACCAGGATGACGATGCGCCCGGCCCGGATCTCGGCGATGATTTCGGGGATCGGGCTGATCGCGCGCGTCTCAGCCGGCGAAGACGCGGCGGAGTGGTCGATCGCGTGCAGACGGGTGGGCTTCACGATGGCGGTCGAGCTCGTAAGGTCAGCGCTCATTATACTGCGGCCGCTGCCGCGGACGACCGCGGCGGCAGCGAGCACCGCCGCCGTACGACGTCACGCCAGCAGCATCTTCAGCGCGGCGCCGGTCAATTCGCTGTTTCGATCGCCGAGCTCGGACATGACGCTGTAGTGATGTCGGCCGGCGATGAACAGCGGGCTGTGTGCCGCCACCGGACGGCATTCGGGCCATCGCTCCCACAGCAGCCACGATTGCCGGGTGAATTCGCTGGTCTCGCCGCCGCCGACGGCCAGCAGCAGCGGTGCGCGGACCTCCGCTGTGCAATGGATCGGGCTCATCGCTCGCGCCTTGCCGCTATCGAGCTTCAGGTCTGCGTTGAACGAGACCTGGAGCAAGGGTTCGAGATCGAATACGCCGCTGACCGACAGCCCGCCGCGAATCGCGTCGACAGGCACGCCGTAGCGCCGCCAGTCGGTGGCGTAGAGCATCGCGACCAGATGGCCGCCGGCGGAGTGCCCGGCGATGAACAGTCGATCGACCGGCACGCCGTGACTCTCGCCCTCGCGCCAGAGCCAGGCCACCGCCTGCCGGCATTCCTCGACGATGTGCGCGATGCTGACGTTGGGACAAAGATCGTAATTGATGACGGCGACGCCGATGCCTTCCGCGACGAACGCGGGCGCGACGAACGAGTGGTCGTCCTTGTCGAGCGCGCGCCAGTAGCCGCCGTGGATGAACAGCAGAGCGCCGCGAGGGGACTTGGCCGGGAACAGGTCGAGCGTCTGCTTTGGTCCGCTGCCGTAACGAAGACCAAGGCGCGAATCGAGGCTCGAGCGGGCGGCGGCACTTTCCGCCGACCATCGGGCGAACCACTGCGGATGGTCGGGAAAGGCCTGGCGCAAATTGTATTCGCGCTCGACGAAGTCGGCTGAAAGCATCGTCATACGATGCGTATGCGCAGCTCGCCCAGGCTTTCGATCCTCCCGATCAGCATGTCGCCGGCCACGACGGCAGCCACGCCCGCGGGCGTGCCGGTGAAGACGAGGTCGCCGGGCAGCAGTTCGTAGTATTGGGCCAGGAAGTGCAGCATGTGCGGCACGTCCCAGATCATGTCGGAAAGATCGCCCTGCTGGCGGATCGCGCCGTTGACCTCGAGCGCGATGCGGCCGCGCTTCGGATGCCCGACTTCGGCGACGCGATGGATCGGGCCGATCGGCGCCGCCTGCGCGAACGATTTCCCGATGTCCCACGGGCGCTTGATCTCCCGCATCGCGCTTTGCAGATCGCGCCGCGTCATGTCGAGTCCGACCGCGTAGCCGTAGATCAGCTCTTCGGCGCGCTCCGGCGCGATGCCGGCGCCGCGTCCGCCGATCGCCACCACCAGCTCGATCTCGTGATGGTAGTTCTTGGTCGCCATCGGGTAGCGCACGTCGGCGATCGCCGGCGGCACGACCGGGACGATCGCATCGGCAGGCTTGGTGAAAAAGAACGGCGGCTCCTTGGCCGCGTCGCCGCCCATCTCCTTCGCGTGCTCGGCGTAGTTGCGGCCGACGCAATAGATATGGCGGACCGGAAAGACCAGATCGCCGCCGGCCACCGGCACGGCAGGGATGTCCCAGGCGGGAATCGCGTATTTCATGTTCGTCCTATCGGCACGGGAGAATCCGCGGCCGCCGCACGTCGCATGCTCTCACTCGGCGTCCGGCTGGCGGTCGGGTGCGGCGCGGGCGAAGGCATCCAGCGCGCTGCAAGTTGCGTCGATGCGCAGCAGCGTCGGATAGCTTTCCAGCGGAATGCCGGCGCGCCGCGCATTGGCGAGCTGCGGCACCAGGCAGATGTCGGCGATCGTCGGCGCCTCGCCGTGACAGAACGTGCCCGTCGACGCGTCCACGGCGAGCTGCGCCTCGAGGGCGGCGAGGCCGGTGTCGATCCAGTGCCGGTACCAGGCATCCTTGGTCTGCTCGCCGACATCGAGCGTGCGCACGAGGTAGCGCAGCACGCGCAGATTGTTCAGCGGATGGATGTCGCAGCAGATCGCCAGCGCGATCGCGCGCACCCGCGCCCGTTCGGCCGGCGTCGAAGGCAGCAACGCCGGCTCCGGATGAGTCTCGTCCAGGTATTCGATGATCGCCAGCGATTGCGTCACCACCGTGTCGCCGTCGATCAGCGTCGGGATGAGCTCCTGCGAGTTCACTGCCCGATACTCGTCCTCGTGCTGCTGGCCCTTGCGCAGATGGACCGGCGCGTAGTCGAACGCCAGGCCCTTCAGATGCAGCGCGATCCGCACCCGGTACGCCGCCGATGAGCGGAAATAGCTGTACAGCTTCATCGATCGCTAGCTGAAAGCCGATATGCCGGTCTGCGCGCGGCCGAGGATCAGCGCGTGCACATCGTGCGTGCCCTCGTAGGTATTGACGGTCTCGAGGTTGAGCATGTGGCGGATCACGTGGAACTCGTCGACGATGCCGTTGCCGCCATGCATGTCGCGCGCCATGCGCGCGATGTCCAGCGCCTTGCCGCACGAGTTCCGCTTCAGGATCGACGTGATCTCGGGCGCCGCCTTGCCCTCGTCCTTCAGACGCCCGAGCCGCAGGCAGCCCTGCAGTCCGAGCGTGATCTCGGTCTGCATGTCGGCGAGCTTTTTCTGGATCAGCTGGTTCGCGGCCAGCGGCCGCCCGAACTGCGAGCGGTCGATCGTGTACTGGCGCGCCGCGTGCCAGCAGAATTCGGCCGCACCCAGCGCGCCCCAGGCGATGCCGTAGCGCGCGTTGTTCAGGCAAGCGAACGGTCCGGCCAGGCCCTCGACACCGGGCAGCCGCTGCGCCTCGGGCACGAAGACCTCGTCCATCACGATCTCCCCGGTCACCGAGGTGCGCAAGGAGAACTTGCCTTCGATCTTCGGCGCCGACAGCCCGGGCATTCCCTTGTCGAGAATGAAGCCGCGGATGACCCCGTCGTCGGTCTTGGCCCAGACGACGAACACGTCCGCGATCGGCGCATTGGAGATCCAGGTCTTCGCGCCCGACAGCTTGTAGCCGCCGGGCGCGGATTTGGCGCGGGTCACCATCGAGCCGGGGTCCGAGCCGTGGTTCGGCTCGGTCAGGCCGAAGCAGCCTATCGCTTCGCCTTTGGCAAGCGACGGCAGATATCTGCGGCGCTGCGCATCGGTGCCATAGGCGTGGATCGGATACATCACCAGCGAGCTTTGCACGCTCATCATCGAGCGGTAGCCGGAATCGACCCGCTCGATCTCGCGGGCGATCAGTCCATAACAGACATAGTTCAAGGCGGCGCCGCCGAACTCGGCCGGCAGCGTCGCTCCCAGCAGGCCCAGCGCACCCATTTCGCGAAAGATTCCCGGGTCTGAGCGCTCGTGGCGGAAGGCGTCGGTGACGCGAGGGGCGAGCTTGTCCTGCGCGTAGGCATGCGCGGCGTCGCGCACCATGCGCTCATCTTCCGACAGCTGCTCGCCGAGCAGCAACGGATCGTCCCAGACAAAAGACGGCTTCGATTGCCGGGACCGGCGCAAGCGTTCTGGGGCGTTGATCGGGCACTCCGGTGGGCCGCGCGGTGGGGCCGCCCGCGCAGCGTTTGATTATCGCCCGGCGCTGCTGCGCGCGCCAGCGCCATCCCGCATCCGGCGTGACCGGCGCGCACTCGTTGTGCCTACCCGACCAATGGCTTAGGCAATCCGCCGCAGCCGTCCTCGCACCGACCGTCCTACGCTTTTCCCGAACAAGCGGCGGGCATCCTGCCCGCGGCCGTGAGCGACAAAAGGATGCGCGATGCCCGATCGCGGCGACGCCCTCTCGGGCCCGACCCTTAAGGCCGGCCACGGTTTTTCGTTGATCGAGCTGCTGCTTGCCCTGGCCATCGCGGGTTTGCTCGTGCTCGCGGCCGGTCCGACGTATCGCCACTGGATCGCGGCGCAGGAGCTTTCCAACCACGCCCATTTCCTCGCCGGGACGCTGAATCTCGCCCGGAGCGAGGCGATCAAGACCGGCTACCGGGTCAACCTGTGCAAGTCGTCCGACCGGCAGCAGTGCGCGGACGACGGCAGCGGCTGGGAGCTCGGCTGGATCCTGTACGTCGATGAGAACCAGGACGGCGAAATCAGCGCGGGCGAGGTGGTCATCCGCACCGAGGGCCCTCCCGGCAACGGCATCACCGTGCGCGGCAACCGCCCGGTTTCCGATTATGTGTCCTACACCAGCCTGGGTCACGCGAGGATGCTTTCCGGCGCGCTGCAGATGGGCACGTTCGTCGTCTGCAAGCCCGGCCAGGATGCGCTGCAGGTGGTGCTGGCCAACAGCGGCCGCGCCCGCGTCCAGCCGACCGCGCAACGCTGTCCCTAGCCGCTGCACAACGCCTGACGGCGGGGTTGTCGACGACATCCTGTCAGGGCGTTACACGCACATAACCGTTTGTTCCGTCGGCAATACCTCACATCGGACCGCTTTGCCTGTCTCTGGACGGCGACATACTATCCGCTGCACCGAACTGGGAGAGGTCTGCAATGGGAGAAGCCGCAATCCGGCCGCAAACGAGCCTGCTCACCCGACGCGCGCGCGGATTCACGCTGATCGAAGTGCTCGTCGTGGTCGCCATCGTCGGCATCCTGGCGGCGATCGCGCTGCCTTCGTATGCCGACTATGTCCGCCGCAGCAAGATCATCGAAGCGACACGCGGCTTGTCGGATATGCGGACCCGCATGGAGCAGTATTTCCTCGACAACAGAACCTATACGGGTGGATGCGCGGTCGTCACTCCGTTGGTGAGCGCCAACGTCAAGACGTTTACGCTCACCTGCGTTGAAGTTGCGGGCCCCCCGACCGGCTACACCGGCACCGCCACCGGAAAAGCAGCGGAAGGCATGAACGGCTTCGTGTACACGATCACCGCTGCCAACGTGCAGGCAACGACAGGAACCGGCCCGTGGGGTAAGACCAGCGGCGCATGCTGGGTGACGCGCAAGGATGGCACGTGCACTTGAGGCCGCAAATACCCCGGCCGCGCACGCGCGGCTTCACGCTGATCGAATTGATGATCGCGGTGGTGATCTTTGCATTCCTGATCCTGCTCGCCGGCCCGATGTACGCCGATTTCATCGCCAACTCGCGCATACGCAACGCCGGCGAGGCGCTGCTCAACGGCGTGAAACAGACGCAGGCCGAGGCGATCAGGCGCAACACGCCGGCGTGGTTCGTGCTCGATCCCGCGGTCGGATACAAGGTCTACGCGATAAATCCACAGGATGGCTTGACCGACGATGATTCCGACGCGAATCATCGATCGCCGGTGACTCCTTTCGTTTTCGCCGAACAGGGCGCGGCTAATGTCACCGTCACCGGCGCAGGCGGCCTTACGTCGGTGACCTTCGATGGCCTAGGTCGAATTATCTCGAATAGCTTTCAGCAGCCATCGAATGGAACTGCCTCGCTGACCCGGATCGACATCACCAGCACCGCCGTTTCCAATCCGCGCCCCTTGCGGGTCGTCGTTCAGGCGCTCGGCGGAAGCGGTGGAACCAAGCTTTGCGACCCCGCAATGGCCTCGACCGATCCCGCAGGTTGTCCATGATGAACAAAATCAATCACAAGCGAGGCCAGTCCGGCGGCTTCCTCCTTGAAGCACTTATCGGCGTGCTGATCTTTTCGTTCGGCATCCTCGGCATCGTCGGGCTGCAGGCGCAATCGTTGCGCCACACCGGCGACGCCGAATACCGGGCGGAGGCGACTTACTTCGCCAATTCACTGATCTCGCAGATGTGGACCGACGATCCGGCAGTGCTCAAGAACAAATACGACAGCACGGTCGGCGGCGGTGGGTACGTGACTTTCAAAAACGCCGTCGGCGCCGCGGGTACCGGCCTGCCCGGCGTCGATCTCATCAACAACGTCAACCTGCCGACTGTGCTGGTCGACTCCGCAACCGACTGCTTGGGCAATGCCGTGCCGGCGACTCCATCGCTTCAGGGCCACGTCGTGGTCGTCTGCGTTCGGTGGCAACTGCCCGGCGACACGGCGGTGCACAACTATACGACGACCGGGGTCGTCGGCAGCAATGGCACCTGATCGGTGAAGCGCAACCCGATGAAAACCGCTAACCCACTGCTGCGCAGCCAGACCGGATTCAGCATCATCGAGATCATGGTCGGCGTCGTCATCGGCATGATCGCGGTGCTGGTGATCTATCAGGTGTTCGTCACGTCCGAGGGCATCAAGCGCAACATCACTGCGGCCGGCGACGCGCAGCAAAACGGCCTCTTGTCCTCGTTCATGATGGGCATCGAGCTGGCCAATGCCGGCAACGGCCTCGCGGTCGCCGCGCAGGACCTCGGGACCTGCACGCCGGCCGCGGCGATGAAGGACTCGCTGCGGCCTATCCCCCTGCTGGTCACTCCAGGCGCCAACGACAACACGCCCGACAGCTTCGTCATCTATTACAGCGTTGCCCGCACGTTGATTGCTCCTGCCTTGTTTACCAGCGCGGCCGCGGCCAACTCGGCCTACCAGGTTCAAAGCGCCAACGGCTTCAAGCAAGGCGACTTGATCGTGGCGATCACGAATCCGTCTGGCGCGGGCGATTGCTACAGCTCGCGCATCACCGCCGCGGTGCCGGCTCCCGATGCCAACGGCATCGTCACGATCACGCACACCGGCGCACCTGTCGGCATCGGCGCCTCGGCGACATTGTTCAATCTGGGTCCCTCCAACCTGGTGCAGAAGGTGCTCTACGATGTCAGCGGCGGCAATCTGCGCAGCACCTCGCTGCTCGATCCCAACGGCGTTCCCAGCACCGCTCAACCGGTCAATCCGATCGCATCGAACGTGCTCAACATCAAGGTCCAGTACGGTATCGATACCGTCGGCGACGGTCTCGTCCACCACTGGGTACCGGGCATCTCCGGGACCCCGTACGGCGACTGGGATCCCGCGACGATGCTGGCGGCGCCGGTCCCGACGATCAATCGCATCAAGGCCGCGCGCATCGCGGTGCTGGTGCGCAGCGAGCAGCACGACAAGGACCTCAATCCCGATCCGGGCTTCAGCCGGACCGTTTTCAATGATTGCGCCGACGGGGGAACCTGCTACCCGGTGACGTTCAGCGTCCCCGCCGTCGTCGGGCAGGAATACGGCTGGCGCTACCGCGTCTACGAGACGGTGATCCCGTTGCGCAACGAAGTATGGAACAAGGAAGTATGAAAGCCCACCAGACATCGACGCTTCGACGCCAGCACGGCGTCGTCCTGTTCATCGCGCTTATCGTGATGGTTGCGATGAGCCTCGCCGCCATCGCGCTGATCCGCTCGGTCGACACGACCAACATCCTGATCGGCAACCTGGCGTTCCGGCAGTCGTCGATTCTGCCCGCGAACATGGCGGTCGAGCAGGCCGCGGCCGCCCTGTTTCCGGAAGCGGCGCCGACCGGCGTGCCGGCGATCGCCGACCCGACGGCCGACCTGCCCGCGGAAAACTATTTCGCCTCGTGGCAGAACAGCGATGATGCGCGCGGCGTGCCCACGCTGTTGCAGACCCGGACCAACGCGGCAGCTCTCGCCAAGACGCTGGACGCGCAGGACAACAACAACGCCAATGTCGCGGCCGCGAATCGCACCGTGGTCCGTTACATGATCGAGCGGATGTGCCTCGCTGCGGGCCCGGCCCAGCCGTCGAATTGCGACATGATGCCGCCGAAGCAAAACCCGGGAACCACGGTGCACGACGAATCGACGGCAACGCTGAACCCGATACCGTTCTACCGCGTCACGATCCGCGTCGACGGACCACAGAACACCGCATCGTTCCTACAGGCGATGCTGCGGTAAAAGCCGCTCAGGGAGAAAAAAATGCTGTACCAACCCGTTCCGCCTCTCGTCCGCCGCTGGCTCGCAGCGCTGCTTGCGCTGCTGATCGGTCTCGGGCCGCTGGCCACGCCGGCGTACGCCGCCCTGACGCCGCTTGCCGACGAGCCGCTGAACATCAAGAACCAGGCCAAGCCGAACATCGTTCTCACCGTCGACGATTCGACGTCGATGCTGTTCGATTTCCTGCCCGACTACGTCGTCACCGGAGCCTACTGCCGCAATGGCCTGGGCGCCGGCAGCGCCGTGTGCGGCAGCCTGGGTGCGGCCAGCGATTTCACCCTGGTCGGCGGCGGCAAGTATTCGTCCCCGGGTTACATCTTTTCCGAATACGGCGTTCCTTATTCCAATTACGCGACCGGCTTCGATGCCGCGGGTCCCGGCGCCGGATGCTATGGCGGCGCGCCGCCGACCTGCTCCGCCGGCATCGACCCCACGGCGAGCGGCGTCGTGCCGGAAGGGCTCGCGCTTTATCCCGCGGGACCCCAGCCAAGCTGGCCCAACTCGCTCAAACCTTTCGAATACTGGCTGATGTGGCCGCCGTCGGTGCACAACAGCGCGTTGAATCACATGTACTACAACCCGCGGCTGACCTACGACCCACCGGTCGACGCGACAGGCACCAGCTACGATCAGATGGACGATGCGCACACGTCGACCTGGACGAAGGTGCCGGCCGATCCGTGGGCCTCGCCCGTCGTCTACGTCGATCTGACCGCGCCGGTCCACATCGGCCAATGGTGCAATTCCGACTGGTCGGTGGGCAAGGCGAACGACCCGACCGTGTGCCGGGTGAATGGCGGCGGGGGCGCCGCGTTCAGTACGGTCGTGGCCGCCGACGGCCTCGATTACACCTATCCGTGGGCACCGCCCAGCTTCACCGTCAGCGGCTCGGCCGGGTCGACGACCGCCGTGAGCTACGCGGCGCAGAAGGTCACGCTCAACGGTTCGCTCACCGGTACCGCGGTCAGCGCCAAGTGGACGGCCGCGCAGCAGGACCAGAAGTATTTCTACGAAAACGAAAACATTCTCTGGTGCGATGTCACCAGCCCGTCGTGGCCGCAGACCGGGCCGGTCGTGGGACAGACCTGCGCCAATCTTCAGAGCCAGGTGTGCAGCTCCTTTGTCCAGACGTGCAACAAGACGCCGGGCAGCTGCAACAACTACAGCGCGCCGTCTTGCAACAACCTCACCGTGGGCACGTGCAACAACTTCGCTCCGTCGGCCTGCTCCGGCGGCGCGGGCGCCTGCAACGGCGCGACGGTCGCCGTGTGCAGTTTCGGCGCCTGTGGCAATTCCCGGCCCGAGACCTGCAACGGCACGTTCCAGACCTGCCCTACTGCGCCGCAGACATGCAGCGGCCCGCTGTCGCAGGTGTGCAACCTGCCGGGCACGCAGACCTGCACGACGCAGGCTTGCACCGTCAGTTACGACCCGCCGGGCTGCAATCTGCTGCCGCCCGATCCGGAGAACACCTGCTCGACGATCACGACCTGTCCGCCGCCCGTATGCACGCCGGACCCGGGCAAATGCAGCATCCAGACGACGCTGAGCTGTACGTCCAACGCCAACTGCGTGCCGCAACCCGGCGCGTGCAGCGTCACCGGCAAGGCGTGCATGGCGCAGTCCGACTGCGTCAACATCGGCCATTGCAGCAGCCTCGGCAATCTGTGCACGTCGGTCAACGACTGCGCGATTCTCGGCGGACATTGCAGCCTCAAGCCGACGCAGACCTGCTCGCAGAACAGCGATTGCCCGCAGTTCGCCTGCAGCAACACCGGTAACGTTTGTATTTCCGCGGCCGACTGCGGCACCTGCAACAACCCGCCCGGCCAGGCGTGCACCTCGGTCGCGCAATGCACGACGATCAACGGTGCGTGCAACCAGACGACCTGCCCGAATGGTACGACCGTTTGCAGCACCACCGCCGATTGCGGCGGCCAAGCCTGCACCGCCAAGGCGTGCACCAGCGCCGCCAGCTGCCCGGCGACGGCAGGAGGCACTTGCGCGCAAAAGACCTGCCCCAATGGGACGACGGTTTGCACCACTACCGCGCAGTGCGGTGGCCAGGCGTGCACGCAAAAGGCCTGCGGCTCGGCGGCGCAATGCCCGACGACCCCGGGGACCTGCAAGAACGCGGGTGCGAAGACCGGGAATGTCTGTAACGGCGCGACCCAGGCCGCTGCCGATCTGCAGTGCCTGACACCAGGTACCTGCAACAATCCGCCGAACGCCGCCTGCACCGCCAATCCCGGCACCTGCCCGGAAGTCCTCGGCACCTGCGCGAAGGACGCGACCGTGACATGCCGCAGCTCGTCCGATTGCTCGTCGATCGGCACCTGCGCCAACACCCACGCCGCATGTAACTCGCAGGTCCCCTGCGCCAACGTTCCGGGCAACTGCTCGATCACCAACGCGGCCTGCACGGTGCCTGGCGTCGACCTGGCGGAGTGCCCGGCGATCGGCCGGTGCTCGATCACCAATGCGCAGTGCACGGGCAATGGCCAGTGTCCGGACCAGCCCGGGCCGCTGCCGCCGACCTCCGCCGTCTGCAGCACGGGCGGCGTAGGCGGCGTCGCGACCGCGACCTTGCGCAACGACGCGGACACGGCCACCAAGGGCGTGGTCTGCCGCCACAACAACATGGCGTACACCGGAGTCAACCCGATCGGCGCCAGCCCGTACAACTATCCGTCGGGCAAGTACATCACGCCGATCACCAACGGCACCGGGGCGGATGCCTGCGTCAGCACGCCGCACTTCGCGGCGGTGCCGCGCCACTACTGGAAGACCGAGGTCGAGTGGTGCGACAAGGCGGTGTCGACCGCCAACGACAAGTGGCTGGGCTACGGCGACGCGACGCTCGGCGTGTGCCAGTCGTTCAAGGATTCCACGCACATCTATCCGCGCTTCCACCAGTTCGGCTCGGCCGGCGGCACGAACAACAAGACCACGTCCGCATTCCAGCGCGTCGATCTCGACATCTCCAAGCGCTTGACCGCGACCTACCAGCACGACTGGACCGATGCCTCGGGCGCCGAGTCGATCACGCGCAGCTTCGACGAGGAGATGACCAACTACGCCAACTGGTTCGCCTACTACCGCACGCGCATCACCGCGGTGAAGACGGTGACCGCGCTGACGTTCCTGGGCAAGCTCGGCAACACGTTCAACCTCGACGACACGTTCCGCGTCGGCCTGCACACCTTGTCGAACAAGAAGGCCGCGACGTCGGGCAAGTTCGACCCTGCGGCGTTCGTCGACGTCCAGGACTTCGATGCAACGCAAAAGGCGGCGTGGTACACGCAGTTGCTGGCCATCAACATCCCGCTGGGCCTGGAGACGCCGACATTGAATGCGATGTCCCGGATCGGGCAATACTTCTCACCGGGTGGAAGCGCGGAATTGTCGGGCGGGACGGACCCGATCATCCTGTCGTGTCAGAAGAACTGGCACATGCTGTTTACCGACGGCTTCACCAACCAGGGCTCGCTGCCGACGTCGACGGTCGCCGACCAGGACGACAAGGTGCCGAACACCGGCCCGATGGGACAGCTGCCGGTCAACGGCCTGACGCCGGTCGTCATCACCGGGCTGACGCCAGGCTCGGCATGGCCGCCTCCGTATCGCGAAGATCCGAACGCGAGCGCCGCCAACGCCGCGTCGGATTACTCGATGAACTACTGGGTGACCGACCTGCGTCCGGCGATGCCGATGAACGTCGCGACCAGCAACAAGGACCCGGCACCGTGGCCGCACCTGAACTTCGCCGCGATGTCGCTGGGCACGCAGGGTATCCTGCCGTCCGGCAACCAATCGGTCGTCGAATCGCAACTGACGGCGGGCACCTTGCTGTGGCCGAAGCCGCAACCGACGGTGTACAAGCCGGACGCATCGGGTGTGGACGATCTGTGGCATGCGGCGATGAACGGCCGCGGCCGATTCGTCAACGCCCAGTCGGCGGACGAGCTCAAGCTGGGCATGGGCCAGATCCTGCAGGACGTGATCAACCAGGCCGGCGCCCGCGCCGGCGTGGGGTTCCAGAGCACCAATGTTTCGGGCGCCAACAATATGATCTACCGCGTGCGCTTCGAGCCGGGCTGGGGCGCCAGCTTGACCAAGGTGCAGATCGATCCGGCGACCGGCACCGAGGTAGCGAATATCTGGGAGGCATCGGCGCAGCTGACCGCGCAGCTTGCGGTGGTCAACCCCGGCGACACGCCGTGGTTCACCAACCGGCGGATCGTCACCGTCGATGAAAGTGGTAATGCGGTGCCCTTCCTCTCGGGCAGCATCGGCGCGAACGAGCTCGACTCGCTTTCACCGGGCAAGACCGCGCGCGCCAAGCTGGTGCTCGAGTTCCTGCGCGGGAGCCAGATCAATGAAGGCAGCTCGATCGGGCAATTCCGCGTCCGTGTCGGCGGTCTGCTGGGCGACATCGTCGACTCGCAGGCCATCTATACCGGCGCGCCACGCGCTCCGTATCAGGACGCCAACGATCCGGGCTACTCGACGTGGAAGACCGGTTTGGCCGGTCGGCCGGCGCGCGTCTACGTCGGCGCCAACGACGGGATGCTGCACGCGATCGACGATTCCAACGGTAACGAAGCGTGGGCCTTCGTCCCGTCGGAGCTCTACCGCGCCGACAAGACCGGGCTGGGCGCGCTGTCGTACCAGGACGGCGCGCTGCCGCCGTTCCAGCATCATTTCTACGTCGATTCGACGCCGAGAATCACCGACGTCAACTTCGGTGGTGGAGATACCGACTGGCATACGCTGCTGGTCGGCGGTCTCGGCAAGGGCGGCCACACCTACTACGCGCTGGATGTCACCGATCCCGCCAGCGTCACGGATGAAACGACCGCGGCGCAGAAGGTACTGTGGCAATTCACCGATGCCGACATGGGCTACAGCTACGGCCGGCCGATCATCGCCAAGACGCACGCATTCGGCGGGAAATGGGTCGTCATCGTCACGGCGGGATACAACAACGGCACCGGCAAGGGGAAGATCTTCATCCTCGACGCCAAGAACGGATCGCTGCTGAAGACGCTGTCGACCGGTGTCGGCAGCGCGGCGACGCCTTCCGGGCTCGCGCAGATCGCCGCGTACGAAAAGGATTACCGCAACCAGATCGCCGAACAGATCTACGGCGGCGATCTGCTGGGTAATTTCTGGCGCTTCGATATCTCCGGCACGGATGAAACCGCGGCCAGTTGGGGCGCACCGGTCCTGCTCGCCACCTTGACCGACCCCAGCGCCAAACCTCAGGCTGTGACGACCGCGCCGCAAATCGAGATCGATATCGCCAACGGCGTTGATCGCTGGGTGTTCGTCGGAACCGGCAGGCTGCTCGACGATCTGGATCTGACGACGGCATCGATCGCCAATCAGGTACAGACGTTCTACGCGATCCGCGACGGCACGGCGGCGGCTCCGTTGTCGCCGTGGCCAGCGACGCTGGCGCCGCGCACCGACATGGATGCGATCACCGTCGCCAACGGCATCACCGGTCTTGTCAGCAAGCCGGACAAGGGCTGGTACGACGATCTGCCGGTGGGACAGCGCATCGTCACCCCGATACAGGCCGCGTTGTCGCTGGTCGCCTATGTCGGCACGTCGCCGCAGACCGATCCATGCCTGACCGGACAGCCGGCGACCGTGTACGCGAGGGAATACGCGCGCGGCAATTCGCTGCTGCTGGACACCGACGGCGTTACTCCGGTCGAAAGCATCTTCGCCGCCGAGGGCGGCGTCGGTGTCGAGCTGGTCGCGCTGGACGGGGCCAGCGGGGGCGGCAGCGGCGGCTACCCTGATTTGCGAATCGCGATCACGGCGGGAACGACCGGCAAGGTCACGTTCTACAAGCCGAAGAATCCGGACTTCGCGCAAAAGCATCGCATGTCGTGGCGCTTGCTCGGCCAGTAGACATCGCACATCATCGCGGCTGAATGCGGCCGCTCCGTGCAAGCGGAGCGGCCGCGCACTTTTGCAACCCGCCCAACGCCCGCCCGATGAGCTCCGCAGCAATCCATCCGCAGGCCTATCGGCCGATGCCGGCACCGGAACGGCGAATCGGCTATTCGGTCGCGGCCTCGGGCCTCGTGCATGGTCTGCTGATCATTGCGCTCGCCAGTGTCCGGCCGACCTTCACGCTGTCGCCGGCGCTGCTGGGGCTCGCCGGGACGCTGCAGGTCGACCTCACCGAACAGCCGGTGCCGGTGATCGAGCCGCTGCCGGAACCGATGGCGCCGATCGCCGTGCCACAGTTCCTGCCGACACCGGATCCGCTCGCCCTGGAAGCTTTGCTCCGGAAACCGCCGGTGCCGGAAAGCGCGGCGAGCGGGACGCCGACGACGCAGCCGCTGGTCGTCCGCCAGGGACCGCCCAATCCGAACGGCTCGGTGGCCGTCGGCCCGTTGGGCGATCCCGAGCGCGTCAGCGTCGCCACGGCGGCGCGACTCGCCCAGCGGTTCCCCGTCCGCGCGGCCCGACCGCCGGTGCCCAGAGGCGCGGTGATTACCGGCTACCCGCTGGAAGCCGCGCGCTCACACATAAGCGCTCGCATCGCCGCCGTGTTGACGATCGATGCGGCGGGCAAGGTCGTTCCCGCGGACACGCGGCTCGTGCCGGACGATCCGATGTTTCATGCCGCCGTGCAGGCCGCGATCGATGGCGCGGCCTTCACCCCGGCCGAGCTCGATGGCGACCCGATGCCCTACTGGCTGATCCTCGAGTTCGTATTCCGCATCGACCCGCCGTCCGGCGCCGCGCCGGCGAGCGCGTCGCGCTGACGGCTATCCCATCGTCGGCATGTGAAAGCCCGGCGCCGCGCTGCCGTCGTCGGGCCAGCGCGCGGTCACCGCCTTGCCTCGGGTGTAGAACCGCACGCCGTCCATGCCATGCACGTGCAGGTCGCCGAAGAGCGAATTGCGCCAGCCGCCGAACGAATAGAACGCCATCGGCACCGGGATAGGCACGTTGACGCCGATCATCCCGACCTCGACATCCTGCTGAAACTTTCGTGCCGCGAAGCCCGAGCGCGTGAACAGCGCTGCGCCGTTGGCATACGGATTGGCATTGATCAGTTCGATCGCGGCGTCGAGCGACTCGGTCCGGACGATCGCCAGCACCGGTCCGAAGATTTCCTCGCGATAGATCGCCATCTCTCGCGTGACCTGGTCGAACAGCGTCGGACCGACGAAGAATCCGTCCTCGTGGCCCGGGACGCGAAGGCCCCGCCCGTCGACGACCAGGTCCGCGCCCTCGTCGACGCCGCGGTCGATCAGGCCGACGATGCGATCGCGCGCCGCGCAGGTGATGACCGGCCCCATCTCGGATTCGTGCCGGTCGCCCGGTCCGACGGCAATGCGGCGCGCGCGTTCGGCCAGCTTGTCGCGCAGCGCGTCGCCGGCGTCGCCGACCGCGACCACCACCGAAACCGCCATGCAGCGCTCGCCGGCCGAGCCATAGGCGGCGCCGATCAGCGCCTCCGCGGCAAAAGCGAGATCCGCGTCGGGCATCACCACCGCATGATTCTTGGCGCCGCCGAGCGCCTGCACGCGCTTGCCGTTGCGCGATCCGGTCTCGTAGATGTAGCGCGCGATCGGCGTCGAGCCGACGAACGATACCGCCTTGATCGATGGATGCGCGAGGATCGCGTCGACCGCCTCCTTGTCGCCGTGCACGACGTTGAACACCCCGTCCGGGAGGCCCGCCTCGGCCAGGAGCTCGGCCATGCGCAGGCTCATCGTCGGATCGCGCTCGGACGGCTTCAGGATGAACGCGTTGCCGCAGGCGAGCGCGACCGGAAACATCCACATGGGCACCATCGCCGGAAAGTTGAACGGCGTGATGCCGGCGCAGACGCCGACCGGCTGGCGCAGCGAAAAGCTGTCGACGCCGGTGCCGACGTTGTCGCTGAAATCGCCTTTGAGCAGATGCGGAATCCCGGCGGCGAATTCGACGACCTCGATGCCGCGGGTGATCGATCCTTCGGCATCGCTGACCGTCTTGCCGTGCTCCTGCGAGACCAGCCGCGCGAGATCGGTCTTGTGCGCTTCCATAAGCTCGCGAAAGCGCATCAGGATGCGCGCACGGCGCAACGCGGGCGCGGCGCGCCAGGCGGGCAAGGCCGCGGTGGCGGCCGCCGCCGCGGCGTCGACATCGGCGGCGTCGCTTAAGGGAACGTGCCGCAATACCTCGCCGGTCGCCGGGTTGGTAACCTCGGCGTAGCGCGTCGTATGCGCTGCCACCGCCCGGCCGCCGATCCACAGCGGCAGGCGCTCGAGTGTCGTCAAGTCCATGAATCTCTCCTCGTACTGCCGTCACCTCGGCGAAGGCGTCGCTCCGGCGGACGCGTCGCCCCGGCGCAGGCCCGGGCCCAATCAGCGATACCCGCGTGCGAGGCAACGCGCCTTGGATCCCGGCCTTCGCCGGGATGACGGTTTGATTCGTCCCGGCCTCTCGCCGGGATGACCGCTCGCGTCATCCGACGTCCTGCAGCCGCGCGACATAGCGCGCGACCATGTCGACTTCCAGGTTGACCCGCGCGCCGGGGGCGAGGCTTCCCAGCGTCGTCACGGCCAGTGTATGCGGGATCAGATTGACTGAAAAGCGCTGTCCCGCGACGGCGTTGACCGTCAGGCTGACGCCGTCGATCGCGATCGAACCCTTGCTCGCGACAAAGCGCGCGAGATCGGCCGGCGCTTCGATCTCGAGCTCGACGTTTTCGCTATCCTTCGCGGCGCGCTCGAAGCGCGTCACGATCCCCACGCCGTCGACGTGGCCGGCCACGAGGTGACCGCCGAGCCGGTCGGACAGGCGCAGCGCCTTTTCCAGATTGACCGGGCCAGGCCGATCGAGACGCGCCGTGCAGCGCAGCGTCTCGGCCGAGACGTCGAAAGCCAGCGTCGCCTGGTCGATGGCGACGATCGTCAGGCAGCAGCCACTAACGGCGAGGCTGTCGCCGACAGCCAGGTCCGACCGATCGAGCGCCGACGCGTCGAGCGTCAGCTTGAGGCCGTCCGCGGCTGCCTGCGTCGCGGCGATCCGGCCGACCGCCTGCACGATGCCGGTGAACATCAGCGTTCGATCCTGGCGAGGATCCGCCAGTCGGCGCCGACAGCATCGACGGCGGCGATGCGCAAGGATGTGCGATCGGCCAGGCGCTCGAGTGGCGCCGGCAGAACGAACATGCCGCGCGCGCCGTCGCCGAGCAGGCACGGCGCCAGGTAGACCAGCAGTTCATCGACCAAGCCGGCCGCCAGCAGCGCGCCGTTCAGGCGGGCGCCGGCTTCGACGTGGACCTCGTTGATGCCTTCGGCCGCGAGCGCCGTCATCATCGCCGCCAGGTCGATGCGGCCGTCGCGATCGGGCAACTCCATCGTCCGGACCGCCGGCGGCCAGACGGTCCTCGGCGTCGATGCGGTGACCACCAGGACCTCGCCATCGGCGAGCACGCGCGCGTTGGCCGGAAGCTCGCCATGGCGGTCGACGATGACTTTCAACGGCTGCCGCGGCGTGTCGACCCCGCGCACCGTCAGCTGCGGATCGTCGTGCTGGACGGTGCCGATGCCGGTCAGGATCGCGCAGGCGCGCGCCCGCCAGCGATGCCCGTCGGCGCGCGCTTGCTCGCCGGTGATCCATCGGCTCTCGCCGTTTTGCAGCGCCGTGCGGCCGTCGAGGCTGGCCGCGATCTTGACCCGCACCCACGGCCGCCCGTGCTCGACGTTCATCAGCCAGCCGAGATTGAGCTCGCGCGCATCGTCCTCGAAGAGTCCGATGTCGACCGCGATCCCGGCCGCGCGCAGGCGCCTGCTGCCGTGCGCCGCCAGCGGATGCGGGTCGGCCATCGCGGCGACGACCCGCCGCACGCCGGCCGCGAGCAAGGCGTCGGTACACGGCGGCGTCCTGCCATGGTGGTTGCACGGTTCCAGCGTGACGTAGACGGTCGCGCCGCGCGCCTCGGCGCCGCGCGCGACGGCATCGGCCAGCGCGTGGACTTCGGCGTGCGGGCCGCCGGCCCGCTGGTGCCAGCCTTCGCCGATGATGCGGCCGTCGCGGACGAGCACGCAGCCGACGCGCGGGTTGGGCGTCGTTGTGTAAAGCCCGAGCTCGGCGAGCTCCAGCGCACGCGTCATGAACGCGCGATCGTCGTCGTCGAAAAGACTCATGCCTGGGTCGAAGTCCGCGCGATTCGCCGCCGGCGCGGCGGCGTGCTCAGCGCGGCTTGCGCCGCGTCGGCGCCGGCTCGACTTCCTGCAACGCGTCGCGAAAATCGGCGACGTCCTGGAAGCTGCGGTATACCGAGGCGAAGCGGATATAGCCGACCTTGTCGAGCTTGTAGAGCTCCTGCATCACCATCTCGCCGACCTGTCGCGACGGGATCTCGCGCTCGCCGAGCGCCAGTACCTGCTGGACGATCCGCTCGACCGCCTGGTCGACGTATTCGGTCGGGACCGGCCGCTTGTGCAGCGCTCGCTGGAAGCCGCTGCGAATGCGGTGGACGTCGAAGTCCGAGCGCGTGCCGTTCTGCTTGACGATCTGCGGCAGTCGCAGCTCGGCGGTCTCGTAGGTGGTAAAGCGCTTCTGGCAAGCGGGACAGCGGCGGCGCCGGCGGATGGAATCGCCGGCCTCGGAAACGCGCGAGTCGACCACCTGCGTGTCTTCGCTGCCGCAGAAAGGGCACTTCATGCCGGCCGGTAGACGGGAAACTTAGCCGTCAGCACGGCGAGCGCCGCGACGACGCGATCGCGAGTGTCGGTGTCGGTCGGCGCATCGAGCACATCGGCGATCAGGTGCGCCAGCTGCTCGCATTCGATCTCGGTGAAGCCGCGCGTCGTGATCGCGGGACTGCCGATGCGCACGCCGCTGGTGACGAACGGCTTTTCGGGATCGTTGGGGATCGCGTTCTTGTTGACGGTGATGTGCGCGGCCGACAGGGCGGCTTCGGCGTCCTTGCCGGTGATCTTTTTCGCCCGCAGGTCGACCAGGAACATGTGCGAATCGGTACCGCCGGAGACGATGCGCAATCCCCGCTCCTGCAGCACCGTCGCCAGCACGCGGGCATTTTCGACGACGCGTTCCTGGTAGATCCGAAACTCGTGCGTCAGCGCCTCCTTGAACGCGACCGCCTTGGCGGCGATGACGTGCATCAGCGGGCCGCCTTGCAGTCCGGGAAACACCGCGGAGTTGATCAGCTTCTCGTGCTCGGCGCCGGCCAGGACGAATCCGCCGCGCGGTCCGCGCAGCGTCTTGTGCGTCGTGCTGGTGACGAAATGCGCGATGCCGACCGGGTTTGGATAGACGCCGGCGGCGATGAGCCCCGCATAGTGCGCCATGTCGACCATCAGGTACGCGCCGACCGAGTCCGCGATCGCGCGGAAACGCTTCCAGTCGATCACGCGCGAGTAAGCCGAGGCGCCGGCGATGATCAGCTTCGGCTTGTGCTGCTTCGCAAGCCGCTCGGCGGCCGCGTAGTCGATCAGCTCGGTGACCGGATCGAGCCCGTAGGCCACGATCTTGAACCACTTGCCCGACATGTTGACCGGCGAGCCGTGAGTCAGATGCCCGCCGTGCGGCAGGCTCATGCCCAGCACCGTGTCGCCGGGCTGCAGCACCGCGAAAAAGACCGCCTGGTTCGCCTGCGCGCCCGAATGCGGCTGCACGTTGGCATACTCGGCGCCGAACAGTTTTTTTACCCGCTCTATCGCCAGCCTTTCGGCGATGTCGACGAACTCGCAGCCGCCGTAGTAGCGCTTGCCGGGATAGCCTTCGGCGTACTTGTTGGTCAGCTGCGATCCCTGCGCCGCCATCACTGCCATGCTGGCGTAGTTCTCGGACGCGATCAGCTCGATATGCGTCTCCTGGCGCGCGTTTTCGCCGCTGATGGCCTTCCACAATTCGGGATCGGCCTGGCTCAGAGTCTGGGCGCGGTGCGGCATCGGGCGTTCGCAGTCGAGGAAAGCGCGCATTTTACCACCGCGACCCATGCTTCGCCGCAGTGCGGCAAAGCGATTGCCACGGTCGCGACCGCGGGTTAATCTTCAACGCGCGCCGCCAGGCCACGGCGTGGTCGCTGTGCCGACGATCGGCTGCAGATCGTCTTCGGCCCAATACGCCAACGCCTTTGGGGGTCGCCTTGTCACTCCTCCTTTCGCTGTCGCGACTGATCGACCGGATTACCGAGCGGATCGGCCACGCGTTGTACTGGCTGATCCTGGTCACCGTTCTGATCAGCGCGGCCAACGCCGTGGTCCGCAAGGCGTTCAACTACAGCTCGAACAGCTTTCTCGAAGCGCAGTGGTATCTGTTCTCGGCGGTGTTCCTTCTCGCCGCCGGTTACACGCTGCTGCGCAACGAGCACGTCCGTATCGACGTCATTTCCGCAAGACTCTCGCCGCGCGGACGGGCGTGGATAGACATTTTCGGGACCGTGTTTTTTCTGCTGCCGATGGCCATCCTGATCGGCTGGCTCGGCTGGCCGGTGTTCGTCGACGCCTACGTGCGCGGCGAGGTGTCGACCAATGCAGGCGGCTTGATCATCTGGCCGGCTCGCCTGCTGGTGCCGATCGGCTTCTTGCTGCTCGCGGTTCAGGGCATCTCGGAGCTGATCAAGCGCATCGCGTTCCTGATGGGACTGATCCCCGATCCGGGTGAAAAACATGTCGTGAAAACGGCGGAGGAACAACTGGCCGAGGACATCCTGCGGGCGCGCGGTGAAGAGTCGCTGGCGGCGGAAATCGCCGCCCAGGCGGTCGAGCCCGACGGGGGCAAGCGATGAGCGCCTTCCTGATCGCCAATATCGCGCCTCTGATGTTCGTGTCGCTGATCATCGTATTGCTGCTCGGCTATCCGGTCGCGTTCTCGCTCGCGGCCGTCGGTATCGGCTACGCGCTGCTCGGGATTCACCTGGGCCTCCTGACGCCGTCGCTGGTCCAGGCGCTGCCCGAGCGCGTCTGGGGCGTGATGTCGAACGACACGCTGCTCGCCGTGCCGTTCTTCACGTTCATGGGGCTGATCCTGGAACGAAGCGGCATGGCCGAGGATCTGCTCGACACCATCGGCCAGGTGTTCGGGCCGGTGCGCGGCGGACTCGCGTATGCGGTCATCTTCGTCGGCGCGCTGCTGGCGGCGACGACCGGCGTCGTCGCCGCATCGGTCATTTCGATGGGCCTGATTTCGCTGCCTATCATGCTGCGCTATGGCTACGACCGCCGCTTCGCCAGCGGCGTCATCGCCGCGTCCGGCACGCTGGCGCAGATCATCCCGCCCTCGCTGGTGCTGATCATCATGGCCGACCAGCTCGGCAAGTCGGTCGGCGACATGTACGCCGGCGCGTTCATTCCGGGGATCAGCCTGGCGTGCCTGTATGCGGTCTACTCACTGGGAGTCTGCACGGTGAAGCCGCAGTGGGCGCCGGCGCTGCCGCTCGAGGCACGTACGTTGCGCGAGCCCAGCGGCGCCGGAGGCACGCGCTCGCTGCTGGTGCTCACGATCATCGCTGCCGCCTCGGCGATCGCTTTCGCGCACTGGAAATACGGTCCGGACGACCCGACCGACGAGATGCTGGTCATCGCGACCAGCGTCGGCACCGGCGTCGCGTTTTTCGCCGCGGTGCTGAACCGCGTTTTCAAGCTCGGGCTGCTGTCGCGGCTGGCCGAGCGCGTCGTGTTCGTGCTGATACCGCCGCTGGCGCTGATCTTTCTGGTCCTCGGCACGATTTTCCTCGGCGTCGCCACGCCGACGGAGGGCGGCGCAATGGGCGCGAGCGGGGCGTTGATCATGGCGCTGGTGCGCAATCGCTTGACGTGGAAACTGATCCGTCAAGCGATGGACACGACGGCCAAGCTTTCGACGTTCGTCGTATTCATCCTCGTGGGCGCGCGCGTTTTCAGTTTGACCTTCTATGGCGTCAACGGTCACGTCTGGGTCGAGCAGCTGCTGCTGCACCTGCCGGGCGGCCAGCTCGGTTTCCTGATCGTCGTCAACGTCCTGATCTTCTTCCTGGCATTCTTTCTGGACTTCTTCGAGCTTTCGTTCATCGTCATTCCGCTGGTCGGCCCGGTCGCCGACAAGCTCGGCATCGACCTGATCTGGTTCGGCGTGCTGCTCGGTGTCAACATGCAGACCTCGTTCATGCACCCGCCGTTCGGCTTTGCGCTTTTCTATTTGCGCAGTGTCGCGCCGGCCAAGGACTTTCTCGACAAGGTCACCGGCCGACTGACCAAGCGTGTGACGACCGGACAGATCTACTGGGGCGCGGTGCCGTTCGTGCTGATCCAGATCGTGATGATCGGATTGGTCATCGCCTTCCCGCAGATGGTGATGGTCTACAAGGCGAAGGACACGGTGTTCGACCCCAACAAGATCCAGATCATCGTGCCCGAGGACCAGGCCGCGCCCGGCGCCGGGCCGAGCGACTCCAGCACCAACGCCGAGCAGGACGAAGCGACCAAAGCGCTGGAGAAGGAGCTCGGCGGCGCGACGACGCCGGACGCCAAAGACCAAGCCGCACCCGCCGGTCAAGCTCCGGCAGAAAGCCCGAACGCCGAGCAGGACGAGGCGACCAAGGCGCTGGAAAAGGCGCTGGGCGGAGCCAATCCGCCGGGCGAGAAAAAGTGATCGCGCAGCGCCGTCGGCGCGCGCGCCAAAAAAAACGCCCGGGATCGCTCCCGGGCGTTTTGCCATCCGCCGCCGGCGCGCGGCCCGGCGCGCTACTTCTTGCGCGACAGGCGCTCCGCGGCAATCATGAAGTTATCGAAGCGGTTTTCGGCCACCGCGAACCACGACACCTGATCTTCGCGGAATTTCTTCCACGGCTCGTAGACTTTCTTGAATTTCGCGTTCTTGGTGGCGATCTCGTCGTACGTCTCGGTCGTAGCCTTGTAGCATGCGGCCATGATGTCGTTCGAGAACGGCTGCAGCTTGACGCCGTTGCCGATCAGCCGCTTCAGTGCCGCCGGATTCAACGCATCGTATTTGGCCGCCATGTCGATATTGGCCTCGTAACACGCTGCTTCGAAGATCGCCTGGTAGTCCTTGGGGAGCGCCTCCCAGGCTTTGATGTTGACGAAGGCGTCGATCTCCGGACCGCCTTCCCACCATCCTGGGTAGTAGTAGTTCTTGGCGACCTTGTAGAAGCCGAGCTTTTCGTCGTCGTAGGGACCGACCCATTCCGCGGCGTCTATCGTGCCCTTTTCGAGCGCCGGATAGATGTCGCCGCCGGGAATCTGCTGCGGCACCACGCCGAGCTTGGTCAGCGGCAGTCCGCCGGTGCCGCCGATGCGCATCTTGAGGCCCTTTAGATCGGCGACTGTCTTGATCTCCTTGCGGAACCAGCCTCCCATCTGCGCGCCGGTGTTTCCAGCCGGGAAGCTGATCATGTTGTAGTCCTTGAAGAACTCCCGCATCAGCGCCAGGCCGCCGCCGTGATACATCCATGCGTTCTGTTGCCGAACGTTCATGCCGAACGGGATCGCGCAGGCAAACGCGAAGGTCGGGTCCTTGCCGAAGAAGTAGTACGGGGCGGTGTGGCAGGATTCGACAGTTCCGTTCTGCACGGCGTCGACAACACCAAAGGCGGGAACGATTTCGCCGCCGGCGAAGGTCTGGATCTGGAACTTGCCGTTGGTCGCCGCGGCGCAACGCTTGGCAATGACATCGGCGCCGCCGAAAATCGTATCGAGCGACTTCGGGAAGCTCGAAGCCATCCGCCATTTGACTTCGGGCTGCGTGCCCTGGCCGATGACCGGCGCGGCGACGGCGCCGGCGGCGAGACCGACCCCGGCTTTTTTCAGAAATGAACGACGTTCCATGAACCCCTCCACGAGAAATTCGACATTGGCGCGCCGTAGAACTGCCGGTGGCGCGACGCCGGATATTGCGCGCTGGTGATCCGCGGGGCCCCTGGTCGTTCGCGCCCCGACGGAGTTCGTTGCTCCACCGACGATTCTAACCGATTTCGGCCCGTTACCCGGACAGCTTCCGCACCGCGCTGAAAAGCCCCCACGACCAGCCGGCCTGGCGTTCGATCGTCTGGTTGAAGCGCACAAGATAGCGGGCATTCCCGGTGTCGAGCTCGACCATGCCTCCGGACATCAGCCGGTCGTCGGGACCGATCAGGCTGCGCTGCGTCGCCTCGCGGTTGGCCGCGTGCGCGGGAATGTACACGCCGAAAAAGGGCCGGTCGATCGCGGCGTGCTCGGCGTCGAGCGGCGCGACCCAGGTGCGCAGCAGCACCCGTATGATGCGTCGCGCGATGATCTCGACGCCGCAGATCACTTCGTCGACCTGCTCGCGCTGCATCCGGCGAACGACGGCGAGACTCCACCCTTCGGGCGCCTGAAAGGCGATGATCTCGCCCAGCTTGGACGGCACGTCCTTGGCCGGCGCGACCAGCCGGCAGCCGCTTTCGCTGTGGTCGACCAGCCGCCATTGCGACCCTCGCACGCGTCGCGCCACCGAGTCGGGGTTGGCACTGGGGTTCACCATCTGCGTGATCTCGTCGTAGCTCATCATCGCGCCGACCGACTTGGCCTGCGGCGACAGATGCTCGACTTCCGCGACCGCGCGCGTAAGCGCCTGCAGCCCGACGACGACGCGGACGTCGTGCTCGGTGCGCTGCCGCGGCGCGCGCGGCGCGTAGGCCAGCGCATCGGGGCCGTAGAGCGCCGCCAGCCGCATCAGCAGCAGCTTCTGCTCGCGCGGGGGCAGATCGCCGTCGAGCGGCTTGTCGTCGTCGCGGTCCGGCAGCACGCGCATGCGCTCGACGATCTTGGCGTAGACCGGCGAGGCATCCAGATAGAGCACGCGCCCGCCGGCGCGCGGCCGGTCGCCGCGGCGCAGGCCGTGCGTGCCGGACAGGTCGACCAGAAAATTGGCATGCGTGCCGTGCTGTGGAACCAGAGTCACCGCGTCGACCCAGTCTTCGAGGGCGCGCGCCACCCACTCGACCTGGTCGGGCGTAAAGCTGCCGCTGTCGAGGCGCATCAACAGCAGCGTCGCGACGTATTCCTGCTCCTGCGTTTTGCCCGGATGACGGAATCCCGCGGCGCCCGGCTCGCGGTGCCAGCCCCGTGCGGGCAAATTCGTAGAGCTCGTGGATCTCCCGCCATTGCGCGGGTATCCAGTGTCCGTAACGAAACAGCCGGAACTTGCCATCGAGCCCCTTGTAGTGCGCAAGCCGCAACAGGACCCGGGGCATGACGGCCTTCCACTGCTTGTCTTCGCGCCCGCCGTAGCCGCTCTTGACGGCCGCTTCGTACGCCGCGATGAACGCCTTGACCAGGTCGAATACGGCATGCCAGAGCCGGGTTTCGACGCTGCTCGAGCGCTGATAGTTGGCCGTGTATTGCTTGGTCAGATCGCCGATGACCGGCTCGAATCGCGCATCGATCGACAGCAACGCCTCCGCCTGCGCCGGGCCGATCGCGCGCCGGCCGCCGGGAAACGAGGTGACGAGGTCGAGCGCCTCGTGCTGCAGCTGCAGCGGGTCGGTGCCGGGCAAGGTGGCGATCCAGCGCGCGGCAGCGGCGGGATTGCGCAATGGATCCGACAGCGACCTTCTCCAGATCGCGATCCGCTCGCCGACGCTGCGCTTGGCCAACCGGACTCCCACCGGACTAGCCCGCCGTCCGGCGGCTGCGCGGCTGCGCATGCCGTACATCGTCGTTCCGTTGGATGGCGCCGGCCACCAGTGTCCTGTCCCGTGCGTTCCGAAGCAGCGGATTTCGCCGCGAGCTATCGAGCGAGTTTACGGGACAGGCCACTAATTGCCCGCCACGGCCATCGCGCCGATCATGATCGATCCGCAGTGTCGCGAACCGCGGCGATCGACGTCCTTGCCGATCGCCGTGATATCGCGATACATGCGGCTTAAGTTGCCGGCGATGGTGATTTCCTCCACCGGATACGCGATCTCGCCGCCTTCGACCCAGTAACCGGCTGCGCCGCGCGAGTAATCGCCGGTGACCGGATTGACGCCCTGCCCCAGCAGCTCGGTCACCAGCAGGCCGCGATCCATGCGCTTGAGCAGCGCCGGCAAGTCGTCGTCCCCGTGGCTGACGATCAGGTTGTGATTGCCGCCCGCGTTGGCCGTCGATTGCAGGCCCAGCTTGCGCGCCGAATAACTGCCGAGAAAATATCCCTGCACCACGCCGTCGGCGACGACGTCGCGCGGGCGTGTGGCCACGCCTTCGTCGTCGAAAGGCGTCGACGCCTGTCCGCGCGGCAGGTGCGGCTCCTCGCGGATCGACACGTGCGGCGCGAACACCTGGGAGCCCACGCTGTCGAGAAGGAACGAGGACTTGCGATACAGGCTGCCGCCGCTGACGGCATTGACAAAGTGGCCGATGAGGCCGGTCGCGATCGGAGCCTCGTAAACGACCGGACACTCGGTGGTGGCGAGCTTGCGCGCGCCGAGACGGCGCAGCGTGCGCAGGCCCGCCTTCCTGCCGACTTCGCGCGCCGGCATCAGGTCGGCCGGGGAGCGCGCCGACGTATACCAGTCGTCGCGCTGCATCGCGCCATCCTCTTCGCCGATCACCGCACAGTAGATGCCGTGACGCGAGCTCGCGTATCCGCCGGAAAATCCGTTGCTGTTCGCATAGACGAATTCCGCCTCGTGCAGCGACACCGACGCGCCTTCGGAATTGTTGATGCGCGCGTCGACGCCGAGCGCGGCGGCCTCGCACTCGCGCCCGAGCTCGATCGCCTGCTCGACGGTCAACGGCCATGGGTGGCTCAGATCCGGATCGGCCCAGTCACGCGCGAGCAATGCCGGATCCGCGAGCCCCGCACAGCTGTCGTCTGCGGTGTAGCGGGCGATCGTCAACGCCTTGGCGACGGAATCGCGTATCGCGGCGGGCGCGAAGTCGGCAGTGCTGGCGTGGCCGCGGCGCAAGCCGACATAAACGGTGACGCCGATCCCCTTGTCGCGGTTGTAGGCGATGGTTTCGACGTCCCCCTTGCGCACGGTAACGCTCTGGCCGAAGGCCTGCGAGACCTCGACTTCGGCTGCGGTCGCACCGCCGGCGCGTGCAGCGTCCAGCACTTGTGCGGCGACGTCGGCGAGTGTGCCGGCGGCGAGCGCAAAACGATTCTCGGACGTGCTCACGGAGCTGGTCATCGACGGACTCGAAGCGGAACGCGGTCCCTGATCGGTTATGATAGCAAACCCCTCTTTCGCGCCCTTGGCGCCGCCATGCGACGATCCGACCAAACAGCCCGGCGGACGGGCCCGGAGGACCGCGGACCGCATTCCTCCGGCCGCCGCGCCGCGCCGGCGCCCGCATCCGCCGATCCATCGGCCGGCGACGCTTCCGGCGACGATGCGCAGGTCTTGTCGAAAACGCGGCGCAAGAGCGAGATGCACGAGCTCCAGACGCTGGGCGAGACGCTGGTTCGACTTTCCGCCCCGCGGCTGTCCGAGCTCGGCCTGCCCGAGCGGCTGTTCGACGCGATCGAGCAGGCACGCGCGATCACCAAGCACGAGGCGCGGCGTCGGCAGCTGCAGTACATCGGCCGACTGATGCGCGATGTCGATCCCGACCCCATCCGGTCGCGGCTGGCGCAATGGGGCGACGCGCCCGCAGCTGAAAAGGCGCGCCTCGCGACCGTCGAGCGCTGGCGCGAGCGTCTGCTCGCGGAGCCGGCCGCGCTCGACCAGTTGTGCACCGCCGTTCCCCACGCCGACCGCGCGCGCCTTTCCACACTGGTAGCGCGGGTCCGGGCCGAGCGAGCGCGGGCCGCGCCTCCGCACGCCTATCGCGAGCTTTTTCGCGCGTTGAACACCTTGTTGTCGACGCCGCGAGAATGACGCCCGGCGCAGACGCTCGCCCGAATCCGCCGATGACCGACGTCGCAACGCTGTTGATAGGCCTGGTTTCGATCAGCGACCGCGCCTCCGCCGGTGTCTACGAAGACAAGGGCATTCCGGGGCTTACCGACTGGTTCACGGCGGCGCTGATGACGCCGTGGCGAATGGAAACGCGTCTGATACCGGACGAGCAGGCGCTGATCGAGCGGACATTGATCGAGCTCGTTGACAGCGTGCGCTGCCAACTCGTGCTGACGACCGGAGGCACGGGGCCTGCCGCGCGCGACGTGACACCGGAAGCGACGCTGGCGGTGGCGCACAAGGTGCTGCCGGGCTTCGGCGAGCAGATGCGGCAGGTGAGCCTCAAGTATGTGCCGACGGCGATCCTTTCGCGGCAGGTCGGCGTCATCCGTGGCGGCGCGCTGATCCTCAACCTTCCCGGACAACCGAAGGCGATCAAGGAGACGCTCGACGGCATCTTTCCCGCCGTGCCGTATTGCATCGACCTGATCGGAGGCCCTTACATCGAGACGCGCGAGGACGTCTGCAAGGTGTTCCGTCCGAAAAGCGCGCTGCGCCCGCCGACCGCGTAACGCGCGCGCGATGCCCGCCGAGGACAGCAACCAACCGCCGCCCTACGAGGGACGCAACCTCTATCTGGCCGATCGCGCGCTGCGCGAAGCGGTCCAGCGCGGCGGCGCCGCGTGGTCGCATGATCGTCTCGAGGAGTGGGGCGCGGCGCTCGGCAGCGCCGAGCTGTCGGCGCTGGCGGCGCGCGCCAATCGCTTCACACCGGAGCTTCGCACGCACGACCGCTTCGGCAATCGCATCGACGAGGTCGGTTTCGATCCAGCCTGGCACGAGATCCTGATGCTGGCGATGATCGAAGGCGAGCACGCGTCGCCATGGACCGAAGCGCGCGCCGGCGCGCAGGTCGCCCGTGCCGCTGCCTACCTGATGCACGCCCAGGTCGAGAACGGCACGCAGTGCCCGCTGACGATGACGTTCGCCGCCGTGCCGCTGCTGCGGCGGCACGCGGGCGCCCTTCCGTGGCTGGCCGACGAGTGGCTGCCGCGCATCGTGTCGCGCGACTACGATCCGCGGGTGTTGCCGGTCGCGCAAAAGGCGTCGGCGCTGATCGGCATGGGCATGACCGAGCGGCAGGGCGGGTCGGACGTGCGCGCCAACACGACGCGCGCCGATCCGGCCGGCGGTGGCGAGTACCGGCTGACCGGCCACAAGTGGTTTTTTTCGGCGCCGATGTGCGACGCGCATCTGGTGCTGGCGCAGGCGCCGAGGGGCCTGTCGTGTTTTTTCCTGCCGCGCGTGCTGCCCGACGGAGCGCGCAACGCGGTGCGCCTGCAACGGCTGAAGGACAAGCTCGGCAATCGGTCGAACGCGTCGTGCGAAGTCGAGTTCGCCGGCGCCGCCGGCTGGCTGCTCGGCGACGAAGGACGCGGCGTCCAGGTCATCATCGAAATGGTTCAGCACACTCGGCTCGATTGCGCGATCGGCAGCGCCGGCATCGTCAAGAGCGCGGCGGCGCAGGCGCTGCACCACGCGCGGTATCGCCGCGCGTTCGGCCGCCCGCTGGCCGAGCAGCCGCTGATGCAGAACGTGCTCGCCGATCTCGCGATCGAAGCCGAAGCCGCCGTCGTGTCGGCGCTGTGGCTGGCGTCGACGTTCGAACCCGGCGCCAACGAAGCGGCGGCGGCGCTGGCGAGGCTCGCGACGCCGGCGCTCAAGTACTGGCTGTGCAAGCGCGCGCCGTCCGTCGCCGGCGAGGCCATCGAAGTGCTTGGCGGCAACGGCTACGTCGAAGAAAGCGCACTGCCGCGGCTGTATCGCGAGGCCCCGCTCAACTCGATCTGGGAAGGCTCGGGCAATATCATGTGTCTCGACGTACTGCGCGCCGCGCGGCGCGAGCCGGCCGCAGTGGCGGCGCTGCTGGCGGAGCTCGCGCTGGCGCGCGGCGGCAACGCGCGTCTCGACCGGCAGATCGCGCGGCTCGACGCCACGTTGACCGCCGGCGCGCTGGACGAGGCCGGAGCGCGCCGTCTCGCCTCGGATATCGCCCTGGCGATCGGCGCGGCCTTGCTCGTCAGGAACGCCCCGCCGGCGGTCGCCGACGCGTTCTGCGCGTCGCGCCTGGGAGAAAGCTACGCCGGCGCGCTGGGAACGCTGCCGGCAGGCATCGACTGCGCCAGCGTCCTCAGCCAGGCCGCGGGCTGACAAAAAAACGCCGACGCGGGTGGCCGCATCGGCGTCGCCGTCACGTTGCCGCGCGGCATCAGTTGGTCGGCACCCCCAGTATCTTTTCGGCCTTGGCCAGCGTATCCAGCGCCTCCTGGTGCTTGCCGGCCTTGTGCAGCGCTTCGCCTTCGGCGCGATATTTCTTCACTTCTTCCATTTGCGCCGCGGTGATCTTCGGTCCCTTGGCCATCGCATCGTCGATCTTTTTCATTTCCAGCGGGCAGTGGAACGCGAACGCGCTTCCCGCGAAGCAAAACGCGGCCGCAAACAAAGCGACACGAACCTTCATCAACATGCCCTCCCCGATTTCGCTCCGGACTGTTAGCCAGCGCCCCGCGCGCCCGGCAAGGTCGGGGCCGACGCTGCCCAGCATAGCCTGATGTCAGCGATTTGCAAGGTAACAGCCGCCGGGGCCGCGGCATTCCATGGCGGTCGCCGAGGCAGGCTTTCAGACCGCGTTTGGGCCGGCGCCGCCGCCCGGCAACGCGTGGTCCCATTCCATTAGCAGCTCGCAGCGGCGCGCCGGGTCCTGCCGGTAATACCGGCGCAGCAGATCATAGACGTCGGCATAGTCGTGCAGCAGCAGCGCGGGTTCCGCGAAGAAAACTTCGGACAGCACGGCAAAAAATTCCGCCGGACTCTCCGCCGCGTACGGATCGATAGCGGTGTCTTCGCCGGACTCGACCCGGGCGCGGAAGTGAGCATACGCGACGTTCATCGCCCGTTGCCAATCGCTCGGCCGCATGTCGGCCGGAAGCGGCGGGCAACCGTTGGCATCGCCATTGCGCATGTCGAGCTTGTGCGCGAACTCATGAATGACCAGGTTCATCCCGGCGCTGTCCCAGTCGGCGCCGGCTTCGACGTCGGACCAGGACAGCACGACCGGGCCGCCCGGCATCGACTCGCCGGCCAGCTGCTCCCGGTGCCGGTGCACGACGCCGGCTTCATCCTCGTACTCGCGCGCGATAATGAATTCGTCGGGGTAGACGACGACGCTTTCCCAGCCGTCGTAGCAATCCTCATCGAGCCAGAGGGCGGGCGCGCAGGCCTGCAACGCGATCAGGACGCGCATCAGCGGGGTTACGGCGAACTCCGCGGCGCCGACGATGCTTTTTTCCGACAGGAATACGACGACGCGTTCGCGCAGGCGGGCAATTTCGTCTTCGGTATAGATCGCCAGAAACGGCAGCGCGTCCAGCGCCTGACGCCACAGCGGCTCGGGAATCGCCGCGGTCGCCAGCGTCCGCCGGCGGCGCCAGTTGCGGATGGCTCCGAACATGCTTGCCGCGGGGGCGAACCTAGCTCGCGCTATTGGACGCCGGCGGTTCGAGATCGAGCTCCGGATCCGCGCTGCTGCCGGTCTCGATATCGATAACGATCGCGGTTTGTTCGCGCAAAAGCAGCGTCGCCTCGCTTTCCGGCAGGACCTCGACGCCGCGCAGCTTTCGCTCGATCGAGCGCGAGCGTATCTCGGCGGCACCGAGCGTGTTGCCCACCATCTCGAGCTGTTTCTTCGTCTTGGCGAGAATGTCGCCGAATGTTCCGAATTCGGTCTTCACCGCAGCGAGCAGCCTCCATACCTCGCCGGAGCGGCGCTCGATGGCCAGCGTCCGGAATCCCATCTGGAGACTGTTCAGGATGGCGGCCAATGTCGTCGGGCCGGCAAGGGTTACCTGGTACTCGCGCTGTATGAGGTCGCCAAGACCGGGACGCCGGAGAACTTCCGCGTACAGGCTCTCTACCGGCAGATAGAGCAGCGCAAAGTCCGTCGTGTGCGGCGGTTCGATGTATTTGTCGTGGATGTCTTTGGCCTGCCTGCGAACGCGATCCTCCAGCGCTTTTCCGAACAGCTCGACGGCCGCCAGATCGGCCCGTTCCTGCGCGTCTTGCAGGCGCTGAAAATCCTCGAGCGGAAACTTGGCGTCGATCGGCAGCCAGAACTCGTTCTTGCCTTCATCGCGGCCCGGCAGGCGGATCGCGAATTCGACCCGCCAGGACTGACCGGGCCGGGTGGCGACGTTCTTGCTGTACTGCGCCGGTGTCAGCATCTGCTCGAGCAGGTTTTCCAGCTGCACCTCGCCCCAGGTGCCGCGAGTCTTGATGTTGGTCAGAACTTTCTTCAGATCGCCGACCCCGGCCGCAAGCGATTGCATCTCGCCCAATCCCTTGTGGACCTGCTCGAGACGGTCGGACACGAGCTTGAACGATTCGCCCAGCCGCTGCTCGAGCGTGGCGTGCAGTTTTTCGTCGACGGTAAGCCGGATGTGCTCGAGCTTATGCGCATTGTCGGTGCGCAGCAGCTCCAGCCGCTGCTCGACCGTTGCCCGCACGGCTTCGAGGCGCGCCTCGTTGGAATGGGTCAGCGCCGACAGCCGCTCGTTCTGCATCTGCGCGATCGTGCCGAGCAGCGTTTGCACCTCCTGCGCAAACCGGCTGATGGCCGCGGCCAGCTCGCCGCGCCCGAGCTGCGCCTGCTGCGCAGATTCGGTGCGCGCCTGCGCGAGCTCGGCGCGAAGCTCGCGCTCGAGCCGCTCGTTCTGCGCGCCGATCGCGTCGAGCCGGGCGCGCGTGTCCGCGCCGCTCGCCACGCGGTACAGCGATTGCACGCGCACCAGCAGCAAGGCGAGCAGCGCGGCAATCGCGACGAGCGCGACGCCTGCCACCACCAGCCAGATATTGATTGTCATGCGCGACAGTTTACGTCCGCGGTGGAATGACGGCAAAGCGCGTCATCGCCGCAATCGTCGATCTCGACCCTACGCCGCCTCGCGGCTTGCGCGCTTGCGCTCGTGCGCCAGCAGGTGTCGCTTGCGGATGCGGATCGATTTTGGCGTGACCTCGGCGAGCTCGTCGTCGGCAATGAACTCGACCGCGTATTCGAGCGTCAGCTGGATCGGCGGGGTCAGCGCGATCGCTTCGTCCTTGCCGGACGCGCGAACGTTGGTCAGCTGCTTGCCCTTGATCGGATTGACGACCAGGTCGTTGTCGCGGCTGTGGATGCCGATCACCATGCCTTCGTACAGCTTGTCGCCCGGGGAAACGAACATGCGCCCGCGCTCCTGCAGCTTCCACAGCGCGTAGGCGACCGCGTCGCCCGCTTCGGCCGAGATGAGCACGCCGTTGCGCCGCTCCGGGATGTCGCCGCCGACCTTGGCGTACCCGTCGAAGACGTGGCTGATCAGGCCGGTGCCGCGGGTCAGGTTCATGAACTCGCCCTGAAATCCGATGAGGCCGCGCGCAGGGACGCGGTATTCGAGCCGCGTGCGCCCGCGGCCGTCCGATTCCATGTGCGTCAGCTCGCCGCGGCGCGTGCCGAGCGCTTCCATCACGGCGCCCTGATGCGCATCCTCGACGTCGACCGAGAGCTGCTCGAACGGCTCGCACTGCTCGCCGTCGATCTCCCGGAACACGACGCGCGGACGCGATACCGCAAGCTCGTAGCCTTCGCGCCGCATGTTCTCGAGCAGGATCGTGAGGTGCAGCTCGCCGCGCCCGAAGACGGTGAAGATGTCGGTGTCGGCGGTGTCCTCGACCCTCAGTGCGACATTGGTCAGGAGCTCGCGCGACAGCCGCTCGCGCAGATTGCGACTGGTCACGTACTTGCCTTCCTTGCCGGCAAGAGGAGAAGTGTTGACCTGGAATTGCATCGAAAGCGTCGGCTCGTCGACGGCGATCATCGGCATTGCGTCGGGCGCATCGACCGCCGCGATCGTCGTGCCGATCGACAATTGATCGATGCCGGTGATCAGCACGATGTCGCCGGCGACCGCGCTTTCGACCGGCGTACGCTGGAGTCCGGAGAAACCCAGCACCTGGCCGACCTTGCCGCGCGTCGACGCGCTATCGCCCGAGAGGACCATGACGTCCTGGCCCGGGACCAGCCGCCCGCGGCGGATGCGGCCGATGCCCAGCCGCCCGACGTAGCTCGAGTAGTCGAGCGCGCTGATCTGCAGCTGCAGCGGCCCGTCGGGATCGCCGGCGGGCGCCGGAACGCTGGCAAGAATCGTCTCGAACAGCGGCCGCATGTCGGTCCCCGTCGTATTCGGGTCGAGCGATGCGTAGCCGTTCAGTGCAGACGCATAGACGACGGGGAAGTCGAGCTGGTCCTCGCTGGCGCCCAGCCGGTCGAAAAGCTCGAACGTCTGGTTGACCACCCATTCGGCACGCGCGCCCGGCCGGTCGACCTTGTTGACGACGACGACGGGCTTCAAGCCCTGCGCCAGCGCCTTGCGCGTGACGAACCGGGTCTGCGGCATCGGCCCTTCGACGGCATCGACCAGCAGCAGCACGCCATCGACCATCGACAGCACGCGCTCGACCTCGCCGCCGAAGTCGGCGTGGCCGGGCGTGTCGACGATGTTGATATGGGTGTCGCCGTATTCGATCGCACAGTTCTTGGCGACGATGGTGATGCCGCGCTCGCGCTCGATGTCGTTGCTGTCCATCATCCGCTCGGCGACGTGCTGGTACGCGGCGAACGTCCCTGCCTGGACGAGCAGCTTGTCGACCAGCGTCGTCTTGCCGTGGTCGACGTGGGCGATGATCGCGATGTTGCGCAGCTTTCTGCGCGCGGTGGAGTCAGTCATCGGGCAATGCCGGTCATGGTGCGGTGCGGGAGCGAAACAGTCCATTATAGCCGATCAGACGTCCTGCCGCGAGAAAATGATTGCAAAATCCGGGATTTAGAGGTATTATTGAATAATTCGGCGGCCGTTCCGGTCACCGCCGATCCCCCAGCCGGGCCGCTGCCGTTGGCGGCAAACCCGCTGTCCCGAAGTCATTTTTCGCTGCCTGGACCGGAACTCGCGAAGCGAGAGGCCGCGCCAGGAGCACCATTGCATGAGTAGCACTACCCCGCAGAGCTTTGCCGAGCTCGGCTTGCGGCCGGAAATTCTCCGGGCCGTCGCCGAAGCCGGATACACGACCCCGACCCCGATCCAGCTGCAGGCGATACCGCTGATACTCGAAGGCCTCGACGTCATGGGCGGCGCCCAGACGGGCACCGGCAAGACAGCCGGCTTTGCCCTCCCGATCCTGCAAAAGCTGCTGCCGCTGGCCAACACCAGCCCGTCACCGGCACGGCACCCGGTACGCGCGCTGATCCTCACGCCGACGCGCGAGCTCGCGATCCAGGTCGAGGAGGCGATCGCGACCTACGGAAAATATACGGGACTGCGCTCGACGGTCGTCTATGGCGGCGTCGACATACGCCAGCAGCTCCCGACGGTTCGGGGCGGCGTCGAGATCCTCGTCGCGACCCCCGGGCGGTTGCTTGATCACATCGAGCAGAAGTCGGTCTATCTGGGCCAGGTCGAGATCTTCGTGCTCGACGAGGCCGACCGCATGCTCGACATGGGCTTCATCCCCGACATCAAGCGGATCATGGCGCTGTTGCCGGCGACTGCGAAGCGGCAGAACCTTCTCTTCTCCGCCACCTTCTCGAACGAGATCAAGAAGCTCGCCGACCAACTGCTCAACGCGCCGCGGCTGATCGAGGTCGCGCGCCGCAACACCACCGCCGAAACCGTTTCGCAGAGCGTCTACAAGGTATCGGCCGAGCGCAAGCGGGCGCTGCTCGCGCATATCGTCACCTCGCGCGATCTGTGGCAGGTGCTTTGCTTCGTGCGGACCAAGCATGGCGCGTCGCGTCTTGCGCGGCAGCTCGAAAAGGACGGCCTGAAGACCACGGCGATTCATGGCGACAAGAGCCAGCCGGCACGCCTGGAAGCGCTGGATGATTTCAAGGCAGCCAAGGTGCAGGTGATGGTCGCGACCGACGTCGCCGCGCGCGGACTGGACATCGACGACTTGCCGCTGGTCATCAACTACGAACTGCCTTACGTGCCCGAGGATTACATCCACCGCATCGGCCGCACCGGCCGAGCCGGAGCGAGCGGCGAAGCGATTTCATTCTGCTCGCCCGATGAGGAAAGGCTCTTGACCGAGATCGAGCGGATGCTCAAGCGCTCGATCCCCGTTGCCGCGGCCGATGGCATCCCGGCCGAACGCGCGCCGGCGCACCCCGAGCGAGCACCGGCGCACAGTCGTGAACCGCGCGTTTCGCGCGAGCCGCGCGCCGTGCGCGAGCCGCGCCAGCCCCGCGAGGGCAGGCAGACGAAGCCGCCGCGCGAACACGCCGCGGAGCCGCCGCCGCGGCGCGACCACGCCGTCGACGACACCCGCAATCCGGACCAGCCGCCGATCGAGCGTCCGGCAGCGAAGCAGAACGGCTCCGGCACGCTGGCGCCCTCGTCGCACGCGCGCCCGGGACAGCGCAAGTCACATCCCATTCCCGCGCTGCTGATGAAACGCAGCGCCGGCGAGCCGGAAAAGGTCTAGCGCCGGTCTTCGCGCGCCTGAGCTGGGTCGCGGCCGCCGATCAGGCCCAGGCGCACGTATACCGGCCGCGCTGCGGCGCGAAGTCCCGGCAGTGCGCGCCAGAAAAACAGCAGCGCGGCAAGGCAGAGGACGCCGTCGAGCGAGAACGCGACGTCCTCGCCCGCGTAGCGCGCAATCGCGCCGCTCATCAGGTTGCCGAACGGCAATGCACCCAGAAACGCCATCGTGTAAAGGCTCATCACCCGGCCGCGCTTGTCGTCGTCGACCAGCGTCTGCACCAGCGTCTGTATCGATGCCTGCGCGGCGATCAGCCCCGCACCCAGCACGATCAGCAACGGCAGCGCGACGGCGAACCTCGAAGCGTGCGCGAAGGCGAGCATCGCCAGCGACGCGCAAGCGCCGGCAACCAGGATCACGCGGTCGAGGCCGCGCGTCGTATGCCGGCTCGCGAGATAGAGCGCCGACAGCAGCGCGCCGGTGCCCGCGGACGAGAGCAGAATCCCTAGCGTACGCGCCCCGCCGCCGAACACATCCTTGGCGAACACCGGCATCAGCGTCGAGTAGGTGCCTATCGTCCCGCTGATGGCGGCGATCAGCAGCAACCCGGCGCGGATCGGCGCGAACCCGAACGCACTGCGGGCCCCTTCCAGCCAGCTGTGCAGCCAGCCGTGCCGCGGCGGCGCCGGCGGAGCGGCCGGCCAGCGCATCATCGCCAGTGCGGTCAGCACTGCGGCGAACGACAGCGCGTTGAGCCCGAAGCAAAGCGCCTCGCCGACCGCGGCGATCAGCACTCCCGCCAGCGCCGGGCCGACGACGCGCGCGCAATTGATCAGCAGTGAATTCAGCGCGATGGCGTTCGGCAATTCGCTGCGGTGCTCGACCAGCCGCGCGATCATCGCGTGGCGCAGCGGAATGTCGAAGGCCGACGCACAGCCCAGCACCAGCGCCAGCGCCGCGACGTGCCAGACGGCGACGACGCCGGTCGCGGAGAGCACGGCGAGCGTCGCCGCCTGTGCGAGCATCACCGACTGCGTGATCAGCAGCGCCCGGCGGCGGTCGACGCGGTCGGCGAGCACGCCGGCGACCGGCGCGATGAACAGCACGGCGATGTACTGGCAGAACGTGACGAATCCCAGCAGCAGCGCCGAGCCCGAGAGCCGGTAGGTAAGCCACGACATCGCGACCTGCTGCAGCCAGGTCCCGATCAGCGACAGGCCCTGGCCGAAAAAGAACAAGCGGTAGTTGCGGTGCGCGAGGGCGCGAAAGGTCTGCAGCCGGGCCATCGAGGGTCAGCGAACGATACGCAGCGCGGGCAACTGCAGCGCGTCGCGGTACGCCGGCAACGATCGCGGGACAATCAAGCGCGCAGTCGCTCGAGCTGGTTGCGCAGCTTCTCCAGCGTCGATTCGAGACCGGCCAGACGCGCCCGCTCCTGGGCCACGACCGCGGCCGGCGCGCGGTCGATGAAGCCGGCGTTGGCGAGCTTCGGCTTGAGCCGCGCGATTTCGCCTTCGTGCCTGACGATGTCCTTGCCGATCCGTTCGCGCTCGACCGTCGGATCGACCTTGATGTCCAGCATCATTTTGTAGTCCAGGACGATCTGGACGGGGGAATCCGATGGAGGAAGCTCGGAGACAAGCTTAACTTCCGACAGCTTTGCCAGCGCTTGCAGGTATTCCCGCAGTGCGTCCAAGCCGGCACCGGACCGATCGCCGGCAATCAGCGCCGCGACACGCGCGGCCGGAGAAACATTCATCTGCCCGCGCAATGAGCGGCAGGACTCGACCAGTGCCATCAGGGTCGCGATGGCGGTGCTCGCCTGGGGGTCCAGCCTGGCGAAGTCAGCCTGCGGGTAAGGCTGAACCGATATCGAATCGCCATGCTTGCCGGCGAGCGGTGCAAGCGCCTGCCAGAGCTCTTCGGTGATGAAGGGAATGATCGGATGCGCCATCCGAAGCGCCGTTTCCAGCACGCGGACCAACGTGCGGCGCGTGCCGCGCTGCGCGGCCTCGTCGCGGCTCGCGAGATCGACCTTGGCCAGCTCGACGTACCAATCGCAGTAGTGATTCCACACGAACTCGTAGATCGCCTTGGCGGCGAGGTCGAAGCGGTAGGCCGCGAGCTGCTCGTTGACTTCCTCTTCGGTGTGCTGCAGCTCCGCGACGATCCACCGGTCGGCGAGCGAATACGATATCGGCGCCGCATCGTCGAGTCCGACGTCCTTGCCGTCGACATTCATCAGCACGAACCGCGTCGCGTTCCACAGCTTGTTGCAGAAATTGCGATAGCCTTCGCAACGCGACAGATCGAAATTGAGCGTGCGGCCGAAGGTCGCGAGGCTGGCGAAGGTGAAGCGCACCGCATCGGCGCCGAACGCCGGGATGCCGTTCGGAAACTGCTTGCGCGTGCGCTTTTCGATCGACTGCTTCTGCTTCTCCAGCATCAGCCCCGATGTGCTCTTGGCAACCAGGGTTTCGACGTCGGCGCCGTCGATCAGGTCGAGCGGGTCGAGGATATTGCCCTTCGACTTCGACATCTTCTGCCCTTCCTCGTCGCGCACGATCGAATTGATGTACACGTCGCGAAAAGGCCGCTCGCCGGTGAAGTAGGTCGTCATCATGATCATGCGGACGACCCAGAAGAAAATGATGTCGAAACCCGTGATCAGCACCGAGCTCGGCAGGAACGTCCGCAATTCGGGCGTCTTCTCCGGCCAGCCCAGCGTCGAGTGACACCACAGCGCCGACGAAAACCAGGTGTCGAGCACGTCGTCGTCCTGCTTGAGCGAAGCCGCCGGCTTGCCCGCCTGCGCGGCTGCCTCGGCTGCGTTGCGCGCGACATAGACCTTGCCCGCGTCGTCGTACCATGCCGGAATGCGATGGCCCCACCAGACCTGGCGCGAAATGCACCAGTCGTGAACGTGGTCGAGCCAGTCGTTGTACGTCGACGTCCAGTGCTCGGGCACGAAGCGGATCGACACCGGCGCGCCGCCGGCCGGATCGGGCAGGCTGGCATTGACCGCCTGCAGGCAAATGTCCTTGAACGACTTGCCGGGAAACCAGGGGTGCGTGTCCGGCGCGGGCGTGGTCATCGCGACGAACCACTGATCGGTCAGCATCGGCTCGACGATTTCGCCACTGCGCCCGCAGCGCGGCACGACCATCTTGTGCGGCTTTTCGCCGGCCAGCAGTCCCGCTGCGTCGAGGTCCGCGAGGACGAGCTTGCGCGCGGCGTAGCGGTCGAGCCCGCGATACTTCGCCGGCGCGTTGTCGTTCACCGTCGCCTGCAGCGTGAAAATGGTGAGCGGCGCGAGGCCGTGCCGCTGGGCGACGTCCCAGTCGTTGAAGTCGTGCGCCGGCGTGATCTTGACGACGCCGGTGCCGAAGTCCTTGTCCACATAGCTGTCGGCGATGACCGGGATCCTTCGCCCGGCCAGCGGCAGCAACACCTCCTTGCCGACCAGATGCGCGAAGCGCGCGTCGTCCGGATTGACCGCGACCGCGACGTCGCCGAGCATCGTCTCCGGGCGCGTCGTCGCCACCGTCAGTTGCGCGGAGCCATCGGCGAGCGGGTAGCGGATCTCCCAGAGCTTGGCCGAAACTTCCTCGTTCTCGACCTCGAGATCGGAGACCGCGGTGCCGAGCTTCGGGTCCCAGTTGACCAGTCGCTTGCCGCGGTAGATCAGCCCATCCTCATAAAGCCGGACAAAGGTCTCGATCACCGCGTTCGACAGGCCTTCGTCCATCGTGAAGCGTTCGCGCGACCAGTCGCACGACGCACCGAGCCTTCGCATCTGGTTGGTGATCGTCGAGCCCGATGCCCGTTTCCACGCCCACACCCTTTCGACGAATTTTTCCCGGCCGAGCTCGTGCCGCGACTTGCCCTCGGCTTTCAACTGGTTCTCGACGACGATCTGTGTCGCGATGCCGGCGTGATCGGTGCCGACCTGCCACAGCGTGTTGTCACCGCGCATGCGGTGATAGCGGATCAGCACGTCCATCAGCGTCTGCTGGAACGCGTGTCCCATATGCAGCGTCCCGGTGACGTTCGGCGGCGGGAGCTGGATGCAGAACGCCGCGGCATCGGGCTGCATCGATGGCTTGAACAAGCCGCGAGTCTCCCAGTACGGATACCACTTCGCCTCGATGGCGCGTGGTTCGAAGCTCTTGCCCAGGGTCATCGCGGTTGCCGGAATATCTCGCAAAAACATGACATTATAGCCGAATTCGGCGCGTTTGCGCTCGCCCAGTCATTGGCCCGTCAGCGCGCGAGCAGAGCGGACTTCTCTTGCACCGCATGACGATCGATGCGACGTCCCAGTGCCTGCGCGAGCGCATCGAGTTTGTTCATCAACACCGCGAACTCGTCCGGCGTCAGCGCCTGGTCGGCGTCGCACCACGCTTCCGACGGGCACGGGTGCACTTCGATCAGCAGCGCGTCGGCGCCCGCGGCGACCGCGGCGCACGACAGCGCCGGCACCATCCACGCCTTGCCGCCGGCGTGCGAGGGATCGACGATGACCGGCAGATGCGTCTCGCGCTTGAGCACCGCGACCGCGGTGACGTCGAGCACGTTGCGATAGGCAGTTTCGAACGTGCGGATGCCGCGCTCGCACAGCATGATGCGGTGATTGCCGCCGGCGGCGATGTACTCGGCAGCCATCAGCCATTCGCTGATCGTGGCGCTCATCCCGCGCTTCAATATCACCGGCACGTCGACCCGTCCGACTTCCTTCAGCAGGTCGAAGTTCTGCATGTTGCGGGTGCCGATCTGGATGACATCGACCTTGTGCTCGAGGAAAGCATCGAGCATCCGCACATCCATCAATTCGGTGACGATCGGCAGGCCGTGCCGCGCGGCGGCGTTCCGCAGCATCGCCAGCCCATCGACGCCTTTGCCCTGGAACGCATAAGGGCTGGTGCGAGGCTTGAATGCGCCGCCGCGCATCAGACGCGCGCCGGCCGCCGCGACGCCTTCGGCGGCGGCATCCATCTGCGGCTGCGTCTCGACCGAGCATGGGCCGGCGATGACTTGCACGGCGTTCGCCCCGATCTTGACGCCCGCGACGTCGACGATCGTGCTCGCCTTGTGCCATTCCCGGGCCACCAGCTTGTACGGCTTGAGGATGTGCATCGAGCGCTCGACACCGGGCAACGGATCGAACATCTCGGGGTCGAGTTTGCGCTCGTCGCCGATCGCGCCGATCAGCGTCCGCTCGGTGCCGCGCGAGACGTGGACTTCGAGTCCGGCGGCGCGGATCCTGGTCTCGACCGCGGCGATTTCGGCGTCGCCGGCTTCCGGTTGCATGACGATGATCATTGCTGGCTCCTTGAAAAAAATCGGGCGGCCTTTTGGGGCCGCCCGACTGGTCTTGAAACTTGCTGCTTGGAACTATCGGCGTGCGCGGCCCCGGGGAATGATCCCGAAATAGTAAAAGCCGACGTACCCGGTGACGCGGGCAGTCTTGCCTGCAGCGGAAGCGAATCGGGCGCGCGGCGAATTCATGGTTCCAAGTCTAGCACGGCTCGCGGTCAGCGGGGCAAGCGCCGTTCGATGCGACGCGGCTTTCAGTGGTCGCGTCGCCACAGCGCGATCTCCCGCTCGATCGCTTCGGCCACATAGGTGCGCAATACGCCGCCGACATGCTCGGTGATCGCCCTGACCAGCTCGGCGCTCGCGCGCTCGACGATCGGCTGCAGGTGCCCGGCAAGCTGGGTCTTGAGCCCGGTGTCGGTGAACAGGTCGACCCGCTGCAATACCTGCATCGACACCTGCTCGGCCAGCGCGCGCCAGCGCTCTTCCTCGGCAGCGGCCTTGGCCGCGCGCTCGGCGGCATCGTCGACGACGAGCGGAACGGGCGCGACCGCCTCGTCGACCGCGGCCGGCGCGGCGGCGGGCGGTGCCTCCGGTGCGGACTCGGCCGGCTTGAGCGTGACCGGCGGGATGACCGCGAGCGTGTCCGGGCCGGGGCCGGTAATGCTGTGCGTCGACGGGTCGATCGTGTCCATCACCAGCCAGTCGGACGTGTCGCCGTCCATCGGCAGCTCGACCGGAATCGCGTCCGCCGATTGCCTGATCGCGACGCTTTCGGCCGGTGACGGCGGCATCAATTCCTGGCGGGGCTCGACCGGCTCCAGCGGCATCGGCGCCGGCATCGCGGCCTTGAGCTCCGCTTCACCGATAGCGCCGGCTTCGATCACCTCGGTCAGCACCGGTATGTCGGCGTCGGCCTCGTCGTTGGCGGGAACGCCGGCGACGACATCGGTCAGCACCGGGATGTCGACTCCGCTGCTGCGGCCGCGGTTGCGCCGCATCAGCGCGTCGGCCTGCTCGAGAAGCTCGCGCGCGCTCGCCATCAGCCGCGCTCGCTCAGGTTATGGGTGCGAAGCTCGTACCCGCGCTCGCGATAAAAGCGAAAGCGCTCGCGCGCCGCGGCGGCGCCGGCTTCGTCGGCGCCGACGATTTCGGCAAGGCGCTCGAAACGCGAGAAAAACGGCGGCGGTGCGTCGTGCAGATTGATCAGCACCGCGGCGGGCCCCTGGTGCTCGAGCAGATGGTCGATCCAGATCGGCGTTTCCGCGGCGAGGCGGCTGCCGATCCGGCAATGCGGCAGGAAGCCGATCGCCGGCTGAATCCAGAGCATGCGATCGAGCGCCTCGGTCGACTCGGCATCGCCGGTCAGGACGCGCACGCTGCCGTGCTGCGCGAACGCCTTGGCGACCAGCTTGGCGACGACGTCGAAGCGATCGCTCACGTGCGTGTAAAAATCGATCGAGGTCATCGAAGCGTCCGCCGGAGGATTCTGCGTCGCGCGCGGAAGACGCGCGCGCTACGAGGCATTCTCCTGCGACAGCACCCACGTCGTCAGCAGCGGCACCGGCCGTCCGGTCGCACCTTTTTCCTTGCCTTCCTTCCACGCCACACCGGCAATGTCCAGATGCGCCCAGTCGAATTTCTTGGCGAACTTGGACAAAAAGCATGCCGCCGTGATGCTGCCGCCGGCACGGCCGCCGATGTTGGCGAAATCGGCGAAATTGCTGTTCAGCGCCTCCTGGTAGTCATCCCAGAGCGGCAGTTGCCAGCCGCGGTCGAACGCGTCTTCCCCGGCGTTGAGCAGCGCCCGCCCCAGGCTGTCGCTGTTGCTGAAAACGCCGCAGGCGATGTGACCGAGTGCGATGACCATCGCTCCGGTCAGCGTCGCGATGTCGACGACGGCTGCCGGCTCGTAGCGCTCGGCGTAGGTCAGCGCGTCGCAGAGGATCAGGCGGCCCTCGGCGTCGGTATTGAGCACCTCGATCGTCTGCCCCGACATGCTGCGGACGACGTCGCCCGGCTTGGTCGCTTTGCCGTTGGGCATGTTCTCGCAAGTCGGCACAAGCCCGATGAGGTTCACCTTGGCCTTGAGCTCCGCGACCGCGCGAAAAGCTCCCAGAACGCTGGCTGCCCCGCACATGTCGAATTTCATCTGGTCCATGTCGTTGCCGGGCTTGAGCGAGATGCCTCCGCTGTCGAAGGTTATCCCCTTGCCGACCAGCACCAGCGGCTTCTGCTTTTTCGGCCCGCCGAAGTACTCGAGCACGATGAATTTCGGCGGCTGGTCGCTGCCGTTGGTCACCGACAGGAACGATCCCATTTTCAGCTCTTCGAGCTTGGCGCGGTCGAACACCTCGCATTTGAAGCCCAATTCCTGCGCCAGCGCCTGCGCGCGCTCGGCCAGATGCGTCGGTGTGCAGATGTTGCCCGGCAGGTTGCCCAGGTCGCGCGCCAGGTCCATGCCGTGCGCGATCGCCAGCCCGCGCGCCGCCGCGGCTTCGCCGGCGGTCAGGTCGCTGCGCTGCGGCACTGACAAGGTGAGCTTGCGCAGCGGTCGCCGCACATCGGCAGGCTGGCTTTTCATCTGGTCGAAACGATAGACGGCCTCCATGGCGACGACGACCGCGTGCTCGACCCGCCACGCGACTTCCCGACGCTTGACCTTTTCCTCGGTAAGATAGACGACGGCCTCGTATGAGCCGGTCTCGTTGAGCAGGCGCACGGCGGCCCGGATGGCGCTGCGGAACTCGCGCTCGCGAAAGTCGCGCTCCTTGCCCAGGCCGACCAGCAGGACGCGGTCGGCGAGCGTTCCGCGCACGTTGTGCAGCAGCAGCGTCGCGCCGAGCTTGCCCTCCATGTCGCCGCGGCGAATGATCTCGCTGATATAGCCGTTCGAGGCGCGGTCGATCAGTTCGGCGGACAGGCTGGGCTTGCGGTTGTCGAATACCCCGACGACGACGCAGGCGCTGCGCTGCTTTTCTGGGCTGCCGCTTTTTATGGTAAATTCCATCGCCTTCCCTCGAACGAAAAATTTGCCTTTAGGCGGTACGAACCGCATTATCGGCAAATCGGCCTGAAAAAGTCAAAATATTTCCGTCGTCATGGTCTTCCGGCGCAGCCTGGTGCGAGAACTGACCGCGACAGCGGTCGCACTGTTCCTGGTATTGCTGGGGATACTCTTCACCAATCTGGTCCTGCGGCTGCTGGCCCGGGCCGCCGGCGGAACCGTGGCTCCCGAGGGGGTTCTGGCCCTTTTGGGCTTTAATGCCCTCTTCTACTTCAACATCCTCCTGTCGGTTGCGCTGTTCCTGACGGTCCTGCTGACGCTGTCGCGCTGGTATCGCGACAGCGAGATGATCGTCTGGTTTACGTCGGGGCAGAGCCTGACGGCGTGGCTCAAGCCGATACTGTGGTTCGCCACGCCGTTCCTGCTGGCAATCGTCGTGCTGTCGCTGTGGCTTTCCCCCTGGGCCGAGGCGCGGCGCCTCGAATACGAGCGCCAGCTCGAATCCCGCGAAGAGCTGTCGCTGCTGACGCCGGGATTGTTCAAGGAATTCCGCCAGGCGAAGCTCGTGGTGTTCATCGAGAGCATCAACACGCTCGACGGAACGATCAGGAACGTGTTCCTGCACTCGATCGACAGCGACAAGGACGTCACGACAGTCGCCCGCTCGGGGCATCTCGAAGAGGCGCCGAACGGCGACCGCTTCATCGTGCTGCAGGATGGCCGACGCTACGAGGGGACGGCCGGCAGCGCCGACTTCCGCACGGCGGAATTCGAGCGCCTCGGACGGCGGATCGAGCCGGCAGAGGTGCGCGCCTTGCCGGCGTCGCTGAAGGCGATGCCGACCGACGTGCTGGCGCTGGTCGACGGCGCGCCCGAGCGGGCCGAGATGTTCTGGCGGATATCGGTGCCGATCAGCGCGCTGTTGCTGGTGCTGCTGGCGGTCCCGCTGGCCTACGTCAATCCGCGCATGGGACGCTCGCTGAATCTGTTCATCGCCCTGTTCATGTACATGCTGTACAGCAATTGCCTGAACATCATGCAGAGCATGATCGCGCAGGGCCGTCTTTCGCTGCCGCTCGGCTTGTTCATCATCCATTCGGTCGCCGCAGCGGTCGTCATCACGCTGTTTCTGAAGCGTCTGGCGGTGCGCGGCTGGTTCCCCCGGCGCCGCCTGGCATGAAGACGCTCAACCGCTACGTCGGGCGCGAAGTGCTGTACGCGACGGCGCTGATCTTCGTCGCGCTGCTGATGCTTTTCGCGTTCTTCGATCTGATCCACGAGCTCGGCAATGTCGGACGCGACGGCTATCCGCCGGGTCGCGCCTTGCTGTTCGTCGGTTTGAGCCTGCCGGGCCATGTCTACGAGCTGATGCCGACGGCCGCACTGATCGGGACGCTGTTCGCCATCGCGCAGCTGGTCGGAAATTCGGAGTACACGGTGATGCGCGCGTCGGGTGCGTCGCTGACCCAGATCACCTGGGCGATCGTGCGGGTCGGTATACCGCTGGCCATCGCGACGTTCCTCGCCGGGGAATTCTTGGCGCCGCCGGCGGAGCGCCTCGCACAGCAGGTCCGCGTGCAGACGCAGGGACAGGCGCTGCGCTTTGTCGCGCAGCAATTCCAGTCCGGCTTCTGGTTCAAGCAGACGCTGCCCGACAGCGATATCCAGACGTTTGCCAACATCCGCAGTCTGCTCGCGGACATGACCTTGCTCGGCGTGCGCATCTACGAGTTCGATGCCGACCTGCGCCTGAAGGCGCTGCGCGTCGCCGATTCGGGAAGCTTCGTGACCGACGGCGAATGGAAGCTCAAGAACGTCCGCTCGACCGAGCTGGGACCGGACGGCGCCAAGGTCACGCGGTCGAGCGAGTACGCGTGGGCGACGGTGCTGAAACCTTCCCTTTTGACCGTTTACCAGGTCGCGCCCGAAAAGCTGGAAATCGAGTCCCTGTACGACAACATCCGCGTATTGGGCGCCAATCAGCAGAAAACCTCGCGCTTCGAGGTCGCGCTGTGGAACAAGATCTTCTACCCGACCGCCGTCGTCGTCATGATGGTGCTGGCGCTCCCTTTCGCCTACTTCCAGCGGCGTGCCGGCGGCGTCGGCTTTCGCATCTTTGCCGGAACGATCCTCGGGCTGGTCTTTTTCCTGGTCGGGCGTCTGTTTTCCTATCTCGGCATCATCAACGACTGGCCGCCGCTGTTCTCGGCAGCTTTTCCGGTCGTGGCCTTTGTCGTCGTCGCCGCAGCGATGCTGTGGTGGCTCGAGCGGCGCTGACCGGGCGCCAATGAAAATCCCCGCCGAGGCGGGGATTCGAAGCTTGCTTCATCCGCGCCGAGAGGCGCGTCGACCGCCTGTTCAGCGCGGGGACTACGCGGTCGCAGGCTGCGCCGGCACGACGCTGACGAACGTGCGCTTGGCGCTGCCCTTGGTGCTGAACTGGACGCTGCCATCGACCAGCGCGAACAGCGTGTGATCCTTGCCGATGCCGACGTTGGTGCCGGGATGAACCTGGGTGCCGCGCTGCCGCACGATGATCGCGCCCGCGCTGATCGCCTCGCCGCCGTACGCCTTGACGCCGAGCCGCTTGGAATGCGAGTCGCGGCCGTTGCGGGAGCTGCCGCCTGCCTTTTTGTGTGCCATTTATCTGCCTCGAAGACGCTTCAGCCGACGATGCCGTCGATCTGCAGCTCGGTGTATCCCTGACGATGCCCCTGATGCTTCTGGTAGTGCTTGCGGCGTCGCATCTTGAAAATCTTCACCTTGTCGCCGCGGCCGTGCCCGAGCACCGTCGCGCTGACTGTCGCCCCGGCCAGCATCGGTTGGCCCAGCCGGACGCTGTCGCCGTCGCCGACCATCAAAACCTGGTCGAGGATCACCGCCGCGCCGACGTCCGCCGGAATCAGCTCGACCTTCAGTTTTTCGCCGGGGGCGACCTTGTATTGCTTGCCGCCGGTTTTGATGACCGCGTACATAGGAGACTCCAGAAGGGAAGCGCTGCTGCAAAAAGGTCGCTATTTTAAGACCTTACGGCATCGATGTCAAAGCCGCCGCCGGTGCCCGATCGGCCCTTCGGCTTCGGGTACACTACCGGCCGGCGCTGGCGGCTTCGCGGGGGCAGCCTTTTGGCGCCCCCGGCGTTTCGACCCCGCCTCACCCAGCGCCTCACGTGCCTATTCCGCTGCTCCAAGCCGCACTGCGCGACGACCTGCAGGCCGTCGACGGCGTTCTGCGCGAAGCGCTGCATTCGGACGTCGGGCTCATCGGCCGGATCGCCGATCACATCATCGCCGGCGGCGGCAAGCGGCTGCGACCGGCGCTGCTGTTGCTCGTCGCGCAGGCCTGCGGCTATCGAGGCACGCATCAGCACACGCTGGCGGCGGTCATCGAAATGATACATACGGCGACGCTGCTGCACGACGACGTCGTCGACGAATCGTCGTTGCGCCGCGGTCACGACACGGCGAACGCCATTTTCGGCAATTCGGCGAGCGTGCTCGTCGGCGACTTCCTGTATTCCCGCGCGTTCCAGCTGATGGTGACGGTCGACAACACGCGCGTATTCCAGATTCTGGCGGCGGCCACCAATATCATCGCCGAAGGCGAAGTCATGCAGTTGATCAATTCCGGCAACCCGGAAATCGACGAAATGACTTATCGCGATGTGATCCAGCGCAAGACCGCCAAGCTGTTCGAAGCGGCAGCCCGGCTGGGCGCCGTGCTGGGCGGCGCGGCGCCGCCGGTCGAGGAGGCTCTCGCCCGTTACGGCATGCATCTGGGCACCGCATTCCAGCTGATCGACGATGTTCTCGACTACACCGGAGACCATGCGGCGATCGGCAAGAACCTGGGCGATGATCTTGCGGAGGGCAAGCCGACGCTGCCGCTGATCCGCGCGCTTGCCGTCGGCACGCCGCAGGAAGCGGCGTTGATCCGGAGCGCAGTCAAGGCCGGCGGACTGGCCGATTTTCGCCCGGTGCTCGACGCCCTGCAGCGTACCGGCGCACTCGACTACGCGCGGGCAAGCGCCGAAGCAGAAAGCAGGCAGGCAATCGCGTGTCTGGATGCGCTGCCGCCTTCGACTTGGCGGGAAATCCTGCTAGAATTGCCCGCTTTCGCGGTGACGCGCGCGTTCTGAAGTCTCAAGGCCTGCGCGCCTGCGGCGTTGCTTCTAAAGCGCGGCAGCACGGCGACCGTCGGGGTGTAGCTTAGCCTGGTAGAGCGCTACGTTCGGGACGTAGAGGCCGGAGGTTCAAATCCTCTCACCCCGACCAGTTTCCCGCGCCGGAAAAGTCGCTCCGACGCGGGCACCGCGATTACGTTGCGCTGAACGTCGAGAATTTGCCGTGCGCCCTGCGATCGGCATGGGCGCAGTAACTTGTAACCGGATATTGCGTGCAGTCCCCGCCGTGCGGTGCATAGCCTTATAATCAGCGCGTTTCGCCGCTTCGCTTCCCACTGCCGGCCCGTCTGACGGAGAACTCCATGTCGATCCCGCGTGCCCTGCTTGCCGCCTTCTGCTTGACGTCAGTGATCCTGACTGGTTGCAGCAAGAACAGCAGCAATAACTCGAACGCGCAGATGCGCGTCGTCAATGCCTTTTCGCAGGCGAACGCGCTCGACGTATCGGTCAACGCCAAGCCGACGGTCAGCGGGTTGCAGTTCCAGTCGAGTTCGCAGTACACCGACGTGGACAGCGGAAGTCAGACGGTCATTGTCAACGTTACCGGCGCGTCGACGTCACTGGTGAATACAACCTACAACATCGGGTCCAATACCAAGTACAGCTACTTCATTTACGGGCCGCAGACTGCCGTCGGCGCCCTGCTGGTGGCCGACTCGTTCACCGATCCGGGCGACGGATTTTTCGCAGTGCGTCTGGTCAATGTGGCTGCCGGTCCCGGTGCGCTCGATCTTTACGTCACCGCGCCTGGTGCCGACTTGACCGCCACTGCGCCGGCGATAGCCGGCACCAGTTACGCCTCCGGCAGCTTGTTTGTTTCGATAGCCAAGGGCACAAATTTCGAGATCCGCATTACGCCGGCGGGTACCAAGGACGTGATCTACGACGGGGTGCCGCAGACTTTCGCCGAACACTCGGGCGCGACGGTTGTCGCCTTAGGAAAGGGGAGCGGCAAGCTGGTCAACGTCGTCCTACTGCGGCAAGACGACGCCGGATCAGGCGCACTGGTCGACAACCTGTTGACTCAATACAAGGTGGTCAACGCGTCGCTGGTAGCTTCGCCGCTGAATGTACTCGTCGACGGCAGCCTGCAATTATCGAACATCCCCTATACCGGCGTTTCGAATTATCAACGGACCAGCACCGGAACGCACAATTTCAGTTTCGAGGCCACGACGACACCGGGCGCGTCCTTGCTGACGCTGGTGCAGACCTTGACCGCGGCGACCGACACATCGATCGTCCTGACGGGTACCGCGGGCGCGCTGACGCCGGTGGTGCTGCAGGACAACAACCTGCCACCGCCAGTCTCGACGGCCAACGTCCGCTTTGTCAATGCGTCCGCGGATGTCGCGGCCGTCGACGTGTTCATCAATTTCAGCAAGCAGGTTTCGGCGCTCGCGACCAACAGCGCATCTGGATATGTCAATCTCAGTGCGTCCGCCTCGACCGGAACCAGCTATGAATTCGACTTCAACCTGGCCGGGACGACTACTCCAGTGCTGAAGCTGACGTCGGTGTTGCTGACCGCGAACCACACCTACACTGTCTATCTCGCCGGGCCGGCGGGAAGCCTTCGCGGCATCGTGTCGCAGGACAACTGACCGATCGCCCGGCAACCGCCGTCGCATCACCGTCCGTCGGGCAGGGCGCGGCGTGCCGACGAGCGACCCATGGGCGGCGAGGTCAAGCGGCGCGGCGGCTGGGCAGGTTCACTAATCCGGAGTAAACGATGCGCGCGCACCCATTTCTCGTCGCCCTGACCTGCGTTATTTCGCTCGCGCTAGGCAGCTGCAATACCGGCCAAGGTGTCAGCAATGGCAGCACGCACGGCACGCTGCGAGTGATCAACGTCATCCCGAACGCTGGCGGCCCGCTGAACGTTGCGTTCGATCTCAAGCCATTCCTGACAGGGCTTCCGTTCGAGGGCATGACCCCCTATCAGACGATCGACAGCGGCGTGCGGGAAGTGCAGATGAGCGTCGCTGGAAGCTCGACCAACGTGATCGATGTGACGGCGAGCTTCCTCGCCGACAACGTGTATACGCTCGTCGCGTTCGGCGCACTCACCAATGCTGGCAGCCTTATCCTCAATGACACGGTGAGGGCAGATCCAGGCGCCGGCAATTTCGCGCTCCGCGTGATCAACGGCGCGAGTAATAATGCCGCGATCGACGTCTATGTCACCGCGCCGGGTGAGGACCTCAATACTGTCTCGCCGAGCATCGCCGGCATCCTCTATGGCGCGAGCAGCGCGTTCGTCAATCTTCCGGTGGGCAATCGCGAAGTTCGCGTCACGGTGGCCAACTCCAAGCAGGTCATCTCTTTCCAGCACATTGGGATCCTAAGCTTAGAATTCCACGTGGACAAGTTGTCGCG
>JADMIO011167705.1_pt1 | contig 78621 bp, 88 predicted proteins | sample 8958161 | NCBI WGS metagenome assembly JADMIO01 (sample SAMN16585339, study PRJNA669376) | soil metagenome | isolation source: Crop rotation soil | place: USA: Cullars Rotation, Alabama | collected 2011 | reverse complement strand
CGCGACAACTTGTCCACGTGGAATTCTAAGCTTAGGATCCCAATGTGCTGGAAAGCTGATCGGGCAGGGCAGGGCCGAATTGTGGCTCGATCTGGCGCGGCTGAACGAGGCCAACGGCATCCTGGGCGACGCGCGCAAAGCGTATGAGTCGTGCCTGGATATCGCGCGCGCCGGCCAGAGCCTGCACAATGAGGCGGCGCTGGGGCTTTCCGGCCTCAAGCGAAGGATCAACTAGGGGGAATCCCATGGCGCTCACCGTCGCGATCCAGATGGACCCGATCGAGAAGATCGACATCAGCGGCGATTCGACTTTCGCGCTCGCCCTCGAAGCGCAGGCGCGCGGGCACAGCCTGCTCTATTACGGGCCGAGGTCGCTCACCTTCAACAATGGGCTGGTGACGGCGCGCGCCCATCCTTTGAGCGTGCGCGCGACCAAGGGCGATCATTTCACCGCGGGGCCGGCGTCGGTCACCGACCTGTCGAAGGCCGACGTGATCCTGATGCGCCAGGACCCGCCCTTCGACATGGCCTACATCACCGCGACGCATATCCTGGAACGGCTGCATCCCAAAACCTTGGTGGTGAACGATCCCGGGCATGTGCGCAACGCGCCCGAAAAGCTCTTCGTCACCGAGTTCAAGGAGCTGATGCCGCCGACCTTGATCACCTCGGACCGCGCCGAGATCGATGCGTTCCGCGCCGCGCACAAGGACATCATCCTGAAGCCCCTTTACGGCAACGGCGGCGCCGGCGTGTTCCGCGTCAAGCCGGACGACGAGAACTTGGGCTCGCTGCTCGAGATGTTCACGCAGTTCTACCGCGAGCCGGTGATCGCGCAGCTTTATCTGCCCGAGGTGCGCCGGGGCGACAAACGCATCATCCTGGTCGATGGCGCGTTCGCGGGTGCCATCAACCGGGTGCCCGCGGCGGGAGAAGCGCGCTCGAACATGCATGTCGGCGGCCGGCCCGAGGCCACGACGCTGACCGCGCGAGAGAAGCAGATCTGCGACACGATCGGGCCGGAGCTCAAGCGGCGCGGGTTGATCTTCACCGGCATCGACGTGATCGGCGACACCCTGACCGAGATCAACGTCACCTCGCCCACCGGCATCCACGAGGTCAAACGCTTCGGCGGCCCCGACATCGCGAGCCTGATCTGGGATGCGATCGAGAGGAAGCGGAAAGGTTAGTGCGAGCTTCGGAACCAAAGCGCCCGGCCCGGCGTTGTCTCTCGCTTGGAGTGCGTATCGCGGGCTAACCAAACATGACGCTCGGTCATTGCGAGGACACGGAAGATCCCGGTCAGCCGATGGATCCGCTCGAGGACTTCTTCGAGAACGGTGCGCTGGCGCTTCATCTGGTCGGCCCCGACGGGACCATCCTGCGCGCCAACAAGGCCGAGCTCGACCTCCTGGGCTACGCGGCGGACGAGTACGTCGGCCACAACATCGCCGAATTCCACGCCGACGAGGAGCGGATTTGCGATGTTCTGGCCCGGCTCTCCAGGGGCGAGCGCCTGGACAAGTATCCCGCCCGGTTGAGAGCCAAGCACGGCGCCATCAAGCACGTCTTGATAAGCTCCAGCGTCAATTTCCGGGACGGCAGGTTCATCAACACGCGCTGCTTCACCATCGACGTGACCGAGCAGCGCGAGATCGAGGAGCGGCTGCGCGAACAGGATCAGCGCCTGACCGCGACCTATACCCATGCGAATATCGGCATAGCCGAAACCGACGAGAACGGCCGTCATCTGCGCGTCAACGAGGCGCTCAGCATCATAACGGGATACACCGCCGAAGAGCTGCTTGCGCGCACGTTTTTCGACAACACCCATCCCGACGACCGCGAGGCCGATCGCATCAAATACCAAGAGCAGATTCAGGGCGGGCTGCAGTCATACATTTTGGAAAAACGCTATATCCGCAAGAACGGCGGGATCGCCTGGGTATGCGTCAGCGCCTCGGCGGTCCGGGACGCGCAGGGGCGGTTCCTCTATGGCATACGCGTCGTTCAGGACATCACCGAACAGAAAAACGCGGCGGAGATCGTTCGCGGCCGGGAACGCTGGTTCCGCGAGCTTCTTCAGGCGCTGCCGGCTGCGGTCTACACGACGGACGCGGAGGGACATATCAACTTCTACAACCAGGCCGCGGTCGAGCTGGCGGGCCGAAAACCCGCCCTCGGCGACATGTGGTGCGTGACCTGGAAGCTGTACAATCCCGACGGCACGTTCCTTCCGCACGATCAGTGCCCGATGGCGGTCGCGCTGAAGGAGCAGCGGCCGGTGCGCGGCGCCGAAGCGGTCGCCGAGCGTCCCGACGGAACACGCGTTCCGTTCATCCCGTTCCCGACCCCGCTCAGGGACGACGGCGGCCGCGTCATCGGCGCCGTGAACATGCTGGTCGACATCAGCGAAAGGCGGCAGTCGGAGACCGCTCAGCAGATGCTGATCAGGGAGCTGAACCACCGCGTCAAGAACAACATGCAGATGCTGGACTCGCTGTTGAAGATGGCTATCCGCAAGACCACGAGCGCCGATGCCAGGGCCGTCCTCCAGGACGCAAGCCGCCGGGTCGCGACCATGGCGTCGGCGCAGCGCGTTCTCTACGAATCCGGGCCGACCACGTTCGACGCCGGTGAATTCCTGCAGGCGGTGGTCTCGAGCAGCGCGCAAAGCTTCGAAAAGGACGTCGAAGTCGTGATCACCGAAGCCGCCGGCAAGCTGGAGAATGACGCCGCCATGCCGCTCGCCCTCATCTTGAACGAGCTGCTGGTCAACGCGGTAAAGCACGGCATCAACGGCGCCCACAAAGGCGCAGTTCGAGTCGGCATGCGCAACGAAAATGGACGGTGCATAGTTTACGTGGAGGACGACGGACCCGGCTTCAATCTCCAGGAGGCGAAGAGGCGATCGGGATTGGACATCGTCGGCGGCTTGGCGCGCCAGATCGGCGGGACGTTTTCGGTTGAGCAGGTCGGGAGCACCAGGTGTTGCGTACAATTTCCAGCGGCCGGCAGCCTTCATTGACCGCAACGTGCCCTCTGACACTCTCGGATCGCAACCACGACGGAAGGCCCAAGGCGGCTATGCCGGACAATGATGCCAAGCCAGGGTCGACGACAGCCCCCGTCATACTGGTCGTGGAAGACGATTTCTTTATCGCGTCGGAGGTCGAATCCTCCCTGAAGTCTGCAGGCTTCGATGTGTGCGGGATCGCGACGAGTGCCGATGAAGCAATCACGTTCGCCAAAGCCTGCAAGCCCGCTCTCGCGGTCATGGACATCCGCCTGAGGGGAGCGCGAGACGGCATCGACGCCGCATTGGAGTTGCGCCGCGAGCTCGGCCTCCGATGCATTTTTGCAAGCGCTCATGCCGACGACGATATGCGCGCGCGCGCAACACCGGCCGACCCCTTGGCTTGGGTCGCCAAGCCCTACGCGATGACGTCGCTGTTGCGGCAGATCCGCAGCGCTCTGATTGTTCTTGGAAGAAACTGAGAGTTCTCGGGGAAGCGACGCTAAGTCCCGCTGCCGAACCGGCTCATGTAGCGCGGGTCCATGTCCTTCATCGGCAGGTAGATGAAGACGTCGGTGGTGTCGAACTGGCGGTCGACGAAGGCGCCGTCGCCGATGCGGCAGCCGGCGCGCAGATACCCTTTGACCAGCGGCGGCAGCTCGCGCAGCGCCTGCTTCACGTCGACCGCTTCCTTGGGCATCAGGTTCATTTCGGTGTAGAGGCCGGGGAGCGCACGCACACGCAGACACTCGGGCATCGGATAGAAATGATGCAGATAAGATAGCGGCAAAGCGAGCTTCTCAGGATCGGTGCCGTGCAGCGAGGCGCAGCCGAACATCACTTCGCTCGAGAAGCGCGCGCTATAGGCCATCAGCCCGCGCCACAGAAGCTGCATGGTCGAGGCCTTGCTGCGCCATTCCTTCAGGACGCAGGAGCGGCCGAGCTCCAAATAACGCGTATCGGCCGGCCAGGCCTGGAGCATCGGGGTAAGATCGTATTCGGTCGAGGTATAGAAGCCGCCCGCCTTCGCCGCATAGACCTCGCGGATCATGCGGTAGGTGCCCACGACCTGCGGCTGGCCGTGCTCGTCCATCGCCGAGCGGTCGACGACGAGCAGATGATCGCAGAATTCGTCGAAGCGGTCGAAGTCGCGCCGCACGGAACGCATCTCCGCAGACGGCAGCGCCGACATCTCTTCGTAGAAGACGCGATAGCGCAGGTGCTGCGCCGCCTCGACCTCGGCCTCGGTCTCGGCCAGGCGCACTTCCAGCGGACCGGTCGTGGCCAGGACGGGCCATTGATCGGCGCGGCCTTCGAAGGGCCCGGGCTCGTGGATGTTGACCATTGCATGCGATTTTAGCCGAGCGTCAGCTTTAAGACAAACCGGCCGGCTCGCGGCGATGGACGAGAACGAGCAGAAGCAACGCGGGGATGCCCGCCGCCGCCGTCATCACGAAAAAGGGAACGAAGCCCACTATCTTGTCCGGCAACGATGCGAGCACGGGCACGAGACCTTCGAATGCCGCGCGATGGCTCGCGAACCAATCGACCATCAGCCCCGACATCCCGCCCAGAAGCTTGCCCGGCAACGCATAGAACGAGCTGAACAGCGCATATTGCGTCGCGGTGAAGGATTTGTTGGTGAGGCTCGACATGTAGGCGAGCAGGGCGGTGCCCGCGAATCCCGCGGCGACGTTCTCGACACCGATCGCGCCGGCGAAGATCGCAAGGTTGTGGCCGCTCGCCGCCAGCCAAGCATACATCAGGTTGCCCGCGATCACGGCGATCAATCCGATGAACAGCGAGCGCACGATGCCGAAACGGAAGACGAAGAAGCCGCCGACGAGCGCGCCTGCGATCGTCACCCACACGCCGATCAGCCCCGACATGGTGCCGATTTCGTTGAGCGAGAAGGACTGGCGGTACATCGGACGCGCCATCGTTCCCATGACGAAATCGGGAAGACGGTAGAGTCCGATCATCGCCAGGATCAGCAGGCCCACCCAGCGATGCTGGCGGAAGAAATCGACGAAGGGCGCAATGATGGCGCCATAGAGCCAGCCGACGGCGCGCCCGATCCCGCCGCGCGCCTTGAGCGTCTCTTGCGCGGCTTGGGCTTCCGCACGCGCGTCCTGCTCGGCCGGCCTGTGCGCGAACAGCGTGGCGGCCATGCCGAGGAACGTCAGGCAGCCCAGGAAGATCAGGCTGGCGTGCCACGACACCGCCTGCGCCAGATACGGCGCCAGCGCCGCCGTCGCGAGCGCGGTGAGCCGGTAGCCGAGCTGGTAGGCGCCGAGCATGGTGCCCTGCTCCTCCGCCGGCGCGACTTCGATGCGCCAGGCATCGACCGAGATGTCCTGGCTCGCGCCCGAGAAGCCGAGCAGAAGCGCGAACAGCGCCACCTGGAGGAGCTGGGTCTGCGGATCGGAGAACCACAAACCGACGAACGCGATCAGCATGCCCATCTGTGCCACCAGCATCCAGGCGCGGCGCTTGCCGAGCAGCGGATGCAGGACGGGCAGCCTTACCTGATCCAGGATCGGCGCCCAGACGAACTTGAACGAGTAGGGAAGCAGCGTATAGGCGAACAACCCGATATCGGTCATCGAGACCTTGGCATCGGTCAGCCACAGGCCCAGCGTGTTGGCGATGGTGAGCAGCGGCAATCCGCAGCTGGCGCCGAGCACGAGCATCGTGGCGGTGCGCGGCTGAAGATAGGAGCGAAGCGCGTCGCCCGCGCTGCGCCGCGGCGCTTGCGGCTTTGCGGGAGCGCTCATGCGGCGGCGTCTTGCGCGCCGCTGGGAAAGAAGTTCTCGAACATCTGGTCCAGCAAGTGGGGATCGACAGGCTTGGTGAGGAAACCATCCATGCCTGCGTCCTTGCAAGCCCGCTTGCCGGTCTCGAGCGCATCGGCGGTGAGCGCGATGATGGGCGTGCGCAGCCGCCCGGAGGCGAGCTCGTCGGCGCGGATCGCCCTGGTCGCCTCGATGCCGTCCATGCCCGGCATGTGGATGTCGGTGAGCACCAGGTCGAAGCGCTCCTCGTTCATCGCCGCGACCGCCTGGTCGCCCGTCGTCACTTCGCGCACCCGGTGGCCGCGGCGGCGAAGCAACTCACGCGTGAGCAGCGCGTTGACCGGATTGTCCTCGGCCAGGAGCACCTTGAAGCCGCGCTGGAACGTGGGCGCGGGCTCAGGCGTCGCGATCTCGGGCTCGGGCTGGGGTTCATCGATCATGAGCCGCGTGGGCAGACGCGCCGCGAGCTCGGCCTGGCGCACCGGCTTGACCAGGAATCCGGCAAAACCTTTCGCCATCAGTTCGTCGAGCCGTCCGCGCGCCGCCGGCGCCAGCAACACGAAAGAGGGGATGTCCGGATCGGGGATGGCGCGCGGATCGGGCACCGCGCCGGTGCCGGCATCGACGAGCACATAGTTGAGCTTCATCTCGTCGTCGCCGTCCTCGGCAAACGCATCGACCTGGCCCCCCGCCGCGCGCAGCTGCGCGGTCAGGCCTTCGCGCAACAGCGCATTGCGCGTGACGATGGCGAATTTGAGATCGGCGAGCGGACGCTGATCGGGCAAGGACGGAGCGCCCGCGACGACGATGGCCGGAATCGTGAACCAGAAGACCGAGCCCTGGCCGAGCGCGGGCTCGACGCCGATCTCGCCGCCCAAGCCTTCGATCAGCCGCTTGGAGATCGCAAGCCCCAACCCGGTGCCGCCGAACTTCCGTGCATGGCTGGAATCGGCCTGGACGAATTCCTGGAAGATCTCCTTGCGCTTGGCGGCGGGCACGCCGACGCCGGTGTCGCGCACCTCGAAACGCAGGAAACGCCGCTCGCGCCCCTCCGCCATCGCCACGTCGATGCGCACGCCGCCCTTCTCGGTGAACTTGATCGCGTTGCCGATGAGATTGTTGAGCACCTGCATCAAACGCACGCCGTCGGTGCGCACGGTCTCGGGCACGTCGGGCGCGGTGATGGCGACGAGTTCGATGTCCTTGGCGTGGGCGCGCGGCGCCTGGAGCTCGATGACGCGTCCGATCAGCGGGCGCAGCTCCACCTCGTCCTCGTCGAACGACATCATGCCGGATTCGATCTTGGAGAAGTCGAGGATGTCGCCGATCAGCGCCAGGAGCGCCTCGCCCGATTGTGCGATGGCTTCGGCATAGGAACGCTGCTCGGCTTTCAGGTCGGTCTCGAGCAGCAGCCGCGCCATGCCCAGAACACCGTTCATGGGGGTGCGGATCTCGTGGCTCATGGTGGCGAGGAAGCCCGACTTCGCGCGGCTGCCGGCCTCGGCGCGGTCGCGCGCTTCGGTGAGTGCGTCCTCCAGCGCCTTGCGCTCGGTGATGTCGCGGCCGACGCTCTGTACTTCGACCAGGCGCCCCATCCCGTCGCGCACCGCATAATCTTCCCAGGCGAGCCAGCGCCAGCCGTAGGCCGTGCGCACATGCTGGTCGTACTTCACGCGCACGCGTCCGGTCTCCAGTCCCGCGAAGCTGCCGAACAGCGGCGCGCGGCTGTCGGGGTGCGGATCGGGCGCGAAGGGACGGCCGATGGCGAGCTTGGGGTTCAATCCGAACAATTTGAAGAAGGCGTCGTTACCATAGGTGAGGCGGCTGTCGGCCGAGCGGCGGAAGATCGCATCGCCCTGCGCGTCGACCAGCCCCTTGTAGCGGGTTTCGCTCTGGTTGAGCTGCGCATTGGCGGCGGCGGCAGACGCGAGCGATGCCTCGAGGCGTCCGGCCACGGCCTTGAGCTGCGCCGCCTGGCGGTCGAGCAATTCGCTCCTGCGCCGTGCTTCGAGATAGCCGTGCAAAAGGAAGGCGATCACCACGCCGAGCAGCGAGGCGAAGATCGGCCGCGGCACCAGGTTCAGCTGGCCGGTCAGCACGACCTCGCCCAAGCCCGCCAGAAGCATGGCGGACGCGATGAAGCCGAAGAAGATGCGCAAGCTCCGCGTCAGCGTCTTTGGCCCCTTGGAAAACCCAGGCAAGTAGGCCGCGGCGATGCTTGCGGAAGGCTTAAGGCCGCTTTGGAAAAGCGCGGGAAAAAGGTTAATCTCCGCGCCATCACTACCAGGCAATTTCCGTCCATCAAGGGAGGACACAATGCGCATTTCGACGCTGGCTCTGGCCGGCGCCTTCGCTCTGGCCACGACCGCGGCCTTTGCAGACGATCCGATGTCCAACACCTATGCCAACACCGTCACCACCAAGAGCCAGAAGACCGGCGCGGCCGGCACCTTGCTGTTCAATGCCGACGGCTCCTACAGCGCGGCCACGACCGGGCCGGACGGCAAGCCGTTCTCCTATCAGGGCAAATGGATGCTCAAGGACGGCGGCGCCACGATCTGCCTGTCGCCGACCCTGCCCAACCCGCCGCCGATGAGCTGCTCGCCACTGATGAAGCACGCTGTCGGCGAGAGCTGGAGCGTCACCAACGACCAGGGCGAAACCTTCGACGTCTCGTTGACCGCCGGGCGCTGAACGGCGTTATCGAACAGTGTTCGGGGAAGGGCCGCGGACGTCGCACTCCGCGGCCTTTTTCTACGCACTACGGAAGCCGTCACAAAAGCTTCATAGAACTGTGATGCACGTTGCATCGAAGGCGGCCGTGATGCGCCCTCACAGCGCCAAGGGGGCGGTTCATGGCCGGGCAGATGCACGTCCAAGGGTTTGTTCTGCAAGAGATTTTCACGATCCGGTGGAAACCTCTCCGTAGGCCCCTCGGCGGCGCGGCCGTTTGCGTTTAAGACCTGGCGCCCCATCCATGGCCGATATCGCCTTGACCGAAAATATTGCCGCCGCCGCCGATCGCGCCAATGTGGTTCGCCGCTTCGGCATGCGCGACGCGCGCTTCCGCTGGCTGACGGGCTTGGCCGCCCTCCTGGTGGTCCTCATCTTCGCGGGCGTGATCGCCTCGCTCGTCATCGGCGCGATGCCGTCGATCAAGCAGTTCGGGCTTCCCTTCGTCTATACCGAGGCGTGGAACCCGGTGACCGAGAAGTTCGGCGCGCTGGCCTCGGTCTACGGCACCTTGATCACCTCGTTCCTGGCCATGCTGGTCGCCGTCCCGGTCGGCATCGGCATCGCGATCTTCCTGACCGAGATCTGCCCCAGGCCCTTGCGCCGTCCGATCGGCATCGCCATCGAGCTGCTCGCCGGCATCCCGTCCATCATCTACGGCATCTGGGGCCTGTTCGTCTTCGCGCCTGCGTTCCAGCAGACCGTGCAGCCCTGGCTGATCGACGCCTTCGCGAACATTCCCCTGCTCAAGGACCTCTTCGAGGGTCCGCCCTACGGCATCGGCATGTTCACCGCCTCGCTGATCCTGTCGATCATGATCCTGCCTTTCATCTCGGCGGTGACGCGCGACGTGTTCGAGACCGTGCCGCCGATGCTGAAGGAAGCCGCCTATGGGCTGGGCTGCACGACCTGGGAAGTGATGTGGCGCGTGGTGCTGCCGTTTGCGCGCGCCGGCGTCGTCGGCGGCGCGATGCTGGCGCTCGGCCGCGCGCTGGGCGAGACCATGGCGGTGACCTTCGTCATCGGCAACGCCCACCACATCCATGAATCGCTGTTCGCGCCGGGCACGACGATCTCGGCCACCATCGCCAACGAGTTCACCGAAGCGGTCGGCGACCTCTATCTCTCCTCGCTGATCGAGATGGGCCTGATCCTGTTCTTTATAACTTTCGTGGTGCTGGCCGCCGCCCAGCTGATGCTGCGCACGCTCGAGCGGCGCGCGGGAGGCATCTCGTGAACCGCGCCATCTATCGCCGCCGCAAGGGCGTCAACGGCATGTTCCTGACGCTGTCGGTGCTGGCGGCGGCCTTCGGCCTGATCTGGCTCGCCCTGATCCTGGGCTCGCTGATCGTCAACGGCGTCGGCGGCCTGGACGGCAAGCTGTTCACCGAGATGACGCCGCCGCCGGGCGCCACCGGCGGCTTGATCAACGCCATCGCGGGAAGCCTTGCCATGAGCGCCATCGCGGTGGCGGCCGGCACGCCGCTGGGCCTCATGGCGGGGACCTATCTGGCGGAATACGGCCGCCATACGCGGCTCGCCTTCTTCGTGCGCTTCGTCAACGACATTCTGCTGAGCGCGCCGTCGATCGTCACCGGCCTCTTCGTCTACGAGGTCATCGTCATCAAGATGGGCCACTTCTCGGGCTGGGCCGGCGCCGCGGCGCTGACGGTGATCGTCATCCCCGTGGTGGTGCGCACGACCGAGAACATGCTGCTGCTGGTGCCGAACGGGTTGCGCGAGGCGGCGGCGGCGCTGGGTGCGCCGCGCAGCCAGGTGATCCGCACGGTGACGTGGCGTGCGGCGCGCGCCGGCATCGTGACCGGCGTGCTGCTGGCCATCGCGCGCATCTCGGGCGAGACCGCGCCGCTGCTGTTCACGGCGCTGAACAACCAGTTCTGGAGCAGCAATTTGAACGAGCCGACGGCGTCGCTTCCGGTCGTGATCTTCCAGTTCGCGATGTCGCCTTACGAGGATTGGCATCGCCTGGCCTGGGCGGGCGCCTTCCTGATCACCGCCACCGTGCTCGCCTTGAGCATCACGGCGCGCATTCTCGAACGCAAGCGGAGCTAGTCGCCATGGCCACGGACACCGGCTTCAAGGACAAGGTGAAGGTCGATATCCGCAACCTGTCGTTCTATTACGGCCCCACCAAAGCCTTGAAGAACATCACCATGCCGCTGCACGACCGCCAGGTGACCGCGTTCATCGGACCCTCGGGCTGCGGCAAGTCGACCTTGCTGCGCGTCTTGAACCGCATCTACGAGCTCTATCCCAAGCAGCGCGCCGAGGGCGAGGTGATCCTCGACGGCGCCAACATCCTCTCCAGCGGCACCGACATAAACCTGCTGCGCTCGCGCGTCGGCATGGTGTTCCAGAAGCCGACGCCGTTCCCGATGACGATCTACGACAACATCGCCTTCGGCATCAAACTCTACGAGCGCATGCCGCGCTCCGAGCTCGACGGCCGCATCGAGGACGCGCTGCAGCGCGCCGCCCTGTGGGGCGAGGTCAAGGACAAGCTGCGCGATTCGGGCTTGAGCCTTTCCGGCGGCCAGCAGCAGCGGCTGTGCATCGCGCGCACCGTGGCGACCAAGCCGGAAGTCATCCTGCTCGACGAGCCGTGCTCGGCGCTCGACCCGATCTCGACGGCCAAGATCGAGGAGCTGATCGACGAGCTGTCGGAGGAATACACGATCGTCATCGTGACCCACAACATGCAGCAGGCCTCGCGCGCCAGCGACTTCACCGCGTTCATGTATCTGGGCGAGCTGGTCGAGTACGGCACGACCGAGAAGATCTTCACCGCGCCCGAGAACAAGCGTACCGAGCAGTACATTACCGGTCGGTTCGGATGATCGGGCTTTAAGCGTAATCCTCCGCCTTCGTCGCGTCACTGTGGGGCGTGCGGATGACGAGGCTCAACACCGCCGCCACCGCGATGTTCAGCACCAGCGACGACAGCGCGGCGTAGCAGGGCACGCTCACGCCCAAGACATTCAGCGCATAGATCGACGACTTGAATTCGTTCGCCCACGCCATCGTCGTGCCGGCGCCGATGCCTGCCGCCCAGCCGATCAAGAGCGCGGTGGGATGCAGTTTGCGCGAATAGAGGCCGAGCACCACCGAGGGCAGCGTCTGGATGATCCAGATGCCGCCGAGCAATTGGAGCTGGATGGCGTATTGCGTCGGCAGCTCGATGACGAAGAACAGCGCCCCGAGCTTGACCACCAGCGAGACGATCTTGGCGACGCCGGTCTCGCGCGCGGGACTGGCGGCGGGGGCGATGAATTCCTTGTAGATGTTGCGGGTGAAGAGATTGGCGCAGGCGATCGACATGATCGCGGCCGGTACCAGCGCGCCGATGGCGATCGCCGCGAACGCCACGCCGACGAACCACGCCGGAAAGCTCTTCAAGAACAGCGCCGGCACGGCGAAATTGTTGCCGAAGGCTTTGAAGCCCGCGGCATATTCCGGCATCGCTTTCACGCCGGCGGCCACCGCCATGTAGCCGAGCAGGGCGATCAGCCCGAGCGCGAAGGAATAGGCGGGCAGGATCACCGCGTTGCGCTTGACGGCTTCGCGGCTCGACGAGCTGAGCAGGCCGGTCACCGAATGGGGATAAAGCAGCAGCGCCAGCGCCGAGCCCAGCGCCAAGGTCGCGTAAGCCGCCTGCGGCCCGAGGCTCGAGGGCGTCGAGGCCGGCAGAAGCAAGGTCTTCGGATCGACGGCGTGGAAGATCGCGCCATAGCCGCCGAGCTCGGCCGGGATGACGATCACCGCGGCGAGCACGGTGATGTAGAGCAGCGCGTCCTTGACCACCGCGATCATCGCGGGTGCGCGCAGGCCGCTGTTGTAGGTGTAGGCCGCGAGCACCACGAAGGCGATCAGCAATGGCGCTTCGGGGACCGCCACGCCCGCGACGGTGAGCGTGGTCGGGATGCCGAGCCCCGCGATCACCACCTCCATGCCGACGAGTTGCAACGCGATATAGGGCATGGTGGCAATGATGCCGGTCACCGCGACGGCGAGCGCCAGGCCACGGTGGCCGAAGCGGCCGCGCACGAAATCGGCCGCGGTGACGTAGCCGTGCTTGTGCGCGACCGACCACAGGCGCGGGAACACCACGAACAGGATCGGATAGACCAGCACCGTATAGGGCACGGCGAAGAAGCCGGTGGCGCCGGCGCCGAACATCAAGGCAGGCACCGCCACGAAGGTGTAGGCGGTGTAGAGGTCGCCGCCCAACAGGAACCAGGTCACCAAGGTGCCGAAGCGCCGTCCGCCCAATCCCCATTCATGCAGATGCGAGAGGTCGCCCCTTCGCCAGCGCGAGGCCGCGAAACCCAGAAGCGTGACGAAGACGAAGAGCGCGACGAAGATCGTGACGGCGACCGGATCGAGCTTCATTTGCGGTCCCCGAGGAAAGCGGGGAGCAGGATCAGCGCGCCTAGCACGATCCACACAAGCTGGTACCAGTAGAAGAACGGGATGCCGGCGAGCGACGGCTCGGCACGGTTGTAGAACGGGACCCACAGCACGCCCAAGAACGGCACAAGCAGCAGCAGGTAAGAGAGGCGAAAGCCCCGTTTCTTCGGTTGTTCCATCGCGCGCCCCCGGTGACGGGCACGACCTTAGGGCAAGCGTGCCGGGATTTGAACCACTGCGCACGCTCGCCTAAGGTCGGCCCATGCTGCTTTATCTCGCCGGCTCGCTCGGAGGTGTCGCCGCCATCGTGGCGCTCGCGGCCTTTCTGTTCGGCTGGCGCGACAAGGAGCTCGATGCGCAACAGGCGGCCGAACTGTTGGCGCGCGACGTGCCGGGATTTCTCGCGGGCCGCGCCAGCCACGACGCCCGCGCCGCCCTGATCGAGAACGCGCGCGACGGCGCGGTCTATCTCGCAACGATGCACGGCGACGGGCTGGTGACGCGCAAGCTCGGCAAAGGCCTCGTGCTGGCGCGCCACGGCACCCAGCTCAGCATCGACCCGCGCGATTTCACGCTCAGGCGCGCGCGCCTCGATTTGGCCGACGCCGACTATTGGGAGACGCGGCTGAAAGGGCTCGGCCCATGAAGCCGTTCGATCCCGTGGCGCTGGCGACCCCGGCCTTCGTGGCTCTCGTCATCGCCGAGATGCTGTTCGTGCGCTTTACCGGCCGCGGGCGCTTCGAGGTCAAGGACACCGCGGCCAGCCTGATGATGGGCTTCGGCAGCACCATCATCGGCGGCGCCTTCGCCTTCATCTTCCTGGGCTTCGCCGGACGGATCGCGCCCTATGCGCTGTTCCATATCGTCTGGTCGTGGCCGGCCGCGACCCTCTGCTTCGTGCTCGACGACCTGCGCTATTACTGGTGGCACCGCGCTTCGCACCGGGTGCGCTGGCTGTGGGCCGACCACGTCAACCACCACTCCAGCCAGCACTACAATCTGTCGACGGCGCTGCGCCAGCCCTGGGGCGGGTTCATGGCGCTGCCGGGCCTGCTGTTCATCACGCCCTTGATCCTGATCGGCTTCCCGCTGCCGATGATCGCCTTCGTGCACGGCATCAACCTGGTCTATCAGTTCTGGATCCATACCGAATCCATCGGCCGCTTCCCCGAATGGTTCGAGGCGGTGATGAACACGCCGTCGCATCACCGCGTGCATCATGCGGTCAACGCGCGCTATCTCGACGCCAATTATGCCGGCGTGTTCATCGTCTGGGACAGGCTGTTCGGCACTTTCATCGCCGAGCGGGACGACGACAGGCCGCGCTATGGCATCGTGAGCCAGATCGCGAGCTTCAACCCCTTGCGGATCGCGGTCCATGGCTGGGTGTCGCTGGGCGCCGATCTGTGGCGGGCGCGGAGCCTCAAGCACGCCGCGCTCTATCTCTTCGCCCCGCCGGGCTGGTCGCCGGACGGCAGCCGCGAAACCTCGGATTCCATCAAGGCCCGCTGGGCGGCCGCCCAATCATCAGCCTTGGCCCCCATCCAGTCGCCCGCCGAATAGATTTCGGCTATACTCCGCTCTCGATTCTCGGAGGGGACTTCCATGCGCCTTGTACTCGCCGCGCTTGCCGGCGCCGTCGCCATGTTCGTCTGGACCGCCATCGCCCACATGGTCACGCCTTTGGGCAGAGTGGGCTTCGAGCAGATGCCGAACGAAGCGCCCGTGCTCAGCCAGATGCAGACCTCGATCGGCGGGAAGGACGGCTTCTACATCTTCCCATGGACCGATCCCAAGGACCCGCAGGCGATGCAGAAATATAACGAGCTCGCGAAAAAGGGGCCGTCCGGCATGCTGCTCTATCGCGGCGCCGGCCACACCATGGGCGACAGCATGGTGCCGATGCTGATCAAGGAATTCGCCAAGCAGTTCGTCGAGTCGCTGGTCTTCGCCTGGATCGTGTCGATGATCGCGCTCGGCTTCTCGACGCGGGTAATGGCGGTCACCGCGATGGGCTTAGCTGCCGGGATCGCGACCAACATCTCGTACTGGAACTGGTACGGCTTCCCGCTCGACTACACCATGGCGCAGGTATTCATAGAGATCGTCAGCGCCCTGGTTGCGGGCCTCGCCATCGCGTTCGTGCTCGGCCGGCGGACTACTTGAGGACCACGAAGCCGGCCTTGGAGAAAATCGCGGCCGCATCGGGGCCTTCGAGAAAATCGACGAGCGCTTTGGCCTCGGGCTTGGCATCCCTGGTGAGCGCGATCGGGTAGACGATCGGCGCGTGGGAGGAGTCGGGGAAGGTGCCGACGATTCTCACCTTGGGCTCGGCTATCGCATCGGTGGTGTAGACGATGCCGAGCGGCGCCTCGCCGCGCGCGACATAGGCGAGCGCGACGCGCACGTTCTCGGCCTGCACGAGCCGGTCGACGGCGGCGTTCCATACGCCGAGCGAGGTCAGAGCGCTCTTGGCGTATTTGCCGGCCGGCACCGAATCCGGGTCAGCGACGGAGAGACGGCCGCCGCCGAGCGCGCCTGCAAGATCGAAATGCGCAGCGATCTTCACGCTGACGCTCGACGACGCCGGCGCGATCAGCACCAGATGATTGCCGAGCAGGTCCTTGCGCGAGGCGTGCGCGATCAGGCCTTTGTTGTCGAGATAATCCATCCAGTCGCGGTCGGCGGAGATGAAGATGTCGGCGCCGCCCGACGCCTCGATCTGGCGCGCCAGCGCGGAAGACGCCGCGAAGGAGAACACAGGCGTCTGGCCGGTCTTGGCCTTATAGGCCTCGCCCGTCTGCTTGAGGGCATCGCTCAACGAGGCAGCGGCGAAGACGGTTTGCGCGTCGGCCGCGAGCGGCGCGGCGGCGAGCACAATCGCGGCGTGTAAAATCGCGGCATGGGCCGCGCGGAAAAGCTGTCGCATGGAAACCCCGCTGGCGTGATATCGGCATGGATATCACGTTTGATGCAGATGCGACAGCCGCCGGTAGGACAGCGCCTCGGCGACATGGGGCCGGCGGACGGTCTCGTCGCCCGCGAGGTCGGCGATGGTACGCGCCACCCGCAGCACGCGGTGATAGCCGCGCGCGGTCAGCCGCATGCGCTCGGCCGCCTCGCCCAGGAGCCGCGCGCCCGAGGCTTCCGGCTTGGCGACCGCATCGAGCGCCTCGCCTTCGACCTCGGCATTGGTGCGGATCGCCAGCCCTTCGTATCCGTCATAGCGCTTGCGCTGGATCGTGCGGGCGCGCGCGACGCGCTCGGCCACCTCGGCGCTGCCTTCGGCCGGCGGCGGCAGGGCGAGATCGCTCGCCGCAACGCCCGCGACCTCGACATGGATGTCGATGCGGTCGAGCAGCGGTCCCGATATCCGCGACTGATAGTCCAACGCGCATTTCGGTGCGCGGCCGCAAGCCTGCGCGGGCTCGCTCAAGTAACCGCAGCGGCAGGGGTTCATCGCGGCCACCAGCTGGAAGCGCGCCGGATAGCGCACATGCGCATTGGCGCGCGCGATCACCGCTTCGCCGGATTCGAGCGGTTGGCGGAGGGATTCGAGAACCCAGGTTTTGAATTCCGGAAGTTCGTCGAGAAATAAAATTCCCAAATGGGCCAGCGAAATTTCGCCGGGTTTTATGCGTGTGCCGCCTCCGACCAGCGACGCCATGGATGCCGAATGGTGCGGATTGCGAAACGGCCGTCTGCGGGAAATCGCCCCGCCGCGCAGCTCGCCCGCCAAGGACTGCACCATCGAAATCTCCAGCGCTTCGCGCGCGTCGAGCGGCGGAAGCAGGCCCGGCAGGCGCTGCGCCAGCATCGACTTTCCGGCGCCCGGCGGGCCGATCATCAGGAGGTTGTGGCCGCCCGCGGCCGCGATCTCGAGCGCGCGCTTGGCGGTCTCCTGGCCCTTGACGTCCTTGAGATCGGGAATGACGCGGTCGTCGGAGGCGACGCGCGCCACCGGCGGGTTCAGGACCTGTGTGCCCTTCATGTGATTGACGAGCGCGATCAGCGACGGCGCGGCGACGATCTCGATCCCGCCGGCCCAGGCGGCTTCGGGCCCGCAGGCGGCGGGACAGATCAATCCGCGATGCTGCTCGGAGGCCGCCAGCGCGGCGGGCAGGACGCCCGCGACCGCGGTCACCTGTGCGTCGAGCGAGAGCTCGCCCATCGCGACATAATTCGCCATCTCGCTCGCCGGCAGCACGCCCATCGCCGCGAGCAGACCGAGCGCGATGGGAAGATCGTAGTGGCTGCCCTCTTTCGGCAGGTCGGCGGGAGCCAGGTTCACCGTCACGCGCTTGAACGGCATGGCCAGCCCGATGGCGGTCAACGCCGCGCGCACGCGCTCGCGGCTTTCGGCGACCGCCTTGTCGGCGAGACCTACGATGTTGAACTGCCCGCCCGCACCGTCGCCGATATGCACCTGCACGTCGACCTCGCGCGCCTCGATACCCTGGAACGCGACGGTGTGGACATGGGCGACGGTCATGAAGCTCCCCCTCCGGTCGTCCGCTGACTATATGCAACCGAAGGAAGAACTCAAAGCATCGGCAGCGCGATTCCGGCGGCCACGCCTGCGATCAGGAAGCGCGCCAGATAGCCCAGCCCATGCGCCAGGCTGACCCAGGGATCGATCCTGACCCAGATCTGGGTGGTGGCGACCTGCACGAACGAGCCCGAGAGCCAGGCGATGAAGGCGACCTTCAATCCGCTCGCGACGTCGTCCACGCCCGCGAGCGCGCACAGCGCGATGACTGCCGCCGCGGTGATGAAACCAAGCGCCGTGGAATAGACGATAGGCATCGGCTCGCTCTTCTGGCGCGGCCACCAGGTGTCGGGGAAACGGAAATAGCGGTCGTGGAACAACACGCCCATGAAGTACCAGTCGGTGAAGCTGGCAACGATACCGGCGGCGAAAACCGCCACGAGAACGATCCAGGACATGCGCTTCCCCCCTGTAGGCAGCAGCGTAAACTATCGCTTCCCTTGCGGAGCGCAAAGCGCCCCCCTAGGCTCACGGCTCCCGCCATCCAAAGAGTTTTCCTCATGTCCGACCAGCGTTTCCAAGGCACCGATCGTTACGTCGCCACCGACGATCTGCGCATCGCCGTCAATGCCTCGATCACGCTCGAGCGGCCGCTGCTGATCAAGGGCGAGCCCGGCACCGGCAAGACGCAGCTGGCCTATGAGGTCGCCGACGCGCTCGCGGCACCCCTGATCACCTGGCACGTGAAGTCCACCACCAAAGCGCAGCAAGGCCTCTACGAATACGACGCGGTGACGCGTCTGCGCGACAGCCAGCTCGGCGATCCGCGCGTCAAGGACGTCAAGAACTACATCAAGCAGGGGAAATTGTGGGAAGCCTTCGTGATGGGCCAGCGTCCGGTGCTGCTCATCGACGAGATCGACAAGGCCGACATCGAGTTCCCCAACGACCTTCTGCTCGAGCTCGACCGCATGGAGTTCTTCGTCTACGAGACCGGCGAGACGATCAAGGCGGCGCGCCGGCCGATCGTGATGATCACCTCCAACAACGAGAAGGAGCTGCCCGACGCGTTCCTGCGCCGCTGCTTCTTCCACTACATCAAGTTCCCCGAGCGCGAGACGATGCAGAAGATCGTCGACGTGCACTATCCGAACATCAAGCAGAAGCTGGTCAGCGAGGCGCTGAACGTCTTCTACCAGATCCGCGATGTGCCGGGACTGAAGAAGAAGCCGTCGACCAGCGAGTTGCTCGACTGGCTGAAGCTGCTGCTCAACGAGGACGTGCCGCCCGAGGCGCTGCGCGAGAAGGATCCGACCAAGCTGATCCCGCCGCTGCATGGCGCCCTCCTCAAGAACGAGCAGGACGTGCACCTGTTCGAGCGGCTGGCGTTCCTGGCGCGGCGGGAAAGCCGCAACTGACGGTACGGGAGTTAGGGGGAACGATGGTCAGGCTCGCAGTTCTTGTGTTCCTGGCAAGCGCGGCGGCGGCGGTCGCCGCCAATGCGCCCGCACCGCCCTCTTCGGCCTCGAACGAAGCGCCCGCGCCGCGCGAGCGGCAGCCGGTGTACAAGAGCATCTGGCGCGAAGACGGCACCGGCAACATCGTCCATCTGCAGTCGGGACTCGCCTGCGACGCCGGGATCGGCGGCTTCAGGCTCACCGAAGTGCACGCCTATGCGCCGAGCGGGCTGGACGTGTCGTGCAACTATGCCGACGCGCGCAACGGCGACGTCACGCTGTACCTGACGCGGCGCACCGGCCAGTCCACCGACGACGATTTCGCCGAGGCCGAGCGGCAGATGCTGCAGGTCCATCCCGATGCCGGCAACATGCCGCCGCCGGGCGGGCCCGCAGTCGCCGCCCTCACCAAAAGCGCGTTCTACACCCGTCAGGGCGGGCGGATCCGCGAAGGCATCTGGATCGGCGATCTGAACGGCTGGACGCTGGAATATCGCGGCACGTGGCCGGCGGACGACGAGGCCGCGACGCTTGGCGAGATCTCGGCCTTGACCGAGCGCACGCTGGGCAGCGCCGGGGCACAGCTGGGCGTTTGCGCCAAAGCCCCCCTGGCCGTACGCGACGGCACGGCGGTGACCGACAAGGACAGGATCCAGCAGACCGTCCTCCTTTCGACCATGATGGGCATCACGGCGGCCGGCGAGCCGGCGAAGAACGCGCTGCCCGTCCCGCCGCGCGTGTGGTGCGCCGAAGCCGTGATCGGCGACGGCGACGATGCGCGCATGCTATGGCACGCGGTCTTAAGCGACGGCAGCGACGCGCAGGCCGACAAAGTGACCGAGTTCACGGTCGAAGAGCCCGTGCCGCTCATGAGCGAGCCCGACGGCATGGCGGGCCTGGTGCTCGACGACACGGCCAAGACCAAGAACGCCAAGACGCTCTGGAGCCTGACCTTCAGCCACGACGACGAGACCTGGCTGTTCGGCTTCTATGACGGGCGGCCGCAGGCGGCCGATCTCGCCAGGATGTCGGTCGACATCGCGCACCGCACCGCCCATGCGCTGGCGAGCTTCAACGCCAAGACCAAGAACATCAGCATCGTCACGGGGCACTAGGGTTAGGCGTCGATCAGACCGATGCGCGTTTCGATCCGTTCGAGGCGAAACTCGACGCGGTCCATCCGGCTCGAAATGCTGGCGTATTGCTGCTCGAGGAAACCAACCCGTGTTTTGAGGTCGCGAATGTCTTGACGTGTTTCATCTGTTACGGCCCGGATGTGGCGCAGATACTCCAGAACCGGGTTGTCGACTTCTTTGCCCATGGCATTATCCTGTCCCAGAAACGAATGAAGAACGAGCAACTACAAATGCCGGGATTTCGCGTTTCCGTTCTTTGTTTAACGATGGCGATGTTAGCGCCCGCTTTTGCGCAAGAAGACGGCGACGTCTTCGCCGACGCGCCGAACAACGCCAAGACGCACACGGCGTCGGGCTTCGTGTGCCCCGACAAGATCGGCATCTTCGTGCGCGACGCGGTGGGCGAGCGCGACCCGCAGGCCGGCGCCGATTTCTGCGCCTATTCGGCGCTCGACGGCGTGTACGGCACGATCGTGCTGGCGCCTTTGAGCGGCCCCTACGAGCCCAAGAACGCACTCGCGTCCGACTTCCAGGAGCAGGAAGGCACCGGCGGCAAGAAGATCGCCGAAGGTCCGATCACGCTTGGCCGCGCGCCGGTCTATACGCGCATCTATCAGACCTCGAGCCTGGAGAGCTTCCGCTATCGCACGCTGTTCGCCGCGCGCGCGGTCGGGTCCTGGGCCGTGCAGGTGACGGTGGAATATGCAAGCCCGCGCGACGACAAAATCGAGCGCGAGTTCCTCGAGAGCGTCTATGGCCAGGCGATCAGGAAACTGGCGACACCTTAGCGCGCTCGCGCTGCTGCTCGCGGCAGGCGGCGCCCAGGCCGGTCCGCTGGACGTGCTTGCCCGCGCCTATCCGCAGGCGATCGCGCGCATCGACGGCAACTGGGTCGTCTTCCGCGACGGCACGCGCATGGATGCGGGTGCGGACGATCCGCGCAAACCCTTCGAGCGGTTGCTGCGCGATGCCACCATCCTCGACCAGTTCCGCCTTGCCTATCCGCGCGGCGCCGTCGTCGCGGCACCGCAAAAGGATTTCGATCCCGGCCGCTTCCGCAACCAGGCGTTCTTCGACAAGCTCTATGGCGATTGCAGCAAGACGAAGCTCGATCTGGTGCCGGTGCGGTGGGTGGACGGCGCGACTCTGCGCTTCGCGCGCATCGCGGCCGAACCGTTGCGCGCGGTGGCCGACGAGATCGCAAGGCTCGCCCCCGCGATCCGCCGCGCCGCATACCCCAGCGCCGGCACCTACAACTGCCGCGTGGTGAAGGATACCGGCCGCAGGTCGATGCACGCCTATGGCGCGGCCATCGACCTCAATCTCCGCTATTCCAACTACTGGCTATGGGAGAAGGGCGGCTGGCGCAGCCGCATGCCGCCGCAGATCGTGGCCGCGTTCGAGCGCCACGGCTTCATCTGGGGCGGCCGCTGGGACCACTACGACACGATGCATTTCGAATACCGGCCGGAGCTCTAATCCGGCGGGTTGGCCAGCAGATAGGGATAGCCCTTGTTGATGTGCGGCCTCTGCCCCCAGATCGCCGGGTCGAAGCCCGCGGGCAATTGGGCCTTGAGCTCCGTATCGCTCAGGCCCTTGGGCTTGGGGCAGCCGCCGTGCCGCGCATCGCCGCATCCGACCGTCTGCTGGCTGGTGTCGATGTCCCAATAGTCGCCGGTGAAGTTGGGCTGGTCGATGGCCTGGGCAAAGCCGACATATCCGCCGATGCCGGGGATGAACCGGCCCGGCGCCGTGGCGCCGCTCACGGCACCGGTCGAATAGGTGTTCCTGACGGCATTGGCGAACACGCTGCCCAGAAGGCCGCCCAGCTGGGCATCGCTCGTGCCGTGCACGGCGCCCTGCGCATAGGCGTCGGTGATCGCCGTGTTCTGGTAGGTTTCGCCCACCAGCCCGCCCAGATTGGCCTGGTCGCCGGTCGCCGTCAGGTCGCCGGTCGCATAGGACTGCGCGATCGTGCCTGCGCCGTCGGTTCCCAGCGCGCCCACGAGGCCGCCGCCGACGCTCTTGGCGCCGATCGTGACCGGGCCGGTTGCATGCACGAGCAGATACGAGCCGCCATAGCCCACGGCTCCGCCCGCGTGGCAATGCTTGCCGCAGCTGACCGCAGCCGAGGAGTCCGAGCGCAGGACGGCGGGGCCCAAGCCCGACAAGCCGCCGGCATAGCTCCAATCGAGCGCCGTGACGGTGCCGGACACATGCGCGCCGGTGATCGTGCCGCTGCTGGCGCCGGCGAGCACGCCGGCAAAGGCGGGATGAACGTCGTCCGTATGATCGTTGTTGGCGACATGGGCGTGCTTGAGCGTGATGTCGCGGATGTTGCCCCAGGCTTGTCCGAAGAAGCCGACGAGCCGGTCGGTCCCCGCCACCTTGAAGTTCGAGATGGCATGGCCGAGACCTTCGAAGTTGCCGTCCTGCAAGGCGGTGACCGCGTTGTTGTACGTCCCGTCCGGTCCGGCGTCGTAGTCCCTGGCCAGCGCGACATTGGCGCGGTTGTCGGCGGCATAGGCGGCCGCGATCGAAGCGATGTCGTCCTTCAAGGCGTAGCTGATGCCGTTGACGGAGACGCTCGCCGCCGTGTCCCAGAAATCGATTTTGCCGCCGGGCAGGAATTTCAGGTCGCCGTCGTCGTCGCCGGTTCCGATCCTGGTGGACACGACCACGCCGCCCAGCCCTTCGACCACGACCGGCACCTTGACGACGACGTCGTGGAGTGCCCGCAACGTCAGCACATGGCTCGACGACCACGAAAGAGGCGCCGCGATGCCGATGCTCGCGGCGCCGCCGTCGGTCTCTACCGTCACGTCATTGCCTGCCAGCATGGCGGAGAGCTCGCCCACATTCAGCACCGCGTTCTGATCCGTCGAGGCGCAGGTGTTAGCTACGCAGCTCATGTGTTTGGTGGGCCCGGAGGAGATGCTCAACGTCGCGTGCGCGGCGGGCGCGATCAGCAGCAATCCACCCAGGATCGGCAGGAGTTTCGACATCGCAGAGACCTTTTGTCCGACCTGCATCGTCATATCACGTTCCGGCCGTGGCCGGGAGGGGTGCGCGCGTCCGCGGGATGCGATAACATGCGCCGAGCGACATTTTGAGACAGCCTTCCATGTTCTTCCAGTTCTTCGACGAGCTTCGCGCCGCGCGCATCCCGGTGACCTTGAAGGAATATCTCGCGCTGATGGATGCGCTGTCGAAGGACGTCATCGATCTGAAGGTCGAGGAGTTCTACTACCTGTCGCGCACCGCGCTGGTGAAGGACGAGCGCAACCTCGACAAGTTCGACCGCGTCTTCGGCCATGTGTTCAAGGGGCTCGAAGGGCTCGACGCCTCGCTGCTGGCGCAGATCCCCGAAGAGTGGCTCAAAGCCCTGACCGAGAAATACCTGACCGAGGAAGAAAAGAAGCAGATCGAGGCCTTGGGCGGCTGGGAGAAGCTGATGGAGACGCTGAAACAGCGTCTCGAGGAGCAGAAGAAGCGCCACGAAGGCGGCTCGAAGATGATCGGCTCAGGCGGCACGTCGCCCTTCGGCAATTCCGGCTACAACCCCGAAGGCGTGCGCATCGGCCAGGACAAATCGCGCCACGGCAGGGCGGTGAAGGTGTGGGACAAGCGCGAGTACAAGAACCTCGACGATTCCGTCGAGCTCGGCACGCGCAACATCAAGGTGGCGCTGCGCCGCCTGCGCAAATGGGCGCGCGAGGGCGCGGAGACCGAGCTCGACCTGCCCGGCACGATCAAGAACACCGCCAACAAGGGCTATCTCGACCTGAAGCTCGTCCCCGAGCGCCACAACACGGTGAAGGTGCTGCTGTTCTTCGACATCGGCGGCTCGATGGACGCGCATATCAAGCTCTGCGAGGAGCTGTTCAGCGCCGCCAAGACCGAGTTCAAGCACATGGACTTCTATTACTTCCACAACTGCCTCTATGAGAGCGTGTGGAAGGACAACCGGCGCCGCCATGCCGAGAAGATCCAGACCTGGGACGTGCTGCACAAATATCCGCACGACTACAAGATCGTCTTCGTCGGCGACGCGACGATGAGCCCGTATGAGATCACCTATCCGGGCGGCAGCGTCGAACACTGGAACGAGGAAGCGGGCGCGTTGTGGCTCGACCGCGTGGTGCAGATCTACGAGCACTGCGTGTGGCTCAATCCGGTGGCGCAGAAGCACTGGGACTACACGCCCTCGATCGGGCTGATCTCGCAGATCCTGAACGGACGCATGTTCCCGCTGACCTTGGGCGGGCTGGATCAGGCGATGCGGGAGCTCAATCGTTGAGCGCGACCGTGCGTCCCGCGATAGCCTCGGACCGTGAGCCCATCGCCGCTACCCTCGCGCGCGCCTTCCACGACGACCCCGTGATGCTGTTCATGATCCCGGACGCCGAGGCGCGCGCGGCCAAGCTGCCGCGCATCTTCAAGCTCCTGCTCAAGATGGCGCTGCCGCACGGCCTGTGCCGCGTCACGCAAGGCTACGAGACGGCGACGATCTGGAAGCCGCCGGGCAAATGGCATCTCACGCTGTGGGACTATGTCGCCAACGGACCCGAGATGCTGGGCATCTTCGGAAGCAATGTGCTCAACGTCATCGCCACCATGGACCGCATCGAGAAGGTGCATCCCGAGAAGCCGCATTATTACCTGCAGGTGATCGGCACCGATCCGCCGAGGCAGGGCAAGGGCTTCGCCAGCGCCATCATGCGCGACCAGCTGGCGCGTAGCGACGCGGAAGGCATGCCGTGCTATCTGGAATCCAGCAAGGATACGAACGTGCCCGTCTATCGCAGCTTCGGCTTCGAGGTGACGGGCGAGATCAAGATCCCCGACGGCCCGACCCTATGGCCGATGTGGCGGGACGCACGATGAGAACCGCGATCGCGCTGGCCTTGCTGTTGTTCGCTGCTGCGGCTTCCGCCGCCGAGCCTGCCACGATGATGACGGCCGACGGCACCACGCCGCCGCCCGAGAGCATCGCGATGACCGGCGCCGTCCACAATCCCGGCTCGGTCACGCGCCAGGAGATCATGAAATTGCCGCCGGTCGAGGTGACGCTGAACCAGCAGACCGACAAGGGTCCCGCCGCGGGCACCTATCGCGGCGCGCTGCTGTGGACGCTGGTGCAACAGGCCGAGCCGGTCGACGGGCCGGAGAAGAACGCCTACATCCGCCACACCATCATGGTCAGCGGCGCCGACGGTTACACCGCCGCGCTTTCGGAAGGCGAGATCGATCCCAAGCTCGAAGGCAAGCAGGTGATCGTCGCCTATATGAAGGACGGCGCGCCGTTCGACGGGCTGCGCCTGGTCGTTCCCGGCGATGCGCACGCTTCGCGCGGCGTCCACGATATTGCGATCATAGAGGTCAAATAGATGCTGAAAGTCCATCATCTCAACAACTCGCGCTCGCAGCGCATCCTGTGGCTGCTCGAGGAACTGGGCACGCCGTACGAGATCGTGCACTACACCCGCATGTCGCCGATCCCCCTGGCGCCGCCGGAGCTGAAGGCTGTGCACCCCTTGGGCAAATCGCCGGTCGTCACCGACGGCAACAAGACCATCGCCGAGTCCGGCGCCATCGTCGAATACCTGATCGACACCTACGGCAAGGGGCGGCTGAAGCCCAAGCCGGCGAGCCCCGACTATTGGAAATACGTCGAGTGGATGCATTACGGCGAAGGCTCGGCGATGCTGCCGCTGCTGCTCGCACTCTATACCAACATGCTGGGCGAGGCCGGCGCCGCCTTGAAGCCGCGCGTCGACGGCGAGATCGCCAACAACCTTTCCTACATGGAGAATGCGCTGGGGTCGCGGCCGTTCTTCGTCGGCAACGATCTGACCGGCGCCGACATCCAGCTGCTCTTCGTGCTCGAGGCGGCGGGTGCGCGGCTCGAGCCCTATCCCAACCTCACCAAGTACCGCGCGCGCATGCAGGAGCGTCCCGCCTACAAGCGCGGCATCGAGAAAGGCGGGCCTTACGCCCTGATGAGCCGATGAACAACCCCCCGCCCATTGGACAGGAAGAGCGCCGCGCGCGCATCCGAAACCTCTGCACCCTGATGGACGAGAGCGGCATCGGCGCGGTGCTGATCGGCCCGACCGCGTCCTTGCGCTATTTCACCGGCGTGGCGTGGCATGCCTCGGAGCGCTTCACCGGCGCGTTGATCCATGCGACCGGCCGCGTCGAATACATCACCCCGGGCTTCGAGCGCGACAAGGTCGCCCAGATCATCGGCATCGAGGGCGACATCCACACCTGGGAAGAAGACGAAAGCCCGTATCGGCTGATCGCCGACCGGCTGGGCAACAAGGCGCGCATGGCGGTCGACGAATCCGTCGCGTTGTTCACGTGGCTCGGCCTTCGCGGCGCCATCGACGATGCGCGGCTCACCGGCGGGGGAGCGCTGATCAACCGCTTGCGGCGGCAGAAATCCAAAGCCGAGCTCGCGCTGATGCAGCACGCCAAGGACATCACGCTCGAGGTCCATCGCCGCGCGTGGAAGAGCCTCCGCGCCGGCGTGCGCGCGAGCGAGGTCGAAGCCTTCATCGACGGCGAGCACCGCAAATTGGCCGGCGCCGGCAACACCTTCTGCATCGTCTCGTTCGGCGAGGACACCGCGCTGCCGCACGGCGGCGAGACCGACCGCGCGCTCGCCGAGAACGACGTGGTGCTGATCGACACCGGCACGCAGGTCGACGGCTACAATTCCGACATCACGCGCACTTACGTCTTCGGCGAACCGACGGCCGAGGTGCGCAAGGTGTGGGACGCGGAGAAGCGCGCGCAGGCTGCCGCCTTCGACGCCGCGCGGGTCGGCGCGCCCTGCGAGAGCGTCGACGACGCCGCGCGCGCGTCTCTTGCGCAGGAAGGCTTCGGGCCCGACTATCGCCTGCCCGGCCTGCCGCACCGCACCGGCCATGGCATCGGACTGGAAGTGCACGAATCGCCCAACCTGGTGCGCGGCGACCGCACGCCGCTTGCCGCCGGCATGTGCTTCTCCAACGAGCCGATGATCGTGGTGCCCGGCAAATTCGGCGTCCGCCTCGAAGACCATTTCACCATGGACGACAACGGCGCGCGCTGGTTCACCGCACCGTCGTTCAGCCTGGACGAACCGTTCAAGGGCGTCGTCGCGCTTCCATGATCGACCATATCTCGCTCGCCGTCGCCGATCTGGGACGCAGCGCCGCGTTCTATGAGAGGGTGCTGGAGCCGCTGGGGCTGACAAGGCTCGTCGCGCGCGAGGGCGCGACGATCGGCTTCGGCAAGCGCTATCCGGAGTTCTGGTTGAACGCGCGCGCCGGCCTTGCGCCGCAGCCCGAGACGACCGGCACGCATGTCTGCCTGCGCGCCGGGAGCGAAGAGGCCGTGCGCGAGTTCCACGCCGCGGCGCTTAAGAGCGGCGGCCGCGATGCGGGCAGCCCCGGTCCGCGCCAGGGCGCGTTCACGACCTATTTCGGCGCCTTCGTGTTCGATCCCGACGGCAACAAGATCGAAGCGGTGAACTTCCCGTCCGCCTCGTGAACGTTGGCGCCGGCGCCGAAGCGCGCTAGAGTTGGCTTCGGGGTGGGGCATGAAATCGTTCCGTCTTGCGTATGTGTTGACGGCGGCGGCGATAAGCGGCGCGGCCGCGAGCGGCTTTTCCGACTTCAACGCCGCCATCAACGCGCGCAACGATCACGATCGCCAGGATGTCATCCGCTATATGAGCCGCGCGCTCGCGGCGCCCGACCTGCCGCAGCATCTGCGCGCGACCGCCTTCTACGACCGCGCGGCCGCCTATGCCGCGAACAAGCAGGACGAGCTCGCCATCGCCGACTATACGAGCGCGCTGGCGCTGGCGCCGGACGATTACAACGCGCTGGTCGAGCGCGGGTCCCTGTACGAAGACAAGAAGCAATACGACCTGGCGCGCGCCGATTTCGCCGCCGCGATCAAGCGCCGCCCAGACCTGTTGCTGGGCTATGCCAGCCATGCCCAGACCAATCTCGACGAGAAGAAATACGACGACGCCATCAAGGACTACAACGACGGCCTCGTCGTATCGCCGGACGATCTGGATCTGATCGTGCTGCGCGGCGAGACGCTGAGGCTGGCCGGCCGCTACGACGAGGCGACCAGGGATTTCAGCTTCGTCGTCGACAAGCATCCACGCTACACCGCCGCCTATATCTTGAGAGCCCGCACCTATCAGCAATCCGGCAACACGCATGCTGCGGTGTCGGACTATGAGGACGCGATCGACATCGAGCCCGACAATCCGGGCCTGCGCGAGAGCGCCGGCATCGCGCAATGGGCGGACGGAAGCTACCGCAGCGCGGCGCGGAATTTCGCGCGCAGCGCGGCGGATCCCAAGCTCGCGGCGTTCTCCTATCTCTGGCTCTACCTCACCGCCGTCAAGCGGGGATCGCCGCCCGACGACTTCACGCAGAACGCGCCCAAGCTCGATCTCGCGTCGTGGCCCGGTCCGATCATGAGGCTGTTCCTGGGCCAGGTCGCGCCCGAGGAGGTCTTTGCCGCCGCGAAGCAGGGCGAGGCGGCCGCGCAGAGGGACCATCTCTGCGAAGCCGACTTCTTCGTCGCGGAATGGCAGCTCGCCAAATCCGACGCGGCTTCGGCGAAGAGCCTGCTGAACGAGGCGGCGGCGGTCTGCCGCGACGAGCTGCCGGAATCCCAGATCTCGCGTATCGAGCTCGGGAGGCTCAAACCGTGAGGTGCGGCCTGGTGCTGACGATCCTGCTCGCCGCCGGCGTCGCGCGGGCCGAGGAGGCGTCGCCGCCGAAGCAGCCCGCGACCTGTTCGCTGCCGGAGCTCGCTTCGATCGACTTCGCGACGACGCCGGAGGGCATGATTTCGCTGCCCGGCGCCGTCGACGGCCACGGCGGCAATTTCCTGGTGGATACCGGAGGGCTGGCGGGCGTGCTCGGCTGGGGGACCGCCAAGCAGCTCGCCGGCCCCATCCAGCGTTCGAACGTCAGCGGCGTCTACACCGGCGGCACGCGGCTGGATTTCGGCATCTTCGCCGACCGCTTCGAGCTCGGCCCCTTAAGTTTTCCCAAGGTCTGGTTCCTGATCGCGCCTGACCGCATGATGGATTCCAACCTGATCGGCGAGCTCCAGCCGCACGCCATCGCGGACGTCGATTTCGAGATCGACTTCCTCAAGGGGAAGTTCAACCTGTTCGGAGCGAGCACCTGCCCGGGCCACGACGTCTATTGGACGCGCGACGCCTATGCGCTGGTTCCCATGGATGTCGATCGCGACGGCCATATCAGCGTCCAGGCCGTGCTCGATGGCAAACAGGTGAGCGCGCTCGTGGACACCGGCGCACAGAACTCGACCATGAGCCTGGCGACCGCCGAGCATGTGTTCGGCATCAAGGCGGGCAATCCCGGCCTCAAATCGACCGGCACCACGAGCGTGAACAACATGCTGAGCGCGTCCACCTATCGCTGGCCGTTCGCGTCGCTGACCTTCGAGGGCATCGAGATCAAGAATCCCGACATCGTCGTGATGGACACCGGCAAGGATGCGCGCGACGCCGAGCTGGTCCTGGGGATCGGCGTGTTGCGCCAGCTGCACCTCTACATCGCCTATGACGAGAAGACGCTCTATCTGAGCGCCGCCGAGGCGCATTGACCGATCAGGGTGCGAAGCGGTCCTTGGCGTCCGCGAGCCTGCCTTCCGCCGGCACATGCGAGGTCGCGGCCGCGAGCCCGAACACCGGCATGTTGCCGTAGACGCATTCGAACTTGCCGGGCTCGACCAGGTAGGTCTCGTGCCAGATGCCGATGTTCTTCGACGTCATGATACGCTTGTTGAACGCCGCCCACATCGGGAAGTGATGGCCGTCCTTGTCGTGCGCATAGGCGAGCAGCTTGTCGAACGATTCCCAATATTGCTGCACGTTGATGTAAGGCAGCGACAGGTTCTGGCGGTACCAGAGCATGCCGCTGTCCTTCTTCTGGGAAAGCTCGCGCAGCATCGCGGGCATCGTCTTGGACATGAACAGGATGTCGGAGAACGCGAAGAGGTTGTTGATGCGCATGCCGATCAGGAAAAGAACCACCGGCTTGTCGGTCTGCGCGGTGAAGCGTCCGGGAACGATCGCGGCCATGCCTACCTCTTTGTCGCCGAGCCCCAATAGTTGAACCCGGCGAAGCGCGGCGTGCCGGGCAGGTACATCGTCTCCATGTCCTCTATTCTGAAGCCGCCGTCGTCGATCAGCTTGGGGATAGCGCGGCCGACATGGCAGCCGCCGCCGATGGCCTTCCACGCAGGCGTGAGCCGGCGCTGCCATTTGCGCACGCTTTCGTCCGGCGCCTCGCCATGCTCGCAGAAGATCATGCGGCCTTGCGGCTTGAGCACCCGGCGCATCTGGCCGAGCGCCGCCATCACGTCGGGGATGGTGCAGAGCGTGTAGGTGATGAGGATGGTGTCGGCCTCGGCGTCGCCGAGCGGGATCTTCTCGCCGGGCAGGTCGAGGAATTCGACCGGGATCGGCGAGGCCGCGACCCGTTCGGCGGCGCGCTGGCGCATCTCGCTCGCCGGCTCGAGCGCCCACAGATGCGTGACTTTGGACGGGTCGTAGAACGGCAGGTTGTGACCGGCGCCGAAGCCAACTTCGAGCACGCGCCCCTCGGCGCGCGGCACGACCTTCCTGCGCTGATAGCGCACCGGCTTGGTGCCCATCGCGGCGTTCAGCACGCGCGGCAGGATGAAATGGCTGTAGAGGCCCATGGCGCTCCCTTCAGGGCCGCGATCCTACCATCAGCCGGCACAATTGCTACGGCTGCGCAATATCGACCTTCAGAAGGAAGCCGCGAGAATGCAAAATGGCAATGATCTGCGAGCCTGTTTCAGCGACATCGCGTCAATCATTTCGGCGGGCAGCACGAAGCCGAGCTCGCCGTCGATTTCGATAAGTCCAAGCTTAAACAATGCCGCGGCCTTGTATGTTATAAGCGACAATAGCCGAATCCGTATGAGCCTTCAATGAACCGAACCGGTATGGTCCGAAAAATCACTCCGGCGCGATCGTCACCGCGATCCCGTCCAGTGCCTCGGAACAGGTGATCTGGCAGGAGAGGCGCGAGTTGTCCTCGACCGCCAGCGCCATGTCGAGCATGTCCACCTCCGCGTCGCTGCGCGCCGGCAATTTCTCGTACCAGCCGCCGGTCACATAGACGTGGCAGGTGGCGCAGGCACAGGCGCCCCCACATTCCGCGGCCACGGGGAGCCCTGCGTCGCGCAGCATCTCCATCACGCTCCAGCCGTCGCGGCCTTCGATCTCGTGCACTTGGCCTTTGCGGTCGGTGGCGACGATCTTCATTCAGGCGACTCCGAGTTTCTTCTGCAGGCTCGACGACGAGGTCGTGTATTGGAAGCGCAGCTTCTCGTTGGGCCTCACGATATGGAACGCGGCCTGGGACATCAGCGCGGCCTCGTGGAACCCCGAGAGGATCAATTTCAGCTTGCCCGGATATGTATTGATGTCGCCGATGGCGAAGATGCCGGGCGTCGTGCTCTCGAACTTCTCGGTGTCGACGCCGATCAGGTTCTCGGTGAGGTTCAGCCCGAAGTCCGCGATGGGGCCGAGCTTGATCGTCAATCCGAAGAACGGGATGAACGTGTCGCAGGCGTGCTCCCATTCGCGCTTGTCGGCGCCCGAAAGCGTCACGGCGCTCAGCTGACCATCGCTGCCGTGCAATGCCTTCACGCTGGCGATCTCGAAATTGATCTTGCCGTGGGCGGCGAGCTCGCGCATCTGGTTGACGCTGTGCTGCGCGGCGCGGAAGCCGTCGCGGTGATGCACGAGGGTCAGCTTGTTCGCGATCGGCGCCAGGTTGATCGTCCAGTCGAGCGCGCTGTCGCCGCCGCCCGCGATCAGGATGTTCTTGCCCCGGAACGCTTCCATCCTGCGCACGGCGTAGTGGACCGACTTGCCTTCATAGGCTTCGATGCCGGCGATGGGTGGGCGCTTGGGCACGAAGCTGCCGCCGCCGGCGGCGACCACGACCACGGGCGCGACGATTTCCGTCCCGGCATCGGTGGTCAGCTTCCAGCGGCCGTCCGCGAGCTTCGTCAGTCCGCTCACCATCTGCGAGAAATGGAAGGTCGGCTTGAACGGCTTGATCTGCTCGAGCAGCTTGTCGGTCAGCTCCTGGCCGGTGACGATGGGCAGGCCCGGGATGTCGTAGATCGGCTTCTCGGGGTACAGCTCGGTGCACTGCCCGCCCGGCCGGTCGAGGATGTCGACCAGATGCGTCTTCAGGTCCAACAGCCCCAGCTCAAACACGGCGAACAGGCCGATGGGGCCCGCTCCGATGATGGCGACGTCGGTCTCGATGCTCATTTCACGAATTCACTCTGTGAGATTTCAGCGCCTACGTGCAGAGCATGTAGAATTGACGCCGACCCAGTTCAAGCGGGCGAGGTAGGCGAAGGAGGGGTATGCGTCAAGCCGCCAGATAGGCCTTGATGAAAAGCCGCACCTCGCCGGTGCGGCCGAGCAGGGATTCCAAGGCGGCGGCGGCGGTTTTGTCGTCGGCCGGATCGATGGGCTCGGCCGCCGCGGCGGCATCGCCAAGAGCAAAAGCCCCGATGCCGCGGGCGGCACCCTTTAGCGTGTGGATCGCGAGCTTCCACGATTTGGCGTCGCGGGCGTCGAGGATGCCCTGGAGCTTGTCGACCAGCTCGCTCGCCTGGGTGTCGAACAGGCGCAGGATCTCGGCATTGAGCGCGGCATCGCCGCCCGTGTAGCGGGCGAGATGGGCAAGATCGACGGCGGCGCCGGGCATGGCCAAAGGGTCCTTTTCTGGCCGTGCGATTAAAACCGACAATAGTCAAAACGGCGTTAATACGGCACCCACCCATTCGGAAAGGGCGAGACGCCGAACAGATGCGCGTGGCTGAACAGCACCGTGAGGAACGCGGCCGCTGCCACCGCCAGGCGCCAATCGAACAGCTCGCCGATGCGCACGCCGCCACGCGCGAACGGGGTGTTGGAGGTCTTGGCTGCGAACGCATCCCAGGCTGCGCCCATCTTGCGCCTGCGTTTGGCGTCGATCGAGAAAGTGCCGAAAATGCTGAGCAAAACGAACGTGCCGAAGAAGATCACCGAGGCTTGGTCGCCGGTCGCCGCGGTATGGAACGCGGCCCAGATCGCCACGCCCCAGAGGAACGGATGACGGGTGATGCGCAGCACGCCTTTGACCGTACCCTCTTTCGCGGCGGCGTCTTCCTGTTTGAGCGACGTCGGATTGGGCATCAGAAGCCCGGGCACCGCGAACAGGAACGCCAGCGCCACGACAGGGATCGCGAGATGCCGGATGCCGGCCCAGGGCGTGTAGAGGACCGGGTTCTCGCTCCCCGCCTGCGCGGCGTTGTAGGCCATCACCAGCCACACGATGGCGGCGATGGAGGCGAGCGAAAAGAGGCCCAGATACGGCCCCTCGCCGATTGTTTTCGTGAGCGCGTCGCGGATGCGCGTGCCCGCGATCAACAGGTGTAGCCCCAGGAACACGGCAGCGGCTGCGATCAGCATGGTCATGGAGGCCCTCCGAAGTCTCTCTATAATTTACAACGTAAGTTTAATAGCTTCAAGAGGGTTCAACCCTCGCCTCCAAAGGGTTGAATGGTTAAGGTGCCTTGCCGCCTAGCTTTTTGCCAAAGGACTCCCGATGGCCACGCCTCAGTTCGAGCGTAACCAGCCCGTCTTGCTTGCAACCGGCGAGGCCGCGTCCGCCGCGACCGAGAGCGAGCCCAAGCTGACCCGTCCGCGCGACAGCCGGTTCGGATTGATCGTGATGTTCGCGTCCGGGATCGTGGCGGCGCTCTGGACCGGGGCCACGACGGCCTATTTCTGGGGCTACTCCCAAGGCTTCGCGCATCTCGACATCCAGCAGGTCGCGCTGTTCGCGGCGAGCGCGCTCATCCCCTCGGCATTGTTCGTGGCGGCGGCGTGGGCCTTGGCGCGCGGACATGCGATGGGGCTGGCGGCGAACGCGCTGGTCGACGCGACCGATCGCCTGTTCACCGCCGACGAGACCGCGTCGCGCACCACCGCCAAGCTCAGCCGCGCCGTGCGCCGCGAGCTCGACGCGCTCAATGCCGGGTTGGACGGCGCGTTCAATCGCATGCGCGCGCTGGAATTGGTTTTGGAAAACCAGATCGCCGCCCTCGACCAGGCCGGCGCGCGCGCCGAAGTGCGCGGCGAGGCAGTGGCATCTCGTTTGACTCAGGAGCGCGAGCGCATCGATGCGGTGTCGGGTTCGCTCGCCGATGCGGCGGCGCGCGCCAGCGAGACCGTCGCCGGTCGCGCGGCGCAATTGAAGGCGTCGATGGAAACGGCGGAGAGTTCGCTCAAAGTCGCGGCGCAAACCTTGGACACACAGGCGGCCGATTTCCGCGCCGCCGCATCCGCCGCCGCCGAAGCGCCGCGTCAGGCCGCCATCGAACTGGACCGGCAGGCTAAAGCGATCGAATCCGTCTCCGACGCGGCCATGGCGCGCGCCGAATTCGTGCTCGGCCGCCAGGAGCGTCACCGCTCGGCGATGAACGATCTGCTGACGCGCTTGAAGGAAGAGAGCGGCGCGTTCGAAGCGGCACTGGGGCGCGAGCGCGCGTCGATGGCGCAGGCCATCGAACAATTGGGCGGCGAAGCGCAGAAATTCGAGACCGTCACGGGACAAGCGGAAAGACATCTCGAGCACATCATGGCCAATGCCGCGACGCGCGCGAGCCAGCTCACCCAGAACTTCACGCGCGAGGCCGAACGCCTGAAAGAGGCGAGCGACACAGCCCACGGCACGCTGGTCAAGCTCATCGACACGATGCGCGAGGCGACCGCGAGCTCGCAGACCCTGATCGGCGAGACTGCGGGCCAAGCCAAGACCGACGCGCGCAACCTGGTCGGCGAGGCGATGGCGGAATGCGAGCGGCTACTGCGCACGTCGGGCGAGCTGTCGGCACAGGCCAACGAGATCCGCCGCACTCTGGCCGGCGCCGTCGAGGACGTCGAGAAGCATCTGCTCTCGCTGCCCGGCGTCGCGCAGCAGGAAGCCCAGCGCGTCCGCGCCATGGTGCGCAGCGAGACCGAAGAGATTCTCGACCTTTCGGCGCGCACGCTGTCGACCATCCATGCGCGCACCGCGCCGCGCCCGACCTTCGATCCGCGCGCGCTGCCGGAAGCCCAGATGGAGCCCGAACGCGCCGGCCTGTTCGGCATGGCGCGCAGGCTGACCGCCAAGCCCAAGCAGCAAGCGCAGGCGCCGCAGAAGCCGCGCGCCGCCGGCGGCTGGGAGATGAGCAAGCTGCTCGCCGCAGCCGACAGCGGCGAGACGCGCGAGCTCAAGCCTTCGACCGCGGCGGCGATGGGGGCACTCGAAGCCGCGCTCGCCGATCTCGCCGTCGATCTCGACGCGATCAAGGGCGACGTGCCGCCGAGCGAAGCCGAGTGGCGCGACTATCTTTCCGGCGACCGCGCCGTGTTCGCGCGCCGGCTGGCCGCGGCGATCGACGGCGACACGGTCGACCGCGTGGCGGCGCTCTATCGCGAAGATACGCGCTTCCGCGACGCGGCGAACCTCTACATGAACGAGTTCGAGGCGCTGCTGGCCCGCGCCAAGGAAGGCGACGGCGGCGGGCTTTTGACGCCGACGATCCTCTCCGCCGACACGGGGAAAATCTATCTCGCGATCGCCTATTCGCTGGGGCGGCTGTAAACTGAGCATGTCACGGCCGCTCTTGCGGGCCATGACAATTAGAGCTCAACCCGCAGACCTCCTCAGCCGCGCGGCATAGAACCCGTCCATCCCGCCCAGCTCCGCCATGTGGCACGGCAGGGTACGAAGATCGCCGTTCGCGTCCAAGAACTCGGCATGGCCGAAGACGTCGTCGACCGCGAGCGGCATGCGCGTGAATTCGGGGTGCGCATCGAGGAATGCGGCGACCTGTTCCGGGCCTTCTTCGGGCTCCAGCGAACACACCGCGAAGACGAGCACGCCGCCCGGCGCCGTCATCGCCGCGGCACAATCCAACAATTCGGCGCTCGCGCCCGCGACCAATGTCACGTCGGAGGCGCTCTTGATCCAGGGCAGCTCGGGATGGCGGCGGATCGTGCCGGTCGCGGTGCACGGCGCATCGAGCAGTACGAACGGCGCCGGCGCGATCTCGACGTCGCGTACGTCGCCGGTGATCAAGGCGGCGTCGAGGTTGAGCCGCGCCAGGTTCTCTCTCAAGCGCGCCATGCGGCTTTCGTCGCGCTCGACCGCGGTGACGTCCGCGCCCATCGCCGCCAGCTGCGCGGTCTTGCCGCCGGGCGCGGCGCAGAGATCGATGACGCGCGCACCTTTCACATCTCCGAGCAGATGCGCGGGCAAAGTGGCGGCGGCGTCCTGCACCCAGAATTCGCCGCTCGAGAAATCCGGCAGCGCGTCCACGCGCCGGACCGCATCGAAGCGTGGTGCATTCTTGTCCACCAAGGTGAGCGGCGCCTGGACGAGATGCGCGGCCGCGATCGCGCGCGCGGCCTCCTCGCCGTAAGCCCCGATCCAGCGCGCCCACAGCCAGTCCGGCGTGTTCAGCCGCGCGGCATCCTGATCAGCAACGACACTCGCACCTTCGCGCGACACACGCCGCAGCACCGCGTTGATCAGCGGTTTGAAATGCACAGCCCTGTCGTCGGATTGCGCCAGCCGGTTGGCGCCGTCGACCGCGGCATGCGCCGCGACGTTCAGAAACAACAGCTCGCACGCGCCCATCAGCAATATTTCGATGGTCGGTCCCGCCTTGTGCGGGGCTGGCGGCTTGGCGACGAACCCGCGGATCAGCGCATCCAATTGGCCGAAGCGGCGCAAGGTCTCACTCGCGATGGCGCGCGCGAAGCCGGCATCGCGCGGCTCCAACAGGTGCGTATGCTCCAGCGCCGCGTCGAGCGGGCGGCGCTTGCGCAGCACGTCGGAGAGGATCGCGAGCGCCGCCTTGCGCGCGGCCTGACCCGCCGTCACCAGGTACCGGGCCGGAATTTCTCGACGCCTGCCTGGCGGCGCAGACGCTCGATGCGCTCGGCGACCGGGGGATGGGTCGAGAACATCCGTCCGATCTTGGCGCCGCTCAACGGATTGACGATGAACATATGCGCGGTGGCCGGGTTGCGCTGCGCCGTCGTGTTGGCGACCGCCTGCGCCACGGGATCGATATTGGCGAGCGCCGAAGCCAGCCACAGCGGGCGCCCGGCGAGATCGCCGCCGAACTTGTCGGCCTCGAACTCGCGCGAGCGGCTGATCGCCATCTGCACCAGGATCGCGGCGAGCGGCGCCAGCAGCGACACCAGGATCACGCCGATGAGGCCCAAGCCGCTGCGCCGCGCGCCGAAGCTCAGCACCAGCTGCCAGGCGCCCGCCGTCGTCGCCACCACTGTCATCGTCAGCGTGTCGCGATGCTTGATGTGGCCGAGCTCGTGCGCGAGCACGCCGGTGAGCTGGTAGTTGTTCATGCGCTCGATCAGCCCGCGCGTCACGCAGACTGCGGAATGCTCGGGGTTGCGCCCGGTCGCGAACGCGTTGGGCTGCGCATCTTCCATGATGTAGACCTTCGGCATCGGGATTCCCGCGCGGCCGGACAGCTGGCGCACCAGCTGCACCAGATCGGGCGCTTCCTGCTCGCTTACCGGGCGCGCGCCGTACATGCGCAGCAAGGCCTTGTCGGAGTTCCAATAGGCCCAGAGATTGATCGCGGTGGCGAGGCCGAAGCAGATGAACATGCCCAGCGTGCCGCCGAAGATGGCGCCGACGACGATGAACAGGACGAACATCCCGAGCATCAGCAGGAAAGTCTTGAACAGGTTCATGGAAAAAAGCCCTTCATCCCCCGCAAATTGTTGTAGGCTCAGGGGCCGTTCCGTCAAGCGAGGCCCCAAATGGCATCGGAGCGTCAAATCGCCGAAAGGATCAAGGAGGCCGCCAAGCGCGCGCTGGCCGAGGCGGAGGAACGCCGCAAAGCCGCCGTGGACAAGGTGAATCCGCCCGAGATCGGCGGCCGCAAAGGCCCCGAGCCGACGCGCTATGGCGATTGGGAGAAGAACGGGTTGATTTCCGACTTCTAAGGTCTATGTAGGCGCATGTTCATCCAGACCGAATCCACGCCCAACCCGGCGACGCTCAAATTCCTGCCCGGCCGCGAGGTCATGGGCGAAGGCGCCGTGGCCGACTTCCCCACCCGTGAATCCGCGGGCCGCTCGCCGCTCGCCCGCGCGCTGTTCGACATTCCCGACGTCGCGCGCGTCTTCTTCGGCTCCGACTTCATCTCTGTGACCAAGAGGAGCGGCGACTGGAAGCAGATGAAAGCGCCGGTCCTGGGCGCGATCATGGATCACTTCACGCGCGGCCTGCCCGTCATCGAAGGCCCAAGTAACGAGATCGGCGACGGGGCCGACGACAGCGCGCAGTATGGCGAGGCCGATCCGGAGATCGTCGCCCAGATCAAGGAGCTGATCGACACCCGCGTGCGCCCGGCCGTGGCACAGGATGGCGGCGACATCATCTACAAGGGCTTCGACGGTTCGAGCGGCATCGTGTTCCTGCACCTGCAAGGTTCGTGCGCGGGCTGTCCGTCCTCGACCATGACGCTGAAGAACGGCATCGAGAACATGCTGCGCCATTACGTTCCCGAGGTCGTCGCGGTCGAAGCGGTCTAACGTCGTGGCTTCGAAGTTCGCCCCAGCATCGATATCGGCCACTCGGCGAACTTCGAGGCCGAAACGACGCTACGAAATTATTTGGCTAGCGCCCTTTCGATTCCGAAATTCGTCGGAGCGTGGTATGGGGCGCATGCGAATTTCGGAATCGGGGCGCTAGCGTCGTGACCTCCCACGCCATCAACGACGAAGCCCTCGACATCGTCTTCCGCGCCGCGCGCAGCCAGAACAAGTGGCTGGACAAGGAGGTCAGTCCGGCGCTTCTGATGGCGGTCTACGACCTGATGCGGATGGGCCCGACCAGCGCCAATTGCTCGCCGGCGCGCATCGTGTTCCTGGTGAGCCAAGAGTCGAAAGAGCGCATCAAGCCCTTTCTCCTCCCGTCGAACGTCGAGAAGACGATGACGGCGCCGGCGGTGGCGGTGATCGGCTACGACCTCGATTTCCCCAACCACATCCCGCGCCTGTTCCCGCACAATCCCGGCGCCAAGGACTGGTTCCACGATCCCGTGCTGCGCCAGACGACCGCGTTCCGCAACGGGACCCTGCAAGGCGCCTACTTCATCATCGCGGCGCGCGCTCTGGGCCTCGATTGCGGACCGATGTCGGGCTTTAACAACGACGCCGTCGACAAGGAGTTCTTCGCCGGCAGCAATGTAAAGTCGAACTTCATCTGCGGCGTCGGTTACGGCGATCCGTCGGGCGTGTTCGCGCGCAGCCCCAGGCTCTCCTTCGACGAAGCCTGCAAGATCCTATGAAGTGTCTCGCTTGCGATACCGCGCTGGGCGCCTGTTCGGCGGCGCTCATGGAGGACGGCCGCACGCTCGCGCACCGTTTCGTGGTGATGGAGCGCGGCCATGCCGAAGCTTTGGCGCCGATGATCGAAGAGGTGATGGCGGGCCACGGCTTCGCGTCGCTCGACCGGCTGGCAGTGACGACGGGACCGGGGACCTTCACCGGACAGCGCGTGGGCTTGGCCTTCATGCGCGCGCTGAAGGTGGCGCTGAAGATCCCGCTGACCGGGATCACCACCTTGGCCGCGATGGCGGCGCAGGCGAAAGACGAGACCGGTGCGGCGCGCGCCATCGCGCTGCACGATGCGCGGCGCGACGAGGTCTATATCGAGTTCGACGGCGAGCCCGAGGTGCTTGCTTTCGCCGACGCACTCGAACGCTTGAGCAAACTCGGCGGTCCGAAGCCGATCGCTCTGGCCGGTACTGCCGCCAGTCGCGCATGCGAAGCACTCGCAAACGGTTTCGTCCTGTCCGCGGTGCGTCAGCCCGATGCGCTGTGGGTCGCGCGTCTGGCGTCGAACCGTGACGCGACCGGCGACGTGCCGCGTCCGCTCTATCTTCGCGCGCCCGACGCGAAGCTGCCCCAGGCGCGCAGCTCGTGATCCGCGACGCCGCGCCGGATGACGCAGGCGAGCTCGCGCGCATCCACGCGGCCTGCTTCGCCAAAGCGTGGGATGTGACGACGCTGGGCGACATGCTGAAAAACCCCGGCATCCTTGCACTATCCGCACCTCGCGGCTTCGTGCTGGCGCGCGTCGCCGCCGATGAAGCCGAGATCCTCACCCTCGCCGTCGAACCGGAGGCGCGCCGCCGAGGCCTCGCCCGCGCGCTCGTCGTCGAGGCCGCGTCGCGCGCGCATGCCGACGGCGCCGCGGCGATGTTTCTGGAGGTCGCCTGCGCCAACACCGCCGCCCGCGCGCTCTATGAGCGGCTGGGATTCGCTCCGGTCGGGACGCGCAAGTCCTACTATGAGGTAGGTCAAGATGCGCTTATCTTGAGGCGTGATTTGCCGCTCGCGCCGCTGGGGGTTGCTGGCTAGAGTGCGCAGGATAGTAACGGGGAACGGCCGTGACGCGGATTGAACAGCTCTGCGTTGACAAGGGATTGCGCATGACCGAGCAGCGCCGCGTCATCGCGCGCGTGCTGTCGGAGGCGATCGACCATCCGGATGCGGAAGAGCTCTACAAGCGCGCTTCCGCCATCGACCCGCACATCTCCATCGCCACCGTCTACCGCACCGTCAAGCTGTTCGAGGACGCCGGCATCCTGGAGCGCCACGACTTCCGCGACGGCCGCTCGCGCTATGAAGAGGTGCCCGAGGCCCATCACGACCACCTGATCGACATCCAGAACGGCAACGTCATCGAGTTCCGCAACGAGGAGATCGAGACCTTGCAGCGCCGCGTCGCCGAAGAGCTGGGCTTCGAGCTGGTCGATCACCGCCTCGAGCTCTATGGCGTGCCGAAGGGCAAGAAGCCGCGCTGAGATGAAGACGTTTCGCTGACATGCAGACGCTCCGCGGCATCGGCGTCCTCGTCACCTTCGTGCTGAGCGCGCTCATCATCATTCCCTGGCAGTGGACGGCGATCCGCTTGGGCCTCAAGCAGCGCAAAACGCTGCCGCACCGCTACAGCCGTTTCCTCTGCCGCCTGTTCGGCATCGACGTCACCGTCATAGGCCAACCGGTGCAGGATCGCGGCGTCTTGATGGTGGCCAACCACACCTCGTATCTCGACATCATCGCGCTGGGCGGGACGGCGCGCGTCTCGTTCGTGGCCAAGAGCGAGGTGCAGGGCTGGTTCTTCTTCGGCCTGATGGCCAAGCTCTACGAGACCGTGTTCGTCGAGCGCCAGCGCCGCAGCCAGGCGGGGGCCGCGCGCGACCAGCTGCGCGAGCGGCTGCAGGCCGGCGATGCGCTGGTCTTGTTCCCCGAAGGCACCTCCAACGACGGCAACCGCGTGCTGCCCTTCAAGAGCGCCTTGATGGGCGCGACCGAAGCGGAAGTGGGCAAGGACGCCGCCGGCCAGGTCCGCCATGTGCCGGTCCAGCCGGTGTCGCTCGCCTATACCGGCTTCCACGGCCTGCCGATGGGACGCGAGAACCGGCCGCTGTTCGCCTGGTACGGCGACATGGACCTGATCCCACATCTGTGGGAGGCGGTGACCGCCGGGCCTATCGACGTGGTCATCACCTTCCACGAGCCGATGAGCGTGGACACGATGGGCGGCCGCAAGCCCTTGGCAGCGCGGGCGGAATCCATCATCCGCCGCGGCCAGGCCGAGGCGCTGGCGGGGGTTTCCGCCGCACCTGCCGTTGCCTGAGCGGGCGCGAAAGCGTATGACCCGCCCCCCATGAAAGCGCTTTACGTCAAGACTTACGGCTGCCAGATGAACGTCTACGATTCCGCCCGGATGGCGGATCTGCTGGCGCCGCTGGGCTATGCCCCGGCCGATGCGCCGGACGGCGCCGACATGGTGATCCTGAACACCTGCCACATCCGCGAGAAGGCGGCCGAGAAGGTCTATTCCGAGCTCGGCAAGCTGAAGAAGCTGAAGGACGCCAAGGCCAAAGACGGCGGGCGGATGATGATCGCGGTCGCGGGCTGCGTCGCCCAGGCCGAGGGCGAAGAGATCGTGCGCCGCCAAAGCGCGGTCGATCTGGTGGTCGGGCCGCAGAGCTATCACCGCCTGCCCGAGATGATCGCGAAGATCGCCCGCTCCGGCGGCCAGGCGCTTCAGACCGACTTCCCGGTCGAGGACAAGTTCGACGCCCTGCCGGCCCAGACCGGGGTCGCGGGCCCGGCGGCGTTCCTGACGGTACAGGAGGGCTGCGACAAGTTCTGCACCTTCTGCGTCGTGCCCTATACGCGCGGCGGCGAGTTCTCGCGTCCCGCTTCGCAGGTGCTCGACGAGGCACGCCGTCTTGTCGATTTGGGCGCGCGCGAGATCACCTTGCTCGGCCAGAACGTCAACGCCTATGCCCATGACGGGTGGACGTTCGCCGGATTGCTGCATGCGCTGGCGCGGATCGACGGCTTGGAGCGTCTTCGCTACACCACCAGCCATCCGCGCGACATGAGCGACGATCTGATCGCGGCGCATCGCGACCTGCCGCGGCTGATGCCGTATCTGCATCTTCCCGTTCAATCGGGATCGGATGCGATCCTGGAGGCGATGAACCGGCAGCACACGGCCGGCGACTACCGCCGCATCGTCGAGCGCGTGCGCAACGCGCGCCCCGACCTGGCGCTGTCGTCGGACTTCATCGTCGGCTTCCCGGGCGAGAGCGACAAGGATTTCGACCACACGATGGCCCTGGTGCGCGATGTCGGCTACGCGCAGGCGTTCTCGTTCAAATACTCCAAACGTCCCGGTACGCCGGCCTCCGCCGCGCGCAAGCAGATTCCCGAAGACGTGAAATCGGCGCGGCTCACCGCGCTGCAAGAGCTCTTGGGCGCACAGCAGAAGGCGTTCGGCAAATCCTGCGAAGGCCGCACCTTCTCCGTCCTGTTCGAGAAGCCGGGGCGGCGCGAAGGCCAGGCGGTCGGCCGCTCGCCCTATCTGCAGCCGGTCCATGTCGACGGCGCCGCCGCGCTGATCGGCGAGGTCCGCGACGTCACCGTCGTCGAGGCGCAGCCGAACAGCCTGAAAGGCGTTCTATCCCGGTGAGCGCAACTCCGAAGAAGAAGGCGCAGCCGCGCGAGCAGGTGACGCTGGAATTCCCCGACAATCATTTGCTGGCCGAGCTGGCGGGCGCGCACCAGAAGAACTTCGCGCGGCTGGAGCAGAAGCTTTCGGTGCGCGTGGCGACGCGCGGCAACCTGGTCGCGGTCGAAGGCTCGGGCGAGGCGCGCGACCGCGCCGCCGCCGTCTTGCGCGCGCTCTATGCCCGGCTCGAGGCCGGCGAGAGCGCGAGCCTCTCCGACGTCGATGCCGAGATCCATTTCGCGTTGGAGGGTCCGGCGCGGCCGGCGGAAGCGGGCAATTTCGGCTCGCCCTCGCTCAAGACCTGGGCCTCGCGCACGACGCGCGTGCGCACGCCGGGGCAGCTCGCCTATCTGGATCTGATGCGCACCCATCCGCTCGTCTTCGGCATCGGGCCCGCGGGCACCGGCAAGACCTATCTGGCGGCGGCTTACGGTGCGCATCTTCTCTACGAGCGCCGCGTCGAGCGCTTGATCCTGTCGCGCCCCGCCTTGGAAGCGGGCGAGCGGCTGGGCTTCCTGCCCGGCGACCTGAAAGAGAAGATCGATCCATACTTGCGTCCGCTCTACGACGCGCTGTTCGACGTGATGGGCGAGCAGGCCTTGAAGCTGATGGAGCAGGGCACGATCGAGGTGGCACCACTCGCCTTCATGCGCGGCCGCACCCTGGCGCGTGCGTTCATCATCCTGGACGAGGCGCAGAACGTCACGCCGTCGCAGATGAAGATGTTCCTCACCCGCCTGGGCGAAGAATCCCGCATGGTCGTGACCGGCGATCCCAGCCAGAGCGACCTTCCGGGCGGCAGCGCCATCGGGCTGAACCAGGCGCTCGACGTCGTTTCCGGCGTGGAGGGCGCTGCGATCGCGCGGTTCAGCGAGAAGGACGTGGTGCGCCACGCCCTCGTCACGCGCATCGTCGCCGCCTATAATAGGGCCGAGGACAGGAATGAGGGCGTCTTGGACCAGGGAGTCGGGCGCACCTTGTCACGCCGGAAGGATCAGACGTGAGCGTGACGCTCATGATCGAGGAGCCGAAATGGCGCGGGAAGCGGGGCCTTGGGGCGCGCATGAAGCGCGCCGCCGAGATCGCCAAGGCGCGCGGCGGCAATCCCAACGGCGCGCTGACGATCCTGCTCACGGGTGACCGCAAGCTGAAGAAGCTCAACCTCTCGTTCCGCGGCAAGGACAAGCCGACCAACGTGCTCTCCTTTCCGGCGCGGCGTGACGAGTACATCGGCGACGTCGCGATTGCTTATGGGGTTACCGAGAAGGAAGCGCGCGCGCAGAAGAAGAGCTTCGCCGACCACGCGCTGCATCTGGCGGTGCACGGCGTGCTGCATCTGCTGGGCTTCGACCACGAGACGGCGCGCGCCGCGCGCGTGATGGAGCCGCTGGAGACCGCTATCTTGAGCGAGCTCGGCGTCGACGATCCCTATGCCAGCAAAGCCGCATAACACGACCATGACCGACGCCCCCGTCGCCGACGACGACAAAGCGCCATCCATCCTGAAGCGCCTGGCGCAGATGCTGCGCGGCGACGGCACCGCCACCGCCATCCGCGAGAGCCTGGAAGAGGTGATCGAGGAGAGCGACCGGCAGAGCCGCGAGCTGACGCCGCAGGAGCGGCTGATGCTGGCCAACCTCTTGAAGGTCGGCGAGCTGCGCGTCGACGACGTGATGGTGCCCCGCGCCGACATCGTCGCCGCCGACGAGTCCCTGTCGCTCGGCGCATTGGTGGCGCTGTTCAAGGAGGCGCAGCATTCGCGCCTGCCCGTCTATCGCGAGACGCTCGACGACCCGACGGGCCTCGTCCACATCAAGGACGTGCTCGGGTTGATGGAGGCCAAGGGCGACGGTTCTTATCGCTGGGGCGACGCCTCGATCGGGCAGATCGTCCGCCCGTTGCTGTTCGTGCCGCCGTCGATGCCGGTGCTCGACCTCTTGGTCAAGATGCAGACGACGCATATGCAGCTCGCCCTCGTCATCGACGAGTACGGCGGCACCGACGGTCTCGTGTCCATCGAAGACTTGATCGAGGAGATCGTCGGCGACATCGCCGACGAGCACGACGAGGACGAGGTCAGCGTGCGCCGCGATCCGGCCGGCGCCTTCATCGCCGATGCGCGCATCGACCTGGAGGATTTCAAGAGCCAGACCGGGCTGTCGCTGGCGCTCGAAGACGACGAGGAGGCCGAGGACATCGACACGTTGGGCGGGCTCGTCATCTATCTCTTGGGGCGCGTGCCGCAGCGCGGCGAGATCGTCGCCCACCCGGCCGGTTACGAGTTCGAGGTGCTGGAGGCGGACCCGCGGCGCGTGAAGAAGCTCCGCATCCGGCCGCCCGCGAGCGCCGAAACGGCGGCGCCTACCGCGTGAATTGGCTCACACGCAGCGCGGAATGGATGCGCGGCCTTTCCGGCTGGAAAGCGCTTGGCGTGGCGTTCGCGGCCGGGGCGCTGTCGGCATTCGGCTTCGCGCCGCTCGAAATCTTTCCGCTGCTGCTCATCGGGTTTGCGGCGTTGGTGCTTCTCCTCGACGGCGCCAAGAACATCGGGGCGGCGGCCTCGATCGGCTGGGCGTTCGGCTTCGGCCAGTTCCTGGTCGGCATGCACTGGATCGCCTATGCGTTCGTCGTCGACGTCGCCGCGCACGCCTGGCAGATTCCCTTCGTCGCGGTGTTCTTGGGCTTGCTCGCGCTGTTCTTCTCGGCTGCCGCGCTCGTCGCCAAGTGCTTTTGGCGCGATGGGCCTTCGCGCATCTTCGTGCTGACGGCAGCGCTTGGTGCCACCGAATGGTTGCGCGGCAACATCCTGAGCGGGTTTCCGTGGAACATCGCGGGCTACGGCTGGGGCGCCTCGCTCGGCGTGATGCAGAGCGCCGCGTTGTTCGGCGTCTACGGCCTGACCTTGCTCACCATCCTGTTCGGCGCGTCGCTGGCCGAGCTCGCAGACCGCCGTTTCGTCCTGCCGCTGTCGATGACGGCGCTGTTCGCGCTGTTCTTCCTGGGCGGAGAGATCCGCCTCGCGGCCGCCTCCGACGAGACCGTCGCCGGCGTGCGCCTGCGCATCGTCCAGCCCAACATCGCCCAGGCCGACAAGTACAAGCCCGAATTGATCGAGCGCAACTGGAACCGGCTGCTGGAATTGAGCGACGCGCCGGCGAAAGTGCGCCCGACGCACATCATCTGGCCCGAAGCCGCGCCGCCTTTCGTGCTGACGCGTTCGGCCGTCGCGCTCGACGAGATCGCGGTGCTCACCGGCGGCGACCGCGTGCTGATGACGGGCGCAGTGCGCGCGCTGAAAGGCACCGACGGTCCGCACTATTACAACAGCTTCTATGTCTTCGCGCATGGCGGCCAGATGGCGGCGGTCACCGACAAGTTCCATCTCGTGCCCTTCGGCGAATACCTTCCCTTCGAGAAGACGCTGGGCGCGCTCGGCCTGACCAAGATCGTCGGCGTCCAGGGCAGCTTTTCGACCGGCGATGGTCCGCATACGATCGATATCCCCGGAGCCCCTCAAGCCAGCCCGCTCATCTGCTACGAGATCCTCTTCCCCGGCGAGGTCACCGCCGACGACCGGCCGCGCTGGCTGATCAACGTCACCGACGATTCGTGGTTCGGACCGTGGGCCGGCCCGCGCCAGCATCTGCTGGTGGCACAAACGCGTGCAATCGAGCAGGGGCTTCCCGTAGTGCGTGCGGCCAATACCGGAATCTCCGCGGTCATCGATGCCCACGGACGCGTGCGCGCGCGGCTGGAGCTCGAGCGGATGGGCACGCTCGACTCAGCGCTACCCGCGGCGATTGAGCCGCCGCTCTTTGCACGCAGCGGTCCACTAGCGTTCTTTCTTTTGCTGGTAGCGAGCGTGGCGGGCGCCTTCCTGGCTGTGCAAAATCGCATCGCCGGAGAGCGTCGTCGAATTTAGACCTTTTCCAGGCTGGCCTTTCACGGTTAAGGTCCTCAACAGAGATATCTTCCGTGTAGAGACCCCTTGCCGAAAAAACATGCAAACCCGGTCGACGCTCAAGTCGGCAGTCGCGTGCGACTGCGGCGCATGCTCATCGGTATGAGCCAGGAGCGTCTGGGCGAATTGCTCGGCCTCACCTTTCAGCAGGTGCAGAAATACGAGAAGGGCGTCAATCGCATCGGCGCCGGACGCCTGTTCGACGTCGCGCGAATCCTCGGCGTGCCGATCGACTATTTTTACGAGAACGTATCGAGCCAGCTGGGCAGCGGACGCGGCTTCTCGGAGAACGACGACTCGCCGCCGGTGATGGAATTCGTCTCGAGCGGCGAAGGCCTGCAGCTCAGCCTCGCCTTCATGCGCATCAAGGACGCGAAGGTGCGCAAGCGCGTGCTCGATCTGGTGAAAAGTCTCGCAGAAGAAAAAGACGACGAAGACTGATCTTTGTCGCGGCGCACGCTCGCGCGTACGCCTTTTTGCGGCTCCCGCTCGCGCGTACGCCTTTTTGCGGCTCCCGCTCGCGCGTACGCCTTTTTGCGGCTCCCGCTCGCGCGTACGCCGGCCTATTTCCGCTTCTTCTTGCGCGCCTTCTTCTCCGCCAGCCCCGAACGCGCGCGCCGCGCATCGAGCGCCTCGTAGACCGTCTTCGGCTTGATGCCGCGCGCCGCCCACACCACGAGCAGATGATAGAGCACGTCGGCGGATTCCTCGACGAGCTCCTTTCTGGTGCCCGCGACCGCGGCGAGCGCGGCTTCGACGCCCTCCTCGCCGAGCTTCTTGGCGCATTGCGCCGTGCCGCGCTTCAGAAGCTGCGCGGTATAGGAGCGCTTGGCATTGCCGCCCTTGCGCGAAGCGATGGTTTCGTAGAGGCGATCGATAGGATGCGGCTCGGCCATGTCCTGTATTTAGTTGGTTGGCATGTCGCTGTCACCCGGGAACGATGCTGTCTTTCGCGGCATGAGCGGCTGGGACGCCTGCACGATGGAGCCAAATTCGCTCCTGCGTTGGATCGAATGCCGTCCCGGACCGCGGGCTAGGTCGGCGCTCAGAGCACGCTGGTTCACCAGCTCGCCGCCGGCCGCCTTCGATGCCGCTACCGTACGGCGCCGGATCGGCGAAATGCCGATCCGTATCGGTGAGGAGCCGATCGAGGCCTGCAAGCAATCCGGAAACCTGAATCCGGCCTTTTCGCACGCGCTCCTTCGGTGCGTCGAAGAGGCAAGCGTGTTCAACGCGTGGGTCAAACAGAGGTTGGAGCAGCCCGACCACCTCTTTCCATCGCAATGGGACAGCATGCGCGATCCAATGCCGAGCATGGCGCGCGGCGCAGCCGGGCAAGCCGGAGCCGCAATCAAGCCCGGCGGCGAGCTCTGCGGCTGACGCGCTCAGTTTGCTCCCGATTCCAACAGGCGCCGCGCGATGACCTGTGCCTGGATCTCGGCCGCGCCTTCGAAGATGTTCAGGATACGCGCGTCGCACAGGATGCGGCTCACCGGATATTCGAGCGCGAAGCCGTTGCCGCCGTGGATCTGCACCGCGTTATCGGCGCACGCCCAGGCGACGCGCGCGGCCAAGAGCTTCGCCATGCCGGCCTCGAGGTCGCAGCGCCGCCCTTCGTCCTTCTCGCGCGCGGCGTGATAGGAAAGCTGGCGCGCGATCGTGATCTCCACCGCCATCATCGCAAGCTTGTCGGCGACGCGCGGATAGTTGAAGATTCTCCGACCGCCCTGCTTGCGATCGAGCGCGTAGGACAGCCCCACATCCATCGCCGACAGGGCCACGCCCACCGCGCGCGACGCGGTCTGGATGCGCGCGCTCTCGAAGGTCTGCATCAGCTGCTTGAAGCCTTGGTTCTCTTCCAAGCCCAGCAGGTTCTTGGCCGGCACCGCGAAGCCGTCGAAGGCGATCTCGAACTCCTTCATGCCGCGATAGCCGAGCACGCCGATCTCGCCGCCGCTCATGCCTTTGGCGGGGAACGGTTCGCCGTCCGCGCCGCGCGGCTTCTCGGCGATGAACATCGAGAGCCCACGATAGTCGCTCGTATTAGGATCGGTGCGCGCCAGCAAGGTCATCACATCGGCGCGCGCGGCGTGGGTGATCCAGGTCTTGTTGCCGTAGATCTTGTAAGTCTCGCCGTCGCGGACCGCGCGGGTGCGCAGGCTGCCGAGGTCCGAGCCGACATCGGGCTCGGTGAAGACGGCGGTGGGAAGCTTGGTGCCGCGCGCGATCAACGGCAGCCAATGGTCGCGCTGTTCCTTCGTGCCGCCCGACAGGATGAGCTCGGCGGCGATCTCCGAACGCGTGCCGAGCGAACCGACCCCGATATAGGCGCGAGACAACTCCTCCGACACCACGCACATCGCGGTCTTGGGCAGCCCCGCGCCGCCATATTGTTCGGGAACGGTCAGGCCGAAGACGCCGAGCGCGCTCATCTGCTCGACGATCTCGAGCGGGATCAGCTCGTCGCGCAGATGCCAGCCATGGGCGTGCGGCGCCACCTTGTCCTGCGCGAAGCGGTAGAACTGGTCGCGGACCATATCCAACGTCTCGTCGAGACCGGGATCGCCGACCGTCATCGCGCCGGCATGGGTGCCGAGATGATCCGCTATCGCTTGCCGCGTCTCGCGCGCGGTGCCGACGGAAGCGAGCTCGCGAACCGTCGGCGTCCAGAAGCCCGCGACGTCGCTGTCGTCGAGGCCCAGATCGTAAGGCCGCACGATCTCGTTCTGGCTCATGGCGATGCCGCCCGCGAGCTGGGAAAGGTACTCGCCGAACGCGGCCTGAAGAATCAGCTGTTCGATTTCGCGCAGGCGCTTCTCGTGCTCGAGGCGCCGGGCCCAGCGCGCCATTTGGCGCAGCGACTCGACATAGGTCGCCATCCAGGCCAGCGCGTGCGCCGCGCGCTGGTGGCGGTCGAGCGCGTCGCGCGAGGTGACGGTCCGCGCCACGCCGGCCTTGGCCCCGGCCAGGAACCCGTCGGCCGCCAGCACCGCCTCTTCGCAGTGGGCGATCAAATGCGGCAGGAGGGTTTGCATCGTCATGCTTTCGGGCAACGGAACGCGGAAGATATGCTAGGGTTTCGCATGTTGCGAAAGCAAATGCTGGTTCTCGTCGGCATGACGGCCGCGGTGGCGGTGCTGATCGCTTCATGGCTCCACGGTCCGTTCCTGAGCGTCGCATTGCCCACGGACGACACCGCCGCGCGGCTCGCCTTCGCAGCCAAATGGTTGGTCGTGCCGGGGCTGACCCTGCTGGTGGGGATCGGGTTCACCGCCAACCGGCGCTTCTTCACCGCCGATGCGATCGACGGCGGCGACAGTCCCGCGCTCGACATCACTTTGCGCTACAACCGCAACACCTTGGAGCAGGCGGTGCTGGCCGCCGTGGCCTGGACCGGCTTGGCCCTTGCCCTGCCCGAGGAGCGGCTCTGGATCATCCCCGAGCTCGCGCTGCTGTTCGCGGTGGGGCGGGCCACGTTCTGGATCGGCTATGTGATGGCGCCGTGGGCGCGCGCCTTCGGGCTGGGGCTGACCTTCTATCCGACGGTCGCGGCGTATGTCTGGCTCACCGGGCGGTTGCTTTCCTGAAGAGTTTCGGCATCAATCGCGTATCCATCCTCGGGGAGTGTGTCCATGAAAGTAGCCGCCCTTTGCATTGCCGCCGCCCTCGTTTTCGCGTCGCCCGCGCTCGCCAAGAACGACCTGTCGCCTGCCGACCTCGCCGCGCTCAAGGGCTACACGCTCTCGATGGACAAGGTGAACGCCATGCAGGCCGCGATGGACGAGGCCAAGAAGAGCGGCAAGGCGGCCCAGCTGCACTCCACCGGCGACAACGCCAAGACCATCGCCGAGATGGAAGCCAGGTTGAACGCGATGCCGGGCGCGGCGGCGATCTTCGCCAAGCACGGCTTGACCGCCCATGACGTCGTGGTGATGCCCTTCGCGCTTATGGATGCGGGCATGTGCGTGCTCTACCCCGCCGCCGCGCCCAAGCTCGCCGACCGCGTGTCGCCAGCGCAGATCGCCTTCTACAAGCAGCACAAGGCCGAGCTCGACAAGGTGAAGTGGCTGAACGGCGGCGGCTGATCAGCCGTTCTCCTAGACGCGCTTGGAACCTTCGAGCACGTCCTCGAAGGTCTTCAGGCCCGGACGCTGCGCGTTGACCAGCACCGCCATGTTGCCGGGCAGATGCTCGTTCTTCCACATCTTGGTGTGGGCGCGCGGGATGTCCTCCCAGGCGAAGACCTCGGACATGCAGGGATCGAGCCTGCGCTCGAGCATCAGCCGGTTGGCCTGGCTCGCCTGCTTCAGGTTGGCGAAGTGCGAACCCTGGATGCGCTTCTGGCGCATCCACACATAGCGCGCGTCGAAGGTGATGTTGTAGCCCGTGGTGCCGGCGCAGAACACGACCATGCCGCCGCGCTTCACGACCAGGCACGATACCGGGAACGTCGCCTCGCCGGGATGCTCGAACACCATGTCGACGTCGTTGCCTTTGCCGGTGATCTCCCAGATCGCCTTGCCGAACTTGCGCGCCTCTTTGGTCCAGGCGTCGTATTCGGGCGTGCCGACCTTGGGCATCTGGCCCCAGCAATTGAAGTCCTTGCGGTTGATCACCGCCTTGGCGCCGAGCGACAGCACGAACTCGCGCTTGCTTTCGTCGCTGATCACGCCGATGGCGTTGGCGCCCGACACCGCGCAGAGCTGCACCGCGAACGAGCCGAGCCCGCCGCTCGCGCCCCAGATGAGCACGTTATGGCCGGGACGAAGAATGTGCGGTCGGTGGCCGAAGAACATGCGGTAGGTCGTGGCCAAAGTGAGCGTGTAGCAGGCGGCCTCTTCCCAACTGAGATGCTTGGGCCTGGGCATCAGCTGGCGATCCTGCACGCGCGCGAACTGGGCGAAGGAGCCGTCCGGCGTCTCGTAGCCCCAGATGCGCTGCGACGGCGAGAACATCGGGTCGCCGCCATTGCATTCCTCGTCGTCGCCGTCGTCCTGGTTGCAGTGGACGACGACCTCGTCGCCGACCTTCCAGCGCGTCACCTTCGAGCCCACCGCCCAGACGATGCCCGACGCGTCGCTGCCCGCGATGTGGTAGGCGTTCTTGTGGCTGTCGATCGGCGACACCGGCGTTCCGAGCGCCGCCCATACGCCGTTGTAGTTCACCCCCGCCGCCATCACGAGGATGAGCACGTCGTGGCTGTCGAGCTGCCAGGTCGGCACGACCTCGATCTGCATGGAGGCTTCGGGCGGACCGTGACGCTCCTTGCGGACCGCCCAGGCGTACATCTTCTCAGGGACGTGGCCGAGCGGCGGAATCTCGCCGATCTCGTACAGGTCCTTGTAGACCTCGAGCGACGGCTTGGCCTGGGCGGACATGCTGGAACTCCCCGATCGCAACCCCACTGGAACGCAGAACTTGGCCCAAAGTTTTGCTGCGCCGCAATAGAAGTTAGGTTGTTTATTAACAGGGGCGGAGAGGTCGCGACATTAAATTGCTTGGCCGAACCGCGATTTTCGCTGGAAACCGCCTTTCTTGCCTTTCGCCTTGCCCACGATCTCCTTGAGCTTTTGCGCTTGCAGCATGGAGAGCGCCGCGCTGGGCCCGCCCTTTTCGGGATCGCGGAAGGCGCGGCCATAGCGTTCGACGCGGGTCTCGACCGAGCCTAAGAACTCGCCCTCCCAATCGGAGAGCTCGACCTGCGTCTCTTCCGCAGCCTTCTTCGCTTTCTTGAGGGCCTTCAGCGCCGCGCGCCTGGCGCGGGCGCGATCGGCTTCGCGCTGTTCGATCCGTGTACGGAGTTTCGCCTTCAACCCGCCCACCCCAGATTCAGTGTGCCCCGCCGAACTTGTGCGGGTCCTTCTCGCCCGCGCGCATGTCCATCGCGAGGTTATCGACCGCATAGGGACAGGTGTAGAAGGCCGAGCGGGCGCAATTGGGATTGTAGGCGTAGTTGAAATCGATCTTGAAGGTCTTTGGCGGATAGGCGCCGAACTTCTCGATGTCGACATAGCGCCCCGCGCCATAGGTCTCCTTCCCCGTCAGCCCATCGGTGAAGAAGGCCGAGAACGAGTCGATCTTTTTCGGATCGTTGCTGTCGGCGAAGAACGGCAAGGTGAACGTCTTGCCCTTCAGGGTGAAGGTCGCGTCGCCCGCGTGATAGAACTGCTTGTCGGTGCCGCGCGAGGTGCGGAAGACGCGCGGCGGCAGCTTGGGATCGGGCTTGAACGTGGCCGTCACCACGTAAGACGGATCGTAAGGATAGTAGATCAGGCCCTTGAAGTTCTTCGCCGCCGGATTGTCCTGGTTGTAGACCCACAGCCTGGCGCCGACGACGCCGGCACCCACCTGGGTCTTCTCGCCGCGCACGTCGACGCCGATATCGACCAGGATGCCCTTGTTGATGTCTTTTTCGGCATAGAGGTGCTTGTTGAACATCACGAAGGGCTCGCCGTCGCGCACGCCCGCGACCAGCGCGGCCTTCGGGTTGGAACCTTTCGCCCAGCGATAGGTCTCGGGCTTCTCCTTCACGCCGACCAGCGAATAGGTGTCGCCGTTGCGCATATAGGCCGCGTCCTGAATCTTCAGGATGGCGTGCTGGTCCTCGGAGTAGTGCTTGTTGGAACGGTCGATATCGGCGCGCCAGGCCTGCTCGGCAGGCGAGATCGCGGCGACGGCGGCGGTGGCGACAAGGGCAAACGCAAGGACGAGACGCATGAGCGATCCGGGTCACTGTTTCGGCACCACCCTAGCACAAGACCCGGCGGCGCCAGGTTGCGCCCAAATGCGCCGCCCGGTCATTATAGGGCGATGAGCCGCGACAAGCCCTGGATCTTCCGCACCTATGCCGGCCATTCGAGCGCCGCCGCCTCGAACGCGCTCTACCGCACCAACCTGGCCAAGGGGCAGACGGGACTGTCGGTCGCCTTCGACCTGCCGACCCAGACCGGCTACGACAGCGACGAGCCGCTCGCCAAGGGCGAGGTCGGCAAGGTCGGCGTGCCCATCTCGCATCTGGGCGACATGCGCGCGCTGTTCGATCGTCTCCCGCTCGAGCGCATGAACACGTCGATGACCATCAACGCGCCGGCGGCGTGGCTGATGGCGCTGTACGTGGCGCTGGCCGACGAGCAGGGCGTGCCGCGCGCGTCGCTGCAGGGCACGACGCAGAACGACATCATCAAAGAGTACTTGGCGCGCGGGACCTACATCTTCCCGCCCAAGCCGGCGCTAAAGCTGACCACCGACACCATCGCGTTCTCGTTCCGCGAGATGCCGAAATGGAATCCGATCAACCTGTGCTCCTATCACCTGCAGGAGGCCGGCGCCGATGCGGTCGAGGAGGCGGCGTTCGCGCTGGCCGCCGCGATCGCGGTGCTGGACGCGGCGCGCAAGACCATCGCCGCGGACGCGTTCCCGCAAGCGGTGGGCCGCATCTCGTTCTTCGTCAATTCGGGCCTCAAGTTCATCACCGAGGTCTGCAAGCTGCGCGCGATGGCCGAATTGTGGGACGAGATCGCGCGCGAGCGCTATGGCGTCACCGATCCGAAGCTGCGCCTGTTCCGCTATGGCGTGCAGGTGAATTCGCTGGGCCTGACCGAGCAGCAGCCCGAGAACAACGTCTATCGCGTGCTGTTCGGGCTGCTCGGCGTGACCTTGTCGAAGAACGCGCGCGCCCGCGCGATCCAGCTTCCGGCATGGAACGAGGCGCTGGGCCTGCCGCGTCCGTGGGACCAGCAATGGTCGCTCAGGCTTCAGCAGATCGCGGCGTTCGAGACCGACCTGCTGGAATATGGCGACATCTTCGACGGCTCGACGGTGATCGAGGCGCGCGTCGCCCAGCTGACGGAGCAGATCCGTGCCGAGATCGCGCGCATCGACGAGATGGGCGGGGCGGCGTCGCAGGAGGCGCTGGAATACATGAAGGAGCGCCTCGTCGCCTCCAACGCCGCGCGCCTCGAAGCCATCGAGCGCGGCGAGGAGGTGCGCGTCGGCGTCAACGCCTATCGCGAGACCGAGACGTCGCCCTTGACCGCGGGCGAGGGGACGTTCGTCACCGTCGATCCGTCCGCCGAGACCGAACAGATCGCGCGCTTGAAGGAATGGCGCGCGGCGCGCGATGCCGACGCCGTCGCGCAGGCGCTCGCCGCGCTGGAACGGGCCGCGCGCGGTGATGACAACTTGATGCCGCCGTCGATCGCCTGCGCCAAAGCGGGCGTCACCACCGGCGAATGGGCAGGGACTTTGCGCAAAGTATTCGGCGAATACCGCGCGCCCACCGGCGTCGCCGCTTCGGGCCCGGCGCGCAACGACGAACGCATCGGCCAATTGCGCGACGAGGTCGAGCGCGTGTCGGCGCGGCTCGGCCGTCCGCTCACCTTCCTGGTCGCCAAGCCCGGACTCGACGGTCACTCCAATGGCGCCGAGCAGATCGCCATCCGCGCCCGCGATGCCGGCATGGCGGTCGTCTATGACGGCATCCGCCTCTCGCCGGCCGAGATCGTCGCCGCCGCGCGCGAGCACAAGCCGCATCTGATCGGGCTTTCGATCCTTTCCGGCAGCCATGTGTCCTTGGCGCGCGAGGTGGTGGCGGGGCTCGAGGCCGCCGGCCTTACCGGTGTGAAGGTCGTGGCCGGCGGCATCATCCCGCCTGCCGACGAGGCCGCACTGAAGGAGGTCGGCATCGCGGCGGTGTTCAGCCCCAAGGATTACGACGTCAATGCGATCCTCTCGCGCGTGATCGCGCTGGCGGGAGGCTGAACCGGCGAAGCAATCTATAGAGGACACATATTGACTCTCAACTTATGAGGGTACACCTTCCTCTGCACTGGGCCGGCAAAAGCCGGCAGAGTTTTGGGGGAACGCCATGCGCAAACACTTTGATTCGCTATTGCTCGCAACATGGATTTCGGCGGGATCGCTGGTGGCTTGTGCAGCCGCAGCCGAGACGCCGCACATCAGCGCGCCGCCGGGCAGCGACGAGGCCGTGCGCGCCTATTGGACGCCGGAGCGCCTGCGTGCGGCCCGACCGCTCGACATGTCCATCGATGGTCCGCTTCGCCGCGGCCACAGAAGCTCCGCCGCCACGGCCGAGCCCGAGACGGTTCACGGCGCCTTGCCGACCCTCAAATACGATTTCTCGCTGGCGACCGATCTCTATGGCGCGACAGGCCAGACGATGTACGGTCACCCGCCGCTGAAAGGCACGGGCAACCTGTCCTACACAACCAATCGCCTCTATCCGATCAGCGACAAGGTGCTCTACAAAGTCTATCCCTATGCCACCATCGGCCATCTGTTTTTCCATGAGCCGTCGGGCGATTTCCAATGCAGCGCATCGGTCATCCGCCTCAACACCATCGCCACGGCCGGCCACTGCGTGAACGACGGGCATGGCAACTACTACACCAACTGGATGTTCATTCCCGCGCAGAACGGCAGCATGGCGCCCTTCGGGACCTGGACCTGGGCGCACGCCAACACGACGAGCGCCTGGTTCAGCGGCGGCGGCGGCGTGCCAAACGAGCAGGACGACGCGGTCATCGTACTCAATCCGCGCCTCTACAAGAGGGTCGTGCACAAGCTCGGCGAGCTGGTCGGCTATCTGGGATACGAGTTCAACACACCGCAGCCCACGACCATCACGCAGCTGGGCTATCCCTGCAATCTGGACAATTGCAGCGATCCGATCGCGACCTATGCGCAGGTCTCGACCGGCCCGAGCAACAATTTCCAATGGGGCTCCGCCTCGTTCGGCGGCGCATCGGGCGGTCCCGTGTTGCAGGACTTCGGCCAGCCGCCATCCGGCGTGCCGAACGAAACGTTCGGCGGCAACGTGCTGGTGGCGTCGCTGAGCTACACCTACACCGATCCGGCCGTTCAGGTCGACGGAGGCTCGATCCTCTATGCAGCCGGGCAAGGCGGTCAATTCACCTTCGGCGACGACATCAACTACGCCTGCGCCAACGGCGGCTGCTGACACGGCTCGACGACCCGGCGGCGGGGCTCGTCCTGCCGCCGATTGTCCGCGCCACGTTCGTGGCCCCCATCCGCTGCTCTACTTCTTCGCCGGATCGGTCGTGCCCATGTCGGCCGCGACTTTCCACGCGGTCCCGACCTTGCGCCACACCGTCATGTAGTGGCCGGTGAGCTTCGTCTTGGGCGCGGTGAAGGTCCAACGCCCGTCGCTGTAGCCCAAGGTGCCGTCCTTGGAGACCTCGACGTTGTCCGGCGCCCAGGAGAGCACGTTCGTCCCGGGATCGCCGTTGCTCGAGGTCTTGAACCGCTCGGCCGCGGCGGCCTTGCCGGTGATCGGCGGCTGGTTGCCGGTGCCGAACAGCCGCCCGTCCTGGGCGAGATACGCCAAAAACGCCGCGTTGCTGCCCTTTGCCACCGACAGCGCCGAGAACGCTTTGTCGGCGGCGGCGATATCCTCCTTCGGCCCGGCCAGCACCGGCCCCGCCGGCGAAACAGCTGCCAGCAGCGCGCACAACAAAAGACGCCTCACGGTTCCCTCGACACCAAATCGCCTCAAATTCGCCCAGAGCGTAACACGATCAAGGCGCGGCGCGGTCACACAGCTCAACTCACAATAACGTTAACTTCGTCCAAGGCTGGGGAGAGCCAATGATCGCCTATTTCACGCCCAAGCAAGAGCTACAAGAGCGTCCATCCGAAAACCCGCGGCGGCCATCACGCCGCCATGCGCTGTCGGCCGATTTGTTCCACGGCATGACGCCGGAGGAGTTCGACGTCGAGGCGCAGTCGCTGGCCAAGGTCGAGGCGATGACGCCGGCGGTGCGCGCGCGCATGAAGGCGCAGCTCATCGAGCGGCTGAAGACGCCGGTCGATCAACCCAGCTGGGGTCCCGACTGGGTCAAGCATGGCGAGAAGGTCGCCGCTCACCGTCACAAGAAGCCCGGCGCCTTCGCCAAGATGATCCCGTGGGGCAGCCAGGAGATCGACGAAGAAGAGGATGACGAGCACGAAGCGCCGCTCAACAGCCGCGAGCGCACCGATTCCGACATCATCGCGCGCAACATGGAGAAGAGCCGCCAAGTCGCGCACTACCGCCCGCTCTATCTCGTCGCGGCGGGATTGGCGCTGGTCATCCTGCTGGTCGCGATGTTCGTCGACTATCACATCATCCGCGAAGTGTGGACGCGCGCGCTGGCCAACGAGTTCATGGTCGTGCCGCCCGCGCTGCAGAGCTCGGTCGTATTCAAAAGCCTGCAGGTCGTCTTTGCCGTGCTGATCGTGCATTTCATGCTGAAGATCACCGGCGCCTATGGCCGCAACACCATGATCGTGGCGAGCTTCATCCTGGCGCTCGTGATGATCGGGGGGCTCGGCTATCTCGTCGCCTACAACAACATGGCCGGCGCGACCTCGGCCCAGCACGAGCAGCGCGACGACAGCGTCCAGCCCGGCAACAGCTCCATCGATCAGCTCTTCGCCTCCGCCAACAGCGACGATCAGGGAGCCGCTCAGGCCCAGCCCGCCGTGCACAAGGTCAGCGAAGCCGGCATGACCCCCAGCGTGAGCGAGGGCGTCTCGCTCGGCCTGCCCAAGCTGTCGCAACGCTCGCTGGCGGATGCCGATTCCTGGTTCTGGCTCGCGTTTGCATCCGTGATATTCTTCATCGTCACCACGGTTGCGGCACTCTACATGCAGACGGTCGAGAACAACGTGCGCAACTTCCACATCGCGCGCGACTACGGCCACCGCCGCCGCCAGTTCGCGCAGCTCCACCTGATCGAACTCGCCGACAGGCAAGAGGCGCACTGATCTATGAATATGATGCTCGCCTTCGCCGCCGCGGCCGGACTTGTCGGCGGCGCACTCACCATGCAGGCGGTCGAGCACGCGCCCGGCCTGATGCAGGTGGCCGACAGCGGCGATACCGCCGGGCTCGCGCCCCGGCGCATCATCATCGGGCTCGATCTGTCCAAGAGCAATCCGCTGATCGAGAACCCGGCCTTCGCCTCCAAGGTCGCGGTGCGCATCGCAAGCGAGGTGCGCAGGCTGGGCTTTGCATCCGAAGTGCATGTGCGCACCTTCGGCAATTTCGACGCCTCGTCGAACACCTTCTATTTCGACACGGTGATCTCGACGCGGGCGAGACCTGAAAACGTCGCGGCCGAAATCCAGAAGCTCGTCTCCGGCACGCCGCTGCTGGTCCAGCGCGGCAAATGGGTGGCGCAGGATTCGACCAACATCGTGGCCTTCCTCGACAACGCCGTGCAAAGCATCGGCTGCTCGGGCATGCCGACGACGGTGATCCTGGCCTCCGACGGCATCGAGGATTCGGAATATGCCCGGCTCAACCTCGAGGATTCGCGCCTGCCGCCGCCGGAGGGTCATCCGTTCCGCGGCTGCGCCGAGTTGCAGATCCTCGGCGTCGGCCAGGGCACGCGCAGCCCGGTCGAGACTATGCGGCTGCGCACCCAGTGGACGCGCTGGGCCACGGACGCCGGTTTCGCGCGCAACACCATCGTGAACGACTGGTAGTCATCTCCCTCTGAGCCAGTGGGCATATTGCGGCGGCAACGTCGCATGCGGATCGGCGCGGCCGAGCGCTTGCGCCGCGTGATAGGTCCAGTTGGGATCGCTGAGCTCGCCGCGCGCCAGCATGACAAGGTCGGCCTGGCCGCTTTCGACGATGGCCTCAGCCTGTTTGGGATCGCTGACGAACCAGCCGACCGCGGTCGGGATCTGGGCCTCGCGGCGGATGCGCTCGGCGAAGGGCGCCATGAAGGCCGGGCCCCACGGCACGCCGGAGACGTCGGGCGTATTGAACCCGACGCTGACGTCAATCAGGTCGAGACCGAGCGATTTGAATCGTTTGACCAGCGCGATGCTCTCCTCGAGCGGTTGGCTTTCGGAGGTGAAATCAGACACGCCGAGCCGCGCGGTCAGCGGATATTTTTCCGGCCACACCTTGCGCACCGCCGAGAGCGTCTCGGTGAGGAAGCGGCTGCGGTTGTCGAAGCTGCCGCCATATTCGTCTTGGCGCTTGTTGGCGATGGGCGAGAAGAAGCTCTGCGCCAGATAGCCATGCGCGAAATGCAGCTCGAGCCATTCGAAGCCGGCAGCCAATGCACGTTTGGCGGCCTCAACGAAATCGTGCTGCACGCGCGCGATGTCGGCTTTGGACATCTCCGTCGGCACCCGCGGCAGGTTGGCGCCGAACGCCACGGCCGACGGCCCGATCGGCTGCCAGGCACGCGGATCGTCCGCCGCCATATGATCGTCGCCTTCCCACGGGCGGTTGGCGGAAGCCTTGCGTCCGGCATGCGCGATCTGGATGCCCGGCACCGCATAGCGCTTGATGAAGGCGGCGATGGGTGCAAAAGCAGCGGTCTGCGCGTCGTTCCAGATGCCGGTGCAGCCCGGCGTGATGCGTCCTTCCGGCGCCACCGCCGTCGCTTCGGCGATGACCAGACCGGCGCCGCCGACCGCTCGCGCGCCCAGATGCACCGAATGCCAGGTGTTCGGCATGCCGTCGTCGGCCGAGTACTGGCACATCGGCGACACGGCGATGCGGTTCTTGAGGGTGACGTCCTTCAGGCGGAATTCGTCGAACAGATGCGGCATAAGTCCTTCCTTCGGTTACATGTCAAATCGTGCGCGCAGCGCGATCGGCGTGATCCCGCTCGCGCGGAGCTCGCGCAAGGTCGCCGACGAATCGCGCTTGGAGAATTTTCTTCCCTGCGCATCCAGGATGAGCTTGTGGTGTTCATAACCCGGTTCGGCAAGTCCCAGCAACGCCTGCAGCAGGCGCTGCACATGGGTCGCGATCATCAGGTCTTCGCCGCGCGTGACCAGGTTGACGCCTTGATGCGCATCGTCGACCACGACGGCCAGATGATAGGCGGCCGGCATCTCCTTGCGCGCCAGCACGACATCGCCCAAAGCCAGAGGATCGACGGCGACCGTGCGTCCATGTTCGACGAAGGTGAGCGGTCCCGCACGCGCCGCCGCCTTCGCCGCATCCAGCCGCAGGGCATAGGGCACGCCGGGGCGCGCGGGCGCGTCGCGGCAGGTGCCTGGATAGAGCGGGCCCTCGTCGCCATGCGGCGCGCCGCCGGCCGCCGCGATGTCCTTGCGCGTGCAGGTGCAGCGATAGGTGACGTCTTCAAGCTGCGCCAGCGCCGCCTCGTACGCCGCACGGCGCTCGGATTGGCGCAGCACCGGCGTCTCCCAGGCGAGCCCGAGCCACGCCAGATCCTCATAGATCGCCGCTTCGAATTCGGGACGCGCGCGGCCGGTATCGATGTCCTCGATGCGCAGCAGGAACCGCTCGCCGCGTTGGCCTGCGAACAATGCCGCATAGGCATGGCCCAGATGCAGATACCCGGTTGGACTCGGCGCGAAGCGCGTGACAATCATGGCCCGAACCATACACTCTCCCGCCCATGCCGAAACCGCACCGCATCGCGACCAAAGCGCATCTCGACGAGGCGATCGCCGGCCTGATCGCGGCCGATGCGCGCTTCCATGCCATCTCGCAGCGCGTCGGCGAGATGCCGTTCGTGCCGCGGCGCAAACACGGCTTCGAGGCCTTGGTCTCCATCGTGGTCAGCCAGCAGCTTTCCGTCGCCGCCGCCGACACCATCTTCGGCCGCGTGAAGGCGAGGGTCGTTCCCTTCGGTCCCGAGCAGATCGTCGCCGCCTCGCCGGAAGTCTTGCGCGCCTGTGGCCTGTCGGCGCCCAAGCAGAAGCACATGAAGACCATCGCGAGCGCGATCCTGGACGGCTCGCTCGATCTGAACCGCGTGCGGTTCATGCACGACGACGACGCGCGCGCGCACCTGACCGCGGTCAAAGGCATCGGGCCGTGGACCGCGGACATCTATCTGATGTCGTCGCTCGGCCGCGCCGATGTGTGGCCGGTGGGCGATGTCGGCCTGCAAGCCGCGATCACGCGCGCCTTCGGTCTCAAGAAACGTCCCAACGAGAAGAAGATGGTCAAGCTCGCCAGGGACTGGCGACCCTATCGCACCGTCGCCGCGCGGCTGTTCTGGTATCACGAGGACTCGATCCGCGAAGAGAAGAAGGCGGCGGAGGCGGCGATGAAATTGAAAAAGAAGAAGAAGCGATAATGGCGCTTAGACAACTCTCCGGCCCGCGTCTGCCGCCGGCCCGCGGCCAAGCCACGCATCTGGTCGTGCTGTGCCACGGTTACGGCGCCGACGGCAACGACCTGATCAGTCTGGCGCCGATCTGGCAGCGCATGTGGCCGACCGCTTCGTTCGTGGCGCCCAACGCGCCCGAGCCGTGTCAGGGCGCGCCGACGGGCTATCAGTGGTTCCCGATCTCGCGCATCGATCCGGCGGAGATGGCGCGCGGCGTCGAGAGCGCGGCCGAGAGCCTGAACGCCTATCTCGACGCCGAGCTCAAGCGCATGGAGCTGCCAGGTGACCGGCTGGCGCTGGTCGGCTTCAGCCAGGGCACGATGATGGCGCTGCATGTAGGACTGCGCCGTCCCGTCGCGGCCATCGTGGGCTATTCGGGAATGCTCGCGGGCAACCCGCCCGCGCTCGGTCCGGAAGCGGCGCCGATCCTGCTCGTCCATGGCGACAGCGACCAGACCATCCCGGTCGGCGCGATCTTCGATACCGCGACACGGCTCGGCGCGGCGGGGGCCGCGGTGCAATGGCACATATCCCCGCGCGTCGGACATTCCATCGACGAGGATGGGCTTGCGCTCGGCGGGCTGCATCTGACGATGGCGTTCCGCGGCCTTCTGAAGCGGCAGACGCCCGAAATCTCCTGCGCGTCGCGGTAATGTCACAGCGAATCGCTTAAGCTCGCCCGCGGCTTGGCAGTTCGCGGGCTTCCCCGTAGAGTGCCGCCGCCAAAAAGGAGAAGCGCGTCTTCCAAGGGGTGCAACCGTGTTAGCCGCCGCGCGACTGCCCGACAATTGCCCGGCGCTTGTGCTGAACGCCGATCACCGGCCGCTGAGCTATTTTCCGCTGTCGCTGTGGTCCTGGCAGGACACCATCAAGGCGGTGTTCCTGGAGCGCGTCCATATCCTGGAAGAATACGACCGCGTGATCCATTCGCCGAGCTTCGAGATGAAGCTCCCCTCGGTGGTCTCGCTCAAGACCTATGTCCGGCCGGCGCGCAACCCCGCCTTCACGCGGTTCAACCTGTTCCTGCGCGACAGCTTCGAGTGCCAGTATTGCGGCTTCGACGAGGATCTGACCTTCGACCACGTCATCCCGCGCTCGCGCGGCGGACGCACGACGTGGGAGAACGTCGTCACCGCCTGCGCGCCGTGCAACCTGCTCAAGGGCGGCAAGCTTCCGCAACAGATCAAGATGCATCCGCGCATGCGCCCGCACCGGCCCACGATCACCGAGCTGCGCAACAACGGCCGCAAGTTCCCGCCGAATTACCTGCACGATTCCTGGGCCGACTATCTCTACTGGGACAGCGAGCTGGAGCCTTGAGCACAGTCCTCGTCACCGGCGGCTCCGGCTTCATCGCCAGCCATTGCATCGTCCAGCTCCTGGCGCAGGGCCACACCGTGCGTACCACCGTGCGCAGCCTGTCGCGCGAGAGCGAGGTGCGCGCGATGCTCGCCACCGGCGGCGCCGAGCCCGGCGAGCGGCTCAGCTTCCATGCCGCCGATCTGGAAAGCGATGCCGGCTGGGCGCGCGCCGTGGAGGGCTGCGACTACGTCCTGCACATCGCCTCGCCGTTTCCGGCCGGCGTGCCGAAGAGCGACGACGAGCTGATCGTGCCCGCCCGCGAGGGCGCGTTGCGCGTGCTGCGCGCGGCGGCCGATTCCGGCGCCAAGCGTGTGGTGATGACCTCCTCCTTCGCCGCGATCGGGTATGGCCATAAGGAACAAGACAAGCCCTTCGACGAGACCGCCTGGACCGACCTCGCAGGCTCCGACCTGACGGCCTATGCGAAATCCAAGACCATCGCCGAGCGCGCGGCGTGGGACTTCGTCGCGGCGCAGAACGGCAAACTCGAGCTCGCCGTCGTCAATCCGGTCGGCGTGTTCGGGCCCGTCTTCGGTCCCGACTATTCGACCTCGATCCTGCTGGTGCAGCGGCTGATGGACGGCGCCCTGCCGGGTTGCCCGAAGCTCTATTTCGGCTGCGTCGACGTGCGCGACGTGGCCGACCTGCATCTGCGCGCGATGGTCGACCCCGCCGCCAAGGGCGAGCGGTTCCTGGCGGTGGCGGGCGATTTTCTGACGATGAAGCAGATCGCGCAAATCCTCAAAAACCGCATGGGCGAGGCCGCCAGGCGCGTGCCGACGCGGGAGCTTCCCAACTGGCTGGTCAGGCTTGCGTCGCTGCGCGATCCGGCGGTGAAGCTGATCCTGCCCGAATTGGGCAAGAAGAAGAATGCGACCAACGAGAAGTCGCGCCGCATGCTGGGCTGGGCGCCGCGCTCCAACGAGGAGTCGCTGGTGGCGGCGGCCGAAAGCCTGCTCAGTCTGGGCCTGCTCAAGGCGTAACATTTATCTAAGTCGCGCGTTGTTAACCCTGGCCATCTTCGGGGAACCTCCCATGCGGATCGACGACTTGCGCGCCACGCGGAACGTGGAGGACCGCCGCGGCGGCGGCATGGGCTTCGGCGGCGGCAGCATCGTCGTCGTCCTGATCGCGCTGGCCGCGGCCTACTTCTTCGGGATCGATCCGAGCCAGATCCTGAACCAGATCAACGGCAACGCGCCGGTCGCCACCAACCCTGGCCAGCCGCGCAGCGACGACAAGGCCTATGACTTCGCGCGGCGCGTCGTGGGCTCGGCCGAGGACGTGTGGACGCCGATCCTGAAACAGAAAGGCGTCGATTTCGCACCCGCCACCCTGACGGTCTATGACACCGCCACGCCGACGAGCTGTGGGATAGGCGTGTCGGCGGCGGGCCCGTTCTATTGCCCCGAGGACAGCCATATCTATTTGGATCTGAGCTTCTTCAACGAGCTTTCCGACCGTTTCGGCGCGCCGGGCCAGTTCGCCCAAGCCTATGTCATCGCGCACGAATTCGGCCATCACATCCAGGACCTGATGGGGCGCATGCACGGCCAGGACTTCCAATCGCGCGGCTCGCAAGGCAACTCCGTGCGCCTGGAATTGCAGGCCGATTGCTATGCCGGGGTGTGGGCGAACCATGCCAACAGCCAGTTCCATATCCTGCAGCAGGGCGACGTCGAAGGCGGCTTGCGCGCGGCGGCCGCGGTCGGCGACGACACCATCCAGAAGAGCGAGCAGGGTACCGTGGTACCGGACTCGTTCACCCACGGCTCCAGCACGCAGCGCATGCGCTGGTTCAAGCGCGGGCTCGACAGCGGCGACATGGACCGCTGCGACACGTTCGGCGCCTCGAGCCTATAGAGAGCGGGCGCCACGCCACATCGCGATCATCGGCGGCGCGCCGGCAGGGGCGATGTTGCGGCGCGCGACGAAGCCCAGCCGCTCGTAGAGCCGCGTGTTCTTGGGGTTGGAATTCTCGAGATAGGCGGCCGCGCCCTGTTCGTCGATGTGCTTGAGGTTCGCCTCCAGGATCGCGCTGCCTAGCCCTAAGCCTTGCAGCCGCGGCGCCACCGCGATGAAGCCCAGGTAGAAATGATCGTCCTTGGGGTGGTTCTTCTCCATCGCCTCGCCCATCGCCGAGCCGCGCAGGAAGCGCGGCAAGCCGCACAGCCTCAAGAAAAGCGGCAGCAGACGCAGCTGCTCGATGACGCCGCCGGGACTTGCCGGCGCATCGGGCGGGATCCAGACCGCGACCACGCCTTCGCTGGTCCACACCTCGCCGAACGGGATGGCGCGGGCCTTGAGCAGCCAGAAGAAGAACTCCTCCATCACTTCCGGCCGACGCCGCCCCGGCCGTGCGATCCAGTCGAACACCGGATCGCTCTGGAACGATGCCGAGAGCAGGCGCGAAAGCGCGCGCGCATCGCGGTCGTTGGCGCGGCGCGGGTTCGCCGCGCCCGCCAGGAGCAGGTGACGGTCTTCGGTCATAGCCGCGTGGAGAGCGCAATCGCGATGCGGCAGCCGGTCTTGATCGCCTCGCTGAGCAGGCGGTAGCCGGGCGCCTCCTCGGCACCGCTGGCCAGGGCCTCGTCGCGATGGGCGATCTCGTCGGCGCGGAAATCGGCGACGGTCTTGGTGAGCTCTGCATCTTCGGTGCCGAGACGTTCGATCTGGCCCGCATAGTGCTCGTCGATCACTTCTTCGACCGCGGCGGTGCAGGCGAAGGCAGCTTTCTCGCCCATCAAGGCCGTGGCGGCACCGAGCGCATAGCCCGCGACGCGCCACAGCGGCTCCAGCGCCGTCGGCCGCACGCGGCGCTCGACGATGAGCCTGTCGAAGGTCTCGAGATGGCGCTGCTCCTCTGCGGCCATGCGGCGAATTTTTTCCGCGGCAGGGCCGTCCTTCAAGACCGCGAGCTGGCCTTCATAGATGCGCACCGCGCCGTATTCGCCGGCATGATCGACGCGGATCATGCCCGCGACCTCGTCGGAGGTCTGGACGCCGGGCGTTGCGGGGCGGGCTTTGCGGCTCATTTCTTTCTCATCAACTGGACGGCGCCGATCAGCGCCGAACCGGTCGAGATCAGCGCATTGTAGCCCGCGAGCGAGATGCCGAAGAGCCGCCAGGCCGCGACGTCGCAGCGCACCGCGCCAGGCTCGTTCAGATTGCCCAGGCCGTGGAAGACCACGCGCGCGCCCGTGCACGCCGCGGGCCCCGGCCACCAATGCCATTCGACGCCCGCCTGATAGGCGCCGATCGCGCCCGAAATCGCGACCAGAAGGATGGTCGCCCAGGCGAGCCATTTCGGATCGCCTTTGATGAGGAGGCTTCCGCCGAGGCCGACGATCGCGGCGGCGATCAGCGGCCAGCGCTGCCAATGGCACATCTCGCACGGCGGAAAATGCGCGATGTATTGGAAGCCCAGCGCCCCCAGAATGAGCGCAAGGGCCACGCCGCCGATATCCATGGCGATGGATTTGGAAATCATTTCGCGAAAATCCTGCTGTCGTCGTCGAAAGCCTTGAATTCGAGCGCGTTGCCGCTGGGATCCAAAACGAAGAACGTCGCCTGCTCCCCGGGCTCGCCTTCGAAGCGGATGTCGGGCTCGATGACGAAGCGCACGCGTTCCTGTTTGAGACGATCGGCAAGCGCGCGCCATTCGCTCATGGTCAGAATCGCACCGAAGTGACGGACCGGAACTTGCTCGCCGTCAACAAGATTATGTGCTTTGTGTCCGGCCTCGTCCTTGCTTAAATGGGCCACGATCTGGTGACCGAAGAAATCGAAATCGACCCAGTCGTCGCTCGAGCGTCCTTCGGGACAGCCGAGCAAGCCGGAATAGAACGCCCGCGCTTCGGCGAGGTCGTTCACCGGGAAGGCGAGATGGAAGCGCGGGCGTGATGTCATCGGCGTTTCCGCAAAGGATCGATGCGTGAAGGGAAGCCCATGCGTAAGGTGAAGGCAACCCGCAAAGTGGCGCGGCGCGAGCTTCTGGCGATCGAGGGACGCGACGTGGAGGTCAACGTCCGGCTCAATCCCAGGGCAAGGCGGCTGATCGTGAAGGTCCATCCCACGACCGGCGAGGTCTGTGTGGTGGCGCCGTCGCAGCGCGCGCTCGACCGGGCGCTGGAGTTCGCCCGCGGCCAGAAGGACTGGATCGCCCGCCAGCTTTCGCGCGTGCCGTCGCCGGTGCCGCTCTGCGTGGGCGCGCGCGTGCCGCTGCGCGGGCTGGACCATGTCGTGCGCGAAGGCGCCAGCGGCCGGGGTGCCGTGTGGCTGGAGGAGGGCACGATCCGCGTCGCCGGCCGGAAGGAGCATCACAGCCGGCGCCTGCTGGATTTCCTCAAACGCGAGGCACGCCGCGAGCTGGAGGCGCGCACGCTGCTCCATGCCTCCCGCCTCGGCCTCAAGCACAAGCGCATCACCGTGCGCGACACCGCGAGCCGCTGGGGCTCGTGCTCGGTCGGCCGCTCGCTGTCGTTCTCGTGGCGGCTGATCCTGGCGCCCGCTTTCGTGCTCGACTACGTGGTGGCGCACGAAGTCGCCCATATGCGCGAGATGAATCACGGGGCGAAGTTCTGGCGCATCGTGCAAGATCTGATCGGCGACGCGCGGCGGCCGCAGAAATGGCTGCGCGACCACGGCCACATGCTTCACCGCTACGCGCCGAAATAGGTCAGCGCCAGCGGTCGCCGGGCTTCTTCACGTAGTTCGCGATCAGATAAGGCCAGGGCAGCACGAAGGGCACGATGACCCCCAGCAGACAGGCCTTGACGGTCTCCGCCGTGTCGGCGTCGATATTGTGGGCCAGCCAGAGCGGAAGCGCGATACCGACGAGCCATATCGTCTTCCAGGCGAGTTCGAACAGCAGCAGCGGCAGCATCTTGAGCGGATAGCGGACACCCAAGAGCGCCACCAGCGAAAGCGCCGCAAGCATGGCATGCGCGACGCCGCTCATCATGCTCCAGGGTGCGGTGTGGTGGAGGATCAGCGGCCACTGGATGGCCCCCTGTCCTACCGCCATAAGAAGATAAAACGCCCTGAGCGCGTACAGGCGCAACAGCGACACCATCTTTCGGGGCTCCTTTTCTTCCCAAGGTGGGGATCGGCCCGCGGACGCGCATTGACCTATCGCGTCAATCGCATGACTTTGCGCACGCACAAGCGCAGACTGCGTCGTCCACACACAGGGGTTCGCCATGAAATACCGCAAGCTCGGCGCAAGCGATCTTTCCGTGTCGGAGATTTCGCTGGGCTCGTGGCTCACTTTCGGCGTCGGCGTAGAGCGCGATCGGGCGTTGGCCTGCGTCGACCGCGCCTTCGCGCTCGGCATCAACTTCATCGACACCGCGAACGTTTATGGACGGGGTGCTGCGGAGAGTTTCCTGGGCGAAGCGTTGGCCAACCGCAAGCGCTCATCCTATGTGCTCGCGACCAAGGTGTTCGGCGACATGGGCGGCGGCAACCAGGGCCTGTCGGCCGCGCAGATCGCAAAGCAGCTCGACGATTCCCTGAAACGCCTGCGCACCGAGTATGTCGATCTATATCAGTGCCATCGCTACGACCCGAACACGCCGCTCGCCGAGACGATGGAAGCTCTGACCCGCGCGAAGCAGAGCGGCAAGGTGCGCTGGATCGGCTTCTCGGAATGGTCGCCGAAGCAGATCGAGGACGCCATCGCGATGACGGGCGTGGAGCATTTCGTCTCCAGCCAGCCGCAATATTCGCTGCTGTGGCGGCTGCCCGAGAAGAAGGTGATCCCGATCTGCGCCGCCAACGGCATCTCGCAGATCGTGTGGTCGCCCTTGGGCCAAGGCGTGCTGACCGGAAAATATTCACCCGACTCGCCGCCGCCCAAGGACTCGCGGGCGTCGAGCGACAAGATGAGCGGCTTCATCAGCCGCCTGACGGAGCGCCCCGTGCTGGAGGCGGTGCAGAAGCTCAAACCTCTTGCCCAAGAGGCCGGCTGCTCCATGGCGCAGTTCGCGCTCGCCTGGGTGCTGCGCGAGCCCAACGTCGCCTCGGCGATCATCGGCGCCAGCAAGCCCGAGCAAGTCGACGACAACGCGGGCGCCTCGGGCCTTGCGATCGATCCGGCGCTGTTCGCCAAGGCCGAATCGATCGTCGCCGCTGCAACTTCTTCGCCCTGACGTCCGTATCTCGGCCATGACCCTGCTCGTCCTCTCTTATCTCGGCGGTGTGCTCACGATCCTGAGCCCCTGCATCCTTCCCGTGCTGCCCTTCGTGTTCGCGCGGGCCGATCAACCCTTCGTGAGAAGCGGTTTGCCGCTGCTTGCGGGCATGGCGCTGACCTTCGCAGTGGTCGCGACCTTGGCCGCGGTCGGCGGCGGCTGGGCGGTACATGCCAACCAGTGGGGGCGCATTCTGGCGCTGATTTTGCTCAGCTTTTTCGGCCTCACCTTGCTGTTGCCGTCGCTGGCGGACCGCCTGACCCAGCCGCTGGTGGCGCTGGGCAACCGGCTCTCCCAAGGCCGGGACAACGGCATCGGCGCCTCGCTGCTGCTCGGCGTCGCGACCGGCTTGCTGTGGGCGCCTTGCGCCGGACCGATCCTGGGCCTCGTGCTCACCGGGGCTGCGATCCAGGGCGCGAGCGCGAACACCACGCTCCTGCTGCTTGCCTATGCCGCGGGCGCGGCGACATCGCTGGCGGTGGCGCTGCTCATCGGCGGACGCGTCTTCGCGGCGATGAAACGCTCGCTCGGCGCGGGCGAATGGGTGCGGCGCGCGCTTGGCGTGGCGGTGCTGCTTGGCGTCGCGGCAATAGCGCTCGGCTGGGACACGGGGTTCCTGACGCGGCTGTCGCTCACCAACACCGCCAGCCTCGAGCAAAGCCTGATCGACAAGGTCAATCCATCGAAGCACGCGCAAACCACGCGCGTCGCCGGCAGCGATCTTCCGATAGAAGGCACGATGCCGGAGCTTGCCGGCGCCACCGCCTGGATCAATTCCAAGCCGCTGACCCGCGCTGAGCTGAAGGGCAAGGTCGTGCTGGTCGATTTCTGGACCTATTCCTGCATCAACTGCCTGCGCGCGATTCCTTACGTGCGCGCCTGGGCGGAGAAGTACAAAGACCACGGCCTGGTGGTGATCGGCGTGCATGCGCCCGAATTCGCCTTCGAGAAGGACCTGGGCAACGTCCAGCGCGCGGTGAAGGACCTCAACATCCGCTATCCGGTGGCGCTCGATGCGGACTTGAAGATCTGGCAGGCGTTCAACAACCAGTACTGGCCGGCGCATTACTTCATCGATGCCGAGGGCCGCATCCGCGCGCATCATTTCGGCGAAGGCGAGTACGACAAGTCGGAAGCGATCATCCAGCAGCTTCTGAAGGAAGCCGGCCAGACCAACGTGCCCGGCGGCATCGTCGATCCCAATGCGACCGGGGCGCAGGCCAAGGCCGACACCGACGACGTGCAGTCGTCCGAGACCTATGTCGGCTACGAGCGCGGCCAGAGCTTTGCGAGCGACCATGTGGCGACCGACAAACCGTCGGACTATGCGGCACCGCCCCACCTCAACCTCAATCAGTGGGCGCTCGGTGGCAACTGGACCATCGGCGCGCAGATGACCGTTCTGAACAAGCCGGGCGGCAAGGTCAGCTTCCGCTTCCATGCGCGCGACCTGCATTTCGTGCTCGGCCCGAAGAACGGCACGACGCCGGTGCGTTTCCGCGTGAGCTTGGACGGCAGGGCGCCCGGCGACGCGCATGGCGCCGATACCGACGCCGACGGCAACGGCACGGTCACCACGCAGCGCCTCTACCAGCTCATCCGCCAGACCGGGCCGGTCGTCGACCGCACATTCACGATCGAGTTCCTCGACCCGGGGGTGCAGGCGTACTCTTTCACCTTCGGTTAGCTGGGAGTCCCGCCATGTTCCGCGCCGCCATCGCGCTCGCCTGTCTCGTCACGGCTGCGGCCGCGGCCCCCGTCACGACCGAAGGCGACTATGTCGCGCACGACTTCAAGTTCCGCTCCGGCGAGAGCTTGGGCGAGCTGCGGCTGCATTACACCACGCTCGGCACGCCGCATAAGGACCGCAGGGGGCGCATCGACAACGCGGTGATGATCCTGCACGGCACCGGCGGCGACGGGCATCAGTTCCTGCGTCCGCAATTCGCCGACGTGCTGTTCGTGCCCGGCGGGCTGCTCGATCCGGCGAAATACTTCATCGTCCTTCCCGACGGCATCGGCCACGGCAAATCGTCCAAGCCGAGCGACGGGCTGCACGCCAGGTTCCCGCATTACGACTACGACGACATGGTCGCCGCCCAGCACGAGATGCTGGTCAAGGGCCTGCACGTGAATCATCTGCGCCTCATCATGGGCACGTCGATGGGCTGCATGCAGGCCTTCGTGTGGGGCGAGACTTGGCCCGATTTCGCCGGCGCGTTGATGCCGCTCGCCTGCCTGCCGGTGCAGATCGCAGGCCGCAACCGCATGTGGCGCAAGATGACGATCGACGCGATCAGGAACGACCCGGCGTGGGCCGGCGGCGAGTACACGACGCCGCCGCGCGAGGGGCTGCGCACCGCGGCGGATCTGTTGATGCTGGCGGGACAGGCCCCGCTGCTCACCCAGAAGACCTATCCCACGCGCGACGGCGTCGACGCGTATGTCGACAAGACGGTCGGCGGCTACCTCGCCACGCTCGACGCCAACGACTTCCTCTATCAGGTCGATTCCTCGCGCAACTACGACCCGTCTGCGAAGCTGGCCGCGATCACCGCGCCGGTGATGTGGATCAATTCGGCGGACGATTTCATCAACCCGCCCGAGCTCGGCATCGCCGAGCAGAAGGTCAAGGAGATCAAGCGCGGCACCTTCGTGCTGATCCCGATCAGCGATCAGACCCATGGCCACGGCACCCATACCTGGGCGGCGCTTTGGAAGGACAGACTCGAGGCGCTGCTCAAGGAGAGCGAGTAAGAAAATCCTCGAGCGCTTCGTCCTTGGGCTTGCGCTTGCGCCGGTCCCACATCACGCCCGGATAGCCCTTCAGCGGCACCAGCGGTTCCATCCGGTACGCCCATTCGGGCGCGGCGTCGACGGCGAGGTGATAGCGCGGCTCGCGTCCCACGCGCCCTGAGAACAACGCACGCGGCAGGTTGATCATCTTGGGAGAATGACCGCGCTCGTACATCAAGGGCGTGCCGCAGATCCCACAGAAGCTGCGCACCGTCTTGTGCTTCTTGTCTTCGTGAGCCGCGATGCTCTTCGCGCCCTTCACCACGCGCAATTTGCTCTTCCATACGCCGACATAGGTCGCATAGGCGCAACCTTGCGCACGGCGCGTCTTCTCGGAATGGTCGTGCCACGCCCAGAACACCGGCACGTCGACCTCGAGCTTGACCTTGCCGCAGGCACATTCACCGGTCGCGCGCGTCAATGTCCGTCGCCTTTGCCGAACAGGCTGTCGAGGAATTTCGAGAAGTCGTCGCCCGACGACGACTGCTCCGGCGGCGCGGCCATGTCGCCCGCGACCGGAACTTCGGTGCCGACGAGCGGCTTGGACGGCAGGCCGGCCTCCGCGCCTTCCATGAAGGTCTTGAAGATATGCGCCGGCAAGCCGCCGCCGGTCGCATGCTTCATCGGCGTGTTGTCGTCATTGCCGATCCACACGCCGCAGACCAGATCGGCGCTGTAGCCGACGAACCAGGCGTCGTGGAAATCCTGCGTCGTGCCGGTCTTGCCCGCGCTCGGCCGGTCGGCGAGGCGCGCCGCCTTGCCGGTTCCGGTCTCGACGGTGGCCACCATCAACGACGTCATTGCCGCGGCGTTGGCCGGCGCGATGACGGCGATCGGGCCCGAGCTCTTGCGCTCCCACAAGACCTTGCCCGACGCGGTCCTGATGCGCTGGATGCCGAACGCAATCACACCTTCACCGCCATTGGCGAAGGGCACGTAGGCCGTGGTCAGCTCCAGCGGCGTGACGCCTGAGGTGCCGAGCGCCAGCGACGCATTGATGTCGAGATTCGACGTTATGCCCAGACGATGCGCGGTGCGCGCAACGGTCTTGGGCCCCAGCTGTGCGGTCAATTGCGCCGCGATGGAGTTGGACGATTTCGCGAAGGCGCGCGTCAGGCTGATCGTGCCCTCGTACTTGCCTTCATAGTCGTCGGGCTTCCAGCCGTGGATGTTGATCGGCACGTCGTTCATCGTGTCGTTCGGCGTGCGACCGTGCTCGAAGGCGGTGAGGTAGACGAACGGCTTGAAGGCCGAGCCCGGCTGGCGCACCGCATCGGTCGCGCGGTTGTAGGGGCTCTGCTGATAGGATCGCCCGCCCACCATCGCACGCACCGCGCCGTCCGGCGTCATGGCGATCAGCACCGCTTGTCCCGCGTTCAGCTTCTCGCCCTGTTCGGCGAGACCTTGCGCGACCGCGCGCTCGGCTTGCGCCTGGGCGTCGAGATCGAAGCTCGTCTCGACGACGATGGGCTCGTTGTGCTCGCCTACAAAGCCTGGGATCTGCGACACGATCCAATCGGTGAAATAGCCGCCGCCCTCGTGGCCGCTGCCGCGCACGACATGCGGCCGCGTCGAGGCCGCGATAGCCCTCGTACGCTCGTCGATGAAGCCGCCGTCCTGCATCGCACGAAGCACGACTTCGGCGCGCTGCATCGAGGCGTCGCCGTCGTTGAGCGGGTTGTACTTGGCCGGCGCCTTGACGCTGCCCGCCAGCATCGCGGCTTCGGTCAGGCTGAGCTCGCGCGCATGCTTGCCGAAGAAGCGCTCGGCGGCCGCTTCGATGCCGTAAGCCCCGGCACCGAAATAGACGCGGTTGAGATACAGCGTGAGGATCTGATCCTTGGAATAGCGGCTCTCCAGATACAGCGCGAGCATCGCCTCTTGCGTCTTGCGCTCGAGGTTGCGGCCTGGATCGAGGAACAGGTTCTTGGCGAGCTGCTGGGTCAAGGTCGAGCCGCCCTGCACGACATGGCCGGCCGACATGTTCTGGAACAGCGCGCGGATCAGCCCGATGGGATCGAGGCCCAGATGCTCGCGGAAGCGGCGGTCCTCGATGGCGATGAAGGCGTCAGGCACGTGCTTGGGCAAGGTGCTCACGTCGACCAGCGCCCCTTGCGTCAGACCGCGCCGCGCGATCATCCGGCCCTGATCGTCGAGCAGCGTGATGTCCTGCGACGGGCCCTGGGCCAGCAACGTGTTCACGTCGGGCAGGTTCGACAGGAAGCGCGAGAAGAACACCGCGCCGAAGATGATCCCCCAGGCGAGCAGGATGGCGAACGCGTAAGGCCATGCGCGGCCGCGCTTGGGTTTTGCTGCCGACGGGGGCGGTGGCGGCGGCGCGACATGGCCGCCCTCGGCGACCCGCTTCGTCCTGGCGCGCGTGCGGTTCTCAGCCATGGCGCCGTTCTAGGCGCGAAGGGTTAACGCCCATTAAACAAGATTGAAACAAGCTTGCCCAACCTTGACGCGCGCCCGGGTCCACCCAACATGCTCTGGGCTGGCTGGGGAGCTCACCTCGTGAACATTGCTGGACCCGTTCCCGATCAAGACATGACCGACCGCCTGGGCTTGAGCCGCGGGCGGCGGCGCTGGCGCCGCAGACTGTGGTGGATCGGCGGCCTCGCTTTGGTCGCGGCCGGCATCGCGTTCCTGATCCTGAAGCCCGCCGCGCCCCATTCCTTCACCACCGCCCAGGTCAAGCGCACCACCCTGGCGGTGAGCGTCAGCGCCACCGGGACCCTCGCCCCGCGCAACCAGGTCGATGTCGGCGCCGAAGTGTCGGGACGCATCGACGTGCTGGACGTCGATTTCAACGACCGTGTGAAGAAGGGCCAGGAGCTCGCCCGCATCAACACCGACCAGCTCAAGGCCCAGCTGCAGCAGGCGCGCGCCACCCTGGCGCAGGCCGAAGCGACCTTGGCCCAGATGACCCAGACCCACGACCGCTATGTCGCGCTCGAGAAAGGCAATGCGCTGTCCAAGGAGCAGCTGAACGTCTCGGTCGGCGACCTCGCCCGCGCCAAGGCCGGCGTCGGGCTGGCCCGCGCGCAGGTCGACCAGGACACGACGATGCTGTCGAAAGCCACGATCTACTCGCCGATCGACGGCGTGGTGCTGGACCGGAAAGTGGAGGTCGGCCAGACGGTCGTCGCCGCACTTCAGACGCCGGTGCTGTTCACCTTGGCGAGCGGTCTGAACCAGATGGAGCTCGACGTCGACATCGACGAAGCCGATGTCGGGCTCGTGCATGCCGGCAGCCACGCGACCTTCAATGTCGACGCCTATCCGACGCGCAAGTTCAACGCCGAGCTCATCTCGGTGCACAACGCGCCCAAGACGGTGCAGGGCGTGGTGACCTATCAGGGCGTGCTCCTGGTGCAGAACGAAGGCGGGCTGCTCAAACCCGGGATGACCGCCACCGCCGAGATCGAGGCGGCCACCGTCAAGGACGCGCTGCTGGTGCCCAACACGGCGCTGCGTTTCGTGCCGACCGACGACATCAAGAACGCCGCGACCGCGCCACCGCCCGAGCTGAACGGCATCAATGCCGGACGCGTCTGGGTGAAGACCGGCGACAAGGTGACCGCGAAGGACCTTCGTCTGGGCGCGACCGACGGGCGCTCGACCCAGGTGCTCTCCGGCGACGTGAAGCCCGGCGACGCGGTCATCACCGACCAGCTCGACAAACCGAAGCCGCAGGGTAGCTAAGGCCGATGCAGCCGCTGATCGAGCTCAGCCGGGTCACCAAGATCTACGGCTCGGGCGAAGCCCGGGTGGCCGCGCTCGCCGGCATCGATCTGACCGTCCACGACGGCGAGTTCGTGGCGGTGATGGGACCGTCGGGCTCGGGCAAATCGACCTGCATGAACATCTTGGGCTGTCTCGATACGCCGACGGAGGGCCGCTATTACTTCCGCGGCGCCGATGTCGGCGCGATGTCGCGTGAGCAGCGCGCGCTCTTGAGGCGCCACTATCTGGGCTTCGTGTTCCAGGGGTTCAATCTGTTGAAGCGCACCACTGCGCTCGAGAACCTCGAGCTGCCGCTCATCTATCGCGGCATCAAGCGCAGCGAGCGCCGCAAGCTCGGTCTTGAGACCCTCGCGCAAGTCGGCCTCGCCGACCGCGCCGACCACACCGCGGCCGAGCTCTCCGGCGGCCAGCAGCAGCGCGTCGCCATCGCGCGCGCGCTGGTGAGCAGCCCGTCGGTCGTCTTCGCCGACGAGCCGACCGGCAATCTCGACACCGCCAAGAGCCACGAGATCATGCAGCTGCTGCGCGCGCTCAATCAGGAGCGGGGCTTGACCATCGTGCTCGTCACCCATGAAGAGGACGTCGCGGCCTATGCCAGCCGCCAGGTGCGCTTCCGCGACGGCCTCATCGAATCGGATATGCGCCGATGATCATGAACGCTCTGCTGCTGGCGCTGCGCGAGATCCGCAACAACCTGTTGCGCGCCGGCTTGACCACGCTCGGCATCGTCATCGGCGTCGCCGCCGTGATCCTGATGGTGACATTGGGCGCGGGCGCCACCAAGCGCGTCACCGCCGATATCGGCTCGCTCGGCGACAACATGCTGCTCGTCATCCCCGGCCAGCAGCGCGGCCCGCCGACCGCGGTCGTGCCCTTCGACATGGCCATGGTGGATGCGATCCAGCGCGACGTGCCGGGCCTGGCCGAGGTCGTGCCCGAGCTCGCCGTGCAGGGCGTGGCGGTGAACGGAAACCGCAACCACGCCACCCAGATCAACGGCACGACCAACGCCTATCTGCGCAGCCGCAAATGGGACCTTGCCGACGGCCGCGAATTCTCGGCGGCGGAAATCCTCGGCGGCAAATCGGTGTGCCTGGTCGGACAGACCGTGCGCAAGGAGCTCTATGGCGACCAGGTGCCGGTGGGCACGCGGCTGCGCATCAACAAGGCGACCTGCGAGATCATCGGCTTCATGTCGCCCAAGGGCACGGCGATCTTCGGCCAGGACATGGACGACATCATCCTGATGCCTTTGAAGGCGGTGCAGCGCAGGCTCGCCGGCAATACCGAGGTCAACGTCATCCGCGTCTCGGTCGCCAAGGAGGCCGACATCCCCGCCGCCAAGGACCGCATCCAGCGGCTGATGCGCGAGCGCCGCCACATCCTGCCCGGGCAGGTCGACGATTTCGACGTGCAGGATCTGAAGGAGATCACCCAGCTGCTCACCAGCGTGACGACGATCCTGACCGCGTTCCTCTCTGCCGTCGCCGCGGTGAGCCTCCTGGTCGGCGGCATCGGGATCATGAACATCATGCTGGTGTCGGTGACCGAGCGCACGCGCGAGATCGGCATCCGCCTTGCCATCGGCGCGCGTGAGCGCGACGTGCTGCTGCAGTTCCTGATCGAGGCCATTGTGATGAGCGCGTTGGGCGGCGTGCTCGGCGTCCTGATCGGGCTGGGCGGATCGGCCGCGATCGCGGGCGCGCTCAAGATCCCGTTCGTGTTCCAGCCCGGCACGGTGATCATCGCGGTCGGCTTTGCAGCGCTTGTCGGTGTGGGCTTCGGCTACTTTCCCGCGCGCCGCGCCGCACGGCTCGATCCGATCGAGGCCTTGAGGCACGAATAGCAAAACCCCCGCATCTTTCGATGCGGGGGCTTGGGTACGCCCTCGATGGGGATTCGGCCGCGCCTCAATCGTCGTCGTCGGTGATGTGCTTCGGCGGCGCCGGAGGAGCGGGCGGCGCGGGAGGCGCCGGCGGAGCCGGGAAGCCTTCCGGCCCGATCTGCACGTCGACCATGCCGTCCGAGTCCATGCGGCCCCTGTAGGCGCGCAGCTTCACGCGGCCCGAGCCCAGCGCGCTGATATGCGGATCGACCTTTCCAGCACAGTGGGATCCGAAGCTTGGAATTCACGTGACTTGAAGTCGCGGC
>JADMIO010001074.1_pt1 | contig 78623 bp, 64 predicted proteins | sample 8958161 | NCBI WGS metagenome assembly JADMIO01 (sample SAMN16585339, study PRJNA669376) | soil metagenome | isolation source: Crop rotation soil | place: USA: Cullars Rotation, Alabama | collected 2011 | reverse complement strand
CGACCGCCTCTGATAAATAATTTTGTCGCCCTTCCAGTTTGGCTGCCGGCAATCTTCACCCTCCGGAGTGATCTGTTCAAACCCACCCTTGCCGTCCAGTCTCGAAATGATAATCCGCCCATGCCCCGATTCATCGATGTTATGCGCCTCAAATGCAAACGACTGCCCATCAGGCGAAAAAGTAGGTTCATAAGCCATCATGTTAGATGGAGAAGGCAAAGGCTTTAAGCCAGATCCGTCAGCGTTGATCGTATAAATCCGATCGTCCCTGTCATTAGCCGCGCGCGAAAAAATGATCTTTCCATTTGCGTCGATGCTCGACCCTGGCTCTGTTACATTGTGAGCTCCATCATTAAGTATCGGAGTCAAGTTCCCAGTTTCAATATTGTAGCTATAGATGTCTACTGCACCATCACTGTTGTATCCGTTACGAAATCGGTTGAACACAACAGTCTGACCATCAGGCATCCACGAAGGATTTTGCAAACTGCCAGACAGATTGATTGGCAGTACCATGCGATTCGAAAGCTTACCTTGACCTTCCTGTGCTGGTCCAGGCTTAATCTGAGCAAGCTCCGGCATCTGGCTCTGCTGTTCATCATTCGTCTCGACTCTATTCGCAGGGTTTTGAACCCATGGACTGGGAAATTCCAGGCTTGTCGCGCCATTATCGCTGTTGGGTTTGGCATTGCAGAATGGCGCATCAGACCACACCGAACACAACTTTAGTAATTGTGACTGTTCCAACACACCCGCCTCAGTACCACCTTTCCACTCGCCACTTCGCTTGTCCGATTCAACCGACATATCACTTCCTTGCCCTCGCATTTCCTATGACTTATTCAGCACAATTGAGTGAAGCAAAGGAAAGTAAACATTTTGTGGCGCGATTAAAAATGACTGAACAAACAATTTTGAACCATTCGCAAGCTGCGGGGAAATTGCTCTCTTTCCTTTTTCGCTCTGGTGTCATCCATGGTGCCGCAGGTTAGAGCAACAAGGTCGGCAAATGTCTCATCACGTCCACCAGTCCCCGGCTGAAGCAAATAGGACAGATCCTGATTCCCTCCGGGAGAAGAGTTTTTCTTGTCTTCTTCATAAGTAGCAATGAATTCAGGATTATCTGAAAAGTTCATCCAGTAAAAGTTCAGCAGATGCCCTAACTCGTGACAAACGGAATAAGATCCATCTTTAGTCCTGTGAATCGCCCCCGATCTATCTGCATACTGTTCAGCGATAAAAACTGTCAGGAATCGTGGCTCTGAGAAGCAACTCGCCTGGTCGAAGGTCGAGCCCGGAGCGTAACCTCTTGGTTGCATTGATTGAACCGATTTCAAATCATTTCTTGGATTGATTGCTATCAGAACGCCAAACTCTTTGAGTGCAGTAATAGCTTTCTCGGGAAAATGTCTTAGTCCAGTCAGTACGTCCGAAACTAGCTGCTCATCAACATTGCTTAAATGTTTTTCTGAGCAGATCATCATCCCGCCCAATTTTGAATCTGCCGGATCTTTCACAGGAATATTCTTAATTGGACCAGCCAAAAGACTCTGCAATTGATTCTTGCGCCAAGTAGTGAATTGTGTGCGCGCTTTTTCGGCCTGGTCAAATTCGCCCATCTGGTGGCATATGCGATTATATTGGGCAAGAGCCATATATCTCCAGGCTGCTGTCTCAATTTGATCATCTGCTTTGCTCTCGAATGCTTTCCGGCAGCATATTTTGGCTTCGTCAAACTTCAGACAGTGCTCGAGTGCCAGAGTTTGGTAATAATAGAGCGGAACGGCATAACTCTTTGCCTCATTTCCCTTCAATTCATCAAGCTTTTCAATTGCCTTTGCATAGGTCTCTGCTGCGGCTTCAAAATCTCCCCGCTCTGATTGAATTTGAGCTAGATAAGAGAGAACTATCATATGTTGAGTATCGTCCCGATCAATAAAGTCCGGAAGTATAAGCTGCAGTATTCTTTCCGCCTGGACATGCTTGCCGTCGGCAACTAATACAGCTGCCAGAACGCCGGGCAGAGAATTAGCAGGATTGATATTTGATTCAGCTGCGATGTTCATTGCCAGCCTTGTCGTTCTCGCTGCCTCGTTGAGTTGCGCCAGCATGAGTTGTGCTCTGGCCAATGCGTCTAACGAACAGACAAGTAAGTTCTTCGACTGTTTATTCGGATGCTCCAGCAACAGCAAAAGCGTACAAGCTTCAACGGCTTCCTGTTGTGCTAGCGTGTAGTTACTTTGAAGCATGTTGCATTCGGAAGCCAGGTACAAGTCCTGAGCCAACACATCGTCGGTTTTCTTCGAAAGACGATCGTCACTGAGCATCTCAAGCGCCAGACGCAGAGCTTCTTTGCCCTGTCTTGAAGCAACTTCAGTGACTATGAGCGAGCGGCGGACACGGGCATAATGCTCATCGCTGTGATTTAACCGATCACGCTCCAGTTCATGCAACGCTGATTTGAAAGAGGAGACAGCCGACCTTAGTTCATTAGTGTGTGTTTCTAAAGCACCTCTTGCAGAAAGAGCCGCCGCCATTTCAATGTGAGAGCCGTGCTTCTTTGCAGTTCTTCTCAGTTCATCCACAGTGCCGGAAGCCCTGTCCATGTCTTCACGGCTTAGCGCCTCAAAAAGTTCACCCGGCGCATCAAAAAAGGTGCTTTCAAATCCAAGAGGGTTAGGTTTCATCAGGTTTCGATCCCGGATCAAATCCAGATGATCATCCTCGCCGGAGACGCTTCGAACATCCTCAATCAAATCACGAAGATACTCCTGGGAATCAGGGCTTCCCAACTTCTTTCGGCAGTTCTTGATGGTGTCGAGAGCTCCGATTAATCTACTCCCACTCTGTGACCACGACTTGAACAAATTTAGTCGAATTGCTTCTTTTGCATCTTCGCAAGCCTGAGCATAATTCCCGAGTTCAGAGTGGAAGTCTGCTCTCATCAGGTAGTGATTTGCCTGATCGGCGCTGGAACACTTCTCTTTTTCACCAAAAGCAATCAAATCGTTTTCCAGCTCCAGTCCTTTTTCATATTGGCGGAGTTCGTAATAGCAGTCGGCAAGCCATTCTGATGTGCTTTCAAAGAAACTGCCCGTAGCGCCATTAGAATTCATATTTGCCCTATATTTTCGGTCTTCCTCAAGAGAGACCCGAAACGAAGATACTGCTTCGTTTGTTTTCTGTTTCTTTTGACACAGCCATCCTTGAGCCGCAAAAGCAATTGATAGTGCAAGATGATCACCACTTGCTCTTGCTTCATCCATCATAACCCTGGCGATTTCATCGGCTTTGCTCAGGTCCTTTTCTTCCATCGCCGTTTGAATTGCACCGCCGTGTTTCGACCAGAGATCTTCCCCAGCTTTGTTTGCTCGCTTACTTCCCTCAGGATTTCCTGAACCGACTTCTTTCTTGCCGGATTCATCTTTGGCTTCTGCAAGTGCAAGTGACAGTGGCGACAAAAAAATTGTCACAAGAGAAACAATCAATGCAGTAATTCTTTGTGCGGAAATGCGCATGTCCTGTGGCATAGAAAAACACGGATTGTAGCTTTTTCTAATAGGTATTGCGAGCCCTCAACTGCGGCAGGTCTAGTGGATTCATGGCTCGGAATACGAGGCGGTCTAAAATAGCGCTAACCTACTCGGCTGAGACCTGGATTTGTTGTTACCATGATTATGTTTGAGGGAAATACCGGCTTGCCAGACAGATCGATACTGCCATGCTAAATCGCGCGCCTCGTTTTCTGCCACTAGCGCTATGCCTTGCTGTCTTCATGCAGCTTTCTACGACCCAAGTATTTTGCAAAACTGATACGAAGAGAGATGACATGGAAACTGTTGAAAGTATCAGAGAAAATTTCGAGAAACTGGGCAATTCTTACCCTGCGGCGCTCGGCATCACGACTACTCCGGTAGAAATTGCCGGCGTCCCATGCTACTGGTACGGCAACCCACCCAAAGATGGGGAGCCGCTTCTTGTCTATGTACATGGCGGTGGATTTTTTCTTGGTTCGCACAAATCGCATGGTGCCTGGACAAGTCGCCTGGCGAAACGAACCGGATTGGCTGTTCTTCTAGTTGATTATTCCCTGGCACCGGAGCATAAGTTCCCTACAGCACTAAATGAAGTCCTTGCTGTTCTAAAGGATGTGCACGTCAAATACCCGACATCCAAATTCGGCCTGATTGGTGATAGCGCGGGCGGCAACATTGCCCTGGCTGCTGCAGTCAATCTCAAGCAAGAAAAGCTCGAACAGCCTGCCTTCAACATTTTGATTTCACCCTGGTTGGACCTTGAATGCAAGAATGGATCATTTGAACGCAACAAAGCAATCGACAAGGATTTGACCAGGGAAGGCTTGCAGGAATGCGTGCGGAGATATGTAAACGGTACGCAGTTGAGTGACCCGATGCTTTCACCCTTGAATGCGAATTTCCAGGGGCTTAAACCATTTCTGGTGGCACTTGGAACCGATGAAATTCTTGAAGACGACTCGTTGATACTTTGCCGCCGATTGAAAGAAGCCGGCGTGCCTGCCACGTATGTGCAGTTCAAAGACCAGGGGCACAGCTGGTCTTACTACCATGCTGATTCCGAGCCGGCACAAAAATTGTTTGATACCCTGGCACAATTCGTGAATGAACAAGTAGGAAAGGTCAATTCACGCCCTTAGGCTTGTCTTGAATGCGCATGACTCGAGCAGGCGTGCCTGCCACAATCGCATCCGGCGGAACGTCTTTTGTTACTACAGCACCGGCCCCAACAATCGCTCGATCGCCAATGGTTACGCCATCCATGATGATAGAACCGGCACCGATCCAGACGTCATTTCCTATCTTTATCGGCTTGGCATTGCCCCACTGACTCCTGCGCGCAACGGCATCTAATGGATGCCCCGCGCCCAACAGAGTCACATTCGGACCAAATAACACATCGTCTCCGATTGTAATCTTGGTGCAGTCAAGCCAGGTGTTGTTGGAATTGACAAACAGATTCTTGCCGGCTTCAATATTGACGCCGCAATCGCAGTTGAACCGCGACATGATTACGGCATTTTCGCCAAGCTTGCCGAATAGTTCTTTCGCTGCGGCTTGCCGTCCAGCAACATTCCATTCAGGTATTGCGTTGAAGTCATCTACCTTTTGCAGCACCCTTGCTTTATTTTCATCAATGAAGCGATTGCCCGCAAACACATCACCTTTCATTTGTTTTGGAAGTAAATATTCGCCAGCCTTGCCGATATCGTGTGCAGCTTCGCCAAATACGACATTACCTACGGCCCATCCGGCCGCCGAGTTTAGATAATCTCCCGGACTTGCCATGGTCTTGCCGTGCGTCCACGCACTGAGTTGTGCCTCAACCAGACCTGCACTAGCACCGGCTCCCAGATTTACAATGGCTCGATCGCCGACGCCAGCTGCAAGCTTTGCAGTTTGCCCCGCGAAGCTGTCCCCCAGTCCTGCGGCACTCCTGCTAGGAATTCCATCTCCTGTCAAAGACTGCAATTTGTTTGCTGCGGCACTCAAGGTAATGAAAGTGCCACCAAATACGGCGGCATTTCCCAAACGATTCCATTGACTTTGTCCATTTTCAACCGGAGTCAACAAACCGCCGTAAGCCGCACCTGTTAAACCATTCGCAAGTAGCGCTCGCGAGTTGTTGTCCAGCCGAGCTAATCCCACGAGGTTCCCGGTGCCCTTACTTAACAGGTAGAGGTCGGCAATTTGGCCGGCTACTTCACCCGCCTTCGCGGCGAATCCCAACACGGCCCCTCTCTGCTGCTCCTGTGCGTGCTCTGGCAATTTCATTCCAGCCAGCTGCCCCATTGATTCAAGGGGACGTTGCACACCGCTTTCCCATGCAGAGCAAGCAAACGCCGACAGAGCATTGGGTAACGACGGAGCTTCCGGACTTTTCTCCAGAGCAGTTCTAGATATTTCTGATATAGACATTAGTTGCGGCTCAACCCAGTAGACAATACTTGGCAGAGCGGGGTGGCTGCTCAACCTGCACTACACATTATTTGGTAGAACGGGCTTGCATTCAATTTGAGCCGTCTAAGATATTCGCTATCAATGATGAAACTACGAAACTTCTTTACCTGCTGCTATGCATTATGAATCCAATCACAGAAAGGCAAAAGCTTCGGGTGCCAGATTCTCCGTATATAGCAATATCTGAACAGAACGCACAACGACTGATTGCAAACTACTTCAGGCGCAGAATATTGGCTGCCACCGCTGGTTGGCAAAAGCATGGTGTTGCAGCCAGCCATGGTAGTATTTGCCAGTTGGTATGGCAAATCGAAGGACTCGAGAGAATTCTACACATGCACATGCACCGTGGGCCAAACCGCACTCTCCGCATAAACTTGTGAGGCTTTTTTGATGCAAAGCGCCTTGTCCTGGCTTTCAGCCTACTTGCGAATTTTCTCTCTATCGCTTGTGTTCGGCGGTTCTGTGTCTATGGCTATGCTCATTGCAGCTGCAGACAGCGCAGCGAGCTACTACAAGGTGCCGATGGAAAGCATTCAACCATTGAACGGTACCATTTTGCTTGCCTGGGGCGTACTTGCCACGCCTGCCGCATTTGTACTTGCTCTGGGTGAACTGATCAATTTGTTTTCAAACAGACGCTCTCTTACCAAAGCACTTTTGAAGCTGCTGCCCAGTTTGCTGTGCTTCATTGTGGCAATGGTTTATGTGGCAATTTTGACACCACGCGTTCACGAGTGTTTGCAAGTTTGGCAGGAAATTCAACAGGCTAAGACGACATTCACAGCAAAACTACCTTCGTTCTTGCAGCCCGGCGGCAGCGATCTTAAAGATATTCAGGCGAAAGCAGCGTCTGCCTTGCAGAAACTCAAGCAGCTCAAACCGAAAACGCCCTCACTTCCCAAGCCGCCGCAGCGCCCCCTGCCGCCCCACATGAGTAGCCCTCGGCTGCTGCCCGATCGTAATCATGAAGCCGGTCCCTTGCCTGCTTTGCCTGGCTTGCCTGGAGCTGGTCCGTTTTCACGACTTCCAGGGGCAAATGACGGTAAGCTGGCACCGCCTCCATTTTCCAGAGTACAGCCAGCGGTTCAACAGAGGCAAGACCAAAATCCATTGGCTGCAATTCCTCCGGGCCCTCCTGCGCTACCTCAATTGTCTTCGCCGCTTTTGTTGAATGAACATGAAGACGTACCGAACCTGATCAAGAATTTGGAGTCTCTAAAGGCCGGATCGTTGGCGGAGACCTTGCAGACTCTTGCAAATCGAATCACGCAATTAGAGAAAGATATGAAGCAGCTTCATCAAGATTCCCAGATATTGATGGTCTGCACAATAGTTTTTTCATTTCTGGCACTCCTGGTGGCCGGCGCCGAACTCCGCCGCGGAACTTCAGTCGACGGCTAAACTAATGGTGTCGACGACACTGCTCTAGCTTTGCAGTTCTTCGTTCGACCTCACATTGATGACACATTTTCTTAAGCCTCGCGCATTAGTCTATACTTGCGCTTCGCCGCCCGATTTTTCCACACTGGGCGGCAAATCAATGATTAGCAGTGCTGCATACGCAACGAGCACGCAACTTTTACTCAGCTACTTTTCTCATCGTCATCAGAGATTGCTTCATTGTGCTCCGCTGCCGACAATAATTTGATTGACAGCCGATCTGCTTCTTTGATATTTCCAAGTTGCAATTGATGCTCTATTTCTTTATCAAGTAAGGAGCCCTGATTTGTCAGCGGAATATCGAGTTTTTTCTTCTCTGGTGGTGCCAACTGTTTCAGTAATTTCTCTGTTCGTGAGGGAAACAGCGCCGTCCATGCAAGCCATACTAGAAAGAGGATCAACGTGGTTACAAACTGCGGAATATGCCCCAGAACATCATGACGCGGTATCTGAATGAAAATGCACGCTGCTGGCAGCAGAATAACCGTAGAGATGATTATGTACCAGGGTGACTCTTTCGGTTGATCTGTCCCAGCGGAATTCGATAGCTCAGCGCCATTTTTGTTTGAACTGACAACAGGTTTTGATTCGGACTCGTTCATCCTGTGAACCTTCCCATTAAGTCTTGTCACTCGTAATTTACAATAATCTATGTTGGTCGTCTAGGTATCCAGCAAGACAACGACGCCGGAGGCTTTCGCGACCATTGATCAGCCTTTTATAGTTTCCCATGTGCATGTAAAAAAGTTCGATATTGAAGTAGACTGTGTTGCCGTTGCTAAAGACTGATTGAAAGAGAGACCCAATGTTTTCTGTTCTATTCGAAGTTCATCCCAAGTCCGCAAAATGGAATTCGTACCTAGATCTTGCGAAAATGCTAAAGCCAGAACTTGAGCAAATCGAAGGTTTTGTCGACAACATCAGATATAAATCGCTAACCAGAAACGGCTGGATTCTGTCCCTTTCGAGCTGGAAGGACGAAAAGTCCGTGGTCAGATGGCGAACACACTCGATCCATCATGGAGTTCAGGAAAAGGGCAGAGAAGAGGTTTTCCAGGACTATCACTTAAGAGTAGGACAACTCACGGAAGACAATCAAATTCCGGCAGGTTATCAATTGCTCGAGCAAAGGCTGGATGAAACAGAAGTAGGAGAGGGTACCAGCGTCACATTGACTGACGCCGATCATTCCGGTAACGAAGCTCCGGAAGAAATGGCAGCGTGGATGGGACTTATAACGCCTGCTAAAGGCCTTATGTCGTGGGATATTTACGATGCAGTGCTAACGCCCGGAAAGAAAATTTTGATGGCATGTTGGAGCGATAAATCCGCAGCCGATACCTTTGGGCGAAATTCAGAGCGCCCTAGCGGCGCACGCTTTAGGCAGGTTCGAGTAATACGGGACTATAGCATGTTCGATCGGCGCGAAGCCCCGCAATATTATCCAAACGTAGAAAAAGTCATTGAGCACGACAGATAATCAACTTGCCAAATGTAAGTTTTAAGAGTCCTGTTAGTCAAAATTTCCTGAGGGATGATCTTCTATTCTCAGCAGATGCACCAGCAGGAGGCATCTAAATGAGTGACATTGAACAACGCGACGAAATAGATCAAAACTCCGCTTCGCAGGCACCTGAGCGGAAGTCTTTCGTTTCGCTTGAAGATATGCAAAGCCATACCAATTCGACCAGAGATTTTCGAAATACTAGTCTGGCTCAAGAAAGCTCACGCGATCGGAATTTGGGATTGCCGACTTTGGAGATCAATCATACAAATAACAACAATAATGAATTCAATGCCCAGAGTGCTACGCATCTAGCGCGAGATCTGCGTTCGGGCAATGAACAAACAAGAACGCGAGCAAACCAAACACTCAATGACACCAACCCAGCGCAAGTCACGCCGCATCTCGGATCTGAAAACCACGCAACGAGAGAATCTGCATCGCTGATTCTGGAGCGCATGGGAAACCGTGCCTTGCCGGCCCTGGAAGATGCAATGCGCAGCGGTGATCTGGAGGTTGAGCGGCGAGGGCAGCAGATTACCCAGAGGATCAATGAGAATCCGGCTAACTTCAGGCAATCGATAGACGACCTCAGAAGTCCCGACCGGGCAACGCGGCAGGCGGCGCAAGCAAGATTGTCCGGCATGTCCGTCGATCAGCGAATGGATATGGCATCCCGAGCCGATCTGTCGGACAATCAGCTTGCTAATTTGAGACAAACCCTCGGTCTCAGCAACGAGCAACTCGATAAACTATATGGCTCTGGAGACAAAAAAGTATTTGGCAGAGAGCAAAATCTCGAGGCCCTTAACCGACGATATGTGGCTCAAAGAATGACGGGCCAGTCGACTGGCGAGACTGCAGCCGCCATAGGCATGGAAATGGTTGAACAAAATGCAAATACTCCGGCTGATAGACAACGAGCGGAAAGAATGTTGCAGGAAGGCTTGCGCGATCAAAATCTTCCGGGACTGCAGAGAATGCGTGCAAATGAATCATTGACAAATCTGCTGGCTCCCCAGGCTGGAAGGACGCAAGATGCCAGGACAGCATTCAATAATATGATGAAGGAAATGGAGAGAATTGGACAGGGTAATCTCGCCAGTTTTCAGCTGATTCCTACCGACAGGCACACAGAATTTATTGACAGATTTAATGGAGCAGCAAATCCTCTCGGTTTATCAGAAGAGGACCGGCAACGCGCTAATCGAAATCGACAAATGTTAGGAGAGATCTGAGTTGTAGATTTCCGATCTTATTGAGGATGGCTGCACCAACACAATCGAATGGTGCACAATAATTTTGAGGAATGCCCGGCAGATGCACCTGTAGTTCACAAGTTTGCTATTTTATTTTGCAACCGGAGTCGCATTTACGCGCAAGGCGTTTTCGATTTGCCGAAATGCAAGCATAAACTGCTCGCGAAATTTGCTTGATGATTGGCAACGGATACAGCCAGACTACGGCCCTGAATGCCGGCAGCAGCTTGCAAATTTCATAGACAGCGTCCGCGCCCACCTGCACGCTGCCGTCAGTGCGTACAAAGCGCATGCCAGTGTCAAAATTTGATTGATTGAGAATCGGAAAACGAATGGCAATATCAGGATTTTGTCGAGGCACATACTCTAGTTGATTATTCGAATCAAGGCGTTTGAAGCGCTCGATTTGCTGAATGCAAAAGGGGCATTCTCCATCAAACACCACTACTGGTTTTTCATCTGCCACAACGGATTCACTCGTTTTCATAAGCTGTCTTGTCACTTCGATACTATTTCGCTTACATAAGCCCGGGAGTATTAGAACTCAACCGGTTACTACTTACCAAGGTCATTTGACACGTTTCCAAACGGCACGTTGATGTACTTTCAACCAGGCTCCACTTTCCTTTGTAAACACATCACTCATAGCCCCTTCCAACTTCCGTGGATGCTTCCCGCCTACTTCTTCAATAACACGGTAGGTAACAACGGCCGTCTTGCCACTGGCTTTTACGTAAGGCTGAACGATTGTGTATGAAAGGATATGCTCCGATCCGGCTTGCGAGTGTTTGTCAAACTTCTCTTTCAGGGCAGCAATCACGGCGTCCTTTCCGTGCACCATTTGATTTTTGTGCTCGTCAAAAACGCTGCATTGATTGTCGACATGTTTTATATACTCTTCGATGTTGCCTTGAGCATAAGCCTTGCCCATAGTTTGCAAGACATCTATTACGTCCTGGGTTTCGGCTTTAGAAGCGGCCGATTCTGGAGTTTCGTAAGGCTTATCTACATTTACAATCGGTTCTGTTGCCACAGGGTCAGCCACTGCTGATTGAATAGAGTAGAGCCCTGAACAGATTCCAATACTAAGTGCAATTGATATCTGAAGCTTGTTCATTTCGTATTCCCCATGGCTCGCTCCACATCTCGAATAGCATCACGAGTCTGTTTCAGGTACGAATCAAGCAACGCCTGCTTCTTCCGTAGCGCGTCGATTTGACGCGTGACGTCGTCGTAAGACTTGCTTATATCTTTTTCTTGCAGAATCAGAGCGTCCCGTGACGTCTGTAATTGTAAACGCAAATCGTCGTTGAGAGCTGCAATTACCGGCTGCAAAAACGTAAGCAAAAGCGCCACCGTTGCAGGTACAACCAGTCGCTTAACTGTCAATTTAGTTTGGTCAGCCATAAATTTCGAACGCCAAACGGAAACTATGCTGTTCAACCGCACTCTTGCCTCCTTTTCGCTTCTTGGACCATGGTTACTTGCACGAAAGTCAGCTCCTTCCTACCCTCTTCGACGTACCACAATTTGCCTGGACGCAAGCGTGCTCAGAGATGAGATCACATTGGGCTGAATTAGAGATGAGGATCAGCTGGCGCGCCCAAATCAGTAAGTGTCGACCTAGGCTACATTTATAGGATAAGAAACATCAGTGGCTGCACCGCTTGAGAGAATGGCGCTGCGTCCTTCAGCGCTGGTGAGACTTTCCGGGCCTAAACCTATGCTGGTCAGACGAAGAGATGCCAGATGCTTCAATCCATCATCGGTAATCTGTGCGGGCAAATATAGAGATTTCAACTGAGGCAAGGCTCGACAGTGCAGCAGCCCATCATTACTAATGCCTGTGCTGGCCGAGAGATCCAGCCCGTTAAGCGGAAGACCGGCAAGCATAGCCAATCCGTTGTCCGTTATCGCGTGCGGCAAGGCAATATTTCTTAGATTAGGCAATGTCTTCAACATGGACAAGCCTGCGTCTGTAACCAGTGTATTCTTAAAATAGAGATGCCACAGGTTCAGTCCAGATAGGAAGTTCAAGCCGAGATCATTGGTTTCTGTGCCGTTAAGAATGACGGTTTGCAGCCCCGTCAGTCCTCTCAAATAAACAAGTCCAAACTCCGAAACTGTGGTGCGACTTAAGTCAATGCGACGAAGTCCAGTGAGATGCTGCAAGTGCCGTAATTGAAAATCTTCAATCTGGCAGCTTTCGAAGCTGATACTTTCCAGCTCGTGGGGCTCCTTTTCTGCAAATGGAGACAGGTCGGCACATTGATTATCAGCGACGACGATGTCAGCGTGATTATAGTATTGAACAAACCTTGGGTCGATGACTTGAAGGCAACGCTCCCGGGAGTCCTTAATTAGAGTGCTGCTCGGCGCAGTGACATCTGCTTTGCAAATTATTTTGCCGTCGAAAAAGCTTTCCTGCTGATAGTTTTCCTGGTCATCTGGATAATCGATAGGTACACTGGTAAACAAAACCATTAGCTTTACCCCTGGAGAGCAAGTGGAATGAAACTTTTCACCGCAGCAAGCCAGCGCCGCTGACAGACAGTCAGCCAGGCCTCAGACGAAGCATCCATCAGCAATTGTTTTTGCGTTTGGCTTTGTTGATTGATTGGCGTACAGGAAATCCTGCGCAGCTCGCTGACATGCGGCCAGGTTTTCTGACCCATGCCCACCGCAAGAGAAAAGATTCCGCGATCCATTTCCGCAATGATGCGGTTACCGCAAAAGCTCACGGCTTCAATGTAAAAGGCTGAGTCACTACGGCTGAAGGGAATTTGCAGACCGCCAAGATGAATGACACTCAACGTTTCCAGACTCGGCAAACTTTCGACGTGCAACTGACGCTCTTGAGCGACCGCCCATAACGTACCGTCAGCTGATTCAGCGCTTCTCGCTGATTCGTAGCGATCTTGCGTGGAAGCCATTTCATATGTCCGCACAAGTTTCCAGGACTCAGTGCACCAGACTTTCAATTCATGCCGGGTCTCAAGAATAAGATATCTGCCTCTGGCAATAAACTTCAAATCAAGGATCTGATCATCGATTAATTGTCTGTTGACGCAACGCATCGCAGCAAGATCATAAACCCTGATATCGTAGACAACTTGCAGGGCGCAGTGCCCCTCTAGAATAGCTACGCAGGTGGCAATTTTATCGCCAGTTGAACTAATAGCCATGCGTTGAGGAAAGCCTATATCAGGCATTCTTTCATGATCGTTTTCCCCAGACTGCTCCACTAGACTGAAAGCAACCCACTCTCCGCTTTCCAGATCGAGTTCGATTGCTGCTCCGACGTTTTCGCTTTCAGGATCAGAATTCTCGTAGTCAGCGGCAAACAGCTGAGCCATGCGTGACTGGATTGAGTCAGTTTGCACTTTGTTCTTGCCGGCATCATTGTTCGAATGAGGTTTCAGTCCCACGATAAGTAATTTTCTGCTATTCGGGCGGAATGCAAATGATGGAGAGACCGATGAATTGAAAGTCCTTGTTGAAATAGGGCGTAGTGTTTCCAGCGATATGGTGCTAACTCTGAAGCTGTCTTTTGATGCATGAGAAATAACAGCTGCCAGCTTCGAGTCCCCACTGATAGCACATCGCGGGGTGGCATTGACTCCATCGTTGCTTTTGAATTCAATGATCTCGCGTGTGTGAAATGTGCCGGGCTCAAGCACTCGCAATTCCGAATTCGTGGTCTGCAAAATCCATCTGCCATCTGGTGAACCTTCCAGCTGAAGAGATCCTCTCTTTTTGGGAAAGCTGATACACTCATCACGGCAACGCCCCAATTGCTCAAAGTCATCCAATGACACATTCCGGCATGCCGATGCGATGTTCTTGAATAAATTCGCTTGAGCTTGATCGACCGGCTCCCACTCCACAGGGAAAAGACTCATCGCCTCTATAGCCAAAAGGGGCGGTAAGTCGGCTCGCCTATTCCAGAGCGATTGCCATTGGGCAGAGTCAGCAGTGGCAGCAAATGATCTGATCTCCTCACTTAAGCGCTTGAAGTCGGCTATGCAAGGTAAAAGCATTGCATTCATTGATGAATACCCTGGGGAGTCGTTCTATCTCTATACCCAGCATCAAGCAGCTGGAGGTAAATACAAATGTGGCGGCCATTCTAAAAGATAAAAACGCTAAGAGTTAACGTCGAGCGGTAACCTATGTCTTGGTGGCTGAAAGTCAAATCCTGAGCACCCGGCTCAGTCCTCATAGCCGTTTCAGGGGCAGGCTGCAGGCTCTGCTTTTTTGGCTATACGCATGGATGCTTTCCAAAATGGTATTGCGGATTGTTGTTGTTGCGCTCCGACTTCCGTTGCCGTCATTTTTCCGGTTGCATCAACCTTGATTGAAGATCGAGGAAATGCGTCGGTGCTGGCAATTTCAAATTCGGAAATACTCCTATTGCCTTTATCAAATGAAAGCGTGATTTTTAGCCCATCTTGTGCCAGGCGTTGATTTACACCTTGCAGTGCTTGATCTAGCCTTGCCTGGTCGTGGGCAGGTACTTTGTTGATCAAATCAGCGAATTTTTGTCCATCAAATTTGCCCATAAATAGCTGAGTTCCGAGTTCACCCAGTAGATTCTTAATTGGGCCGTCAGGCATTCCTGCCGCTTTGAGGAATTTGCTCCAGCTTACAGCATATTCTTTAAGGGAGTTCTCTTTGCCATCAGGAACGATGCCTTTACGGCGCTCAAGTTCGGAAGGCTCTTTCTCGCCGATTGTTGGTCCGGCCGGCAGCGTTGAATCTGGTTTACTGTCGGGCGCTTTGGGTGTCCACCAGTCTACAAATGGTAGTGTCGTATTTGGCGCTATGGGTAAAGGAGCATCTTTTTGTGATGGCGAATTGGGATTTGGCGCCTCCGGTTTTTCGGGTGCCCAGGGGCTCTTCCTGAGATGGGATGCTTCGGTTTGAGCCCGAGGCATTTCTTGAGCTTTGTTTTCAACCGCCAGCGCAAGTCGCAATGCGCCTTGCGATTCGAGACCCTGTTTGTACAAATCAATGGGGGCTCCGAAATCCGGTGTAGATTGCGCAGAACTCCCAGCAGGAGATGACTCCATTTGGAATTTTGGAGTTAGTTCGAAATCACTCATACGCGCGAAAATCTGCTCACAGCAAAGGGCTAAAGTGAATCCTATCTTAACTTTGTGAAAAATTTGTGTCCGGCTGCTCCACAGCCAGAATTTTCAAAATATTTGGCGCAATACGAGCAAACCCTTAAATCCATCAAGTGGGCAACTGGCACTTAGTTCCTGACCCAATAATTCAAATACCTGGACCGGGCGGGGCAATTCACGCTTGAACTTCACAGCTATTGCGGATCCGCAATAGCCCCCATAAACAAAATTGCGCCGGTTTCACGATTTCGCACTCCAAATACAAATGGGTGATCGGCCGTGAAAGGTGTGCTTCTCGATTCTCTTGGCTCTACATACTCAATTGGCACCATTTTGACTGCTGTTACCGCTGCAGCCTCCGTGCCTTTCTCATTCATTTCGATAAACGTTTTGTGTTTTACTTCGCTTACACACGCATTCTGTCCGGACTTGAGTTCAAACATATTTGAAAAGTCTGCATCTTCTTCAAAGATATTGCCCATTCCCATTTGTCGCAAGCAACGTTTTAAATCGTGTTTTATTTCGCATTTAAATTTCGGTAGCAATAGCTCAACAAGTGTATCTTTGAATGAAGAGTCCAGTAGTGTCCAGTCCTTTCTGATAATTTTCTTTGCCAAACCTATGAAATCTTCTGAGCTGCCTTTCTTGCCCAGCTGAGGCTTTTGGTCAGGCAAGAATACCCAGAGCTCAGATTTGTTTTCCTTTCCATAGCTGAGTTTGACTGCGGAGAACCCGTCACCTTTCATGTAAGGAATAATTCGGCAATCGCTCATCATCGTCGTCTGTTTCTTTTGTCCATCAAGAGTAATAAAGTTCCATGGTCTAGATTTCTTCTCGTCAAATTCGGTGTTCCAATTTCCTTTGAAATAGACAGCATTTAGCAGCAATGCCAATGTGTTCGCCGGGAACTCGTTCACGATGGTGGGGATCTTTCCGTGGGTTTTCTCCGCCACCCATCTATTCACATTTTGAATTGCACCAGGAGAGTGGAAATCTTCATCTCGGATTTCAGCATCATATGCCCACCGATTGGAGTTAGCGAAGTCGTCTTTCAATTTATGGTCTCGACTTACCAGAATACTATTCGCAACTTCGAAGGTAATATTAGGGTCCGTTTGCGCAAGAAAGCGCAGTAAATCGGAATCATGTTCCGCGATTTGTGCCGCATCGAAATTTGTGAGATTCAGTGCATCGAGAATCGCTTTTTGTGTCTTGCCCGCTGCACCCTGAGCTAGCACTGACAATGCGAGATCAATACTCACTGGCGAAATAATGCAATTCTCTTCGGGCTTGTCTTGAAGCAAATTATCGAAAACACTGAATCCGAACTTGTTGTTTGCGACGGTAATCCTCGAATCAATGCTTGCCGCTGATACCGTGCGCGAGTACTTTACGGCGTGTTCAATTCTTTCGATTAACGGCCCGCTACAAACACCGAGGGACAATGCGGCAGCGAGCCAGATTACTAGTCTCTTCATCGACGTATCCTTCGGCGTACAAGCTCTACTGGAAGCTAATAGTGCCATTTTATAGCTCCACTGGTGGCAACGCATTACCGATCTCAAAACCCACGTGCTGATAGATAATGTCCCCCTCACGCCGTCTGAGGATCTTTCTTTTGGATCCAAATCGCTGATTCATCACAGGCTTTTTCGCTGGCGCAAACCATCGGCAAGCATAGTGCCATAAGTAAAATGGTGAGCAAAGAACAAAATAAAAGGATTCGCATGCGCATCGAGCGGAAAGGGATGGTTCCATTTCAGCAGGCTTTTGCCAAAATTCCACTAGGCAAATTACTATGCTTGAACTTCCCTTTGGATTTATTTTCTATGACAAACGGATATCAATACACTTTGAAAGATCTATGTAGAAAATACAACTCGTCCACCTGCCCTTGCAAATGACGCTGACTTCGACATTGTGAGAGTTCCAAAAGTAACAATTGTCTTTTTCTATCCGGCGATAACTTCGGTCGCGCTTAGCGACCGTTTAATTTCTTGTAAATGGGCGCTTCGTTTTTGTCAAAATCAATTTCGCGTTGTTTCAATACAGCTTCCGTTGGCGGCGGCGGACATTCATTGTGCAACTGCAAAAACGGGCTTGTGTCGCTCGTGAATTTTGGATCAGAAATGTTGTAGATATTTACCACTGATTGGTTGACCACCACAGCCAGTTTACCTCCATCAGGCGAAGCAGTAACCATCCCTTTCTCCTGGAATTCATCAATCGGTAACGGCATTCCAGCCTGAATGGTCAGCGGCTTTGAATTGGGATTGCGAGCCGCCGTTAAATCGTAAATCGAGACGATTGCCACCGGATCGTCCTTTCGGCTAACGGCATAAAATGCAGTTCGGTCGGCGAACCAGTTTCCACCGGCATAATAATTCATATCCTTGCGATCTCTAGCTCTGAGCGATTCTATCTCATGAGTCTTCGAATCTATCAAGCGAAAGCCGAGATTGGTGCTCATAACTATCGAAGCACCATCCGGGGTGAAATTAATCATTCTGTACCCTGCATTCTCCGGATATTTCCCGATAGACTGGAGTTTGGCGGAACTGAAATTCCAAACCGCCAGATTTGTTGTTTTACCTTCCCGCTGGCAAATCGTTAATGAAAGTCCATCGGGAGAGAATAGTATCTGCCCTGGTGCACCAGTAAAATCAATTGAATGCTCTAACTTCCCTTTGTTCATATTCCAGACCAAGTACTTTCTGTTCGTTTTGGTTATTGCGGAATTGTCTTCATAGACAGTGCAGGCAATTAGATTGCTATTGGGAGAGAACGCCAGTCCTGAGCAGTGGCCTTCAATAGGAAAACGATATTTCACCTTTTTTGTTACGGTGTCCCAGACCGTGACATAGCGTTGGAAGAATTTCCATGTACCTGCAGCGAACAGCTTAGCGTCAGGGCTGATCACTTCTTCTACAAGTTTCTGTTCGTTAGTATGAAACGCAGAGATCACTTTGCCGGTGCTTGTGTCATAGATTGTCACAGGACCATAGGCTGGATACCACCACGAAGGTAGTAGCGGTGTCATCGTTGTGGTCCCTAGAAAGTAAGAATAGTCACTCTGGCTGCACAACTTTGTGCCATCAGCGCTAAATCCTAATACCAATGTCTTCTTACACCAGCCTGGTACTTTTAATCCAATATCCCCAGCGCTTGCAAAAGATTGGCTCGATATCAGCAAGAGCACACAAAGTCCGAGCTTATTCAATATGGTTGATTTTGCTTGCTTCAGCATTGAATTTGCCACCGACGAAGGGACTCAGCGCCATCTCTTATCTTTCCCGCAAAATTGCGAACTAACTCTGCCTTGAATTCATCAGGTCTTGTCTCGTAAAGGCTCAATTGATAACCTTCCTGTCTACTTGTACCGAATTCAAGCATTTTGTCGGGAATTATGGCAAGGGTTACCCGGATTATTAAATCCCCACACCTCGATATCTGACCAGGAAAAAAGCGCAGGCGGCGCGTGTTGCAGCTGGGTGGCAGGGCACTCTGAATTGGGGTGCTGGGCAGCTTGAAGCTGAAATGGTTGGGTAGATTTTCGTGAGTCCAAACTCGTCAGATGGGTGTCGATTTTGCTATCCCGCAGAGACAGCTATGAGTCAAAAACATGAGTTTGAATAGCCTTGCCACGGTGCAAAAAGCTAATAACCATGTCGAAATTTCTCTGGTGAGACAATGACTTTTAAGCGTTCGCTTGTAGCAAGCTCAATATGCCTGGCGTTCTCAATGCAACTGTGCTCTGCAGCCACAACTGCCTTAAGTCCCCATGCCGCAAGGTCTGTGCCGGTTGCTGATCGACATCAGTCGACGTCAGCAGCACCAGGCAACTACAATTTGAATTCAACCGCACGTTCATCAGTCGCTGCAACCGGCGGGAAGCAGGTCAATATCGTGCTTGGCAGTTCTAGTCTTAAAGTAACAACGGGTACAGCGCTTACGCCGTCTGAACTCATTGCCTTAACCCAAGTGCTGAACTCCGGACACCAGAGTATTTTGCTCAACAATCGTGGAGCCGCCATTGGTGGAAGATTTGACGTTATGCAAGATCTTCCAGGCACAATAAGTTCTCTGGCTATTCCTTCCAGGGTGACCGCGCTTGTCGATTTCGCTCAACAATCCAGGCTCAACATTTCAGCTAATCTATCAAACAGTGGAAATCTTTTCTTCTGGGCAAGCAGGCCAGGCGTTAGTTCCGGAACCTTGAGCGCCGACAAAGTCATTAATCGACAAAGTGGGTTAATCTCGACGGCACTCCCAGGAGGACTCTCCGGCGAATTGAATGCGATAGGCGAGCTAAGTCTCAATCTATTAGCAAATAGCATTGTTAATGCCGGCACAATCAGCAGCAGCAACAACATTGTTGTTCGATCGCCTGGAGCAAGCCTGACTGTCAACAATGCCGGCGGCACAATTAGCGCCATCAACAATGTGTGTTTCTCAACTGGGCTACAGACCAGCAATTCAATAACTCCATCGTTGTCGATTAACGGCGGCATTATTCACGGACAAAGCGTCAATCTGAACTCGGTCAACGGAAGCGTAAATGTAAATGCAAAACAAATCGACGGGGCTGTTTACGTAAACTCTTGTACGGCAGCCGTCGCGGCCAATAGCGGCAATTTGAATCTTGCCGGCATCAATCTAACCGGCGATCCGATTTTCAGTCTTGCAGGTGGGGGGACACTAACTCTTTCTTCATTCACTGCCGGTGTTCCAAGTGATTTTGTGGCACTTTCAAGCGGCGACATTTATGCACCGTCCGGCACATCCATTAACACCAATGGCGGTGCCGTAACCATAATCAGTGGTGTCAACTTCACCGGCAAAAACGGAAATTCCTGCGCTAATTGCAGCGGTCAGTATTCCATTCTCGGCAAGCATGGCAGCGGAGCCGGCGTGCTTCTGAAGAACGTAAGCATCACGACCACCAGTTCAAATACTCGTGGCGGCAACATTTCCATTACCGGCAATGGACCTCTAAGTGCTGCCACACTCTCTCTGGCAGGTCTGTCCGGAACCACAGGAGATGTTATCCTCAGTGGCACAATTGATGCAAGCGGCTTCGGTACAGCACATAGTGGTGGAACTCTGAGACTCACCAGTGCTGCTGACATTGCATTTCCATCTTCCTTGTCTTATACGGCTACAGGTGGGACTGCCTTTCCTGTCGGCGGAGCGGGCACCGCTGGTGGTGCCGGAGGCTCCGGCGGACAATTAATCATCTCCGCAAAGAATGCGGGCTGGAATTTAGGATCAATCACTCTGACCGGAGGCGGCGGAAGCAGCGGCGCACAAGGCGCCAATGGCGCACAAGGCGCCAATGGCGCAGGTGGGCGCGGAGGTAACGGCGGAGCTGGCGGTCGCGGCGGAACAGTGACCTATCTGGCCGTCGGCACGGTACCAACAGTCACAGCCAAGGGTGGCATCGGCGGTGATGGTGGCAAAGGCGGCGCGGGGACCAACGGCAGTGGTGGCGCAGGTGGTGCCGGCGGTGCGGGAGGCGCTGGAGGGCAGGGTGGCTCGATTCAACTTTTGGCTACATTTAACGGAGATGCACTTTCTGGTGCTAACGACTTAACTGGCGGCGCAGGTGGAAATGGTCTAGATGGGGGAGATGGAGGAACTGGCACTTCAGTTGGCGGGCGCGGTGGGGCGGGCGGCGCTGGCGGAACAGGTGGCGCTGGTGGCTCCTTTCGCTCACTTGCATTGGGCGTCAGCAACGGGACTGTTAAAGTAGATGCCGGCAAGGGTGGTAGCGGCGGCAACGGCGGCATCGGCCAAAATGGCAGCGTGGCAGGCAATGGTGGCAGTGGCGGCAGTGGCGGTCGAGGAGGCACTGCCGGCTCTATAGCCATGGACGGAACAATCTACGTAGGAATGCTAAGCATGAACGGCGGCAACGGCGGCAACGGCGGTGCCGCCGGAAGTGCCGGTACTGGTGGCGCCATTGGCGGCAATGGTGGCACCGGCGGTGGTGGCGGCAACGGAGGCAAAGGAGGTGTACTCAACTTAAACGGAATATTCCAGAGCCCAGTGACCACGCTAGGTCTGGTCGAGTTATTCGGTGGTCAGGGTGGCGATAACAATTCCGGCAGCAGCGGAGGTGACGGAGGATTACGCGGTGGTAATGGCGGAAGCAGCCTAGCGGCCGGCAATGGTGGCGCAGGTGGCACCGTAACAGTCGCTGCAAGCTCGATTTCGCTTGCCAGTTGGAGCCCAATCGGTAACGTCGGTGGGAATGCCGTGGGGACTGGCGGAGGCGGTGGTAACGGCACCGCTGCTAACGGACAGGGTGGCAATGGCGGCAACGCCGGTCAAGCTGGAGCCGGAGGGGCGGGCGGCACCATTAAAGTTTCAAGCACGGCCGGCATGAGTGATGGAGCGTTCGGTTTTGATGCCCTCGGCGGCGCCGCTGGGGCAACGAGTGCGTCAGGCGGCGACGGCGGGCAAGGTGGCTCTTCAGGCATTGGCGGCAAGGGCGGCGCCGGCAGTCGTGGTGCCGCGGGCGGTGCGGGCGGGCAAATTACAATAAACGCTGCTAATCAGACTGTGGATGCAGGCTATTCTTCTGGCGCGCTATTTGATTTAAGAGGTGGAGCCGGCAGTTCACCGGGGGCGAGCAATCCACATGGTGGCGCTGGTGGTGCCGCAGGTCGAGTCGGCGGTGCTGGTGGAAATAGCGGCACCGGAGGCAATGGCGGCAACGCTGGCACTCTCACAATCACGGCTGAGGACATTTCACTCCCGACAATCCAAATTACGGGAGGAGATGGTGGTGGCGGCATTTTCACAGGTGGAGCAGGCGGCATACCGAGCAACTCAACTTCCACTGTCGGCGGCAGTGGCGGCAACGGCGGTTCAGCCGGGAAAGGCGGCAACGGTGGCCATGTTGTAATCACGTTGAATACTGGTACGGGAGCGAGCATAAACTCTATTAACGGATGGGGTGGCAAAGGCGGCGATCTGTTGTCAAACCCAGGCAGTTCTATATTCTCAGGTGGCGGAGCCGGCAGAGATGCCGATCTCAACGGTGGCAACGGCGGCTCGGCTGGGGCTAGCGGTGCCGGCGGCAACGGCGGCACCGTGAAAATAACTGGTGGCATTGACGATATCACCGTCACCAATACGCAAATCATGGGCGGAAATGCCGGACAATCAACAGCCAACGGAGGCAATGCCGGTAATTCCAATTTGGCATTGGGAGGCAATGGTGGCGCCAGCGGTGGCTCAGGAACTGGAGGCGGCGGAGGCACATTCTCTGTTTCAATTCTTCGCGGGGCAATCTCGATTGCCGGACTTGAGTTTTACGGCGGTGATGCACAAAATTTCACTGGCTCAGCCGGCACCGCCGGCAATGGCGCCACCAGAGGCGGTGCGGGCGGTTCGCTGGCGGGCGAAGGAGGCGGTGGCAACGGTGGGGCAGTGACGTTGTCGACAAACTCTGGTACTGTAAGCGTTACCTCAACTTTAGATGGTTACGGCGGCAGCGGCGGCTCGCCCCAGAATGCACCCACCCCCGGTGGCATTGCCTCAAATGGAGCCGGTGGTAACGGCGGTAGTGCGAATACTTCCGGAAATTCAGGCAATGGTGGAAGTGTGACAATGTCAGCCTCCGGCGATATCTCAGTCGGAATACCAGTGAAATTAGGAGGTGGTCTTGCTGCCGGTTCATCAGATCAAGGCGCCAACGGTGGTGACGGTACGACACGTGGTGGCAATGGTGGGCACGGAGGCAACGGCGGGAATGGCGGCAGCGGAGGCACCTTTAGAGCAACATCCCTTGCCGGTATCATAACTCTAAGCGACACCTTCGATGCTTCAGGTGGCAGCGGTGGAAGTGGTTCAAACGGCGGAACCGGCGGTAAGGCATCCGCCAAGGGTGGCATTGGCGGAAACGGCGGCACTGCCGGCGCCGCTGGTAATGGCGGCCGCGGTGGAATCATCTTCCTCAACACTACTACAGGTAGCATCAAAACGCAGAATACAGTTACTCTAAATGGCGGCATGACAGGGATGCCCGGGTGTTGCGGCAGCGGCGGCGATGCACTTCAGGGAAGAGGTGGAAATGGCGCTAATGGGGGCAACGGCAACAGTGGCGGCAATGGTGGCACTGTCAATTTTCTGGGACCTTTAAACAACATAACAACCGCATTCTTACCATCGGTATTGGGTGGTCCGAATATGGGCAACGGCGGCCGCGGACTGGGAGGATCTGGGCTGATTAATGGTTTGCCCGGACAGAATGGCAGTGCTGCTCACGACGGAGCTAAGGGAACGGTGAATATAGCAGAGCAGTTCGAAAACGAGACTGACGACGAGTACAAAAAAGCGAAAGTACTATTCGCGCTTGAGAGCCCTGAGTTCAACCCGGTGAGCTATGTCACCCCTGCAGCAGAAAGCGGCGAGTTTATAATAGATACAGGCGAAGACGGCATTTAATTACGACACAACGCTGAATCGACGTAGATCGAGATGCTCAACGTCAAACAAATGGAAACGATTGACACCACTGTAATTTTTTCAGATTGCGCTTGTTTTCCGGGTACAATGCTTAAAGTAGCTGAAGGGAATTCACCAGGATGGGTCTAGCCGGTCACTTTGGGGATCAATCTTATAAGTGTACAAACTGTGGACACACAGCGGCGCTGTATTCTCCTTCTTGTCCGGTTTGCCAGCAGAAAACGTTTAAGCTCATTAATCCCGACAAGATAGCTGGGTTTCGAGCCGTACGGTCAGAAAATGAAGGGCCGCGCGAGACAAGTCAGCCGCCCAGCCCCTTAGCTGTTTGCGTAGTCATAGCAGTTCTTCTAGCTATTGCCGGATCAATCTATCAGATGATTGTGCCGCCTCGACCAGCAGTAATGACAAACCCAGAACCGATTACAACACCTGCAGTGGTGGAACCGGCGCCAAGACCACGCCCACGTATCGTGCGTGTCTCTAGTAATCAGCAGAGCAAGCACGCTCACCCTGTAATTTCCAGACCTGCCTCGACAAGCAGCTACTCGGCTCCAAAACCCAAGACGCCAATGAAATTATGGACCAGTGAAGACGATGGCGGGGAGCCATAGCGACCACTCAGTCGACTGTGTCTGTCTTTAATCGTCATTCTTGGGGCCTTTGATTTTGGCAACGCGCGCTTCAATCAACTCGGCTTCTTTTTTCAATCCCAGTACTTGAAGGACGCCTGCATATTGCTCAAGCGCTTTCGCTGTCTCGGCGCTCTCGGGTCCGAAATTCTTCTCATCGGCAGCGATGATTTGGGTGCACGTTTTCGCAGCCTTCTCCCAATAAAGTTGTCTCTCATAGAAAAAACTGAGTGCTTCCAAAATAGGCACTATCTCTTTTGAGTCCTTGCCGAATTTCTTGGTGGCAATATCTGCGGCACGCTTGAGACAGGCTTCGGGCGTTTCTTCGGGCTTTTGGGTGATTTGCCAGTATGTTGTGTCGGCTTGCCCGACCTTAGACTGTGCCACCAGAATTGGTATCAGTTTCTCGCTTTCATTTCCGAATTGTTTTTCCATCAACGCGAGCGCTTTGGAATAATAGGTCACCGCTTTGGAGTGATTGCCCAAACCGGCGTAATTGTTGGCGAGGTCCACTAATGCCTTGGCATATTCGGCGCTTTCTGGACCGAATTGTTTTTTTGCGTTTGCCAAAATGCGCAAGTAAAGTGGCTCTGCATCAGCAAATTGCTGAAGAGTCTTCTCCAGGTCAGCTAACTGTTGAGCATGCGCTAGAACGGATTTATCTTCCAAGCCTAACACCGAATCAGCAAGAGCCTGAGCCTTTTTCCACTCTCTAATAGCCAATGCGGGCTGCTCTTTCAAAACGAATAGTTGCCCATACCTGTTGAGTGTCACAACCTGGAGCATTGGCTCTTCAGGTAGCTCCTGCGCAGCTTTCAAAGCCAATTTCAGGGCTGCTTCCGCATCAGGGAACTGCTTCTTTGCCATGGCTTCATCCGCCCGTCCAATCTGCTTATTCCAAATAAAGATCGAGCTCTGGATCTCATTGGCCTTAGCCACGGCCGCACGCTCAATTGCTTTAGCCTCCTTCGTTTTGCCTTGCTGGTTCAAGGAAGCTGCATACATGCCTCCGATGATCGTTGTCCATTTGTGATTGGGACCAAGGGACTCGGTAGCCACCGATAAGGCTCGCTTAAGATGCACTTCAGCAAATGCGAAGTTGCCGTTGGCAAAAAACATGGAACCGAGATCAGTTTCAATCACCGCTACGTATGGCAAAAGTTTGTCATCATCGGGTTTGTCGACAATGGCAAGCGCCCGTTTGAACAGCGGCTGGGCTTTTGCGTAGTTACCTTGATGGACGTGCATCTGAGCGAGATCTATGAGAGCGGGGACGACTTCAAGAGAATTATTGCCATAGGCTTTCTCGGCAAGCTCGAGGCCTTTCTTTAGACATTGTTGGGCGTACTCGTACTTCTGCTCCTGGGCATAGACTTCTCCCATGTTCGTATAGAGACGAGCCATTCGCCCGTCTGAGCTGCCGAATTTGCGTTCACCATCCATCATCAGCTTAGAGTTTCTGTCAAATGCCCAATGAGGGTCGGCTTCGTCATACGCATGCACACCCATTTTTATGCGTTCTTGCCAATCGGAAGGAAATTCAGCCGCTTGAGTTGCGGCAATATTCATTACGAATGCTGATGCTGTCAGCATCGCGATAGTAAAGGGATTTGCGAGGTAATTCTTCTTGTTCAAAGTCTGAGTCATGTCATTTAATAACCCAAGCCCTTGTAGATATCCAACCAGGCACGCTTTTCTTCTGCATTGCACTTGTCCATAGTGAGTAACTGCAACTCAAGCGTTTGCTCGGTACCATCTTTCTTCTTAACTATAAGAGTCTCCATGAGCGTGGACGGATTGTACATGTGGTAGAAGCAAATCAGCTCGGGTACCGTCGCACCATCGGTAGAATAACCGTTAACACCAGTGATTTCGTCGCCTGGCTCTAAGCCAGCCTTAGCGGCGGCCTCGCCTTCGAAAATTCGCGTTATTGATACGTGTTTGCTGCCGGGTGTTATCGACCAGACGCTGCCATCGGCAGCTAAACTGCGTTGCGCCTTCTTTTTGACCGGCGCCCTGGCGAGGAAACGTCCCTCAAAATTGACACAATCGAGTTCAAAGACAGGCTTTGTTTCTTCCGTCTGTGCCGTAGCGATCAAGCAACACGTTTGCGGTAGCAACAAGGAGGAGATTACCACAGAGCGGCAAAGATTTCGTATCAAAACAGCAACCTCGCTGTGTTGTTGAACCAAAGTCATAATACCCCGCATTAATATCGAGGTAACAGAGGAATCGGAGTATACTCCACAATTTTCAATCAATACTACTCAGCTGCTCAAGAAACCAGCGCATGAATTCTTCGCCGCCTGATCCTGCGGCACTTATGCAAAGCTCTTCGGGCGTATCAGAATTCCACAGCGTATCAGGATCCGGAAAGTCATCTTCAAAAAAATTTGTAGATTTCCAATCATGAACAACAAACGGATTATTAGCCTGATCAACAAAAATGTATTGGCCGCTTATTTTAGAGCCATCGCCCTTCCCCGGCTTGCCGAAACGCTGAACAATCAATCTTGGTGATAATTCAAATTCATTGCAAATAGAAACCCCGCGGATATCGGCATCCGGTTCATATCTGAATATACGGGGTCCCATTGAATCAAACGATTCCTTTTCACTTACGCAGGCATCTATTTGCTGAGTAGCCTCAGCCTTCTCATCAGGTTTTTCTTTCCAACCGACCGGAGTGCTTGTCCATCCGCTACAAGAACCTCTGGCATTTGGTATTGTTTGAATGAGCTTTTTGAATTCCTTATCTATTCGTTTCTTACTTTTGGCCATATCTTCGCCCGTATACTCTGCCTTCATATGAAGATGAGTACGAGTGCCAAAGAGGCCGCCTTTTATATCGCAGAACAAACCCGAAGACAGGAGTTTTTGCTTAACTTGCTCCAGCTCTTCAAAAGCGTTCTCGAATCCAAACTCAACAGTAAGAGAGTAACTAAGATAGTGTCGATACTCGCAAGCTGTTTCTTCATTTTGGCTATCTTCAGAATCACCGATCTCGGGCTCGTTTTCAGAGCTTTGTCCCTCTTCGATGTAACCTTCCATCTGCTTGCCTGAAACAAGTTTAGAAGCATGTCTTTCCGCTTCCGACAAGGTCACAAAATTTTTCGTTTTACTTTGGCCCGGCTTTCCTATTTTTCCCCAACAAATTTCCAAAGATGAGCCTGATACTCTAATTTCCCAGAACTTCTGAGCTGAATGCAAAATAAATCGTCTGCGCATTTTAAACTCCAGGCAATCAATAGAGCGCACGTCAGTGATGTTAAACATAGTACCCCAAAAGCCTATAAATAAATCTCAAAGAAAAGATAGCCGAAAACAACCATTTGCGGCGCGTTCGCTGTGCCGGAAGTTCTTGGGTTTGCTGTTCAGATATGCGAAGCGATCAAATATCTTCATGGACTAACACCACCAGTAGTGCACCGCGACGTCACGCCATTCAATTTGATGATGTGCAAAGATGGGCAATGAGTTCGCTTGCGCGCTATCGTCAAATCGAAGAGCTTTTGGATGATTTGCGCAAGCACGAAGCAAAATCCGTATAAAGGATGACCGTCGGTGTTGTAAATGGCAAACATTAATGTTGGCACATTCAAGAATTTCCTTTGAACTTTTTGGGAAGTAATTCCGTCTTACTAAATATAAGGCACCCCAAGTCACAGTTTATCCATTATTGGAGGTTTCAAAAGATGAACGGTTTTCTGAACAGCGCCCTGGCACTTACTTTGATTGCAGCAAGTTTCGGCACACTCCTGGCAACGGCAGCGGAAGCTAAGCATCCATGGGGAGTGAACAACAGACAGGCTCGGCAGCAGAGGCGCATTGGTGCAGGCGATGCCAACGGCTCCCTGACCGCCCGCGAATCCGCACGCATTGAGGCCCGTGAAGCAAGACTCAACCAGCAAGAAGCACGCATGCGAGCCAGCGGCGGCGGTCTTTCGTGCCACGAACGCAGACGCCTCGAACACGAGCAAAATGGCTTGAGTCGCAACATCTACAGACAAAAACACGACGCACAGGTTCAGTAAATTAACGTTCGCACTTAATGCGAAGAATCTGTCAGTGAAGATGAATGAATGGTTCGAGCTAACCGAACATTAGAACGCTCGTCAGCGGCTTGCTGCGAGCGTTCTTTTTTTTGTGAATCAGGCAGCCATCGTACCTTCTGCTTGCATGGCTCTCTGAATTTGATCCGCAGTGCTTGCTTGATGGATAACTAACCACGAATGCACGTTACGATGATTTCCTGACATTAGCGAGCGCTCATCTGCAAACTGCGCGCAGGGTGGTGCTTGTACGAAGTTGAAAATTCCCATGGCTGTGTATAGACCTTTGGGGAAATCTTCAGAGGGGAAGGTATCTAACATGGTTGAGCAAATATCAGCAAAAGAAGTTGCCGTGCAGTCAGCGACAGACTCGCAGCATGATTCAGTTCATGCTGCATTATTGAAAGATGCCAGTACTCCAATGCCATCTACTGTGGAAAAAGGAGCCGCGCCCAGCGAATCCGATTCTGAAAGCGTTGCTAAAAAGCTGGGACGGGAGGCCTTGCTAATGGGCGGCACGGTCGGTGAGAGCATTGTAAACGGTCTCTACCATCTGCCCGAGAAAATACCGCAACTAGGCGAGTCATTAGCAATCGGCGCGGGGTTGAATGCCCTAAGTCAATTAGGAACTCCGGGGCGCGTCGCCGCCTGGGTGGCGGGTGCGGCTCTGACCACAAGGTTTTTGGTGAATACATACAACGATAAAGAGCGGTGGTCGCAAGCGGCAGACGCTGTGACTGATACGTGGAATTCGAATCTGCACCTTCGCAAAAATATCGACAAGCTCTCAAACAGTGCTGGCAGCTTCGCATTTGATACTGCCACTTTTGCCGGAGCAAGCTATCTTGGGTACAGCAATGCCACACTCGGAAACGGTATCATAAGTGTCCTACGTTTGCCGGTGCCAACCATACCACTCGCACCAATGGCGGTGCCTGGCATGATATTGGGCGCGGCACCTCGTGTAATAAAATTCGGAATTGACAACAACAATGACAGCGGCAAAAAAGATAGCAGCGAAGGCAGCACCCCGGGAATTCAATTTAAATTCAGCGCCAATTTTGGCAAGATGCATATTGATAATTTTGGCAAAATAACATACGACAAGTAGCCTGGACTATTGTGGATAGCCCCAAGCTGACGGCGCATCGCTGGGATGCCCGAATCACGCTGGCATCAGCATTGTAAGAGTTCCAAAAGTCACATTCCCAATTGAGCAAAGAGGCGCAATTTCATGCCCGGACACTCACGGTGTCACCACAGAATGCTGGTATTTTTATCATTGAACAAGAGAAAAACCAATCGAATGAAGTTCAACAAAAGGAGGTGAGAAAAGATGACTAACACAAATGAGGAGGGCAGAACTGACCGAGAGCTTAAACTGCCGCACCTGGCGAAAAGAAAAGCTTTGAGTCAAGCTAAATGGTCCCTGGTTGTCGGGGGCAAAGGCTTCGATCGCAAATTCGACAAAATAATGACGGATATTAGCAGCAACGGTGGATCGATTGGAGAGGGCGCTGGAGATGCTGCTGGTGAAGGTTTTGCAGTATAGCCCTTTGTCCGACAACAAGCTAGCAAACGGCATCGTGTGAATGCGAGTCACGCCGTCCCAGACTGAACGCGAAGCGCATTCATCGATTGCCGACTTGAGAAAACCAAAAATAATAGGCCAACGCCAGGATAATGTTATGTTCTAGAACGAAGCTGAGAGCTGTTGCACTAGTGGTCGGCGACGTTGTGCGTAAATTGAACTCCAATCAAGCTGTTTAGTGCCGATGGGTCTGACGGAGAAATCGTCAGCCAGTCTAACTCCATTAACACCGGGCACATGCACTTCAGGTAGCGATCTCCAAGCCTGCCCAGAATACTCTGACAGGGTGTGATAGGTATGTATGTCTATGCTTCCTGCCTGATATGGTCGGGAAAAATCTTCCATAATCAATCTATCGCGCAGGAAACCAATTCGTGTTGCAGTTTCGAAATTTGCTCGCTCTGCCAGTGCAGGTAAGCTGAGGGCATCGACCTCCAATTTGCTTAATTCGAAAGTCGGCTTAAACACGGGCTCGGCTACTACATTTTCTGCAACTTTGTTAAGAGCCTGACGGTTCAGGTTTGCATAGAATTGTTTTTCTGTTCCATTAATTGCGAGATCCATCAGCTTGCCGAATCCGATGATTCCTGCGCCGGAGAGAGCCATCATTCCCGTAAACATCGCCATTCCCTTGAGGTCTTTTTCATGTCTGGCAGTCCAATTCATCACCTCGCTCATCGCCTGATCCGAAAATGAGTTCTTGCGTTCAACCAGCGGATTTAGTTCAATGCTCAGATCGCTCATAAAGTTCCTCTACAATAATCAACTCGCCAGAATACTGCGGTCCAGCTGCAAGTGAAAATGACCAACTTGGACAATTGTATGGACAGCCGCTTAAGACTTTGTGACACTACACCAGGCATAACGAAGCAACATCAAACCTTGCCTCGAGCCGCGAATGGGGCTTCGTAGATCGCCATGTTATCGGAGACGTATGGCTAGACCTTAGCGGCTTTCAGCGTCTTTTTCTTTCTGCGTTGGCCCCAAGAAAAGATCATTAAGTCACAATGAGCACCCGCATACTCGCTTGCCGTTGACCAAGAGGTTTCTAAGAGCGTATTGACAGATTCCGCCGAAAAAAAATATCAATTTTCCCGCAATAGTGGACGCATGGAAGAGGAATGGAGTGAGCTTGCTTTGAATCCTTATCGACTAATTCTTCGACAATTGATACTGTAAGTGGTGCTTCATTTGAGCTGCCAAATTTGAATTCAAAACCTTGGTTATAAGCTCAGGATTAACATCAGGGTTGATAAAACACTGGGAAACATCGGACAATCGCACGCCGTTCCCGTCGCCGCCTTCAGGTACTATTTGATCGCCTGTTTCAATCTCGCCTTCGGTAACTACACCGAGATAGAATCCCCATTTGCCGCTCTTATAAAAGCGTTTAACCATGCCTGGATCGGCAAGTCTAATTCCCAATTTAAAGCAAGGGATCCGCGGCTGGGTCACAACAAAATGCGCATTGCCGATTCGTAATTTGTCGCCGATACAAACTAAGTTTTCGTCAAAACCCGATACAGTTAAGTTCTCACCAAAACTGCCCCACTCAAGTGCGCGCTCTGGTAGTTCCTTCTTCCAGTATTCATATTGCTCAACCGGATACACGTAAACAGCCTTATCCGGTCCACCATGCACAGTCAAGTCGGCTTGCTCGTCACCATCAAGATTCAGTCGCCGCACCATGACTTTACCTTCGATAGGCTTTTTGAATATACCTGTAGGAAGCTGCATGCCGTTCCAGTCGACATTTTTTGCTTTGCTAACGCAAATACGTAGAACAGTGGATGAATTCAAATTCGGAACCTCTATTGAGGGCTGGCACTGTACATCCGGTACTCTTAAATACCAAACTCATTATCTCTTAAATGCATCATTTGCACTAAGGTCAGGCTCGGCAAGTTTGATGGAATGATCAACTCCGGCGGAAGTGCAGGCTCCTCCATTGCTCGCTGCCATACGGCGTCAACTGGCTCGGGAGCTTTCTTTGTGTCCAGTTCTTCAATGTCGCGCGATTGACGAGCGAATTCCTGCTGCATAAGTTTTGAATTGTTAATCACTTCCATAAGTGCCGGTCCCTTCAGTCCTTGTGGTCCCTTTAGCAATAATGATTCTTTGACCACTACGAAGCGACCTATGGTCTCATAGATACACTGCACAGCCCACACCGCATCTTCTGTCTTCCCGCTTGTCAAAGCACGAAGCACATAAGCCACGGCAGCTGTCGAGTCCTGGGCATATCCTCTCAGCGGACTCGCCGAACCGTACGCTGCCTTAATCAAGACTTCTACAGCTTCCATTGCTGCTTTTCGCTCGGCATCCCTAATCAAACCGCTAGACGATTCTTTCTGGGCAAATTCTAAGGCCTCTCTTAATTTCTCCGGATTGCCCGATCCATCTTTTTCATGCACCGCTTTGTACGTCGGAAAGAGTCTCACTGCAACTGCGCCGGCAAATGCGACCCTAGCCCTTGGTGAGAGCTGACCCAACTTACTCAAGAGCGTTTGTTTGTTGAAAGGATCAATCACCATTCAGTTTACCTCAACTAGATGTGAAAAGTGTTTTGACTGAGGGGCGGAGCATCACCACAAAAGTCCAGATGCCCAGGACGGTACCAAGCGGAAAAAGGAAGCTACTGATTCCTGCGCTAAACAAGATGAGCTTTAGCAGTTTACGTTTGCCAATGCAGATGCCACAGTAAACAAGCAGAGCTGAGAATGCTAGCATGATAAATGGAGCCGGGTTTATCAAAATAAAACTGTGCTGTACCGAATCCTCTGGTGGATGGGTATTTGCTCTAATCATGGAATTAAGCATTTCGTAAATAAAAAAACAGGAACGAGAACCGGCCAAGCCTGCGTAAATGAAGTAAGCCCACGTGAGCCATCGCAGATGTTGGTCGTCGATTTGCGCTTGGCCGCTTGGAGGTTTCATTTGTTTTCTCCCTGTCTGTGCAAATGAATTTTGGCATTATTATTGTGGACGTGTTGGATCCCGCTTAGTGAACATGTTTTTTGAATCCGTTCTTGTCTATGCATCTCTCTCAAATTCTGGAGGATATGCTCGCCGCTCGAATTCCGTTGGAGGTTGTCGTTCAATTAAAATTTCAGGCAACCTGCCTTATTAATGAATCATGATTTTGAGTTCTAGCTCTGTAACCCAACGGATCAAGCCAATCAGTCAAAAGAGCGTCGATATCTGTATGCCCTAGTCTAACATCACCGCACCAATGTCCTCTGCTGATAATGAAATCGTAGGTTCGTTATTCATCGTATCATAGCGGCACAAGCAGCGTCACCTACTACATACGGAGATTAATTCAAGGGATTGACCGAGTTTTGTGCTTGTAGATGCTATTTCTAGCGCACCAAATATGGTGCCCAGGCTCGTCGGCAACTCTCGAAAAAGACATTCGCGCGCCGGCCATCAGGAGACCACATGACCAGGTCCTTTCACTCCACGCAACTGGATAGGCTCAGCATGACGCACAGGGTAACTGCAACGGTTTTGCTAGACTGGATGAGTTGACGCATTTTCACAAACTTGCTCCGCAGGATTCATTTTTCGAAATCAATCCATAGATTCTACATCGGAGCTCGAAACTGTTGCTTATCAGTTATAACTATTCTCCTGCCAGTGCCACCAGGTGAGGAACGTCCGCAAACGAACCGGAATCCGCTGTACTATTAGCTTTGGACTCATTGTCCGGACAGCTCTGCCTGAGTGACTTGTAAGATCCATTATGCTTCGACCCTGTCTAGACAAGACTCTAAAGCATTACTGTGACTGTTCCGTCGCTGCCGTATTTTTAGGCGCAGCTCTAAGATAATCGGCAATCGCCTGTTTGCCAATTTTTCCTTCAGCCGCGTCCATTGTCATAGCCAAAAGAGAATCAAAGTCGGCATCTACTTCAATCTTGTTAATGTCGAGAAACACGAGTGCAACAGCTAATGCCGTGCGCTTATTTCCATCTATGAACGGATGGTTTTGGATGATGTGAAACAAATAGGCTGCCGCCATTTCGTAAATGTCAGCGTGAAGGTATTTGCCGCCCATGCCCGCTTGTGGCTGAGCAATAGCCGATTGCAGCAAGCCCAAATCGCGTACCCCAGCTGAACCGCCGTACAAGTCTATGCGTGATTCATGGATCTCCAACACATCGAGCAGATCGAGGAACTCTATCGACATTACTCTGCCAGTTTCTTAAATACAGCAGAATACTTTCGGTCGAATTTCGACAGAGAAGTGGAAATACGCTTTTGCTCTTTCTTGTCGCGCACTGGTCGAATCAAGAGATTCTCGCCATCAGTGCTTACTTCAAGAGGCGTGTCCGGCTCGATTCTGAGCAAATCCATCACGGCCCGGTCGATAACCAGGGCATGGCTATTTCCGTGTTTAATCAGGTTCTTAATCATGGTATACACCTCGTATCACCATTGTATATCCGATTGCTAAAGCTGTAAACTGGCAATAGCGGGTTGGCAATGCTCATTCAACCTGGTTGACCCAGAACGGTGAGTATTGTTCACTCGGAAATCTTTGAAATGTTACTGTTGTCTTCCGTGGCAAGGAATTTATCGTTGCTGCCAATTACTGGTTGATGCTTTGGATGCTGCCAGAAGAAGTTGCACATCGTCTCAGTAGCACAAAATTCTTTTTCCTGTGGTCTGCCCGTGAGTAGGGTCGGAGTTTACTCGATAGTAATGTTCGTACTGGAACTCTGACAATGGTGGTAGCTCAATGTTTCGCAGTGCAGTGTCAAATATTTATTGAAAAAGATATTCACGCTGCGTTTTCCTTGTGGAAGATAGACTTGCCTTGACTTTGGGTTCAAAAATGTCAAACAGGCAATGTAAGCTTAGTTATACCAATAAGGAATTTCAATGAATGCCACAAGAGCGATCTTTCGAGCCCGCCGCCGCTAAGACGTCGGCGGAGCAAAAGCGTGAAGTCGATGGAAAGGACTTTACGCAAAGCCTCTTAAGCGAGGCAATGGACCGGCGTAATCTACCTTTGCCGCCGGGACCGCGTTCAGAATATCTATTCGACGTAAAAGTGGTGAATTCCAATGACTTCAAGGAATTGGCAAAATTGAGTCGACGGCTTGATTTGCGAATTGATTGTGCGCGCGCCTCCGATGGCGATATGAACTATCTTGCTGGTATGAAGAATGTGGTAGCCCTCGATCTATCGCGCACCGCAGTCACAGATGACGGTTTGAAGAAGCTTGAAGGCTTGTCCGGCTTAAAGAAATTAGACCTGTGCCTAACGGAAGTTAGCGACGAAGGCATGGCAAGTGTCAAGAAATGCAGTGGACTTCGAGAGCTTAATCTCGCCCGAACCGGTGTTTCGGAAAAGGGCCTGCAAGAAATCAAAGATCTGCCACAGCTCAGCACCCTCATTTTGTCAGGCAAAATCACCGAAGGTATGTTCGATGCTATTAAAGAAATGAGCAGTTTGAAGAATCTTAGTCTCGGAGGTGAGACTACTGCGGCTGGGCTGTCTAAGCTGAAAGACTGTCCAAATTTGCGTAGCATCTCGGTTCTGGACAATCAACTTTCCGAATCTCAGCTGCTAAAGCTGAGCTCCGAGCTAGGCGAGAAGCAGCTCTTCATTGCTGAGCGAAATGGCGGTCTTTCCCGGATATACAATAACGGTCGACGCCAATACTAGTCTCAGTTTGGCATTAAGCATAGGTCGTTAATAGGTGCGGCTGGAGCCTCTCCTAAAATCTGGCTGTTTCGCCGCTAGAACGGCTCATTTTGAGGTAATATGACAGCTCAATTGGGCAGGCTTGTGTTTTCATGTCGAGATCAAGCGCCAGCATTCTGGCTAAAGGATTGATACTCATAGCGGTACCGCTAATATTCGAGCTCGTTTTCCTGCTTGCCTTTTTCCAATTCCAGCAACACTACAACAAAGTCTTAGAACAAGAGTCCAATGCTCGCGAACTTGTTTACCATACTAACGAAATGTACCTCTGCCTGGTTGAAGCTCTGTCATTGAAAGTTGGCAACACGCTCTTCGCTTTCCCAGACAAACGCTCCGACACTATACTCAAGCAAATGAATCGCGAATACTCAATTGCTGAACATTTGGCCGCAGGAAGGAGGGAGGTTCAACCGCTATTAAGGGATATCAAAACCGGGATAGCCAACTCTGTCCAACTGATCTCGCAGTTTAAGAAACCAGCTGCCAGCACTGATAGCATTACGACTGGTGGCAGTCCAGACTTCAATTCAATGATGACTGTAGACAAAAACATGGGATTGCTGCAGGACTTTGTAAACCAAATCATTTCACTCGGAGACGAACTACGCGATTTTAGTGAGCAGCAAGATCTTAGCAACACCGCCCTGCCGGCAGCTGTTTTAGATGCCAGGAAAGCCATCAGTTACATACTTCTTGTGGGATTCATTTCCAGCTTTTCATTGACAGCTATCCTGCTTGCATTTTTTATGCAAGGAATCTATAAAAAGATTGACGTTCTATTCGAAAACACAAAACGCCTCTCGTCCGGCAAAGAATTACTTCCAATTACGCAGAGCACCGATGAGCTCGGACAGCTGGATCAGACCTTTCACGAGATGGCAGCCGCGCTGGCTGCAGCTACAAAACAAGAACATGCCGTTATAGTAAATGCTGCTGATACTATCTGCGTACTTGACCAGGACGAGCAACTGAAGTTTATAAACCCAGCGGGCGAAAAACTGCTGGATTCTTTGCTGGATCCACAATGGAAGCAGGATGAAAGACCAACTGCTCTGCCATTCAATTTTTCGAGTTCAGAAAAAAATGCAGACAGCAAAGAGTATTTCAAGACACAGCTCAGTCAAATCGCCCAAGGGTCAGGACATGGAACATTCGAGCTGGAGCTTGCAGATAAGAACGGCAAGAACTCTTCGACTTTATGGCGTGTGCAGTGGTCTCCGGCCGAGCAAGAGTTCTTTTGTGTTGTGGAGAACATCAGCGCCAAGAAAGCATTGAAGGCACGCAAGCTGGCATTCACAACAATGATAGCCGATCAACTGAAGCGCCCACTTTTATCGATACAAGGCTATCTGCAACATCTTTCAAATTCAACGGAAGAACTAAATTCTTCCATTAGCGAACGGGCTACGCAAGCATGGGAAAGCAGCAAGCGCCTGCTCAAGTTACTAGATGATTTACTTGAAGCGGACAAGCAAACGGGAGCCAGATCAGAGCTTGAACGCCAACGCGTGAACCTTGACGATGTCGTGGACAAAGGAGTTAATGCGGTTCTTCTTTTAGCAGAGCAAAAGAACATTTGCATAAGATTTATGCGAACTGGTGTTGAACTCAGCCTTGAGCCCGATCGCATCCTTCAGGTTCTCATTAATCTATTGTCGAACGCGATCAAATATACGGCGCCTGGCAAGGAAATCGAAATCACGATGGAATCGGTCGACGACTATGTTCTAGTTAGAGTAATAGATCAAGGCTGCGGCATTTCAGAGAATCAAATTGGCCGCCTGTTTGGCGCTTATGCTCAGCTCGACGAAACCAAAAGCAGTGATTCAGCCGAAATTGCCCGCAACACACAAGAGGCAATGACACGCGGGACCGGTCTAGGACTGGCAGTTGCTAAAGAAATCGTTGAGCTGCATGGTGGCACTATTGGCGTCGAATCGCAAATGCATAAGGGCAGCACGTTCTGGTTCAAACTACCGATTCAATCACCGAATGATGCGCATGGGACGATTGAAGATGCGAATTAAAGAAGCACTAGAAAATCGCCTTGTCAAAAAGGGAGCCATCCTTGTCTTTGTACCTTTGCTTTTTCAAGTGATTTGCGGGCTGGCGCTGTTCTGGCTGGAACAACAATATGAGACTGTGCTTCTGGAACAAGCCAGAGCCAAAGCAATTATCTACCACACTAACGAAATCTGGCATCGAAGCACAGGCATTATTACAAGATCGTTGGAGACTCGCATAGAAAACGCCCCCGGGCTTCCAGCTAGCATGGACAGAACGATTGAGCACATTGAAGCAAGTTACAAGGAGTTGCAATCACTGGTCCAGAATGACAACAAACAACGGGCGGAGTTAAATAGACTCTGGAAAATTTGCAAACAAATTCGCTCCATTGGCTCGGAAATGGACAAAAACACAGCCAGTAAAAGTTCAAGCATAGCAACAGGGCAGCTGCAGGTATTTAACGAAGAGTATCGTTTCTTGCGAAGAATGCAAAAACTCCTGCTTACAGTGACCGACGAAGTTCGCCGCTTCAAAGAGCCAGAACAACTCCGAGCAAGTCAGATCACTGAATCTTTGAATACGCTTCGTGCAATCATACAAGTTGCCCTACTAATAGCATTTGCAGCTAATTTACTGATTTCAGCGATCTTATTCCTCTTTTTCATGCAAACAATCTACAACGGCATCAAAGTGCTGCGAGCCAATACTTTGCGATTGGCTCAGTCACAGCCACTCTTGCCATTGATGAACTCGCAAGATGAATTTGCCGAGCTTGATAAAACGTTCCACAAGATGGCTAGAGATTTGACTGCTTCCAGACGCCGTGAGCTTGCCGCCATTAACAATGCTGCTGATATGATTTGCATGCTCAGCCCGGAATTGCAGATTACTTTACTCAATCCGGCCGGCGAGAATTTGCTCGGCTATGTCAAAAACGAACTCAATGAGAAAAACTGCAAAGATCTAATAGCCTCAAAAGACAGAGAAACATTTTCCTTCGCCATGGCAAATCTAATGACGCAAAACGAAGCCATTGCTGAATTTGACTGCCACCTCGAAAACAAAGAGGCTGCTGTGTTGTTCAGCTCCTGGAAGGTTAAATGGTCACAAGCAGAACGTGCACTTTTTTGCGTTGTACACGATGAAACTGAAAACAGAAAGATCGAAGAACTTAAGCAAGTTTTCACGGCTATGATCAGTCACGAGCTGCGAACCCCACTCACATCAATGCAAGCCTTCCTATCGAATGTACGGACGGGTGTGATGGGGAGCCTTCCTGGGAAACTGAAAGAAGGCGCTGCCACATCCGAATTCGAAGTCGCTAGCCTGGTGCGATTGTTGAATGATTTCCTTGACCTGGAGAAGATCGCAGCCGGCAAGATGGCTTTTCGCCCGCGCAAAATAAATACTGAAGAAGTTATTGAAACTGCTGTGTCATTGTTTCTGCAGCGAAGAACCAGGGAACGGCTTCCTCAAATTAGTATCAATTCGGCCGAATTTGATATTTACGCAGATCCCAACTTGATCTCCAATGCAATTGCTCAGATTATCTTCAAGTGCGTTGAACTATCGCGTGATGACACAGCTGAAATAATCATAGATGCCGAGCGCAATCCTGAATCAGAAGCAGTGAAACTAAACTTGAATATTGCCGGACTAGAAATTCAAGCCCGAGATTCAAATCGGCTTTTTGAACGTTATGCTCTTGTCGAAACGGATAGCAATCAGCCGGAGGAAGGAATTCGGTCTGGCTCATTTTCAGGTCTTGGCTTGCTAGTCGCCAAAGCAATTGTGGAACTTCATAGCGGCACCGTTGGTCTCGATTTAGACAAGGGTAGTACGTTCTGGATAAAGTTGCCCGATGCTAGTGTCCCGAGTTCAAGTTCATCATAATTTTGCTTGTATCTAGCTTGCGGAATGGAACTTCGCTCGGTCCTTGCATGGTGTTGTACACACGCCCCGCGACAATTGTGGCAGCTCCAATTCCGAGACGAACTCTTGGATCGACATTCAATCCAGCAGCTAAACCAAGCCCCACAGCGTCCACCGCGTTTGGACGCCAGATGGAATCACCTTGCATTGCAGCAGGTCTGAGAATATCACCGTGACCTGTTGCATCGAGAATTCTCGGTGCGGCAAAAATAGCAACTGCAGCAGGAACTTTCAGATGCATCGGCATCGGAGACATCAAGACAAGACCAGCTGAAGCATCAATACCGATTCCGATTGGTGATGAAATTGAGAGATGTTCACGTCCCATCATCTTATCCACAGCATAGCCGGCACCAACAGCAGCAGTCATAACCACTGCTCCTTTAGCAAATCCTTTCACGAATGATTGCGCAGCGGGAGTCGTGGAAAGTTCGGCATTTAGCTTGCTGGCTTGCTCATAAAGAAGTCCCTGCTTTCTGGCGAGGTCAGCTTCAACTTGACCCATGTATTTGCTGTTGGCTGCATGCTCCTTGAGTGTAGCAGTGATTGAATCTCCCTCTTGAAACAGTGCCTGATCAAGATGTCTTCGATTCAATAAGCCACCATTCAAATCTGCAAGACTGGGATTTTTCATAGCTTCAACCTGGGCTGCTACGCGAGACATTTTCGCGTCCACAGCAATTAAATCATCAAGCTTTTGCTTCCAGGCTGGAGCAGCCTCTTCTATGGCAGTCATCGCAGTTAGTTTCTCGCCTGGCTTCAGTGAATTTGCCCTGGCAATAATTTTTTCCCCAAGCATTGAACCTTTGTTGAAACTATTTTCGCCAAGTGCACGAAGCTCAGGTGCACCAAGCGCCACTTCCAATTTTGGACGATTGTATGCCAACATCAGCGTATCATTGTGCATGATGTCTCTTAGTTCGGCACGCTTCATGAGCCCGGCGCCGAGTTGCTGAAGTTCTGCATTCAAGCCAACAACTTCCCGCGAAACTTTAACCGACGAATCCATCATCGCACCAGATGCATAGGCTCTCTCGCGAAATGCAGAATCCAGATCAAGTCCATAATTAACGACTCTGCCAACTTGCTTGTTGACACCTCTGCTCAAGGGTCCACTCATTGTGTGAACATCGTCAAATATAGAAGTTGCCTGAAAGACTCTGAGTTTGTCCAGAGAATTGTAGAACCCGGCGCCACCACTGACGGCGTTATCCATGAGTCCGATTGCACTTTGTTCAAAAAGTCTGGAAGTCTTATTTGCAAAATGATCAATTGTAAGTTCTGTCAATCCCGCCGTGACACCTGCCAAACCGACAAGACGTCCGGTAGGCATTCCACGATCACTTGTTGATTCTGATTGAACGCCGGCGAGATTCAAGTTCAATTGTGCTGGCTCTTGCTTCGCTTCCTTAGAATCGAATTTTTCAAACGGCATACAAAACTCCCCTGGAGAATCACTCCTCCATCGAAACATTCACTCTTCCCGTGAACGCAGTTATATCATCGTTTTCGCCAATGTCCTAAGGGAAAATACGTATTCACTAGAATTCCACAAACCCATACCTGGAAAGCCTTACGGGCAGAACTGTTCACTAGAATTCCACAATTGAATTATTAGAAATCCAGTGCTCCTGCCAAGGCTAGTCAGGTTGGTCAAGAATTGGTCAAACTCTTTCTTTATTCTGCAAAGTATCAGGCGGGGTTGGGGGACTGGGCGATGGAATTACCGGTGCTGGAAATTGAAGATAGCAGCAGAGCTTCCGAACATGCACACGTGAGTGCATTCTTTGCAAAATTAAGTGCCGTTGCACAAAAAAGCCAGAGCAGAGAGGCTGCCGTGGATAATATTTTGTCCGAAACTTATTCCTCAGTGGGCTTCGGACCCATTATGGCTGTGTTAAAGAGTTATGCGGCATAGCTTAAATGGTAGAAGATACTTAGGAAATCCGGCAGGATAGTATCATGGCGCAAGCTGAACTTGATGAACAAGAAGTTTCAAGAGACAATTCGGCGAATAATCGCTTAGAAGGTCTGAACCAGGACATCATTGACCTCCTTCGCTTTGCTGCTGACCGGAAAGCCCCTGAAGGACTGCGTGCTGACGGAGCACGTCTTGAACGGAGTAATGAGGAAGGACGCGAAACTGTTCGCCTGCTCGGGCAAGATGGAAAAGAACGCTTGCGAATCGAGTTGGAACATAACCCGGCCGGGCTGGGCTTGCCAGAAATGATGACCCAACGACTCTTTCTAGCCGGCAGTAAAGACCCCATAATCGTTTGCAAATCCGGAGAACCAGGCGGATATCAGCAAGCATCAATCCATTTCCCAGATAATACTGAGCAGACGCTCCGCACCGACGGACAAGGCAATCGAGGACTTTCCGGTACCTACAATTTCAACGATTCCGCAGGCAACCCACTGGTTTACCGGATTGAAGCCCAGAGTTCTGGGGGAATTCCGGCGACATTTATTATCAATGGCGATCAGGTTTCAGATCCAAGAATGTTGCAGCAACTGATTGCTGCATTCAACGATTCATTCTCAATGGCTGCATTATCTGCAGGACAGAATCTTGATTCTGCGCATAATCCTTCCCCGAGCCATCCGGATACCAGGCCACCGGACCTACCTGTGGATCGGTCTGCGACTGTGACAGCCGACCAAAAGCAGACCACAGACACCACCTCAGCAGCTCCAGCTAAGCAGCCATCTGATACCTTATCTGCGCCTCCCTCCAAGGAGGCAAAGGACACTGCACTCCCGGCAGATAATAAGCCCCCGTCATCAGAAAAACCGCCCGAAAAAATTCAATACTTCAATCCTTATCTGGCGCTGACAATTGGTCAGGTGCCTGATAAACCAGCACCGCCGGCGGCAAAAGCTCCAGAGAAAGCAGCGGATAAACCAGCTCTGCCCGGGCCAGAACCCACCAGTGTAACCAACATCTGGAGTCATCTACTCCACAATCCTGAACAAACTCAGTTTCTGACGCCACAATACGCAGACGCGATGCTGGCTAACATCCGAAACCTGGATGCGCATTACGGTTCGGTCGATACCATTATTCGAGCTATGCCGGAAGCAACCAGACGGCACTTTGTCGACGGATTAATTGGCATAATTAACAACAACGAAGCCAGCCGTGAAGCTCGCCAGAGTGCAATGGACTGGATGGGCTCTATGGGCTCCCGCTTAACAGCAACAGATCTGCGGGCACTGTTGGACAAGTCTTCGCTGGCGACTCCTTATGAATTGAGAGAATCAGCAAACCGCGCCCTGATTAGAGTATTCAACACCACAGACAATGCCGATATTCAGAGAGCCTGCCTGAACAACATAACAATGACTCCTGAATCGCCGAACAGAGAGCGATTGGTTGCCGCGCTAGATAATGAGAACACTCGCGATTCGGCGGTGCGCCTGCTGATGCAAAGCCTGAACAGCGCAGATGAAACTGCAACACTTCTGGGCGGGCGCTTTCAACGGGAGCCACAGCTGGCAGAAGCTGTAGCCAGAGTGATGGGGCGGGACCTTTTCCACGGATTATATGAAGATAGGGCACGAGAAGTGTTCAACTCAATGATGCGTCAATATCCTCAAGAGACAATGAGAGGAATCTTGGATGCGGCTTCACGTGCGCCGCAAGACAACAAGATAATGGAAATGCTCTTGAGTTATACACATAGAATCCCCGCCGACAGGCAACCCGAGTTGCTGGCCACGTTGACGGAACGCGCGGGGCAGGGCGGTGGAAACAGCCGCGTCGCTTACCGTCTCTTAAGTGAAATAGCCATTGGTTATCCAGGAAGACCATATACTCAACAAACAATTGATGCGGCAAGGCAGGCTCTAGAGCAAGGTGGACAAAATCCGCAAAGACGACGGGCAGTTCTTGATGGCGTCATAGACGCTAATCAATCAGATCGGCCGAGGGCGCCGGAGCAGCCAGGCAGGCTGCAAACGCTATTGAGAGACCTTACGGCCAGCACAGGCCAAACACCGAGGCAGGGTGAAAGCACAATTCAAACCATGGAACGCTATGCGCGAGCCGGAAACAGTGATGCCATTCATGTACTAAGTCGATTGGCACATAGCGGCAGAGATAACTTGAGCGCCGGTGATGCGCTCAACAATATGGTTGTGAGTCTCAACCAGGAGCGTCAGACTCTATTGCAAGATGCTCGACGACTCTTGCCGAATGCCCCCAGCACCACAGATTTTTCTAGTCTCACTCCCTCCCAATTGCAAACGCTTGTGACCGCGCAGCTACAGCGATTGCAAGAACTGCCGCAGAATCAAAGGCAAACCGCAATCGATGCTTTGAATACCTGGCAGCAGCGCCTGACGGCCAACAGCGAACAACGCGATCGCATAATTGACACAGCAATCGCAACTTATGCCAGTTCGCCTGATCGACCGGGACTCTATGAGCACATGCTCGATAGCCTCGGTAGAATGCTTGACCCGAATGTACGCTTCGACAGGCGTGAAACCCTCTGGGAGGCTGCTATCAGGGGACTGGGCGCCCGAGCACAGACTGCACAGCGAGAACTGGAAGCTGAAACTGATCCACAGCGGCGCGCGGTGCTGGAAGCACGCAGAGACGCAAGCCTTGCCGCGCTGGCTCTAAATGCAGGAAGACAGGGACGAGATTATTCATACATCCGTTCAGACGGACCGACTCCACCTGCTTCGCAAATTCCCCGTATGGCAGCGCAGCAGTTGACAAACTTTGCCGTCGGTCGAGGAATGAGTCAGGAACCGGCTGCAATTGAGGCGCGCAACAATGCGCTTATGAACGTAATTATGAATAACTACCGCCAGAATGGCGATAACGGTCATCTCTTAGCGGCCCTTGGCGGTGCAGCCTTCCTGACGCCGAACGCACCAGCTGCGGTGCGGCAACTTCTCGAACAAGCCGCAAGAGAGCAAGCCGTTCCAAGCAGCCAGGAAGCCGCACAAGATAGACGCCGGCGCAGCGCCACCGCAGGACTTATAGCCCTGGAAGGCGGCATAGGCAGCCCGTCGCGTGATGCTTATCCAGACGCTTCCGTGCCGCTGCTTTCTGAGGCATCGTTGAGCACACTTGAATCTTACCGCCGTGCCATACCAGTGCTTAACCAGCTCAGAACTCCCGAAGGAGCTCGGACGATTACGGCAGCCAACATGGGGCTTTTGCTGGAAGCACAAGCAATGGTAACGCAAGACCAGGGGTTGAGTGCTCAGGGAAGACAGACTCTTTCCAACGAGTTACAACGTGCAGCGATTTCAGCATTGAACAACGGTCAGGATGCCGCGGCCAAACACATGGCTTTTGAACAATTACGCCTGCTTGGTTGGTCACAACAGAACAACACGGCTGCACAAGAATCTGTACGCCGCTACGCGCTGGATTATATGGCGCGCAATCCAAGCGATAGCAACTTCGTGACAGAAGCATCGCGCATGGTCGATCTCGGCAGGCGGACCGGTTCTACGGAAGGTCTGGCTCAACTTCCGCTTGAATCTCTGGCCCGGCAAATTGGCGCAGTGCCTGGTACCGTATCTGATGCCACACTGACGGCCGCTCTGGCTGCAGCACAGGCACGCTTAGGTGAGCAAGGGCTGCGCACTGCTCTGACAAATTTCGCCTCCTGGCAGGTACTTACTGACACTGAGCGACAAGAGCTCTCCCGACGTCTGAACATAACGCCGCCTGGGGCTCCTGCGAATCCATCGTTTATGGATGTGCTCAATTCTCTCGGGCAGCAAACAAGTCCGTATCAATTCCTCAGTCAACCTGCTTTTGCCACCAGGCTGAACGAGTACAAAGATTCAGTGCAAACTGAAATTCAAACGTTGCAAACGCGGCTGCAAGAACAGGCAAATAATCCTGAGCTGGCGCGATTGTTGGCTACAACCCAGGCCGGCAGCGGAACATCGAAGTGGTGGCTTCTTGCCGCTGGAGTTGGCTATCCCCTGCGAGAGTGGGGAATCCTTGGTTTAACTAGAGGAAATTACGGTGCGTTCTCCGATCAGCAGCGAGAACAACAACAGGCAGAGACAGCAGCGCGCCAACAATTTATGCGCGACACAGAACGTCTCGCCTCGCTGCAAGCACAAAGCAGCAACTTGCGCATGGCCGGAGATATTGCGGCATGGTCAACACAGATTGCTCAGGGACACAGACAAGAAGCAAACAGACTGATGACTGGGATGATAGGCAATTATGGAGTCGCTCCGCTGATCAATCTCTCACCGGCAGTGCGCAATGACTACTTATCATTGAACGGCTATCAATCTGAGGTGCAGCGCAGTGGCTTAACAAATGCTGCCTTCGTGCCTCCCTACAGATTCGGCCAGTCCGGAAGTGCCGGCGAAGCACTGGCTGGACTGCGCTCATTGCAAACGATTATGGGCAGCAATGATTTTTCAGATATGAATCGTCCGGAAAACAGGCTGCGCGTCGGTCATGTTCAAGATGCGATGATAGCACTCAGTTCTGATCCGGAAATGCGGCGCATATTGGGTTTGTCAGTGCGTTTGCCGCAAGAGCTGCAGCGCCTGACTCAGTTATTTCAGTCAGGGCTCGTTGGCACTCGCGGCGAGCATTACACTTCGTTTGTCATGGAACAAGCCGTTCAACTGCGTGCCTTGAGAGAGGATGCCAACGCTTTGCGAGAGAGGGCTCGCGAATACACTACTCAGATGCAGCAAACCCTGAACAGCCTGCCCGCCAATAGCCCAGAGCGACGAGCCCTTGAGCCGATATTGCAACAGCTGCGTGCATTTAATCAAGCTGTAGACGGTCTCAACACGCAAAATACTGCTCGCATGTTCAATACAATTCCTCAGCCTCGTCCTGAGCTTGATTCCGAAGGCAGACAGAGAAGAGACGAACAGGGGCGGCCCATCTACCAGCGAGACACCCAGGGGCGGCTGCTCTACACGAACAATTCTGACTTCGACCCGCACACTTTTGGACAATGGGCGCGCACAGATGGGGTACGATTGGCAACAGCAATCGCCGGTCTGACTGCCGGTTTCTTGCTTGCTCCCGAAGGAGCGCCCATTTGGCTTATTTCAATTTATGAAGGTATTGGTGCCACCATCGGGACACATGCGGGTCATGAGATTGTACGCGCAACAGGATCAAGCCAATATGGTTCACCTGTTGTTGATTCATTCTTGCGAAATCAGACAGTGCGGCTTGATGGCACTGCTCCCGGTGGTTTTCGCGTGGTTACGCCTGGCCAAACCGCTGCTAACTTGCTCACTGAAGCCTCGATTAACGTTTTGCTTGCCGGTGGTACAAACTATCTCACGGCAGGAGTGAGCAGCGAGGCATTCAGAAATCTCTTCCGTGGTCTCAATCAACGAGTCGGCAACTACTCGCCTTCGGCACAGCATGTTATGGAGCTGACCGCTCAGATTCTAAGGCAAACTGAGTCAACGCTAAATCCCAATTTGACTTCTCGAATTACTAATGAGGAAATTCGGCGAGCCGTCGAAAGAGGTGTTGCCGATGCCGAAGCACGGCTATATTCAGAGGTCACCAGACCGCAACCACTCACGCAAGAGATGATTGACCGTACCGTTGCTCAGTCCATTGCCGACCACATTTCTGCGGCATTGCGCGGGGCCAGACTGGGAATCAGGATAAGATGATGTGTGCAAAAAAACATTGAAGAATGGCAGAAAATCAAGCGTGGAATACGTATTTTGATTCGGCTGATTGACAGGTAAAATACAAGAATCGGAGATTGGAAAGGTTGCAAGCTACGATCTTAACGCGGAAGTGAGCAACAATTATGGAAGAAAAGGCACTGATTCAAGAGCCGGTAAAAGGCGAGCAAGCAATTGGCGCTTTGGAAAAAGTTGTCCAAGACGCACAGCAAAATCTCCGGCAAGAATGGATAGGCAGCAAGCAAAACGTGCCTGATCGAAACTTGCAAAATCAGGAAGATTTTTTTCGTAATCCGCTTCCCCCCATAAACAGTCCTGAGGCAATTGCCCCATTAAGGCCCGAACACTTACTTGCCCCGCCGCAGCAGAGCGCCTGGATTACAGGCGCCGATAACATAAGCCTCTCAGCTGCCGGGCTGTTGTTGAGCCGCCGCTCTGCTGCGCTATCAGCACCTATGTTTGGTGCGGTTGGAGGTATCTCTGCCTATAGAGATGGCCGCAACTTGCTCAACGCTAATACGGGAATGGAACAAGGGAAATATGGATTGGCTCTGGCAGCCGATGCGACCATTCTTGCCGGTGCGGGCGTAACTCTGGCAAGAGCTTTTGGCGGAAGCAAATTTGGCGTTCCAGGTCTGGCGATTTCGGTAGCCGGAATTGGACTGCGGGCAGCAGTTGATTTAATCGAGAAAAAGTAACTTTCCAATCTACCTCGCTCCCAAATTCTCTGGTCGCTACCAGCTCTAAGGGATTGGTCTATTTCTTCGTCATCGCATCATCGGCTTCATTGACCCAGCGGCCAACGAGCCCGGAGAGCGCTTTCGGAATTAAGAGATTATTTGCTCCAACCAGATAGGAAGCGACTATGGCACTTGTTTTCCACTGGTATCCAGCAAAGAATTCCGGCATAGCACTGCCTACTGGGTAATCCGGCATGACTGTATTGACCATGATCCTGGTACTCTCAGTGCCAATGGCACCACCGGCGGTTAGTGCCAGAACATCCATACTGCTGGCACCTAACCTTCTGATATTTTGTTTGGCCTGATCCAATTCAAGCGGAGTTGCATTGTTGTTTGCCAGCGTTGCGGCCTGGTCTGCCATGTCTAAACCTGCCTTGCCTACTTGATACATTGCATAGGCTGCGCCCGCGGCCTGGACAATGGGACGCATGCGAGGCACGTAAGTCGTGGCCCAGATAAAACTTGCTGCAGCACCTGCTGCGGCTTCCATTCCGAGCTTGACCGGGTGCTCCTTAATGTGGTCATACATTCCCGCTCCGTATTCTCGCAAAACAGAGTCAGTCAGTGCGGCGGCGCTGTATGTCTCGGGGCGCGTAGAAAGTGCTTCTGCAGCATTTGTCCCCAGCAGTTTCGCACTCGTTTCTAGAATCGATTTCGAAGGAAAGACATCCTTGAGCATTTGGGAGTGAGCATCTTCCATTGCTCCTTTTTCAGAGTATTGAGCAATTTTTCCGTCTGTAATATCTGGCATAGTTTATAGCCCACCGTCATCCAACCACTCCATTCAAATTGAATTCATCAAGCAGGTCACTGTACAATTAGACACAATCGATCCATTTCCTCGTAGCCTTACGCAGCACGAGAGGTAAAATGGCGTTGACCCGAGATTTCAAAGAAACAATTCGCGAACGAGCTACTCGTGATCTCCGCAATCTGTGCGGAAAATATACACAAGTCGTTTCCAACTATGTCACGGGCAAATTTGCATAATCCAATAAACGAAAAATCAATTCGCGTGTGAATCGATTTTATTCAAATCATTGGAGCATCAGAATGTTAGAGAAAACAGAGAAAGTGGATTCCTCGGTAAAGACGGACAATACAGCGGTCAAGCTGTTGCTTGAAGAAACCGCTGGATTGAAACTCCCTCAAGACGCGAACTCCAATGGTGAGTTTGGCCGCCATCACCACTGCCCGCCAGGCTGGATTTTTGTCACGAGCCCGTACCCGCACTGCGAGAAGCGCAAATAATTTGAAAGGAATATAGGTGAGGTGGTATCGGCTCTTCTATGAAATTCTGAAGTATAATTTGAGTTATACGTTTCCCGCTCCATTCATTACCTCAATGCAAGCATCCGATAATGAATCCCCCGTTGTTAGGCAAGCCTGGCAGGCTGTGCTTGATGCAGAAAAGCTCGAGGACAAATCTGCTGCTCTAAAATACGCCGATGCGCTGGAGAATTATGCGAAGGTGTTGCATTCAACTCACACCAGAATTCTCGACGCAGCAAACTGCGAAGCAAAGGCGCACCATGTCCGAGCTGAATATTACAAATCAGAGCTTGAGAATGATACTACCAACGAAAAAACCGTTTCGCTTGCTCTCGCAATGGCGAAAACAGAAGAGCTGAATGCAGAAACAAGACAACAAAAGAAAGCGCTGGAAATGCTGCCAACCGTCAAATACGATCCTCGCAACGGAAACTACATAGACGACCTCGGCTTTTTAAAATACCTGATGCAATTTGTAACAGACTCGTGGCTGGCTAAGGCTGTAATCCTCGGCTTGATAGTGGCCTTGGTATGTGGAATCAACAATTACGCAAACTACGTTCGCAACCTTTTGCCTCCGAATCATACAAGCAGCAAAAAATAGGACTTCAGGTCACTTAATGATCGTGCTTCTATTGTCCGTTTTTTTGCATCATGCGCTTACAACAATCACACATGCTTGATACCTTTTGCTTTCAACGCTTTCACGGTTTCCAGAACTTGCGGATAAGGACGCAGGTATTTGGCTCGATTTTCATCAAGTTTATTGAGCAAAAACTATTCGACTACGTATTTCTCGCCCGGCTTACGGTTTCTTTGCCTAAGTTTTGACAATCAAGAGAAATTATTCTCACTTCACTGGCCACATCGTTAGCGAAGGAGGTTTTTATGGATTCGCTGGAATATTCAGAAAGGATTGAAACAGCACAAAGCGCCCCCACATCGGATGCGCTCATTAATCGAATTGATCTAACTGTCCGAGATTTGAAAGTAGAAGATATGCCAGCACCTGAAAATGGGCTGGCACGGCTACAGATGGTTACAAAAAAAGGACTCGAACATCTTCCGATGGGCATAGTCCATGCAGCAGAGGATGCCTTTTCTCAACCATTGCGCACCGCTGAAATAATTGGAACTTCGGCATTAATAGGCGCCGCCCTGAAAACAATCCTACCCAGAGCTGGAACACCCGGCAAAATTGCAGCATTGGGAATAGGTGCATATTTCACTTATGAAACTGCACGGCCCATAGCTTATTCATATGGTTTAGCTAATAAGGCCACAACAATGAAAGAAATGAATCAGGCAGGGCGAATACTAGGCGATGCTGCCGGATCAATTGCTGTCAACTCTTTGATCGCTGGAGGCGGATTTAAACTAGGTGCGGCAAGCGTTGAAAGTGTTCTTTCCAGTAATTCATTTTCTCAATTCAATGCAGCCAAAGACCTCACATGGAAAAAGTTTGCCGAGGCCCTGGAAAAGGAAGGAAAGCCACTTGATGCAAATATTGTCACCGGACGCCCAGGGCATACAAGCACGGGCGCAGACGCAGGCAGGTTCACTTGGGGAAAGGAATTTCCTGAGGGAGTAAATACGATTGGGAGCAATGCCGAGATTCTTCCAAAGCGGATCAGTCCACAATCTGCAAGTGAATCAAGCAGGTCGGTATCCAATCCTTCTTCATCGATGGAAGAGAAATTTTTTACGTGGGGTAAGGAACCAGAAGAACTCGCTTCTATAGCTCGAGAATCACTCAAATGGAGCGAACAAATTCCTCTTGAGTCTTTTGATGCGAAATATCACAGAGAAATTCCAATCAGACATTTGGTGTTTAAGATCGAAAGATTCGATGGTGCGACTATGCATTTTTCGGACAGCGCCACAGCACCCAAAATGGCTTTAAACGCTAATGGCGACGTGTTCCTCACCATTCCCAAAAACTTGAGTCTTGAAGCAAAAACTGAGGCCATAGCTGCGGCAAGTTACGCTAGAATGATTGCCAAAGACTCTACTCTCTTTCAGCCTGCTAGAGACTCCGTCACGGATGCTCAGATCAGAAAGTTCGCCGATTCTGCCTTTTCTGGTGCTCGAGCCTACTTGCGCTCGGAGAAGCTAGCATTCAATGATACCTCGCATGCCTTGACCGATCGTTTTGGTCCAGTGTCTACTAAAGACCTTGAGCGTATTCACGAAATATTGGGTAGAAGAGATATTTCAGATTCTGCTTGGAAAGGCTTTGGATCACAGCAATAAGACTCCTGCCTGACTGGCGGTTCATTTCTTCTCTTTGGCTGCGCTCAATACTAATCTCGCCAGGTCTTCAGGAATGGGAATTGTATTGGTCTTTTGAGTCAATGGGTTTTCAAAGTCCACAGAGATATTGAATTTCCCGTTCTTAGCGGGCTCCAGGCGAAGCTCTTTAATATCCTGAAAGAGAACTTTCACTCCTTTTATGTCCGTGAGTTTTATGCCTGACTCGTCATACGAAAGTTTTCCTTTTATATCTTTGTCCAGGTCAAGCAAAGGACTCATCTTTTCCACTTCCGCTTGCAGCTTGCCGCTCGGCTGCGTTTCGAGTTTGAGTCCGTGCGCGGAAGTTCTGTCAATGCCAATGTGTTTGGTCTCTTCACTCATTGTCTGGATCGCATGACCTATGGGGTCGAGATTTTTTCCAATTGACTCGCGCATTTCTGGTTGAAGTTGTGACATAGGCAAAGATTTCCAGCCAGGTCCCTGACTGTTGGCGGCCTTTTGTGCTACACGGTGTCCTATGCCACCGGTCAGCACTTGTACAGAATTGACATGTATTGCCACGTTTTTGGGATCTATTTTCATGCCATCAACAACAGCACCTCCATCCCATTGCTTGCCGAAAATCGGCCCGAATTGATGGCCGCTTCCTGAAACACCCTGCAGGTGACTCAATTGTATGGAGTGCGCCTCGGGCGAATACTTAGCGTCAAGCGATACATGTTTGCCAATGCGGTTGTTGTCTGGGATGGTACCACCAATGGTGAGACCAGGCAGAGTCATCGGCGCGCTGTATGTCGGCTTCGCGTTATCAATCACTATGTGTAAACCGTTCTTGGTACTTGAAATATCAGCATGCTGCAAATTCTGCAATTGACTATTGCTTTCAAGGGAGTGGACAAGTTCTTTCATGCGCTCCTTTGCCAACAAATTTGTTTCACGGCTGACAATCTCGCCGTCTTTGATAACAGTTTTGGCATCGCGATTCGCATCAAGGACTGTAACTTCAGAATCGGGTTTGTACGTTTTGCTGTCTTTGTCATAATGACTGCGACTCGTCACCTGAGTGCCATCAGGCATGGTTGTCTGCGTTTCAAAACCAGGGTTCTCGCCTTTTTCGTTCAATACCGTGGTTCTAATTTCGCTACCATCGGGACGCAGCTCGGAAAGCATTCCGGCCCACTTTGTGTTCTGACTGGGATTCGTCTTGTCGTGCCCCACCATTATGTGAGCACCATCCTGATCTAGAGATAACTTTCCGACGAACGGACCAGATTTACTTCCAACCTGGACTTTCTGCCCCTGTTGATCGAACGCCTGCCAGTAGGCAAATCCTTTGTCGTTTTCAGCGGAGGTTCGTTTAAAACTGGTTCCCGACGGATTTGCCAGCGCAACTAATTCATGCTTGGCGTTATATGCGGCATTGCGACTACTTCCATTCGGCTCGCCTGCGGTCGGTCTGCTGGTAAATGTTGTGGTGTCGCCCTTATCATTTATTACATACGAAGATCCATTGTTGCCTTCCTTTTTGCCCGGACTGAGCTCATCGGCAGATTGTTTGCTTGAGACTTTGCCATCCCGAAATGTAAAATACTTGTCCAATTGCGTTTGACCATTATCATTACCGAATGCGGCGGCGGCCTTGAGCGCGTCGGCAGATTTGTCAGTCAATCCAAAATTATTGTCCTTGCTATTAGTCATACCGCGAAGTAGTAATTCCGGAAATCCCTCCGGCAAGACCACTGATTTGGCGGTCTTGAGCACTTCGCCCATCAACTTGAGCGCAGCTACTTGCGATTCAGATGCGCGGCTCGTTTCAGTTGGCTTGTCCGTGACGGCAGCATTAGTTTCAGGCGTTTCGATACGCCCAGGATTTTTGTCTGTCATAGTAATTACGTGAGCCTCCATAGATTGGTGCGAGAACCACAGCAAAGCTCTGTGCCAATCCATGCAAAATCAAAGTAACCTCACCGCGTGAAAATCTAGTTACTTTTTTGGAAGCGTGTTTTCTCAATCTAAAGATGTCATCGGGGCGCCACGAAATCTTAATCGCCGGTTCCTGGACTTCGGGGTTTTCCACCTAATCGATTGCCCTAACCAGCCGCAGGATGGAATTGGCTGAGTTTGGCGACTCAGGGTGGCCGATTGCTTTTTGATGAGATAAATTAGCCAGTACCTGGCAGCCGCCAGGTATAATACACATGCTTGAAAATGGAGCCTTGCATTCAATGGTTGATGGAAATGCCAGCAGCAATAACTCGGGAATCGATCCACTGATTGGAGTTGTATTTGGCCGCTACAAGATAGCGAAGTTCATTGAAAAGGGTGGTTGGGGTGTTTTGTATAAAGCCACAGATTTGACGCTTCACAAAGACGTTGTCATCAAAATTATCCACCGCCATTTCCTGCATGATGAGAGTAACCTCAAGCGCTTCCAGAGGGAGGCCGGAGTACTGTGCCGTCTCGAGAGTAAATACGTAATGAAAGTCCTGGACGCCGACACAAATCCAGCACCATACATTGCCATGGAGTCTTTTGAAGGGACGCCACTCAATGATTGGATCGCCGCGAATGGTGCAATGAATGCACAGATGGCTATCGATTTATTTCGGCAACTACTCTGCGCTCTTACTGATGCCAGAGCACTCAATATTGTGCATCGCGATCTGAAGCCTGCAAGCATCCTCGTTAGAATTGAGGGAAGTAATATCGAGGCCAAGATAGTCGATTTCGGTTTTGCCAGATGCCTTACTCCTGATAGCACATTTGGCGGCAAAATCACGGCGCCGGGCGAAACGCTGGGCAATCCGGCTTATATGTCATTAGAGCACTTTAGAGGGAATTGTGATCAGCGTTCGGACATCTATTCGCTTGGATGTATCATGTATGAGTTGCTGGCGGGCCGTCCACCATTTCGGGCTAAGTACGCCCTGGAATACTTTGAAAAACACCAGTCGGCAATTCCCGAGCCAATCTTAAAGGTGAATTCAAATTCCAACTTGCCTCCAGGGTTAGAGGAAATAATTCTTGCGTGTCTGCAGAAGTCACCAAACAGACGTTATCAATCTGCCGAACTATGTGCAGCAGATCTGAATGGTATTGGTGCTGGTCTCGAGCCTTAGATAAGCCATGAAAGCAAGCAATTTCGCGTTATGACCTTCATCCCTGGGGCGGGATGATCGTATGAAAGACCACCTCAATGTCTGCTCCGTATCGTGGCGAACCTTGGAAAAAATGCCAAACGTCATCATGAATTACTTACTTTAGGTGCATGCGCAGAATTGAGTTCGCGACTATGATGTGTGCAGGGTTGAATTCGTCTGCAATTGTTTTCCCGACTGATATGGTTGTTTGAATATATGAAGATCCAGTTCCAGCGGCGTTTTTTGCTGATCGAGACCCTCTGGCTTCTCGCAGCGCTGGTTTCACTTTCGGCGTTCATGCTCGCTCCAATGTTCCATACAAACTATAGCTGGCCACGGGTTGAGTACATAGGGGTCTCTTCACTCCATTTGGCTAGCGAGAGCACTCGCATCTTTCAGAAAAGTGGCTTATACCCCGGTTGGTATCGGGCTGCTGGAAATTTATACTGTGTTGATGATACTGGACTGATACCCATCCTATTGAATGTGAAGACGATGGGGCCCAGTGGTGAAGACCGTGGTAATGCGGACTTCAGGTACAACCCGGCGGATCCTTCTGAAGTCTCTCCGGGATGCATCCATGGCGTGAGGAGAGAAATCGCCTACCATCATGCAGCGCGCCATTATGAAGACCGAGGAGAGTACAGAGATGCTGAACTCATGTATAAAGATGCGCTTTTTGCCAACCCCAGCTACGACATTGCAATCAGCAGAGAGTTGGTAAAATCGGAACATAAGATGGACACAGTACCGGCCCTTCAGCTTGCGTACAAGACCATCGGAGTAGAAGAGTCGGTTGTGTCCCTGGATGACCCCTATACGGCAACAATCCTGAAAGACTATGCTGGTTTCCTTCGAAAATTGAATCGTACTCCAGAAGCCGAGAAGATGGAGAACATAGCCACGAAAGTCAAAGCTCATTAGATAACAAAAGTAGAGGTGTTAAGGTGCATACTAAACTGAATCCTGTATCGGTTTTTCTTGTTATGTTCCAGCTCGTGGCTGCTCCTTCTTTGGCAAATGATCAAGATACTTTGCCTTCTACCGGCAGTCCCGGCAGCAAACAATCAGACGAATCGCAAGCAGCTCGAGGCACCACATATGGTGATCAGCAGCAAAAGCAGCCTAATGAGGATTCCACATCCAATATGGGTCGCACCCCCAACAAACCGAGCACAAGCAGCAATGCTGAAGCCAATTCACAGCCGGTTACAATGACAGGTGAAGCAGATTCGAAGAAATCGACTGTTGAACAGAAGTTCGAGAGCTCAAATCCAACTGCGGCTAAGGCATCACCTGCTTCGCAGCTGAGACCAGCTGATGAGAAAGCTTTGAGTGTACTGAAGTCTCTTGACCAATATGCTCCGAATGTGAGGGCTGAATGGCGTAGATGGCAAAGGATGCAAGCACAATCACAGAAAAGCAGCATTGAACAAATGACGGCCAACATTCAGAGTATGCAGAAAAAAACCGGCGCCAAGCCCGAACAGGTGGTGGTTGCTGGGGCGTTGCTTGGAGAAGTATATTACCTGGACTATCGCAACAAGGATGCAGAAGCGATGCTGCGCTGGGCTGAACAGAGCTATGCTAAACTGACAGGCAGAGATCCACTTATCCTGGCAAATATACAGGCCGATATTGCGCAACTCTGTCTTGATGATGGCCGCAATGCGGAAGCTGAAAAACTCCTGCTTAAAATCCTTCCTGTTCTTCCCACCGACAATGTGGCGGCGCTCAAGAATCAACTGGCTTCCAGTATGGGTTTTCTGCCGGCCAGGTATTTTGGCATAGCTGACATGATTGCCAATGTGCCCTCTAATGAGCTAAACCAGGGTGGTACGTTGAGCCCGCTGAGCATGGCAGCACGACTAAGCTCAGCTCAGTCAATTGCGACCGCCAATTTGGCTTCCGTGCATTTAGCCCTGGCTCGCATCTATTTCCACCAAAAGAAAATTCCGCAAGCTCTCAGTGAGTACTCCAAGTACTGGAAGCTCGGCAAAATAAATGCGCTGAATTCGCTAACACCACAAAAAAGGTAGACCCCTATCTAAATACGAAAACTAATCCGCGTAGGTATGACCCTCCAGTTCAACTGTGGAAACCTGGGCGACAGCAGAGTCGAGTTTGTAGCTGGCAACTCTACTACAAACGTCGGGATCGCCTACAACTAAAATACACTGCGCCGCATCTCGGAAATTCCCATGTAGATATTTTCAACGGGGCGCTTCATCATCTCGTAAAGATAGAGCGGATTGTAGTCTGAACGCGGTTTGCCTGTTTTGTCAAAGAGTTGATCGTTTGCTACGGAACTGTCTCTGTTGCTGCGCCTCAATGCCTCATACAAGCTTCCGTCACTGCGGAAAGTGTAGTTAGTGCTGTCTTTTTCCTGTCCCCATTCTTTGGCGTCTTTCAACGTTCCATTCTTATTGAAACGGGCTTCGAACTGACTGGAATAATCGCTGGAGTTTACTCTTACAGAATAAGGTGAGACACCGCCATCCATGAAGCAGATCGAAATAGACTGCTTGTACTTATGCGCTTCCAATGCCGCTCTGTCGTCATAGCGAAGAAAGTTCTGGCTGAGTCGCTCGCCGTTGGATTTGGCGTAAATAGATTCCTCTGTCATTTTTCCATCAGCAGATTGCTTGCTCAGATAGCTGTAATACTTATTGTCGGTGATTTTCCAGCCGTCTTTCTCCAGCGTCTTCAGGTCAGCTGAGTTAAGATTGACTGGGGAAGAGCTGTCCTTGCTCAGGCTGTGCCACCAGTTAGCTTGAGCTTCGACCTTTTCTTGTGTCTGGCTGGGCTTAATGTCTTCCAGGAACGCACGTGAGCTGTCATTGAGCAGCTCAGTCATCATTTTTTCCTTGCCGCTCTTTTCTTGTGAATCGCCAAATTCTGCCATATCGAAATCCCCCCTGCCTTATGGGCAAAAGAGTACTCGCGAATACGTGTAAATTTCGTACCCTGAGATTCGTAAATCGCCCATAGCGGAATTAATGTTTGTTGCGTAAGACTCTGGCAGCAATGATTCTTTCTCTAACATCATTGATCGATCAAATTTGGATTTTGCTGTAGGTAGTCCTGGCACCATTCCACCGCCGAGAATGGGTTCTCGATCACAAGCTGTATACTAATTTTGATCTATACAATTCCCAAAAGCATCTGATGATGAAATCAAGAGATAGACAGAACGCTACTTTTGTCAAGCTGAATGAGAATAGAGAAAGGCCCCGGCAGATGCTGCGTGGTGTGTTGCTGTATTTTTGTTCGGCATCAATAGTGCTGGCAGGGCTGTCTGTTCTGCATTCTTCTGCCCAAGCGTTTTGCGGGATGGTTAGTCCAATTCAACGCTACGAACCAGGAGAATCGGACTATCAGCTTGCTAGTGCTCCATCCCGTCTTAGTCAACCCAGGCAACAAGCATTCATTAAGTGGGACCCTGAGGAGAAGATTGAAGCGGTTACTGTCCAACCGCAGTTTGAGGGAAATGTATCAAATTTTGGCATGATAATTCCTACGCCTAGCAGACCGAAGATTGACGAGATGCCGCGCGATCTATTCAAAAACCTGGCAAATTACACAACGTTATTGCCTGCACCGGTGCCCATACATCTTCGGCATTCGGGCACTATGCTGGCAGCCGGTTCCGGTTATATGTCTGCTCCAAGTGCTCGTTCTGTGCACATGCCTTCCGCCAGCTACGAGCCAGTAATTCCCACGGTGCGTGTGCTTGAAGCAGGGGTAGTAGGTTCGCTCGACTACAAGATTATCGCTGCCAGTAATTCAAAAGACTTCTTCGACTGGCTTGCAGCCAATCATTACTCCATCGGAAAAGATGAGGATGCTTTTCAATATTACATACGCAAGAATTGGTTCTTCACTGTAATGAAGATTGATCCGAAACAGATGAAGAAGAGTGCTGACGGGAATTATCTTGGCGCCATATTGCCAACTCGCTTCACGTTTTCATCTGAGCAGTGTGTTTATCCACTTCGAATCACGCAAAATTCCATAACCGACAAAACGGAGGCATTATTTTACCTGGAAGCACCAGCTGAAATGGACTTGCCTGATAGGTGGTCGTGGAGGCATAAATATAGTCAAGAATTCTCGAGATTGTTGAATGGTCGAGACAGTTTTTATGACGGCTATGCAAGCTCTGGTGAACTGCTCTGGTCGAAGCAGCTTCTCGATAGCGATCTGAAAATTCTAGAAGACCCGCAGGATAATTTCAGCAAGATGGTCAGTTGCGTTTTGCCAGGTGGAGCCTCAGTAATTCCGTATGATGAGTTTATTTCATCGCCTGATGCAGGGACTTTGGAATTTGATCGATTCAAGTGGACGGCAAAGACGGGGATGGTTGTTAAATACGCACCAGATATGGTGGCTAAGAGTGCCTTCGACAGTCCATATGTGTGGTTTGCAAACCGAACATTGCCGGAGGATCAAGGCGCCGGACTCACTCTTCTCAAAGGGCATCTAGAAAAGAACCGCTGGCTGACGAAATTTAGCAAGACATTTGAGAAGAATGAAATGGCTGACGACATGGTTCTCAGACCGGTGTCGCGAAGCAAGGAAATAGTTTATACGCGTCCGCTCTTGCCGAGGTCATGGACAATGAAAGCCCTGTGGGGCGGCATGCCGGCACCCTACCACCAACCTGTGGTAATCCACCAGCCGCCTGCTCAAGAAGGTGTCTTGCTGCCGACGTTGCCAGGTACATGGCACGTAACTGGAGTTCGAACTGGAGTAGAAGTGAAGGCAGAATACCAGAAAAATCTGGAGGACATGTTTAGTTTGAACACCTCGCAAACATGGAGTATTTCAGGAGACTCGAAGCGGGGATATAAGCTTAGTATTCTGGGCTCGGAGGCATCAAGTGATCTGAAAGTCACTACTCAACAGTCACAATCGATTCTGAGATACGACACGCCGATTCGCAATGTTACTGCCCAGAAGGCTGTGGTATTGCAGGTAGGACCAGGCGGCGATACCTTTGATGGTCTGTTGAGGATCACTATTGTAAAACCAGGTGAGGGCCCACGGGCTAAAATAACCTACAAATTGACTGGTCATCGTGAATCTTCGAAAAATTAGAGGCAAGCTCTGTCTCAGTTCAAACTCAACCTGATGTCGTCATTTTGCCGGCTCTTTCATCGCTAAGCGGAAGTTTGTCCAGCCGCCTTGATTGGCTGAGGCATATACCTCGTTTGCCCGCAACTCGAGTTCTCAATAAGTTTTAAGCACGACTTTATTCGATCTCTTATCGAAAGAATTCGGCAGAATGTAAGGACCAAACGGTAATCGAGATTCGGCTTTTTCCTTTGATATTTTTTTCTGTGCGAAAAGCTTACTTTCCACCTGGAGGGTTAACGCCTGTCGAAATGCAATCGACGGCATGTATGGAATCTCCATTAAACTGCAACCACTCTTCTTGAACTGCGCATAGGTGGGGGCTGATGTTTCAGACAAACGCAGAAAAGGGAAGTTTATCTCGATGCACTATCTTCAAGCAATATCGGGCTACTTTTGATGCTGGCTACCAATCGCCTGTTGTGTTTGTAGCGTTTGTCGTATATAATAAACGCATTAATCGAGGAGTGTGGACTATGTCAAGCTCAACAATTGTCCCCAAAGCTGAGCAGGCAATCGAGGCGCGCGGTGTTGCTGCCCAGCTCGACGCGAAGAAAGAAGGACCGTTTTTGACATGGGCTGACGGAACTCGCATTCCCTTACCTCAACCATTGTTAGAGGTTCTAGCAATTGCGGCTCACGCAATGCAGCGAAACCAGGGCGTCACTTTGGTATTACGCAGTACACAGCTAACAACGCGTGAAGCCGCTGAAATCATCGGTTGTTCGCGTCAACAAGTTGTTGACCTCATCGACGAAAAGAAGCTCAAAGGCACTAAAGTTGGAACGCATCGGCGCGTCCAGCTAGCCGATGTCCTTGCTTTTATCGAACAGGAAGACCACGAGCGCGACCAGGCAATGTCAGACCTCATTCAACACACTGAGGAATTCGACGGATACGATGCTGAATGGCAGGAAAAGCCAGCCAAGAAGAAGGAAGCGTCCTAGTCAATGCCGTTCCAAGCAATCTATGACGCTTGCCTTTTATATCCATTCGAGGTCCGCGATATTCTCATGGTTGCTGCCCGCACTCGCTTGTTTGCGGTACGTTGGACGGATGCCATCATGGATGAATTCACGCGCAATTTGATAAAAGACGGGCGGGCTAATGAAGAGAACATGGCTCGCCTCCGCAACGATATGAACAAGCTTTATCCGCGAGCAAACATTCCGCTCAAGGACTATGAATCGTTGATACCGGTCATGACCTGCCATCCTAAAGATAGGCACGTTCTTGCGGCCGCGGTTTCTAAAGGCGTTGATGTGATCGTAACGCGCAATATAAAAGACTTTCCGGCCGAGTCATTGGCGCCCTACTTTATAGAAGTTCAAAGCGCAGATGAGTTCGTCAGTCATGTTCTTGATCTTGATCCGCAACTATTCGTGAGTCAGTTCCACGTTTGGAACGAACAAAGGCGGCGATGGGCGCAGACGCACGGTAAGTCGCCACGTACGGACTTGGAAGTGGCAGAGCATCTTGCTCGTGCCGAGCCACCAATGCCTGGCACAAGCAGGCAACTTATTCAGCTTTTTAGCAAATGAGTTCATTCGTCGCATAAGCACCGTTATGATCCATTCTTTTATCCGACTCGAGTTTAGCTGCTCCAGCTCTGCCTCTCCGCCGACAGAATTTAACTATCAGTGAAAAGTCCTCGCTTCAACAAAATTATTTTTTACCTTGCATTACCTTCCCGGTTTCAAAACAATCGGTTTATTGCACGGACCAATAAGAGCCCCATCTGGACCGGTACCTAGAACGAAGAAACTTGTGATTTGATTCCCTGTCCGAACCGGACAATAGATTATCTGTTCAATACCTAGAAATTGTTTTGCACGCGCAATCGCCCCACTCTCATCATTGACTATGCTCACCGTCAACCAATCAGGAGACGCCGGAGCAAGCGGTCCATAACTAAATTTGCTCGATAGCACTTTCATCTTTGCTGAAATTTCCTCTTCGAACTCAGCATCAAGTTTTCCTGGAAAACCATTTTCGTGCTTACTTGCATATGCTACGGCCGCCAGTTCGGTAGCTCCCATCATCATTAGCTGCTTCGAAAGTTTAGCCTTAAATCTCGGAACTTGGGGTAGGTTCAGGAGGCAGCAAATCATGCATACGAAAACAATTGGCACCACAACAACCTTTTTGATGAAATCAGATTTCTCGGCTGACGCCCGCCTCAATAAAGGCAACATGCTCGCCTGATCAACAGCGGTTTTCTCCGCAAACCGAAGTTTATCACTTGTTTCTAGCGCTTCCATTTCTAAGGACAACCAAGCAACGACTTGGATCTAACATAAGCATTCAATATGAGCTTTGTGTGAAACATAGGATGATGTTGCATTCATGCTTCGATTGTATTGAATGGATGCTCTCAGTTTTTTCCGACCAGCTTTCCCAGTTGCACAAATACTTCGTCAATAGATTCAATAACAAGAAGAATTTGTTGTCATATCTTTCAAAGTCCGTTCAGCAACTTCTAGATCTAGCTTGGAGATAGCTGAGAGCTTCTTACCGCGGGTTTTCATACATTAGCGACCACCCGCATGCGTCAATGACAGCCTGCGGCTTAAACGGCGCCTCTCCAGCGGGGCCCCATCCATTTAGATCCTCGGTCGCTGCGCGAATCATGACACATCCGGGACCCGGGCGCTAAAAGGCACCGTCGGCGGTGCGCGAGGATTTATCATGGAAGCCATCAAACGTTCGTTCAAAGAACTTCAGCACATGAATGAAAAGGTCCCCCGTTTTCTGACATGGATGAATGTTAAATGGCATACCTGGCTATCCAGGCTCATTTGCCCTAAAATAGCTAAATAGGGAGTTTCATATGACCACAGCATCAAGCCGGAAAGACAAGCCCGCCAAGGAAAATGCATGGCATGAACAGGACTGCTTCTGGGAGCTCATGAAGGACCTGGACGAGTCAAATGTCGAACTCTTTTCTGCAATAGTGGATGAAGAAAAGAAAGAAACGGTGGACCAGGTCAAGCTCAAGAAACTTAAGGACCTGAGAGCTGAAGTGCTGGAGCTTTTGAAAGTAAAAGACTTCGAGAAATTTGACGAGATTAAGAAAGCCGATTTGCGTATCCACGAAGAACTTAAGGAGCTGACAGAAACCAAGTAATGGACGACGAGTTCAAGCTTTCACCCGAAAACAACGACGAAATCTATCGAAAAAAAAAATCGAGCCACTTACATTTGCCACAAGCGCCCGGTCAAGAAACCGAAGCTCATTCTAGTTAGCGGTTACCGGGATGGTGCTTTCTATTTACATGGTTGTCCCAGTTTCTGCTCAGTGTAGTACTGGAACTCTTACAATGGCGGCAGCTCAATGTTTCGCAGTGCAGTGTAGGCAACTTGTAGGCACCGCGCCGGGCGTGTCCTGGCAGAGTCAGAAGCGCTGCACCTTTGCAAACACGCTCGTAGAAATTTTGTAGATAGCATTTTCAATCTACAAGATCCGTTCGCTGATCAGATTTGATTTTCTGCTTTGACGGCTACACGATTCCTACATGTAGATCATCATTCATCAACTGCTTGCCTGTGAGGACGACCTTTTCCAGGCTCAGAAGATTCTGAATGATCTATGTAGGCATACATGCCGGTCTACATGCGCCAGCAAATCACGCTGGCATCAGCATTGTAGGAGTTCCAAAAGCAATCTCATAGGCGATGGAATGTGCTCCTATTCTTGGGATGCAGAAAATAGGCTGATTCGCCTCGTGCAGGCTGATACGCCTTCAGCTACTGATGTTAATGTTGACGCGGCACCTGTTGCGGTCGTGTTTACTCCAGACTCAACAAAAGCATATGTAGCCAACCAAGGTTCTGGAACCGTTTCTGTTCTTGACTGCACAAGTACAACGCCAACTTTGGTTGATACCATAACACTTAGCACAAGTATTTGCGCAGCCATTGCTTCCCCAGATGGCAAAACTGTCTACATTCGCGATATCTCACACGTTTACTTCATTGATACAGCGACAAACGCTCTCTTCGCAACGGTGACAACTGGTTATGGTGATGCGCAAGGTAAATCGTTGGCGATTTCGCCTGACGGGGGGCGACTGTACGTTTGCAATAATTCCTCCCTTACGCTTTCTGTAATTGATACAGTTAATAAATCGTTGATCACAGACATACCAGATGTGGGAACTGCGGCTGTGCTGGCCATTAGTACAGACGCAAAGAAAGTCTATCTAACCGATACGTCTGGCACAATTTATGTCATAGATACAGCGACAAACACAGTTCTCACAACCATTTCAGCAGGTAGTAATATCCTAGATATTGCTATCTCACCGGACGGCACGAAACTATACGCAGTCAATAGGAATGGTACTGCATCGAAGGTGTTTGTTATCGACACGTCCACGAATATAGTATCTGCGGCAATTAGCGGTGCTTTCGCCGAATCCTTCTCGATTGCATTGACACCAGATGGCTCGCAACTCTATGTGGCTCAGGACAATGGAAGCCTCGTGTCCATTTCCACATCATCTAATACAGTTAATGCCACAATAAGTTTAGGCGCTGGCACCAATACCAATAAAGTTCTCATTACGCCTGATGGACTTAAGGCGCTCGTTATTTCCTGGGGTTCAAATGCTGTATCGGTGATTGATACAACATCAAATACCGTGACGAACACTTTCTCCACTGGAAGCGGGCCTGTTCTGCTTGCAATTTCTCGAGATTCAAACAAGGCACTTATTTGCAATGCCGGCGATTCAAAAGTGACGTTCCTAAATCTTAATCCTGGCACCGCTTCAAATAGCACCAATAGCCAATTTACGTATGATCCGTTAGACAGGTGCGTCAAAATCGTCGATACGAATTTAGGTGGCACGCCAAACATCCAGCAATTCATCTGGTCAGGAGCCGCAAGGTGTGAGTCAAGGGACTCTGGAGGCAACACAGTGACTGCGCAATTTTACCCTTGGGGAGAAAAAGTCGGCGTAACGAAATATCTTTTCGAGCGAGATCATCGCGGCGATATCGTTGGTGTCACCGATAGCAGTGGCACCGAGATTACTGCGATCTCTTATGATCCTTATGGGACACCCTCATTTACTTATCTCTCCGGATCGTTTACGCCTGATTTTGGATTCACTGGACTTTACTACCATCAACCATCAAAGCTCAATATAGCAACTTTCCGTTCCTATGATTCTTCATTAGGCAGATGGCTTTCCCGTGATCCAATTGCTGAAGCTGGTGGCACTAATTTGTATACATATGCTGCCAACAACCCCATCAACTTTTTTGATCCGCTGGGCCTCGCAGTATATGTTGCCTATCAGAAGTGGAATTATCCAAACAATGTTTTTGGAGTTCCGGTTGTTCATTCAGGAGTTATTATCACCGACGACAAGACGGGAAAAATCACTGACGACTTCAACTGGGGGCCTCCTGAAGATTCACGACATTCAACTCACGGACCACTTATTGAATACGATCCGGAGGAAGAAGAAACTGTAGGTCATACCTTTGATGATCAAACCTACTACAACTACGGACGTCGGGAGGTTATTAAGCCGGATGGGATGAGTCAGCAAGACTTTGAAAACGCCATTAGAGAATCCGCTCAGCGATTTAGAGACGACATGAATACCGCGAACGCTCAGTGGACCGCTAAAGGAAAAGGCGAAAATGTCAACTGCCATGAATCATCTACGGCCATTGTCCAGGGGGCGGGTGGTACCATGCCGAAGCCTCCAATGGGAATTGGACTAAGATTGTTTAGCGGTTTTGGGCTTTTCTATAATCCTTATGCGGGCTATGGTGGTAAGCCATCATTGCCATGAGTATGGAATAATAGATAAATCTCTCGATCGAGGACTGTCATCATGAACAACCTGATTCTCTTCGCATCTGTCTCGTTGATGTTTTGCCTTGGTTCAATTCAAGTGAGCGCAAAGGTGGTAGAAGTTGCAACTACACAAGATCTGAAAATTGAGCTGATTAACAAGACCAAGAAAGACCAGGGCGTTGTTAAACCGAAGTCGTGCCTAAGAATAACCAACAAAGCTGATGGAGCACGCGCGTTCAAATGTACAGTTCTTGCTCAGAAAGTTTTGGCTAATGGAGGCGACGGCGAACAATACCAGAGAGTTGTAGGCTTTCACGTCTATCCTCATAGTTCGACATGTTCGAACTGGCAAACAGAAAAATGGCTGAAGATAATAGAACTAAAGCAAGTTCATGTCGCACACAAATAGCCTGAGAATCAGGAGAGTACACGAAATGATTTATGCTTGAAATGGAAAAGCATTTGGAATGCCAACTGCCATGTCCTTGCTAATCTCCACAGACAAAGATGGTAGTGGACGTGATCAGAAATCTAGCATTTCATCAACTTTGTAAATGCGTCCGTGATTTGTTCCATTGGTGATCGCAATCGTTCCACGTCGAATATCAAATATCCAAATGTCACGTCATTCCCGCCCGAATGGTTCGCCAATTTCTTCAAAGCATAATGCGGTATACCAAGTCTCTCTGCCATTGTCAGATATGTTCGCCGCAAATCGTGTATTGTGAATGCGCAACCGCATTTTTGGCGGATTCGTTTTAGTGCATCGCTAAACTGCGTAATTCCGCCAATCCTCCCAGGAAAAACAAATTCTGAGTGTCGTGAATGAAAACGCTTATGAAACAAGTCTAGTAAGAAGGGCGTCAACGGCAACCTGTGCACCCTGTGATTCTTGGTTCTTTCTGCATCAATCTTGAGAGTCCGTGAATCAAAATCTATATCCGCCCATCGAAGGGAGGCGGCTTCGCTTCTGCGTAATCCAGTAAGCAACACAACTAACAAATAGTCTCTCACGATACCGTTCGTATCGCACCGGACTGCTTCGTACCAGTCGGCAAGTTTGTGGTCGGGAATGATTCCCTGTCGCCAACCAATACGGTGCCATTGCTTGTTAATCGTAAGAGTCGATACTGGGTTGTAAGAAATTAGCGGCTTACCATCACTTGTTTCATAGTTTGCCATGGCAAAGTTAAGTAAGAGCTTCAGTACACGCATAGTCATGTTTGCCTGAACCTTGCTTGCTTTCCACCTTCCGCCGTCTACGCTGATAAACTGGTGCCGCTCTTCTACCATGGATTTGGTGATCGAAGTAACAGGCAAGTCGTACCAATCTTGCAATCTCTGAGCGGCAATTTTCTGGTAAGCTTTGCGAGTTTTCGACCTCAGATGCAGACGCTGAGCTAGATAATTTTCCAACACTTGTCCAAGTGTGACTTCACTTTCTGCCTTGCCAATGGAACAAGGGGAGGATGAAGTTACCTCAACGTCGCCGGCAAGAAAAATGGAAATAACATGTTTGTTGCCTCGAATCTCGATTGAAAATTCCGACGATTTGAGACCGTTGATATTGACTGACCAATTCTCCGTATTTCTATGTTCCTTATCTTCTTGCATTGCTTCCCGTATGGCAGTCTAATTGCGCTTCCCGTAACTTTTTTATTATAGCTCAAATGATACTTCCTGTGGTGCGCACCATAATTCACGTTGTATACAAATTGCCAATTTACATATGATCCGCAGGGCAGATGCGTAAAGATTGCTGAAACCGTAAATGGTTCTTTGACAGATACAAAGCAGCTTGTGTGGTGCGGCTCCGAAGTCTGTGAAACAAGAGACTCCGGCGGAAACACCGTAACCGCCAAGTTTTTTCCGTGGGGAGAGATTTCCAACGGAACTACATATTTCTATGAGTTGAACCATCGCAACGATATCGTTGGTGTTACCGATAATGCAGGCACCGAACTTACAGCAATTACCTATGATCCATATGGAGTACCCACAATGACGTTCTTGTCTGGCTCGGTCTTGCCGAATTTCGGGTTTGCTGGGATGTACTTTCATCAACCAAGCCAACTTAGTCTAACTAGGTTTCGTCCATATAGCTCCACTTTGGGAAGATGGTTAACCAGAGATCCGATTGCTGAAGCGGGGGGTAGCAATCTCTATGCGTACTGCGCGAACGATCCGATTTCCATTATCGACTCCCTTGGACTACAGGGATACTCAGCGCCTCAAGAGGGTATCTATGATAAATCCCTTACCCTGAAAGGTGGTGTGCAAAAATCCGATTCTGGCTCCAACTCAAGCTCAGGACCATCATGTAGTGGATTAAATAGCAATATGTCCATGGCTATAGCACGCGCTGGGATATTAGGTGGTCGTACTGGTGTTCCCTCTTTCGCTCCCGGAATGCCGGCAGTTGCGGCAGCATCTATATACACCAACGCGAGTACAATTCAATTGCTAAATTCGAGTCCCAAGCGCGTGTCCAGAAATTCACTGGCATACAAAGGACTCACGTTTGTGTATGAAATCGATGACATTGTTACACCTGACTGGAGATATGGAATTTATAAGTTCGGAATTTCGTCGACCGATTACTTAGATGCTGATCGTCCTGAATATCAGATTGGGAAGTTGGGACCGGGTTATGTCTGGTACGAAGAAAGCTGGTGGTGGGACCGTCTATCTGCCAGACTCCGAGAGAATTGGCTAATAATCAATTACAAACTGAAAGGTTATCAGTTGATTGGCAATAGAAAACTCTAGGCATTTCTGTATTCATGATTAGTTAGGGCATCTTCCCAGTGCGAATAGGTTATCGCAAGGATATTCCATACCAAAATCTATTAATACTGCTCGAAGGTATTTCCCATTTGATCCATTAATGACACGTACGTAAGAGCGTTTCGCTAACGGAACGTAATAGGTATTTACCTTTCCCTCTATTTGCTCAATAACTTCGCCCGCTGTCAGTTTCCATCCATCTCCACCTAAGTGCGTTATGGATTCATGCTTAGCTTCTGTGCTCTTCGCCTTACTGAATTTCACTTCATCAACGTCGACACACCAAATTTCAATTTCTGCCATCCGTTTATTGCTCCATCCTTAAACTTAGTGGATAGTACAATCATTCTGATTCTCATTCAAATCTTACTTAACTTTCTGGCTTGGCGCTATTCTTTATCCTTTCGTTCCTACCATGGTCGAAAATAACAATTTGCTTAGACCCACTTGCTTTTCTATCACAAATCCGTCGGTTATTCTATGTCTCTCGCAAACGCTTCGTCCAACAGTCAACAATTGACATACCAGAACAATGTGTCGGCAACCTGCATTCTGCTGCACCAGGCAGTTTGGACAATAAATACATGTAAGTATCAAGTGCATGTTCGCAAGCTATTTCTGGCCAAACCAATCCAGTCGGAGTCAAATCAATCAAATGTTCAACATGCTCAAAGAACGGTGGAAGCGGTAATTTAGGTACAAGGTCCAACCTATTGGCGATTCGAAATGTATTTGGCACCGCTACGTTGTAACCAAAAACAAATTTTTCATCACCTATCCGCGGGCTTGCGTACGAGTAAACAGAGATATTCTCAAGACGCGAATTCAGCGCCAGGTCATACCCCGCCAATGTCGCTAGTGCGCCACCAAGGCTATGTCCACATACAGTCACAGATTTGCAATCATCTCCCTTTAATACTGAAAACGCATCGACCAGAGAAATCTTAGAGTTTATTTCAAGAGTAAGTGATTTGAAGATCAGGCTAATTCCATCATGCGTAGATCCGACAGCGCCCTGGATTGGGCAAGGAGCAAGAAGGAACATGGCGTCATGGACCCATTCCCAAATTCCCTCTGTTCCGCGAAAAGCAATTACAAAATTTCCTGCAGCATCGACGAGTACATAGCCATAGGTTACCCAATTCTCCTGGGCCAATGGGCTTAGGTCGGTTACAAGATCATTGCCATAAATCTTGGACAGAACAAAATAGTCGAAAATCGAAGTGCCTGCCGTTATCGCGCCAAGATCATCCTTAGCCCCACTACATGCGAACTTCACAAGGTCACCAAATTTCATTGCTATCTTCGGGTCCAAAACTGACATGGTGGCTTCAATCCAATCCTCGTTTTATTGAATTACAGGTGTTGTGATGTAACTGGGCTGTTAAGCCATTTTTGCGACGATGCAGTTAGCACTTTTGTGCCACGTTTAGCATCATTTTAATCAAAAACGCTATCAATTCCAATCTTTTTGAGCATATCTATTAGTCTCGGCTAGCTCCGCAATTCAAGCGCCTCTTGACCACTTTTGTGCAATGGAGTAGATTAAAGATATCAGCCATTATGGATACCGTATGTAATACCACTCGAAAGGTAATCTATACACGGAGCACCACGCTGCTCCTAGGAATTATTATTCTCTGGAATTGAAAGGCAAATCCAGCACGCTTGGAATGCCTGCTGCAGATGTAATCAAAGTTGCGCAGCTTTATGATTCTGGAACTGACATTGTCGATGCGCTGACAGAAGCGGCGAACTCATTGAAAATGCGTAAGCCTCAGAACTACATTAAACCGCATCCTCAAGGCGGTAGTTACACGCAAATGTGTGAGTGTGGGGGGCCAGAAGGAGTAAGTTTTGAAAGACACTGAGCATCTTGTATTTCATTTGGCATACAGACTCATCAGCGGAACCAATCTTTGTTGATTGACAGTGCCGCACGTAGTTCATCAAATTGAAATTGTAGTGAGGAATTCAAATTCTAAAATTAGAGGTGCTAACCGACGCAACCCCGCAGCAGTACAGCCAGTCAATTCTTGCCCACACAAAAGGAATTCAAAAAGAACCTGGCTCCAAAATGCGTAGCGCGGCAATTGAACGAATCCCTGCAAACGGGCATTGACTTGCCTGAATAGATCCAAATTTGTGAATCCCTCCAACTATCGAGCTGCTCACGATTATCAGCATTGGGGCAGGCACATCCTCGCTTGCATTCTGCGATCCACAACGGCAGAATGCCGCCATCATTGAGCGATTATTTGTACATTACCTAAAATGTGTAAGAACCATTTTTCGACCGCTTCAGAGCAGAAAGGGCAGCGAAGTCATGTGATATCCTGAAATAACACACCAAGGTTGCAGTAGGATGCTTGAGCGCTTCGATGCGAATGCGATAAAGACCATTATGTTGGCGCAAGAGGAGTCCCGGCGGCTTGGTCACAACTTTGTAGGAACCGAACAGATTCTGCTTGGGATAATTGCCGAAGGTTTAAGCGTGGCATCGGCGTCCTTGCGCTCTTTTGGTGTAAGCCTCAAGGATGCGCGGATCGAAGTTGAAAAAATAATTGGCCGTGGCTCTGGATTCGTTGCTGTAGAAATACCTCTTACTCCTAAAGCTAGGAAGGCTCTGGAATTGGCGTCTGATGAAGCTAGCAAGCTAGGTGCCAACAGTGTAAGTCCTGGTCATTTACTATTGGGATTGCTTCAGGTAGAAGACGGCACCGCTTGCCTTGTGTTGAGCCTTCTCGAAGTCAACTTTAGCCACTTGCGACAGGATGTGATAAATGCAATGCAATTGCAAACCACTTCAAAGTTGCGTTCGTCAATTAGAACTCCCAACTTGGATTTGTATGGCGTTGACCTGACCAAAGGCGCAATAGATGGACACTTGGATCCCGTTATTGGCCGTGAGGAAGAAATCGACCACGTAATCAGAATTCTTAGTCGGCGAACTAGAAGAAACCCACTGCTAACCGGAGAGTCTGGCGTCGGAAAGTCAGCAATTGTAGCAGGCCTCGCGACGCGAATTGCAGAAGCAGATGTACCCGATAAATTCCTGAACAAGAGAATTGTAAGGATCGATATTCCCTTTATTCTGCTTCAAACGGAGTGGGTGGTCACCCTAAACAACTGCCTGCTGGAAGCGATGAAAGCAAAGATAATCCTCCAGATCGATGAGCTGCACTCCCTCTTATTGCCACAATCAGTAAATGCGTCTTGCCTCATCGCTTGGTTCCTTAAGAGTACCTCCCTGTGCTGTATCGGGATTGCACCTGTCGCAGCTGTTTACCAAGGTACTAGGAAAGATGATGCGCTTTTCAAACACTTTCAACCACTGTTGGTCCACCCAGCGACCATCGAAGAAACAGTTTTGATTTTGCGTGGATTGCGTTCTAACCTTGAAGCCTACCATCAGGTTGCAATCTCTGATGAATCGATAGACAAAGCAGTGCTTCTCTCCGATAAGTACATAACGGAGCGACGGCTGCCAGTAAAAGCAATTGATGTGATTGAGGAGGCCTGTACTCTTGCACGTATGCGCGCAGGTGATCTAGCACCCGTCGACTTAGAATTGCGACGAATTCGTCGGCAGAGAGATGAATGTCGTCGAAAACAAGACTTTGGAATGGTGGAAATTCTCAACCAGCAAGAATCAAGTATCATTGCTGCAAAACAAACAACAGGCGTTCCAGCAGAACTACCGATTGTGCAGGCTGAGCATGTGCTCCAGGCCCTGAGTGAATGGCCAAACCTGCTAGCGGAAAACCCTCTGATCAATTGAACTCTGACGAGAGGCGTAATTTGTAATCATTCGGCGACTTTTTCGAAAAGATCCAATTTCGGGAGCCCCGCAAATTAAGTGAGTGAATCGATTCTGAACTGCGCCGGTCATTTAGTACTACATTTTGTGCATTCGTGAAAAACGCTCACCTCTCAACTAGAGGGCGGCATTTGCTTGTGGTTGTACACTACCGAAAATGAGTCTTGTCGACTACGGTGATTACAGGAAACATTTCTTACTTGAGGCGCTGTTGCCAAGGCACATTCTTTTGAATTATGTAAGTCTTTGATTTTGCGTCCCACTCGTAGATGTCGACAGCTTTCGGAACCAATAGTGCTTTTTTCTCCGGATGAGCGATGATAATTGCTTGTTTTAACTGCCTCCATTTCAACACCACATCAGGATGGCCTGCTTCAAGATTTGGAATTATTTTGACCGTTTCCTTGGGCACCCTACTCAAATAAACGAACTCTGGTCTCATTTGTGAGCTGGTGTGCAAGACCTCAGATATAGAGCCATTTGAATAGGCGTAAACCTTCAGGTCCCAGAAATTTCCAATTTTACTCTTCCAGAGTGTGGCAAGGTTTCCATCGTCAAGTGTGAACAGATCGCTTGCAGAGATTCCCATTTCGTCAACGAATGGCGGCTTGGGTACGATCGACAAAATAGTCTTGTCGTCTTTAACAAACTCCAAGGTGCACTCCCAATGATCATCTTGAATGATACGCACCGAAAGGTCTTCTACCTTAAGCTCATCCGGCAGCTTCCACTGAGTTGTGATGATGGTCTTGGACTTTATTGCTTCAGGATGCTTTTCCTGTGCGGATGCAGGGTTTGCCATGGGCAATAAGCAAAGGACAAGGCAAAATAATACTTTCATGGGAGAGATCTCAAAGCGCCTGGCACTAGTTTCCGTATCATTATAGGGTCTGGCAGACTACGCAGTAGGTTAATGATCTCCGCCGTAACTGTGCGCTCTCGCACAATTGGACCCATTTCGGCGGTGTAAGTTGTGGATTGATGTCTCGTTAGTCTGATCGCGTATACTGATGTTTGGAGACTGTGCTCCACATCTGCGAAATCTGTATCTTGTTAGGCTGCCGGCGCATTGGACGAGTTTGCGAAATTCTTATTGGATAACAAAGACAAATCGCGCGAAGAGCGTCGATTATTCTTTGCGTCGAAAAAAGTTCCTCTATTTACAGCGCAGCCCAATCAGCCTCCCCTGTTTTTTACAAAGTCGCAGTTGAAAGACAAACAGAGATTATCTATTTCCGATGCATTGGTAGCAGCCGAGGCTCGCTTGGGCGATGTCTTGCCTACTGGCTATAAGTCGTTCTTAAATGTGTTGGGACCTGGTATATGGTGTGAGGCGACAATCTTGCATCCCGACAATCTTTATGATTGCGAGTTGCCACAGGGCATTGGAGAGATAATGATCGCCTATAATGTGGATGGCTGTGGAAATTCCATAACAGTTGATCCGAAGGACGGCCGCATTTACTTTCTGGCTCATGATCCCACTGGCTACGCCTTAGTTGGAACGACGTTTGAAGAGTGGATTCATGATCTCACTGACACATGGTTAAAGGAAGGAAACTGTATTCCGTCTTCATATGACGACAATTTCGTAGAATTCAGCTTCTGGCCAAGAAACCGCCGATAAAGGCCTCTCGCTTCGCATGATACGCTATCATCTGGAGCGTTCAGGTCCGCAGCGAAAAACAGGTCTGAGGTTATTCCGCTTGAACATTCTTGACTCGCGCATGATTGCCAAGCTAATCTGCCTTACATGGCTTCTCGGAGGAGGGCTTCAAGTTATTGCCAGTGAGAAAAATGCTGGTCAATTAAGGCAACTTGAAGTCGAGGAAAAGAGTCTTTGGGAACTGTTTAAAAGCGAAATGGGAAACAAGCCGGCTCCTGTATGCAGAAACCTCAAGACGCGTTCATTCTCCATAACCATGTCATCTGATGCTGCATTTAAGAAACAAGATGAACGGACCCTTTATCTAGAACGTGGAAGTTTCTTCATTGAAGCGAGCAAAGACTTAACTTTGGTATTGTCCGAAGGAAGCGATTTATATAACGTGTTGGTTCCTGTCGGTAATGTTGTCTTGATCAGCGCAGACAAGGAAACTGACAAGATATACACTATGTTTTCCAACGCTCCTGTAGAGTTAGTTTTCAATGATACCTCTTATAAGCATATGGCTTCTGGTGAAGCCGTGATGGTGTCCAGCCACTCGCCCGCCTTGTTCGAAATTTTTCCCAACGTAGCAGTCAGGAAAGTCCGGGCGCTTGAAATTCATAGTGGGGCCTACCTAACAGCTGCCGAATTCTCTTTTTCAAGTTGTGTCCTTCATGAATCGCTAATGCAAGCCATCTATAGAACGAACAAAAAGGGTCTTATGAAAAAGCTGGCCAGGGAATCCATTTTGAAAGACGATCGAACGCATGGACAATTTTTGGAATGCTCGCCAAAGCATTGATAAACGATCGAACTAAGGCGGGAAGCTCGCCAGAACTGTACCGAATGGATCCAAATTCGAGAGTCCTGAAAAGCCGGTCATTGGCTATTATTTTGGAACGGCACGAGTGATTTCAAATAAAATTTCAAATTCGCTCAAATACATATCCGCCTGCAATGCGGGATCTAATTGCTCACGATTTTTCATTCCCGAAAATGACCGACATTCAGTAGCAAATTACATTTTCTTCTGCTGAACACGACTTTTGACATTTGCTGAACTCAGGTTCTGACAAAGAATGCGACCATCAAGCCCGGCGGCAAACGACAACTATTTTGCTATGTCTAAAGCTGATGAGGCACAAGGCTGGAAAGAAGCTAAGGAAGCTTATAGAGGCGATGCGAAACCATATTCATCAATCAACTAACCTGCTGGTAGGTTATATCGGAGTGTATGCAGAAAAAGCCGGAGAGTTGACTGTGTTCGCTGGCTTGGCCACTGTGCTCGGTTTATTTGCGCTGGTCTTGTGGTTTCTCGCAGGCAAAATGGTTTACTGGATGCATGGTGCGGAAAGCACCAGCCCTCAACAAGAAGTTAGCCACGAACCGTAATCCGTCAATTCCACCTCTTTCATTAACCGCCTACGATGGTGGAACCAATCTGTTGAATCATGCACTCCGCACACATGCATTGCAGCACATGGCTGCATTAGAATTTGCGCGTATTGCTCACTGGGGTTCTACATTTGAAGCCATTTCATATTTGAATGCTCCTTTATAAGATGACAAAGTGAAAACAAAGAGGGCAAGCAATTCTATGACTGAAGCAAGAGAGACTATTGGAAGCGAATTCAAAGAGTTGGATGAATCTGAAAAACAGAACAATCGAATTCAATTTGTAAATGAATTTCTTCGATCTGATCTCTCAAGAAACACTCTCCTTAAGTCAGAGCCGGAGTCACAAGATCTTCTAAGCAGTAGTTGGAAGTCCCTGAAAGAGCATCCGGAAGTGATAATAGCCGGAGCCGTGGTCCTTTCGGCAGGCGCAGCGATAGCCGCTTCCAAATTGGCCGGCAGAGCAATATGTGCAGGAGAAGCAAAAGTCTCGACTCTTGGAGCTACCGTCCTGGCGGATGATACTAGAAGCACCTTGGCTGAGTATCCACTATCAAAAGCGGTTGTGGGAGATTACCGACAACCCTCCATGTTAAGGAAAGCCCGACCTTTAGACTATGAGCCCTTAGAACTTGAGCATATGACAGACATACTTCCAACCTTGCTGGTAAAAGAGAGGGAGAAGCTAGCAGCTTCAGTTGCTAAAGATGAATCCCAATGGATTACTGGACTAGAACAATTCAAACCTAGCAAAGTATTAAGAACCTTTCTGGATGCGCCTCCTTCTCCTCGCGTTCCTTACAACGTCTTGCCAAAATAAATGTCAATCAACAGCATTGATCAGCTCGTCGAAGCCAAGATTGCTGCTGCGCATCACAGCACGCAAAGCAAAAAGCATGGTTATCCGATTTCCAGTACTTGAGCAGCACTTCTCTTCTGGTCAAATTCGTACTGGAGATGAGACGTGGACTTATGAAGCTCTTGATAAAAAAGGTGTTTGGGTCGGATTTGAAAAGCATGGCAAATGTGTGAGAGCGGAGCCTTTCACGACCTTCCACTAGCCGTTGGTTAGCAAAGCTGGGCTCAGTTCCGATAATAGTCATTATAGTTTGAACCTGTCTAGACAAGACTTTAAAGCATTACTGTGACTGTTCCGTCGCTGCCGTATTTTTAGGCGCAGCTCTAAGATAATCGGCAATCGCCTGTTTGCCAATTTTTCCTTCAGCCGCGTCCATTGTCATAGCCAAAAGAGAATCAAAGTCGGCATCTACTTCAATCTTGTTAATGTCGAGAAACACGAGTGCAACAGCTAATGCCGTGCGCTTATTTCCATCTATGAACGGATGGTTTTGGATGATGTGAAACAAATAGGCTGCCGCCATTTCGTAAATGTCAGCGTGAAGGTATTTGCCGCCCATGCCCGCTTGTGGCTGAGCAATAGCCGATTGCAGCAAGCCCAAATCGCGTACCCCAGCTGAACCGCCGTACAAGTCTATGCGTGATTCATGGATCTCCAACACATCGAGCAGATCGAGGAACTCTATCGACATTACTCTGCCAGTTTCTTAAATACAGCAGAATACTTTCGGTCGAATTTCGACAGAGAAGTGGAAATACGCTTTTGCTCTTTCTTGTCGCGCACTGGTCGAATCAAGAGATTCTCGCCATCAGTGCTTACTTCAAGAGGCGTGTCCGGCTCGATTCTGAGCAAATCCATCACGGCCCGGTCGATAACCAGGGCATGGCTATTTCCGTGTTTAATCAGGTTCTTAATCATGGTATACACCTCGTATCACCATTGTATATCCGATTGCTGAAACTGTAAACTGGCAATAGCGGTTCGGCAGTGCTCAGACCCAGAGCTGTGCCCAACCCAGAAATTTATTGCATCCGAGACTGATGGCACCTTTAGCTTAATGCCAAGCCATTTCCCTGTGCCGCCGTCGTATGGAATGACGGGATCGCGAGTCCCGTGAATAGCAATGACGCTAACTGCTTCGCCTGCTGTTTCGTTTCTTTGATACATGCAACCTTCAATTGGAGCGATAGCGGCGATCTGATCTGAGAGCTCGTGGCCAAGCCGATAGGCCATCATTCCACCGTTGCTGACGCCGGCGACGTAGACTCTGTTGCCGTCAATATTGAAATCGCCTTTTAGTTTTGCAATCAATTTGGAAATGAATTCAACGTCGTCCAGATTTTTTTGTTTGGATATGCCGCAGCAAAGACCGGCGTTCCATGTGCCATACTTAGCACAAGGCGGCGCTTGATCGGTCGAATAATATGCGGTTTGTACAAAGGCTAATGTAAATAATGAGCAATTTGAGACAACTGCAACATCATTTCTTGCCCTCCAGCAACCCAGCATGAAAACTGTGGATGTTTTTATGCCAGGTTGCAAGAATCCTTTCACAAACGCACATCTGTATCCTCTTCATTTTGCATCGTTTCAGGCTGATTCTTGTTCCAGAGGCAAAGCCAGCATTCAGAATTGTGGAGCCATCAAATGTGGTGTCATCCATCGTACCATCAGCAAACACTACACTTTTTATTTTGGAATTGTCAAAGTGAACACCGTTTAGATTTTCGTTGAAAAACTCTGTTCTTTCAATGGTGGTGTCACGCAAGTCACATGCGTGCATATCTACGTGATTAAACCAACAATCGCATAATAGAGCCCCTCTCAGATCAACACCGGACAGAGTAAACGGAGCCTGAGTTTTGGAAGCATACTGACCAGGAGATGCATCTTACTGTTTTGAATTGCTATTTCATCCTATGCTTCGGCATATTCCCGAGCGATCGTGCGCATTGGCTTGAAAAGCCGTCTGTTACAGCCAGGCAAGGGAGCAAAACCATAGCGCAAATAGAAACTCATCGAGTCGATAATTCCACTGGCAATTTCTTCTTCTGTCGGTAGCAGCGCTTCGATTATCATCAAAGGTGACCCGACTTTGCTCTGGGCACTTTCTAGCGCCCGCTTTTGCGCATCGATAAACAAGAACTCCCCCAATCTGGGATTTTCCCCTAGTTCCTCGCGTAATTTAGCTTTGTATGCCAAATCGACACCGAGCCGACCTAACAGCGTGGCACCGACCTGCGGATATTTAGGCAATTTCTTCTGTATGTTTTTTGGCAGATTGTCGAAAACAATTCCCAACGAAGAGAGCGTATAGTAACCGCGCACTACGTTTGAGCCAAGCTCCAGGAGCACGAA
>JADMIO011721411.1_pt1 | contig 78626 bp, 58 predicted proteins | sample 8958161 | NCBI WGS metagenome assembly JADMIO01 (sample SAMN16585339, study PRJNA669376) | soil metagenome | isolation source: Crop rotation soil | place: USA: Cullars Rotation, Alabama | collected 2011 | reverse complement strand
GCCGCGACTTCAAGTCACGTGAATTCCAAGCTTCGGATCCCACTGTGCTGGAAAGGGGAGCGCGGCGGTCGAGCGCAAGTCCCCAGTCCCCTCCTTTCAAAGGAGGGGTGCCGCCGGCGCAGCCTTGCGGCGGGGTGGTTACTAACGTAGCGCGAAGCGCACCTTTATAGATGCTCAGTGCCGGCGCAGCCCTGCACTGCTCCTTAAGGTGCGTTCCAAGGCTTCGCCGAGAACGGACTTCTATAACGTAGCGCTGCGCGCATCGTTACTAACCACCCCGCCGCAAGGCTGCGCCGGCGGCACCCCTCCTTGGAAAGGAGGGGACTTGGGACTGGGACTGGCGGCTCATAGAAGCTTGCGGACCAGCCGCTCATAGACGTCCGCTCCCGCAATTAATTCTGCCTTTGAAATTTTTTCATTCGCCGTATGCGCGTCCAGAATTGAACCCGGTCCCACAAGAATCGGTTTGCCCAGACTCGTTAGATACGGAACATCACTGCCGAACGAAACTACCGTTGTTTCGAAACCATCGACGACGTGCATCAGGTGCGGCTCGTTCGAGCTCACAATCTCCAACTTCGCCCGCTCAGCAATCCGGGTTCGCATCTTTTCTTCGATCACTGAAGCCGGTTCCACGGTCCGAATCATCACCGATGCTGATGCTTTTCCCGGCACAATGTTGGCACGCTCACCGCCTTGAAACACGCCGATGTTAAAAGAGCCTCGACCCAGAACAGGGTCATTGCCCCAATCGCCGTCGCGGCAGTCGGCCAGGACTTTCCACAATCCCTCAATCGCCGACACGCCTTCTTCAGGATAGCCCGAATGGGCCGCGCGTCCTTCAAGTGTCAGGTTCGCGTTGAAAGTTCCTTTCTGCGCACGAGCCATCAGGTTTTTCGTCGGCTCTCCAACTACGACAAAATCAGAATTCCATTTCAGACTGTTGGCCACTTTTGCACCGGCGCCATTAACCTCTTCACCCACGACAAGCAGATAGGCGAAGTTGCGCACCCCCGTTTTTTGCAAGCGGTCGCCGGCTTCGAACATCGCGGCGATGATTCCCTTCGTGTCGCAAGCCCCGCGGCCATAAAGATGATCCTGATCTTCACGCACTGGAAGAACCGGCGGCACGGTGTCGATATGCGTGCAGAACACGACTTTGGGATCCCCACCGGCAAATGCGATGACATTGAAGCGATCGCCGTCCACTGCCTGCCGTTCGACCCGGTAGCCGGCGGCCGCAAGATGTCTCGACAGGTATTCAGCCACAGCGGCTTCACTTCCGGTGACGGATGGAATCTCCATCAGTTGCTTCGTCAACTCAAATGGCGTCATTTAGCGAATGCCCTTTCCAATGCGGCTTCCACTCGATCGCGGCCGAACTCACGCTCGTTGCACAAGAATTGAATGATGCCCGGAACGTCAGGCTTACGAAACTCAATTGTGTAGTCCGCAGTAACTTCCGGCGACAAATACAGCGCTCGAATGGCCGCGACGTCCGGCCCTGCCGCTTCTTGCACTTCAGCAGGCATGCGCTCAATCGAACCGCACTCCTTCACCAGTTTCAAAGCCTTCTTCGGACCAATGCCCTTCACGCCATCATTGAAATCCGTGCCGATGAGAATCGACAGGTCGATCAACTGCTCGCGCGTGATGCCGTATGCAGCCAACATTGTGGCGGTGTCGATCACTTCCGGTACGATCGGGCGCGAGATTCCTTTGCTTGGCAAGAACTCCTTTCCGGAAATCGTCAGGAATCGCAGCATCAGCGGAGCACCGAAAAGAAGACAGTCATAGTCCTTGCTCGCAGCCGCCCAAACGCTTCCCCGCGACGCCATGAACGATGCCTGTGCCTCGCCTTCCGAAGGCGCAGCGATCGTCGGAATGCCCAGCAGATTCAACAGCTCTTTCGCTTCTTCTACCATCGCGCGCGAAAGGCGTGACGTCATTGTCGATTTCGAATACGCCTTCGCCAGATCGCCTTCCGCGACAGCCTGCGCGTGCTCGGCCTCATAGCGCTCTTTGATGCTTCGTCGGCGATCGATCTCCGCCGACTTCAGTGCCGGCGGCTTACCGTCAAACACAAATACGAGTTCCATCGCATGATCGGCGATGAGCCTTGTAGTGCGGTAGAAGAGTCCCGAGAGATGCGAAGTGATTCGCCCATGCGAGTCCTTCAGCGGCGTGCCGTCGCGAAGACGAATGAGTGCAAGAAACTGGTACAGCTCTCCGTTCCCGTCCACTGCGAGACGACGGCCATGCAATTCCTCGAGCTTGATCTGTTGCTTAACGACAATCGGTGTGAGAAGTACGCCCATGGTCGCGCTGTATAATATGACGCATGACGATGACGGAATCCGAATTTCGCCGCGAGAGTGACAAGGTTCTCGAACAATTGAATCGAGCGCTGGATGTTGTCGCAGAGAATTACGACGCCGAAGTGATGTACCAAAACGGCGTACTCACCATCGAAACCGACGCTCCGAATCCCGGCAAGATCGTCATCAGTCCCAATGCACCCGTACGCCAGATCTGGATTTCCGCCTTGTCGCGAAGCTTCAAACTCGACTGGTCCGGAACCGCCTTCGTGCTCGCCGCCACAAAAGAGGATTTGAATTCATTAGTTGGACGGCTCATCGGCGAGCAACTCGGGATAGAGCCGATAGTTTTTTGACACAAAAAGCACAAAGAGGACACAAAAGGCACAAAACAGAAAGACTTATTTAGTTCTTCTTTTTTGTGCTTTTTGTGTCCCTTTTGTGCCTTTTGTGTTTAGAAAACTTTACCGTTACACGTTATTCAAAATCGTGAGCGCGTTCCCCCCGAAGATCTTCTGCTTCTCTGCCTGAGGAATCGCCAGCGCCTCAATCGTGCTGACCGACTTTTCGATGGAACCCAGCAGGTGGGGATAGTCGCTGCCCATCAGCATGTGATCGGTTCCAACTTCATCACGCAGCATGTGCAGGTTATATGGATTGAACGTGACGCAATCGTAGTAGAGCTTCTTCAGATAAACGCTGGGTAGCTCGTCGATCTTCACCTTTGTTTCGGCAAAATCGCGATAGCCGCTGTCCATGCGTTCCATCAGGAATGGGACGGCACCACCCGCATGACCGATGATCCATTTGATATCGGGAAAGTCTTTCAGCATGCCGTCAAAGCACATGTGGGCAACTGCAAGCGTGGTGTCGAATGGAAAGCCGATGATCGGCCCGAGGACATAGTCCTTGAATGGTTCCGCGGCTGCCGGAAGCATGGGATGCAGGAAGATGCAAAGCTTCATGCGATTTGCTTCCTGGAAGAAAGGCCGATAGCGAGGATCGGTCAACGCCGCACCACGAATATTGCTGAGCAGAACCACACCGTTAAGCTTGAGATTGTTGATGGCGCGATGAAGTTCGGTCAGCGCGGCTTCCGGTGAGTCCATTGGAATTGATGCGAAGGCTTTGAAGCGTTTCGGATATTTTGCGATCAGATCGGCATACGCATCGTTCATCATCTTGGCAACGTCAGGCTGTCCCTTGGCATCGGTGAAAAAGACATTCGGCGTGGAAAGGGACACTACTTCGACGTCGATGCCGACGCGATCCATGTCTTCGATTCGCTTGGCCACGTCCGTCATCGGCGCCGTGATGCCGAAAAAACGAGTTCCGTTATAGGTGATGATCGTTCGTCCTGCCGGATCCGTGCTGAAGGAAAACTGGCCACCGCTATCCTTGATCTTCTGAAAGAAGGCTTGCGTGTAGTAATGGGTGTGGATATCGAACTTCTGAACTGGTGTTGTTGCCGGTCTTGGCTGCGTCTGACCCAGCACTTCGATACTCCCGGCAACAGTGCTTGCTGCCGTGATGGATGTCGCACTCTTAAGGAATTTGCGTCGATTCATTACGCCTCCGCTCGAAAAGCTACTGTTGTAACGCTTCCGTAAGAACCTTGCCCTGTGGATCGCCTTTGTAAGTGAGGCCCAGCAGGCGTCCGATTGTTGGCGCCAGATCATTGAGCCTGGTTTTCGCCTCGTATTTTCCGGCCTTGATGCTCGCACCAAAGAGAATCAACGGTACGTGGGTATCGTATTCATAAGGAGTGCCGTGGGTCGTCCCAGCGCCGCCCCAGAATATGTAATTCGGTTTGACCAGCACATGAATGTCGCCGCTGCGATCGGCGTAATAGCCTTCAGCGACGGCTTTCACGTATGGGTCGCTGGATGAAGCTGCCGTCAGTACATCATCAACCGTATAGGCCTTCGCGATACCAGGCTGCGCTTCAACTGCGGCAACGACGGCCTTATCGAGAGCAGATTTTGAAACTCCCTTAGCGGCCGCGGCGTTGTAATTCAGATAAAGTTCCGGCGCATCAAAAGACGCGATTACCGCGCCGGGTAACTCAAGCTTCGCAGCCACAGCCTGATCCACCGCTTTACGAAAGTCCGCGGTATTCAATCGGCCGGCATCGTGCCCTCGAGCAATTTCCTTTTCCGGATTCAGAGCCGCACCATGATCCGCTGTCAGCGCGACGGTATATCGACCTTTACCCAAAACAGCGTCGAGCGTTCGCAGCAGGTCGCCGACCTGATGGTCGAGCATGGTGATGGTGTCGTCGAATTCAGCTGTCTCCGGGCCGTACGCATGGCCAACGTAATCCAGACCCGAAAAGCTGATCGCCACAAGGTCCGGATCGGAGTCCTGGCCGACGCCACTCTTATCCACCAGAGTTCGCGCGAAATCCAGCAGCACAGCGTTGGCGTAGGGAGTCTGGCGAAATGCAGTCCGAAACGCTTCATTGGGTGCCGTTCCAGTACCTAATGTGTGACCTTGCCAGACCTTTCCGAAATACGGCGCAGTGAGATCCGCATGATTGAATTCACGCACCCAAAGAGGATTCAAGTTGGCGTAATAATCGCTCGTCACCATGTGTCCCGTAACGGTGTCGAACCAATATGCGGCGTCGGGGTGCTGACCGCCATTCAGCACAGCAGAGTAACGTTTCCATGATGCGGCTATCACGATGGAACGCGGATCGGCTTGTTTCAAAGCATCGCCGACGGTGTGCACCAGCATTTGCTCCGGCGATCCGCCTTCACCCGTACTATCGAGCAGCTTGTGTTGGGGCGCAGCGCCGGCAGTGATGGTGGCACCGGTACGCCGGTCGTACCAGGAATCGCTGATGATTCCCGTCGCGTTCGGCGAGAAACCGGAAAGCATCAATGCATGCGCCTCCGCGGTCTTGGTGCTCGCATAGGGATAACGCGCTTCGGTAAAGACAGCGCCTTCATCCCAGAGCCGCTTAAATCCGTCCGTGAATGGATAGCGTTGGAAGTAATCGGCCCGCATCTGATCGATGACGATCAGCATCACCAGCCGAGGCCCCGTCTGGGTTTGCGCGAAGACAGTTAAGGTAACGAATAACGTGAACAACAGCATAAGACGTCGCATGAACGGCATATGCTATCAAAAACTTAATTAGGGCCGGAGGTCCGATCACAATGTAGCCCCGGCCGTGAGGCCGGGGCTACATTCTTTAGGCCCTCCGGGCCATGTATACTCCGGGCGTGACCACAGAAGCAGTTCCATTTTTTTTTGGCTTTCCCGATGGTGTCTTCCACTACGTATGCGCGGAATGCGACGCGTTGTGTTGCCGAGGTCAGGGATTCGGCGGGAACGTTAATCGGGAGATGGGATTTCTTCTTCAGGAGCACCCCGCTCTTTCGATGATTGCTTTGGATCGTGAGCGCGATCTTGTCGATCTATCAACACCAACTGGGCAGTGCTTTTTTCTGCGGCAGGATAACCTGTGCCAGATAGAAGTCGATCACGGCCATTCCAAAAAACCAGGCGTCTGCCTGATTTTTCCCTTCAATCGATTCTGGCGGATCGGCGACACGGTTGTGGTAACGCCGCACATTCTGTGTCCCTTGCGAGTTCAAGTACCCGCAAGGCCTGGCGAGGTCACAGGCACGCACTCGATGATTGAGGAGACTATTCGCGAGAGTCAGTTCTTCGACGCGAAATATGTTTCGTGGTACCTCGGCCAATCGAAGCTTCCGCCGAAACAAACTCCTGCCGCGACGCTGGATGAGTTGAAGAAATTACGCACGATTTGTGAAGCAGCGATCGGCAATGGCAGATTCATCGAGGTGCTGACCGCTCACGGGGCGGACTCGAAGGAGCTTTCCGAATTTGTGGAACGAACCGCTCACCTCATGGCCTGGCCGCAACTACCGGCCCGCAACAAGCGCGACACGATTGACGACATCCTGATTGCGCTTGCTTTGCCGCTGCTGTTCGATCGAACCATCTTCCCGAAGCAGCGGGCCATCCGCAAACTTGCGTTGATTGAGCGGCTGGTTCGTTCGCTCTTCAGCATGCAAGCCGCTGCGCCAAAGCCTCAAGCCGTCTACGGCATGGTCGATCAAGTGGCGGCAGTGTTGTCGTTGCTCGCCTACGGGGATGAGAATGTACGTGTGCCGGCAAACAAGGAGAAACCGAACTTTGGTCATCCCGAGCTGGCCTTGGCGACGGTCATCGCTCAGCGCGAAGTGTCTTCAAGAGGAGTGTTTCGCGCACTCGAAAAGGCATTCGCACACATCCCCGCGGCGACTGATCGCACTGCCCTGACCCACTATCTCGGCGACGCTATTCGCGGACCCGTACCAAGTCGCCCGTGAATTTTCTCAAACAGTTCGAAGACCCGCTCTTCCTCGAACTACGGAGTAAGCTCGGGTTGCCGTCACCCCCGCGACATTCTCTTTGACATCGTTCACATTCCGGCAATAATCGACCTCAAAACAGATACACAAAAAAGCAGTTCGACCAAAAGTATTTAGGGGAGGATCGATATGAGGAGATTTGCGATATCAGTGTTGCTTCTTGCCCTTATGACACCCGCACTATTCGGACAAGCGGTTACCTCGCTGACCGGAGTGGTGAGTGATTCAACCGGGGGCGTTATTCCAGGAGCAACGCTTACTATCATCAACAACCAGACCGGAGCACAGCGTGAAACCGTCTCCAATGAAGTGGGTATCTACACCTTCGCGCAGGTAACGCCTGGAACCTGGACTCTAACCGCGAAAATGGGTGGATTCCATACAGTAGAAATTAAGGATCTGCAGCTGCTCGTCAACACACCGCGCACCATCAACATCAAGTTTGAAGTTGGAGGGGTCGCAGAGGAAGTGTCGGTTACAGCCGCGGCAGAAACGATCAACACGACCGATGTCACGTTGGGCAATGCACTCACAGGGTCAGCGATACAACAACTGCCGTCCAACCTGCGCAATATCACGACGCTGCTGTTTCTGCAACCGGGCGTGACAGACGGCGGGCAAGTCAATGGTGGAAAATCGGATCAAGCCAACGTCACTCTGGACGGGGTCGACATTAATGATCAAGTGGCCCGCAGCATCACCAATCCCGTTCTGCGTGTGACTCTGGACTCGGTCCAGGAATTTCGCACCACCACCGCGAACGCAAACGCCGACCAGGGTCGCGGCTCGGGTGCTGAAGTCGCGCTGGTCACGAAGAGCGGGACCAATGTGTTTCACGGTTCCGCGTACGAGAACAACAGGAACACCAAGTTTGCCGCCAACAATTTCTTCAACAATCGGAGCGCCATCCCGATCGCACCCCTGAACATCAACGTATTCGGCGCGTCGTTCGGTGGGCCGATCATGAAGAACAAACTGTTCTTTTTCGGGAACTACGAGGGCCGCAGAGATGCCAGCGCCACTTCGGTCACTCGAACCGTCTACAACGACACCTTCCGCAGCGGAATCGTCACCTATCACAACGCGGCCGGGGCACTCACTCAGATTGGTCCCGACGACATCAAGACCTACGTCGACCCATTGGGTATCGGTGCCAATCCCAACGTGATGAAGCTGGTGAACGCTTACCCGCATTGCAACGTGGCCGGTTCCGGAGATTTGCTCAACACCTGCTCGTACCAATTCAACTTTCCCGTGCACTCCAAGCAGGACACTTACATTACGCGGTTGGACTACACCCTGGACGCCGAAGGCAAGCACCAGTTGTTCGTGCGCGGTAACCTGCAGAACGACCATACGCCCGGAACGCCGCAGTTCCCGGGAATGGAACCCAATTCGGTGACTCTCAGCAACAACAAGGGGATCGCCGCAGGATACACATGGTTGGTTCGCGGCAACATGGTTAACCGTTTCACCTACGGTCTGACGCGACAGGGCGGTGAGACCTCAGGTCCGCAGCATTCCCCGTACACCGCGTTTCGCAATATCGCCACCTACTATGGAACGGGCACCAACACGGTGCGCTTTGTCCCTGTCCACACGTTAAACGAAGATCTCTCCTGGAATAAGGGAACCCACGATGTACGGATGGGAGGGATGGTCCGCTTCATCTCGAACAAGTCGCTCCGAAACAACACGTATCATAGCGCGACCACCAATGCTTCCGGCCTTGCGGGCGGAGGCAATGAGCTTTACAACCGCGTCCCGGGCGGGCTTCTGGCGGGTGACGTCACGAGCTACACCTATGCGATGACCGATTTGCTCGGGTTGGTGGACCAGATCAACGCCGTTTATAAGTACGTTGCCAAGCCTGACGGAAGCGCTACGGTTGTACCCCAAGGTGGGAATGTTGCGCTGAATTTTGTCGGGCACGAATATGAGTTCTACGTACAGGACAGTTGGAGGTTCAAACCCAGCCTGACGCTGATAGGGGGGCTCCGCTACTCTCTCATGCCGCCTGTGCATGAAGCGAATGGCCAGCAGGTTTCTCCCAATATCAATCTCGGCGACTGGCTCGGCAAGCGCGGCGAACTGGCAGCGCAGGGTCTCTCGCAGGCGGGCGCCGGCGATATCAGCTTCCTCTTGTCGAGCATGCCCGGCGGGTTGCCGCTCTATCCGTACAACAAGAACTTCGCTCCAAGGGTCGGCGTGGCTTATTCACCGAACAGTCAGGGTGGAATCGCGAAGTACCTGTTCGGCGGTGCCGGCAAGACCTCTATCCGAGCAGGTTTCGGCATGTACTATGACCTCATCGGACAACCGTTGGCCGCCACTTTCGCCAACACCATGTTCGGTCTATCCACCTCACTGGGCAATCCGCTAAACATCCTGGATGCCACGACGTCACCGCGATTCACGGATTTCTTTTCCATCCCGACCGCCTATCTGCCGCCGGCACCTCCGGCCGGGTTCCCGGTGACCTATCCGCAAAATGCCTTCGCGATCACCAACAGCGTCGACAACAAGCTCAAGGCCCCTTACTCGATGACCATGAATCTCAGTTGGAGCCGCGACGTCGGTCACGGTTGGTTCGTCCAGGCGGCTTACGTCGGGCGTCTCTCCAGACACTCATTGATCAATCGGGACCTGGCGATGCCTACCAACCTCAAGGATCCCAGTTCCGGCACGACCTATTTCCAGGCCATGCAGCAGATGGCCAACTACGTCGACCTTCAGGTTCCGGCGTCCAGCCGCAACAACGCGTTTCAGACCATTGCCCCGATTCCGTTTTTTGAGAATATGTGGCCGGGCGCGGCGGGTGGCGGATTTACGGCAACGCAGAACATCGCCAACTACTACATTCGTGACACCGCTAAAGGCGACTTCACCACCACACTGCAGGGGATGGATTTTACCTGCGTGAAAACCGGTACGACGTTCAAGTCCAACGGCAGCGTGAACAAACTCAATTGTTCCAAGCTCGGTCAGGACGCCATGTTCAGCAATCAGTTCGGCGCTCTTTCCGGTTGGAGTTCCATCGCATCCGGTAACTATCACGCTGCGGAGGTCACCTTGCGGAAGCGGTTTGGTGATGGGCTGACGATGGATTTCAACTACACCCTGAGTAAGTCCATCGATCTCGGATCCGGGAATGAGAGTTCCGGTTCCTTTGGCGGTGGATTCATCACCAACTCCTGGGACCCCGGAGCGGAGCGCGCGGTCTCGGATTACGATACCTTGCACGCCGTCAACGCTTATGGGGCCTATGCACTTCCCATCGGCCGAGGTCGCTGGCTGGGTAGCTCGATCAACCGGGCCCTGGACGCGATCATCGGAGGTTGGCAGGTTGCGGGGATCTTCAAGGCTACGTCTGCTGGTTTAGCCACAACCAGCACCGGATCCGTGTGGCCCACAAACTGGCAGATCAGCAATCCGGCCGTACCTACCGGTTTGCCGTTCCCCGAATTCTCAGTCAACAAGAACGGAACGCTGCCCAACGGCTCGACCAACGTCACCGCGTTCGCAACGCAAGCGGACGGGCAGACTGCCATCGCCGCCTACCGGCAGAGTTTCCCCGGTGAATACGGGCTCCGCAACAACATCCGCACGTGGGGCGGCTACAACATCGATTCTGTTCTCTCGAAGTCGTTTAAGATGCCTTACAAGGAATCCCACACCGTTACCATTCGTTGGGAGAGCTTCAATCTCCCCAACCACCCCATCATGGGGAATCCCAGCATGAGCATGACGTCGACCTCGACCTGGGGGCGCATTACGAGTCAGCGCAACAGTCCGAGGCAGATGCAGTTCGGCATTCACTACGACTTCTAATTCCGATCGTTGGTAACCACCGTTCTTTGGTGGTTACCAACCCACCCTCATTTGATATAAGTACCTTCCCACATGCCATTGAACCCGGGAACCCGGTTAGGGCCACATCGAGTTGCTGAAGTAATCGGCGCTGTGCCGATCACCTGTCTTGCGCATATTGCATTTCGAGTCAGCGATCTTGAACAAGGGCGGCGTTTCTATGGCGGCGTTTTGGGATTCCAGGAAGCATTCGACATCAGGGACTCGAACGGTGGCGTGACAAAGGCCTTTTTCAAGATCAACGACGATCAGTACATTGTCGTGATGCCGAACCTCAAGGAGGAATTACGGCGGGTCGATCACATCGCGGTTCTCACGCGCGATGTCGACGATCTTCACCATGTCTTCGTGGCGCGCGGATTGAATCCGTCAGCGATTGTGAATGGAGACGACGGCAATCGCCGATTCCGCATCATCGATCCGGAAGGCTCGCAGCTCGATTTTCTGCAGTACATGCCGGATTCGCTACAGTCGCGGGCTCGCGGCCGCTTTATCGATGAACGCAGGATCTCGACCAAGGTGTATCACTTCGGACTCCCGCTGCTGAAGGGCCAGGAGACGCTGGCATTCTATCGCGACAGGATGGGATTCGTGATCGGCTCCGGAGGAACCAGTCCGACGGCGATCCTGCCTGGAAACAGCGGTGAATACCTTGAGTTATTGACTCGCGCGGTCGACACCGAAACGAAGGATCCGCCGCTCGATCCCAATGTGCCGGCGACGCGTGATCAATATGTCCGCGAACAGAATGGCTCGATCGATCATATTTGTTTGTCGGTGCCGGACATTCGCGTAGCGAGCAATCTGGCGAAGACGAGAGGAGAATATGACGATAAGCGCGTCGCGCCGCGGCTCGGATTCAACCGGCATTGGTTGATGAATATCTTCGATTCCGATGGCTCGCGAACGGAACTGATGGAGCCGACGCCTATACCGGCTCCCATTTCAACCGTCTAACAATTAAACGCTCGAATCTCGGCCAGCCCTGAGTTTCAGCCGGTTCATACAGTTGCACTCAGGATGTTTCCTCGTCATGTGTAATCGTTTCACGCGTTGTGTTGTTCTTGCGATTCTTGCCTGCGTCCTGTTTACGCCATTGGCAGTCGGGCAGGGCTATGAGGTTTCTCATTTTGCCGGCAGCACCGGGGGAGCCGCATACCAGGACGGGGTCGGAACTGCGGCGCGGTTTGATGCGCCGTCAGGCGCATTCGGTGTGGATGGCATCCTCTATGTCGCCGACGCCGGCGATCGCTACGTGCGCGCTATCTCGCTGGCAACATCTGAAGTCCGGACGTTAGCCAATCTGGGGCAGATACCGTACTACGGTTCTTGCCACGTTCACGCGCTACAAGGAGCTCATAGTCCCAGCGGATTTATTACGAATAACACATTGTCGGTATGGGCGGATCACACACACGTCTATGTGGCCGACTTCTGCATGGACGAGATCCACAAGATCGAAATTGCAAGCGGTCAAAGATCCGTCTTGGCTAGCTCTTTCGACTGGCCGAGGATTGTGTCCGGCGACGACGACTACCTCTATGTGGTCGACAGCGAAATCCACCGGGTGTCGAAAACCTCTGGTGAAACCAAGACGATCTCCGCAACCCCAGGCACGGTTCTGGCCGTCGACGCGTCATCCATATATCGCCTGGAATGTCCCACTATTATACGGACGAGTATTGTCACGGGGACTACAACCGCAGTCGGTTTCATGTCTTCACCCTGCACCGCCGACATTTCCTGGGTGCAGGACGGCTCCGTCTATTCGATGAAGTCCGATTATTTCACGACGACCGACCGCACGATACGACGGATGGATTTGTCGACCGTCGACGTCGTCACACTTCAGGCGGACACACCGCTTCATGTTGACGGTTTGATCGCGGCTCCCGGCCTTTCGCTACCCGCTTCAGGCGGTTGGTCGGATGGCAACAACATCTATCTGACGCAGCCCATATTGAACAGGATTATTCGGGTCGCCACCCAGTCCGGAGGAGTAACCAATGTAGCTGGCGCCGCGGTTGAAACGGGTCATGTGGATGGTGTCGGAGATAACGCACGCTTTGGAGCTCCCCGAAGCATTTGGGGAGATGCGAATTCGCTTTTCGTCCTCGATTCTAATAACGACGGTTCTTCCACGATCCGACAGATTCGCTTAAGCGATCGCAATGTGACCACGTTGGCGGTCCACGCATTTTCCGGCAGTGAGCTCACCTATCCATTTCCGTTGATCGATGGCGTCGGCCTCGACGCCACTTTTTCGGACAGCACCTCCATGTGGGGTGACGGGCAGAGCTTATACGTCGTGGGTAATGCGTCGATCCGCAAAGTCGATATTGCCACGCGTCAGGTCACGACCATCGCGGGCACCCCGAACGTGTACGGCTTCCGCGATGGGATTGGTTCGGAAGCGCGATTCGGAACAATGGCAGGGATCTGGGGTGACGGGCATAGTCTCTTTGTTACCGACGGAATGACGATTCGCCAAATGGATGTCGCCAGCGGCCAAGTCAGGACTTTAGCGGGTTCGCCCAATTCAGTCGGCAGCGGCGACGGCGTCGGAACTGCGGCGCGATTTGATAACCCGAGGGGCATATGGGGCGATGGGACCAGCCTTTATGTCACGGAGCGAAGCGGCCTGCTTCGCAAGATCCGTATTGATACGGCTGAAGTCACGAGCGTCCGAACTTCTCATACGCAGTACGGAGAGATTCGCGGTGAAGGAGATCTCCTTTACATCGCCAGTCCCTGGGAATTTAACGACAACATTGTCCGCAGCGTTCTGAAGACGGACTACAGCGTGACGACGATCGCCGGATCCAACGCCGGGGCTCAGGACGGGACGGCTGAGACGGCTAGGTTCAATAGGCCAGTGAGTATTTGGAGCGATGGCCGCAACCTCTATGTCGCGGATTATGGAAATGCGTCCATCCGGAAAATCTCGCCGACCGTTACTTCAACCGACTTCACGATTGCAGCAAACGGCGCCTTCTCGACGTCGACGACGAAGCTGTCCGGATCTCCATCCGTCGGTTATGCGCGGATCGAGCCCCAACCCGAAAGTCACGCACCAGCGGGCCTGGCGATATTTGATTTCCGCCCGGATGGCAAGACGCTCGTCAGTGAGGCCGCTGTGCCTGCAGCCGGACCCATTCAATCCGGCCGCATTCCTTTCGACGCTCTTAACGGCGCCAACACCGGCGTGGCGATTGTTAATCCGAACAGCACGCCGGTCCACATCAGTTATTCGGTTAAGGGGACAAATGGAGAAGCTCTCATCGACGGCTCCATGGACCTTGCGGCAGGTGAACAGATCGCGCGGTTTCTCACTGAAGCACCGTTTGCGGCGCCTCAACGCGAAGGCACATTCACCTTCAATGCATCGGCGCCGCTTTCCGTGATCGCCCTGCGCGGTCTGACCAACGAGCGATCCGAATTCCTCATGACAACGATGCCGGTGACGGATCTCAGCAAGTCCGCGACGGAGCCGATCGTCTTTCCTCATTTCGCCGATGGCGGCGGCTGGAAAAGCCGCGTCGTCCTCGTCAATCCTTTCGCTGACACCCTTGTCGGCGTTCTCCAGTTCATCACTTCTGAAGGACAGAATGCTGAAGCAATTCCTTACTCGATTCCACCTGGAGGTACACGCCGAATCGAAACGTCAGGTGCGTCCGATCAAATTCGAACAGGATCGATTCAAGTAAAGGTGAACGGCACGCAGTATCCATCCGGCTTAGTGATCTTCAGTTATCGCAATAACGGCATTACAGTAACCGAGGCAAGCGTGCCCGCGACGCGTGCTGGCAGAGCGTTCCGTATGTTTGCGGAAGCGTCGGATCACCTGCATACGGGCGTCGCGATCAGCAACTCCAGCCCATCTGCCACGAGCGTAATGTTCGACCTGACGGATCTCTCAGGCGCTTTTATTGCGTCATCTCAGCCGGTATCGATTCCAGCTAACGGACACTTCTCCGCCTTTCTTGATCAGATTCCCGGCTTCGACCATCTGTCATTACCGATTCAAGGCGTGGTGCGAGTGTCGAACTCTGCCGGTGGTGTCAGCGTGTTGGGTTTACGAGGCCGTACGAATGAGCGAGGAGACTTCCTGATATCAACCGCCGAGGCCATCAACGAAGCAGCTCCCGAGCCGACAAGTCCAATCGTATTTCCACATTTCGTGGAAGGCGGCGGCTACACGACCGATTTTGTTTTATACCCGCGCAGCGGCGAATCGACGTCCGGCAGGCTTCGCTTCTTTTCACAGACCAGCGCTTCGTTAAGTGTCGTTATTGAGTAGTTCCGCAGAAGAATGTTACGCGCGCAAAATTAAACATGTGAACTCTCTCCGTTAACAGTTGTAACAATTTTGTTCCACCGGTGGTTTGGCCTGCTCGATATAGAACAATTAGAAGAAATCAAAAGACGTACCCGTTGAAGACGCATTTCCGGGAACCCTAAGCAAGTCTGGGTCCGCCAGAAAAAACGCTTTTCGTTGTTGCCACGTGACCCACTCCTGTTCCGTTGCCTTTTTTTCCGGAGATGTATTCTCTTCATGCTTTTTTTCATTTAATATGCCGCGCGATTGGGCTGTGAACGAATCCTATTCCCCAAAGGATGACAGATGAGAATTCTCCGCACCTGTTTCACTGTGTCGATTATTTTTCTGTTGCTCTGTCCGGATCCAGCACGGGCTTCGACGACGCCGGCGTTCCCAACTTATGTCGTGGGCGCGATTCCATCTCAAACCATCTACCTGGGCCAGACGTTGAATTTCGTCGCCGTGCCCCCGACGGCGGGGGGTGGCGTCAAGGTTTCGTTTAACCCTACGCCGACTGGCGCGGCTGGATTTGGCGCATCCGCATCCTCTACTCTGAGCCTGGATACGAGTTCCGGCTTCAATACTTTTTTCTATACGCCCTCAGCTCTGGACAAATTCGAATTCACGGCGACCTTCACTTCCGGCGGGACATCGCAATCGGTCGTGATTACGCCCGTTCCACAGATCCAGCCCGAGTATGACGTCGTTCAAACCAGGCTTTCGCTGCCCGATGAGAATCAATACATCACGTATAAAGAAACTAACGCAGGATCGACCGGAACGTTCAACGGTTGTCCTCAGGGCGCAAGTTGTTTGAAGGGCCTGAGGTCCATTCAGATCTCCGGAAAGACAATTACCCTCGATGCCAAGAACGATCCGCTCAATCTCGTTCCACGTCTGACTTCTCCGACCAACGTCACACAATTGACGATTTACGCCGACACCTTGATCATCCGAAGTTCTCTTGCTCTGCCGCAGACCGACGTCACAATTTATGCGAACCAGCTAACGTTCCAGGATCCCGCCGGAACGGCAGCCGGAACCGCCAACATCAACACCACCCCACTGAGTTGCTCCGGACCGGGTCCTCTCGCGCCGGCGGGTTGGTGCTCCACACCAACGGCCGCGGCGCCGGATTCAAATTTTAATGTGGCCAAGCAGGCGGGCAACGGCCAGGACGCAACCGCCGGCGGCAGTGTCACGCTGCACATTCGGAAGTTCACTTCGACCAACGACACGCTGGCCGTGTCTGGAGGAATCGTCACGGCCACCCGATTCATTATGAATGGCGGGTACGGTCAGGATCCGGGCAAGGGGTATGGCCGGTCTGATCCTAAATTCAAGGTGACGGATGCCTGTCACTTTCCGGGGGGATCGGCACTTGATGGTCAATCCTACTGCCATATCACCAACATTCCCGCACAAAGCTTCAGTGTCGCAAACACGACCTGTAACTTCGGCTCGGCGACCCCGCCCAATAATTCCATCATCTGGATACAGTGGAATTGCGCCGGCGTAAATTTTTCCATCCAGAATGAACCGGCCCCGGCAAACGCCTGTCCGACCAACGGCCACCCAGCAGCGGCGTGGGGAAAGCCGGGTTCCGGCGGTAATGCCGGCAATTTAGCGACTTCTATTTCCATCGCGCAAAACGGAGGACAAGTCGAGCAGTTTGGCGGATACGGCGGATCTCTCGGGGAGTATGTAGATGGCGGCTATGGGGGGCTGCCCACTACGGCGTACTGGTATCAGATAGCTTTCGGGTCTGCCGGGATTTACCATACCTGCGCCACGACGACCGACGCACCGACGCTGGCCCCTCCCTTCCCGAATAGAATCGGGGGCACTCCGGGCAGCGTGACGATCCTGTCGGATGCGCCCTACGATTGGCTGCATCCCTACACCGTGCAAGTGGCTCTACAGTGGGCACGCGACGCTTATCTCAACGGCGATTTCAATGACGTCCACGCGTTTCTAAGTAACTATCTGCCCACGGTCCAGGCGGCCGCCGCCAGCACATCATCGAATGCGGCCCAGTTCGGAGAGTTCGCGGTCGAGATCCAGGGGATCTTGAACCGTCTCGATTCCAACCTGGACTACTATGGAAACCCCGCGGGCTGGGTTCCGCTCTTCTCGCTCCAGACGACGATGAGCCTTCTAAGCCAGGAAGATCAGGCTGCCGTACCCATTGTCGCTCTCAGCGAAGAGATTCAGGCCATTTCGGATGATCAGGCGAAGACCATTGCCACCCTCAACGCCGAGATCGCAAGTCTCAAGGACGAAGTCACCGCCACTTCTAACGAGCTAACCGACCCGAACACCGGTTTGTTTGTGACCATCCAGACTTTACAGGCCCAGGCGATTTCGATCTCTCAGCAGGTCACCACTATCCAGGCACAGATCGCCACCGAGAAGCAGGCGCTTGAGGCGCAAGCCCGCTCGGATGTAACGGCCGCGAACCAGCTTCCTTTTTGGGAGCAGGGCCTCAAGCTTCTCGGGGCAGTCGTCCAACTAGTGCCTGTTGTCCAGCCTGTGTTTGGTATCGTCGGGCAGGGGTTGAATCTTCTAAGCAACCTCGATAGCTCCCCGAATGCCCCGACCGCGCAGAGTCAAGGCGATCCCGTCGCAGCCAAGGCGACCGATGCGGATCTCACCCAGGCCCTGAAGAACCTGAATACCAACCTCACGAAGCTCAATGGCGATACCAAGAAGGATAACTCGAGCATTAGCGGCTATATCAAGTCTGTCGGGTCCGCCTATACGGATCTGTCCAAGGGGATAGGTCAATTCCGGCAGGCTCTGCAAGACAACGGTGCACCGGATGCAGCCATCAAGGCCGAGTTGACTAAGCTGACGAACAGCGATAAGACACTCGCTACTTTGGTCGCCGCCGTCAACAATCTCAATGCGCAGAAGGCGCAGAACGTCCAGTCGATGTCGGCAGCCCTCGATAAATTGTCGAAAGATATCGCAACCATCAATGCAGATCTGAATTCCATTGTCACGTTCCAGGACACTGTGGACATCGATTTCGGACAGATGAATTATGGCGCCACGCTCTTCGTGAAAGACCTGGAGAAGCGGCAGCTGGACCGGTTGCAGAAGTACCTCTATTACATGTCTAAGGCCTATGAGTACCGGTTTCTGACGCCGTATACCGGGGATCTCACACTGGACAATTGGCTCATCCAGCTCAAGAAGTTGTTACAGACGAAAAACAATACGCTAGCGAATACCGACATCGCCAACTTGCTTTCAATTTACGAAGCTCAGGTGCGACAAGTCGTCGCCAATGGCGTAGATGTCATGGCATCCAATCCACCGCAGATGTCTCAGGTGGTAAAGTTCGGGCTCACTGCAAGTGAGTTGAACAGCCTGAACACCACAGGGTCGGTGACGATCAATCTCTTCGACAAGATCGGCGGAATACCAGGGCAGCAGAACCAGCGGATCAACGCTCTGGGAGTGATCGGCACAGAGCTAGCCGTTCAATCGAATGCGGCGACGCTATCGACAGGTACGTTAAACATTACAGCGTCTTACTTCGGGCAATCGACCATTGCCAACGGAGGACATACCTACTTCTTCAGGTTCGGTACTCCCCAGTTCGAGAATCCTTTCACCTGGGGCGGAAATTACGACCTGGTCGATCAGACATTCACTCCCAACGTACCTAGCGTGGATGGGTTGAGTTTGCTCAATGCATTCCTCAACAAGACTTCCGCCACTTCCCAAATCACCAATGGGCTTTCGTTGTTCGCAGAACCCGGCGCCAATTCGGCGATCACCATCAGCCGTTCCGTCATTCCGGCGGCCGCGACTGCAACCATCACTAATCTGCGGATGTCCGTCGGTGTGGATTTTTATCCTAGTAATGTGAACCAGCTCACGTTGACTGTCCAGGCTCCTGTTACCGATGCCGCTTATGTGGCGGTATCCCAGGCAGATGTGACCGGCCGTACGGACGGGATCGGAACCTTTAGCCGGGTGTATGCCAGAGGAACCAGCGTCACCCTGACGGCGGAACCGACCTATGCGGGGGTGCCCTTTGCCAAGTGGGTGGATTCCAACAACAACACGGTATCCACTGTTCCAACCCTAAGTCTGATGGTCTCTGGGGCCCGGACCGTGACACCCACATACGTTGCCGATAGCAACACCGGTAAGACTGCGCCCTTTTCCATTGCGGACCGCGGCGGAGCCTTACTGAAAAGCTCGGGAACTGGCGCATCCGTCTCGGTCGGATACGCCGCGATTCAACCGCAGGCCGGCAGCATTGCGCCTACAGGTCTGGCGATCTTCGGATTCCGTCAAAACAACATTCTGGTCACCGAGGCGTCTGTCCCGGCGTCGCCGCTCGTTCAGTCGGGACGTATTTATGCGGAAGTGAGTGGTCCGATCAATACTGGCCTGGCGATCGCAAACCCGAATGATCAGCAAGCGACAATCACCTTTTACTTTACGAACGCGAGCGGCAATTTCGGCAGCGGAAGCCTGACGATCCCGGCATATGGACAGATCGCAAAATTTCTGGATCAAACTCCTTTCAACAGTCCCTCATCATTCACAGGCTCGTTTACCTTTACGTCTTCCGTGCCAGTCTCTGTCGTAGCTCTTCGGGGACACACGAATGAGCGCAACGAGTTTCTGATAACGACCTTGCCGGTCGCCAATATCACTGGCACACCTTCAACCGCCACGCTCGTCTTTCCACATTTTGCCGATGGTGGCGGCTGGTTGACCCAAATCGCACTGGTCAATCCCGGTGATATCGCGCTGACCGGCACGGTTCAGTTTCTCAGTACCAGCGGATCCATCCTGAAGACGCAGAGCTATTCGATCCCGGCGCGGTCTTCACAGGCAGTGCAAACGGCGGGAACCGACGCGACCACGACGGTCGGATCGGTTCGCGTTGTCCCCGCGACGAACACTCCAGCGCCGTCCGGCGTCGCCATCTTCTCTTACAAGAACGCCGGTTACACCGTTACTGAAGCGGGTGTGCCCGCAACTCCAGCAGGGAACGCCTTCCGGCTCTATGCTGAGAACGGGCCCTCCATTCAAACAGGCATAGCTATAACGAACACTTCCTCGAGCACAGCTACGGTTTCATTGGAGTTGACCCGTCTGGATGGATCATCAACGGGGCTGACCGGAACCCTCACTGTTCCGGCAAACGGACAATCTGCGCTCTTCCTAAACCAAGTGGCGGGATTCGCATCCCTGCCGGCCACGTTTCAGGGAGTGCTCCGCGTCTCGAGTGCGTCAGCCATCTCCGTTACAGGACTGCGTGGTCGATACAACGAACGCAACGATTTCCTGGTCACAACAACATCGCCGGTGAATGAAGCAACTCCGGCTTCGGCAGGTCCGCTGTTATTTCCACATATCGTTGACTCGGGCGGCTACACCACGCAGTTCATTCTGTTCAGCCCGCAGCCGGGTCCACAACCGTCCGGGATCATTCAGTTCTTCTCCCAGACAGGGACGCCGTGGACAGCGTTGGTTCAGTAGGGTGAAATGCCGAGCATGAATTGGATGGCGGATAGCCGGTTTAAGCGGCCCGAACCCAGCGATGGATTGGGTACATCCATCAGTTGCATCTCCGGCTGATACCAGTTCCGCAATCGATGCCGTCCCTGGCCGCACCTGGGAAACTGATCGTTAGCTGGGCGGGCCTGTTGCTGTGTCTGCTGGTCCCGACGGGAATCATTTTGTGGTGGCGAACAAAGAACGCTTCGGTGCGATGGTCCGGTCCGTGGTTTCGGATTTGCTTCGATCTGCACCGCGTGGCGGAGAAAGCAATGTATCTCGCGATGCATTCGCCGGAACCCAACCGTCTGAAAGCGCCGCTGCTTTGGCCTGCCCGGCAACATTCTGATGTCTCTATCGAGTCTCGTCTTGGGAGTGATGGTTATCACCGGATTAGTCATCCGGCTGAAGAAACTTGCTGCGTGACCGGCCCGTATGGTTTGGGAATGCTCCCGATTGTGAGTCGAGGTCCTGGCGTATATTATGGAAATATACATGGAAGATCTCAATTTGGTTCAAGGCTTCGATTGGGATGATGGAAATCAGCGGAAGAGTTTCGACAAACATGGTGTAAGCCTTAGCGAGGCGGGACAGATCTTTTTCAATGCGCCGCTATTTGTTCTAAAGGATGTTGGGCACAGTCAGAGCGAACCCCGCTTTCACGCGTTGGGCCAGACGGATGCCCGCCGTTTGCTTCACGTCACATTCACTTTGAGAGCAGGCGGAACGAAGATTCGCGTTATCTCCGCACGGGATATGAAGCGGAAAGAACGGAAGACGTATGAAGAAAAAATTAAAATCAATTCCGAAGTTCAAGACTGAAGAACAAGAACGCCAGTTTTGGGAAACGCACGATTCAACGTCATACGTGGACTGGTCGAAAGTCCAGCCTGCGCGCTTCCCGAACTTGAAACCGTCGTCGCAGTCCATCTCACTACGGCTACCGGCGTCGCTTCTGGAGAGCATCAAGGTGGAAGCGAACAAACGCGATGTCCCCTATCAGTCATTGATCAAAGTGTGGCTTGCGGAAAAAACTGGCCAGCTACTGGAGAGGTCGAAGCCTTTGAAAGTGCGCAAACGCACCTAAGATGGCGTTGATTTAAGCTGGAGTGGATGCGTACTAAACAGGATGCTCGACGATTATTTCTCCAGGAGAGCTTCGGGGTGCTCTCGACCATCTCGCTCGACCCTCAGGGCTATCCCTTTGGTTCTGTGACGCCGTACCGCGCCGATGAGCAGGGCCGGCCTATCCTCTAATTAATGATTAGTGATTAATGATTAATGATTAATGATTAATGGGCCCCGATCCCGATTAATCATTAATCACTAATCATTAATCACTAATCATTAATCACTAATCATTAATCACTAATCATCCGAACGGGGGAACACATCTTCCTTTATGGCGATCACGGTTGGTACCAGTACTTCGGTGACGGCTTCTTGAACAGCGATTTCGGAATCATTCCATAAACCACCTGGACGATGTTCACCGACTCTGCGACCCGGAAGTCCACGCCGACGCTGGCGAGCGCGTAGGCTTCGGCTTGCGTGAGCCCCTTCTCCTGCATGAGGAATGTCACGGCTTCCTGAACGGCGTTCTTCATCGCAAGATTCAGATCCTTGTCCATGCCGATGACGATGTGATGCGTCGCGGTTTCGGCGCGCGGTCCGTTCATCGTCTTGCCTTTGCCTTTCAACACCTGAAACTGGAGCGTCGGCCGCAACGAGATCTCGATCGCGGTGCCGTCCACTTCACCGTCGCCTTGAGCGGCGTGCGAGTCGCCGGTATAGAACAGAGCGCCGGAGTGGTAGACGGGAAGATAGAGTGTCGCGCCCTTGGTAAGTTGCTTAAGATCGAGATTGCCGCCGAACACGCTCGGTGGACGAGAGCTGACGAGCGCATTGTCCGGCGGTAGCGGCGGCGCGACCGCCATGATTCCCATGAACGGCGCCAGCGGGATTTCGATGCCTTCCTTGAAGAGCGCCACGTTGCGTTTCAGGTCGAGATGGATCACGCGCGCGGTGAGTTCGGACATCAGGTCCGGCAGAACGCCGGTGCCCTTATTCGTGGTGTTCGCGCCATACGGCACACGGAATTCGACGTTGACGATACGCACTTCAAGCGCGTCGCCGGGTTCGGCCCCTTCGATGTAGATCGGTCCGGTCAGCGCGTGGGCACCGAGACCGTCAGGCAGCTTAACCTTTTCGGCCACGTCGATGACGTCCTTCAACACCTCGTTGGGTTTCACACCACCCTTACCGAAGAACGCCACCGGCCCTTCCGCCGCATTCAATCCCGTGTGCGACAGCGCATCGATCGTGACGTTCTGCCCTGGCTTCACTCGGAGGACGGGTTTGGCGTCCGTCGGAAAGTGTCCTCTAACGACGGTGGCCGGCGTCGAGCCGAGCTTCACCGGCGCCTGTCCATGCATGGGCTCGGATGCGAAAACAATGATCAGCAAAAAGACATAAAGGAGAAACGGTCGATTCATGGCGTCACCTTGGTGGATACTTTAGATGTGTCCCTATCGGATGAAAATTGATTAATGATTAGTGCTTAATGATTAATAACCTTGGGCAATCTTATTAACCATTAATCACTAATCATTAATCAATTTTCATCCGACGGGGACACATCTCCTTGAGAGGACAATCCCCCCGAAATCCCCGATGTGTGCACATATCGTTGACTCTGGCGGCTACACCACGCAGTTCATTCTGTTCAGCCCGCAGCCGGGTCCACAACCGTCCGGGATCATTCAGTTCTTCTCCCAGACAGGGACGCCGTGGACAGCGTTGGTTCAGTAGGGTGAAATGCCGAACATGAATTGGCATGTTATTAGCGGAGGTAACAAAACCGCTGTTGGTATCGGTCTGAGCTAACAATGCAGGTGGGCTCCGACTCCGACAGCAAAATGGGAGAGTTCAAGATTCATGTCTTGAGGGTGGCCGATCAAGTGTTCCTGGACATGTTTCCGAACGAGACCGTCGCGCCATTGAATGACGTTTATGCGAGCCACTTCGGTCCCGATTCATCACTTCCTTCTCGTCATCCAGACGCGGCCTTCTATAAAGCTGTCGAGCCTGGAAATGGATTGGCCCAAGAAGTTCCTGAAGGAGAATCCTGACAACCGTTTGAGCTCGTGCGTCGACAATAGTAGCCCTTCAATCTAAGATAGCTGCTTCGTTAAGGAGACACATGAGAACAGGCGCGCCCGGCAGGTTCTATCACGGCACTCGTGCGGATTTGAAAACAGGTGACCGGATCGAACCGCGCGATCCCGAAGGAGTGGTCTATCTGACTCCGAATCTGGATGGCGCGATCTGGGAAGCCGAAGTCGCAGCGGGGGAGGGTCCTGGCCGGATCTATATTGTCGAGGCGACCGGCGAGATTGAAGAGTTTCCGGAACCGGTGGGCCATCCGGCAATGTCATGCCGCTGCAGCGAACCGTTGCGTGTGGTTGGCGAGATCACGGAATCGCCCTTCTATCACGGTACGCGCGCGGATCTGAAGCCGGGAGACCTGATCGCGCCCGGATATACCTCCAACTTCGGCAAGGACCGCAAGACCGCCACCCACGTCTATCTAACGCGCACTCTGAACGCTGCAACGTGGGGCGCAGAACTGGCACTCGGAGAAGGCGCCGGCCGAATCTATATCGTCGAACCGACCGGAGCGATTGAGGAAGATCCCGACCTGACCAACAAAAAGTTCCGCGGTAATCCCACCAAGTCTTACCGCTCAACCCGTCCAGTGCGTGTCACAGGCGAGATCACGAATTGGAAAGGACACGCCCCCGAAGCGCTCCAGGCAATGAGAGACAATCTCAAACGGCTCGAGGAAGTCGGCTAAACTCAATGATCCACTCCAGATCACTTTGTAATGTAGCGAAGGGTTAGTTTCACCATCACGGAATCCTCGGCTGTGCTATTCGCGCGATAGAAGATCGATTGCGGATGAGGTTCCGCTTCCTTCAACGTCCTCGTGCGGTCGGATCCTGCCTCTTTCTCGGCTTTGGTCCATGTCTGGCCGACGCTGGCCTGCATTTCCAATCGGCCGACCTGGCCGCCCCACGATTTTTCCCACGCTGCGAGTTGTGAATCGGGAACGCGCATCGGATTGTCACCCAGCTGAACACCGTCAAGCGGTTTGGGTGTAATGATGACGCTCAAGACTTCGCCGGTCTGATCGGGCCGGCTGCGTTTCAAGCGAAAGTACGGTGGATCGTCGTCCTGTGCGGGAAGCTCGACGACGCGGCCGGCGCTCACCTGATTGTCTCCGCCACGGGTCACGCGAGTGGGGAAAATGATGTAAGGATCGCCCAGCTTTCCGTTGGCGAATTGTTCGCGATCGATGACGTAGAGATAGCCGTTGCGCGCCCCTTCGATACTCAATCGAACACGATCGCCTTCAGAAAACCGGGTGTCTGCCGCAACCCGGGATGGAAGCCATTCTTCAGACGCCGTTCCCTGATGCGCCAGAAGGCGCTCGCCGGCATCGCTGCGAGCCGGCGCGCGCAACTGCCAAACCGTGATGCCGACAACTCCGTCCGCTTTGACACCGGTCACCGGAACCTGCGGGGTGGCGATGCGATACGTTTTCTTTTCGAGCAGCGCCGTATCCCACAAGTGGCGCGTTGCGTCTGCTTGCGGACCGCCGCTTGAAGCGAAGTACGCTATGAACAGCATGATGATCGATCGCAGCATGAGTGTTACCTCCATTCGCCCTGCAACACAAACGAAGCCCAAAAATAAGGAGCGGCCCACGCTTTCTGCTTGAGCATTTCGAGTTGCGCCGCTCGCAACGCGGCCGCCGGACGCTCTCCGCGTCTCAGCATCGAATCGTAAAAGCGGCGCATCAGATCGGCGGTTGCCTTGTCGCTGACGCTCCACAAACTGACGGCGACTCGCGCGGCTCCCGCATACATGAAGCCGCGAGTCAGACCAACGAGGCCCTCACCGCGGATCTCCTTGCCGAGACCGGTTTCACACGCACTCAACACCACGAGTTCCGCCGGCAGGTTCAGATTGTAGATGTCGTGAGCGCGCAGAAAGCCTTCCTGCGGATTTCCCTTCTCATCCACCAGTGACAGGACCAACGCCGAAAGATCGGGATGTTCGGTATCGAGATAACCGTGCGTGGCGAAATGAACGTATCGATAGTTCGCAAGATCCGCGCTCAGCGTGGTCGCGCGACTGGCGTTGAAACCGAGAGCCGTCATATGAGTAAGGCCGTCCGCCACGGACTCAATTTCCTTCGCCTCCTGCGCGGTGTACGGAAGTCTTGGAATGGTCCGCGTGCCCAACGCGCTGGAGCCATCCGAGAAATGTTCCAGAATGCGAGTTTCTGCCGCACTTGCAACGACCGGAGTTCCAGCCGTGTTCGTTCGCACGTTCTTCAAGCGCTCGTCAGCGGCGGAGAACACGGGATCCGCGATGATCGCGATACCTTTCGACGCCGGCTTTCGACCCGCGAGCGCGACGCGCTGCACCGCGATCGCGGACGCGGAAGGAGCGCTGACGATTTCCGCGTCGGCGATCAGTGGCCGATACGCAGCCGGTGCGTTGGAAAGCGTCAGCATCGCGAAGGGCACATACTGCAGCGCGCCATCCGCCACGACGACGATTCGGGGGTGACGAAGATCGGCCGCCAACGGCGCGAGCACCAGCCGGCTCAATTCCTGAATGGCCGCGGGCATCTGCTGGTCCGCCCGATTGATCCGTTCCTGCGCTTGAGTTGTGCTGCGAGCCGTCACCAGCGCGTAAACATGGCGAGCCGCCTGTTCGATTTCACTCTGCGCCGGAAGTTCATAACTGTGGAGTGACGATGGCGTAACGGTCCACGCATAGCTGTGCTCGCGGCCTAACGAATACTCGACCAGAACCGTTTCGTCGTCGAGCAGCCGCTGAATCGCGGGAACGCTTAACGGCTGCGGCTGAACGATGGCAGCGAATGCTGGACTGTTCTGCCGAATCTCGGCGCGAACTTTTTCATACTCGGTCTCGAGATCGGCGAGCTCTTTATTGAAGGCATCGGCTCGCGCCTGACCTGCAGCTCCCGCCGGTAGCAGAATCAGCCGCCCGGCTTTGGCGTTGATCAGTTGCGACAGTTGCTTCTCTTTGTCGATGAGAGATGGATTCACGCCTCTGCGAATGTCGACCTGCGCTTCGGTCAACATTTCGAGCAGGCCCCGGGCGCGAGCTCTTTCGCTCGCTTCCAGCGCCGACGCGGCATGACCTGCGGAAGGATCCTGACGATGCAGCCGCATCGCGATGTCCATCGACAGAAGGTAGGCGTCCTGCTGTGATGCCAGATACGAGGCGCGAGACTCCGCACTCACAACGGTGGACCGAACCTGTTCAAGCTGAGAAACGGCTTTCGCGATGGAGTCGCGCGCATCCGCGAGATTGCCAAGATCGAGTTGCGCCCGCGCCAGTCCCTGCATGGCCTGACTTTCGTTTTGACTGTCACCGATTGCCTGGAGGATTCCCAGACTTTCACGATACAACCCCTCGGCGATCGCGGACTGCTGTTGGCGTAAACGGACACCGGCGAGATTATTAAGCGCAATGGCAATCTGCCGGCGATCGCTCAATGTCCGGTAAAGTTGAAGTGCCGTGTCGTAATTCTCGCCGGCCTTGGCCAGGTCGCCGATTCTGTCGTAGGCGTTTCCCAGGCCGATCAATGTTGACGCCTGGCCTCGCGGATCACCGACAGCTTTCCTTAAAGCCAGCGCCTGGTCGTAAGACTCGAGTGCTTTCGCGGTCTGACCAAGATCGACATATACGCTTGCAATCCGTCCCAGGCTGTCCGCCTCGCCCCCTTTGTCGCCAGTTGCCCGGCGAAGAACCAGAGCCCGTTGAGAGTATTCGAGGGCTTTGTCGGTATTGCCGAGTGCCATCTGTATAGCGCCGATGTTATGCAATACGATCGCGTGCGCTGCGGAGGGCCGATCTTCGCGTTCGAAAATTTGTAGTGCCTGGGAGTAGTAATCGAGCGACTGCTGCCACTGGGCGGTATCGGTATAGATCTTTCCAATATTGTTCAGCACCGACGCTTCAGATGACACGCTTCCGACGGCGCGAAACTGGGTGAGAGCATCGCCGTAAGACTTGAGCGCCTTGTCGGGCTCTCCGAGAACGTCATAGGCGCCGCCGGCGAGATTGACGACGCTCGCCACCATGTTCGGGTCGTTGAGCGATGGCAGAAGCGGCAGGACTTCGTTCAACGTCTCCAGCGTTTTCCTGAAGTCGCTGGAGTTCGCATACACGAACGCGATTCGATATGCCGTCAGGACTTCATTGAATCGATCACCGGTCGCCTGGAAAAACGCGAACGCTTTCTGGTACTGCTCGATGGCCTGTTGACGGGATTGCGCCGTGTTCTGCGCCCGCAGCCGCTGACCTTCTGTGAAAGCCTGCAGAGCCGCAACATGGTCGGAGTCCTCGCTGGTAGCTGGCCTCAGCGCTGCAACCCGGATCTCATAAGGAGCGGCAGGTGCTGTGGCGCTAAGCGCACGGACTTCAATCCGATAATCACCCGCCTGATCCGCGATGATCGCCACAGGTTCCGGACCGAACGCTCCATTCGGATTGTCGCTGACAGCAAGGGTTCGTCCGGAGTTTGTAACGGTGACACCGACGTCAATTCCCCTTTGATCCACAACGGCGTATAGAAATTGACCTGCAGTCAAAGCAATCTGATACGCGTGGGTCTGGCCGCCGCTCAACGTTCGAACAAGTTGTGTCGAAGGTGTGAGCGGCTCGATACTGCCTTGAAAGGCAGCGGTCAGAAGAAGGAAAAAAAGTGCCCGTCGTGTCACCGCGATTAACCTCTACTGCTCCGTTGCCGTCCAGGTATCGACCTCGGCGGCAGCACTGTCAAACGTACACGTGCCATTGATTTGTGTGTTTCCAGGAGCATAGGCGCCCTGGAAATTGTAGGTCTTCCCACCGCTCGTCACAGTGAAGTTGACCTGGTTTGCGTTGGTGCTGGTGTCGGTCATCGTGAGCGCGGTGCCGTCCGTGAGAGTGTATGTGCCTCCCAATGTTCCATCCCCACCCGGAAACGACCTTGGTGTGTAATCAAAACTTCCTGCAATGCCGGTCTTGTTCGCGACGCTGGAACTGAAAGTAGCCATCCTGCTCTCCTTGTGTTTGGGGTTAGTTGTGTTCGAGGTTTAAGAGGTAAACGACGGGATCGTTGTTGTTCCGAATTCGAGTTGCCTGCGACCGGTCGTCCTTTTCGAGTTCGCTTGGGTTCACGTGCGATTTCAGGAATCCTCGAATCGCATCGCGGATCCCGGCGTCGTTGATGGAGCCTTGGTCCTTCTTATTGATGAACTTCACACCGGCATCCAATTCGGGAACGCTGGTGCTGGACCAGACGATCCAGACTTTCTCCGTTCCTTTCTCGTCGTCGAATTGAAACCAGCTTTGTTCGGGAACTTGTTTCTCCTGATTACCCTCAATGCGCGCCGCCGCAATCAGGTTGTACGGTGTGGTGGTGGAAACGCTGTCGGGCGATTCGCTCAATAGATAAAGGAAGCCGGGCCGTGGACTGGTGAAGTGAAGACGGATGCGGTAATCCTTTTCGAAATTGATTTCGCGGGCAAGCCGGAAAGCGTCTTCGTAAGGTTTGCCGTTGCGATATTTTTGGACCGTAATCCAATAACTGAACGCAACCGGCTTCAGCGCGGCGACTGCTGCCGCTGGTGGGGGACGCTGCTCAGGTCGAGACTGCGTCAATCGGGGCAGGACCGCGAGCGCCGCTGCAAGGAGAATGACGGCCGCTCCGATGACCCACAGTTTCGACGAAGACTTCTTTTCGGCCCGAATATCCTGGAGAGCGGCAAGAAGATTCTTGGCGGACGCATATCTCTCATCCTTGTTTTTGGCGAGGGCCTTGCGAACCACAAGTTCGAGCGCTGGTGGAGTCCCGGGGACCTGCTTCGTCATGGGCGCCGGCTCCGACTTCAGAACGGAAGCCAGGCGATCGCTGGCGGTATCACCGGAAAAAGCCTTTTGACCGGTCACCATCTCGTAGATCAGGACGCCGATCGCGAACACATCGCTGCGCGCATCGACTTCGAGACCGCGCGCCTGTTCAGGCGACATGTAGTTGAGTGTGCCCACGACCATGCCGGTTTGGGTATCCATGCGCGTCTGCGCGTCACCAGAGAGTTCGGCACTTGGCACAGCCGCGAGTTTCGCGACACCGAAATCCAGCAGCTTGACGTAGCCGTCAGTACGGATCATCACGTTTTCCGGTTTGATGTCACGATGAATGATACCCGCCTGATGAGCGGCCGCTACGGCGCTGGTCAGTTGCGTGGCAACGTCGAGCACCCGGGCCAGAGACATCGCGCCGGATTCCAGAAGATCCCGCAGCGTCCGTCCGTCGACGAACTCCGTTGCGATAAACGGCTGGTCCCGCTCGCCGACTTCGTAAACCGTAAGGATATTCGGATGATTCAGGGCCGATGCCGCCTTCGCTTCCTGCATGAAGCGACGCATCCGTTCTTCGTCAGCTGCGAATTGCGGAGTGAGAACCTTCAGCGCAACCTTGCGCCCAAGCCGGGAGTCCTCCGCAAGATACACTTCGCCCATCCCCCCGGCCCCCAGGCGTCGGAGAACAATGTACGACCCGATCTTTTTCTGTGCATCCATTTGCGGTTGGCGCGCAGTGTAGCACGCCCCTCTCGCGACGTATGCAAATGGATGGTCGCGTCGGCACTCCAATCACCACGGCCGCTCCGTTCGTCGACTGACCGCGGACTACGGATCTCGCCGGAAGATGCGGATCACGCTGTTCTCAAATCCTGCGGCGATGTACTTCCCGTCATCGCTGATTGCGACGGACTGAGTACCGGTACATCCGGGCCTTGTGTAGCAAAATGAAGTTTCCGGACGCGTTACTGCGGGATCCTTGGAGTAATACGACCATCGGATGGTTCCAGTTTTATCGAGCAGATGTATGGCGCCTTCCCAGGTTCCAACGACGGTCCAGTTTCCATCCGGAGTAATCGCTAAACCCTGGTGTCCGATCCCGCCGCTGCCGAAACCTTCAGGCGTCAAAAAGCCTCGCTGCCAGAGAACGTGCCCGAGTCCGTCGTATGCCGATAGCTCCTCAGTCATCGAGTGCGCAGTCATAAACGATCCGTCGCGGGATACGCCACCAAGGCCGTTGTTCAGGGTGCTGACGGTCCGGTCCCGCCAGCGCAATTCACCGGTGCCGCTCCAGGAGAAGAGCAAGCGGCTTTTGCCGGCGGCGTAGACGTTGTAATTGGCATCGACAGAGAGATACAGCGCGTATTCGCCGGTGGCCGCTTCCCACAGCTTGCGGCCGTCAGCAGAGAATTGCGCCATCAGTCCGAAGTTAAAACTGACGGTGAGCCGGGCGCCGTCCGGACTCCATCGCATATTCTTGGGCGCCTCGATGATTTCGCTGTTCGTCCACAGCACTTGACCGGTTGCGACGTCGAAAAGACCGAGGGTACTCCTAGCAGCCCGTGGCAGAACTAACGGAGTAGCCGGAGACCTTGCGCACCTGATTCAGCCGCCCAAGGTCTCCGGAGAAGATAGATTCCGCCTCCAGACCGTTTAAAGAAGTTCCCAACCGCTTTATGAGGGCAATCGCGGCGAAAAAGTGAACCGCTGCGATGTCGGCCGCACCCCGCGGGGTGCCTTTTCCCGCTAACAGGCGCATCACCAGACTGAAGTTGAAAGCAGCGATGTGGACCAACAACCGTTTCAAGATGTTTTCACGGCCTCGTAGATGAACCCGTCGCATGCCGCCCGTTTCATAAGAGTGAGCAAAGCTCCGTTCCAACATCACGCCGCGCTGCCGCATCAGTTGCTTGCCTCTCGCACCTCGGATTCTTCGACGGTTTGCATAAACGGCATCGCGTTCGGCCGATTTGTTGGTCCACTTGCGTCGCCCACGTTTCGGTTCCGAGATGTAGGTCCGCACGCCGAGTTCATGAAGGGCGAGGAGTTTCTCGTTGCTGTGGTACCCCTTGTCCGTGACCAGTTCCAACTGTGTTTGATCCGAAATCGTATCTGTCGTTTGAGCTAACTGCTCGATCTGTTCGGCCACTGCAATCAGCGTGTTCTCGATGGTCGTCGTGTCGCCGGCATTGGCAGCCTGCAGCGTCACCGCCAGCACCGCACCGGTCTCCATATCCACACCGTGTTCTGCTTTGTGCGCCAGGTGTGTCCGCCCATCTTTCATCTTCGTGATCCGGGCATCCGGATCATCGGGATGTTCCCATTCTTCGTTTGAACCTTTGTGCGGGCGTTCGCGATCCAGTCTCGCCAGGTCCTCTCGGCTCGGCGTGTCGATTCCGCTTGTCGTTGCCAGTCGTGTCAGAAAATCGGTATAGCTCTCGCCCGTGTCTCGTCGCACAATCGAGCGCATTGCGGCGTTTGCTTCCAACGTCGTTGAATCGACGCCAATCGTCTTCCCGCCAACCAGCCCGTGTTTCGCTAATACCTGCAACATCCAACCAAAGATTCGCTGATGCGTTTCAACATCAATCAAACGCCGGGTTCGTGACACTGTCGAATGATCCGGCGTCTTTTGCGTCAATACGTAACCCAGAAAACTTCTCAAGCTGAGCGAATCCTGGCAGCGCCACGCGATGCCTCGCTCCGAGTCCAGTCCTTCGAAATAACCGACCATCAGCATTCGAAAGTACACGCCCGGTGCGATGCTCGGCCGCCCCATCACTTCGCTCTTGTAGAAGCCAACACACTCCGACTCGACGAAGGTGTCAAACTGCTCCTCATTCAAGATCTCATTCACTTGCTCGTAAAAGGCGTGTCCGCCACTTTGCGCCAGTTGTTCGGTTGCGACCCACAACGCTTGTTGTCGGGCCCGCTTTCGTCCCATCGCCATCGCTGCAATCCTCTGTTCGGATATTCGCAAGGGTTACGGACAGCAATGGTCCGCGTTATCAGCGTTAGGTGAGACTTTTGCCACAGGCTGCTAGAGCAGCGAGAGGCTTATTCTATAGTACCTCGACTATAAGTACCCAATAACCAAGGAGAAAAGGATGAAGGAACGCCTTTTAGTCGTGATCTGTATCTTGGTATCCTTAGACATAGCGATCGAGCTCATCTCAGTATTTCGAGCAACTACCACGCCACAGCGCGAGGTCGTGCGTATGGCTCCACCTCAAACCGTCGTAGACGTCTCAAATCATCCGATTCTCGGAAAAGGCGACACTAGCACTGTCCTCGTGGAGTTTTCAGATTTCGAATGCCCCTTTTGTAAACGACATGCGACGGGCGTTCTTAAGCAAATTGAGGAAGGTTTGATAATGACCGGAAAAGTGAAATACGTATTCCTACATAACCCTTTGACCGTCCATCCAAATGCCCGAGTCCTGGCCGCTGGTGCGATGTGTGTCGGGGGGGAACGATTTTGGGATATGCATGACGCCCTCTTCGAAAAGGCCGGCACAAGCAAGGAGGAATTGGCACAGCTCGCGGTTGGATTCGGAATTGACCGCATTCGCTTTGATTCTTGTATTAATGACCCCGGAACCGACAAACTCGTGTCGACGGATTCAACGACGGCACGTAACTTGGGGCTGTCAAGTACTCCTAGTTTTGCTTTGGGCGTGCTCAATGGGCAAGGTAAAGTAGTCGTCAAGGAGTTTCTGATCGGTGCTCAGCCGTTCGAAGTATTTAGAAAAGAGATTCTTCGTGTGCATGGCTGAATTATTTGATCTGCACAATGAAGTCTCTCTCGGCGACAGGATGACCTACATGAAGTTATCGAACGCGGGAATAAACTCTGCCGGTAATAATGAATGCCAATCTCAATCCCGACGGTCTTTCATCGAAATGACTAGCGCCGGCGCTTTGGCTGCGGTCACGCTGGGGGGACCGCCTTCGATTCCCGGGCAGACCCAAGTGCAATGGCAACCACAGAGTCATTCATTGGACGATTGGTACGATCAGGTTCCAGGTAAGCATCGTCTCATCTTTGATTCAATCACGCCTGACGGTTTTGGCCTGGCGCTGCTCTTTGCAGCCAATTATATTGATGCGAACAATCGTGCTTATGACCTTAAGGATTCGGACAGCGCTGTCATAATGGTCGTTCGGCATAAGGCGATTATGTTCGGTTTTAATCATGCCGTTTGGGATGAATACCATTCCGAGCTTTCTGGTGAGATTGCTAACACAATCCCGAATAAAACCGGCGTTGCACTGGCAGTTAATGACGCAAATTCAGACATCTATGTCGAGGGTGTTCGTGTCTCGAACATAAACCGTCTTGATGCGCTTATCTCTCGAGGAGTTCATGTCGCAATTTGCGAAAATGCGACCCGATCATTGGCCAACACCTTGTCTGCCAAAACCGGTAAGTCTACAGAAACTCTGTTTAATGATCTCCGCAATAATCTCGTGCGTAGCGGACATCTAGTCGCTGCTGGTATTTTGGCAGTAGCTCGCGCTCAAGAACACGGCTACGCTCTGGCAGTCGCAATGTAACGTGAAGAGAGAGAGGTATCTATTCCTCCAGCACTATTGTAAACAGCGAGTTTAATTATATTGTGCTGATGTGGTAAATACTCCAAAAGAATTCCACGTCTTAGGGGATTCAGTTCTATGAGTCTTGAGATCGGCCTCAGCTACCTTTGGGCTATGCTGTTAATTTCACCCCCCCACCAACAGTCGCGTACAGCTTTTGAAGTTGCAGCGATTAAACAAGCGGATACGACGCTGCAATTCCAGATCAGAGGGATGAGTTGCCATGGTACGGACGGTGTCGTTGGACATCCCCTCATGCAAGCTGGGCTCGGAAGGTGTCGAGTTGTCGGTTGGAATGTGAAGTCGATAGTATCGGCAGCATATGGCTATGGGATGGACCGAATATCGGGCGCCCCATCTTGGGCCGAAACCCTGCCGTACACTATTGATGCGAAGGCACCGGAACCTTTCTCCTACACACGCGCCCAATTGATGCAGATGTTTCAGCCACTACTTGAAGATAGGTTCAAGCTCAAGTTCCATCTTGAAACGAAGGAAGTTAATTCCTACGACTTGTCAGTAGCCGCTAGCGGTTCAAAACTTACAATGGCGGCGCCTGATGCGCGACCAGGCAGCACTGCGCGTCCCTCAGAAGCCTTTGGAAGATCGAGTCTATCGACCATCATTTCTCTACTGTCTAATATTGTGCACGCGCCTGTCGTTGATAAGACCGGTCTCGTTGGTTTGTATGAGTACAAACTAAGTTGGGATCCTGACGCGGACATCATGCCTAACAGTCCCCTCGCAGAAGCGTCTGCGATTCCGGACCCACGAGGGCCCTCGATTTTCACGGCTGTGCAAGAACAGCTTGGGTTGCGGCTGAGTCCCACGAAAATCAAAATTGAAATACTGGTCATTGATTCTATCGAAAAGGCCACCGACAACTAGCGGCTACGATTTTGATAGGTTGCCGCCCCAGGTATCGTTATACATCAAGTCAAATGTTTGTGCTCATACTCTGGATGCGGAAAGTCCGAAAGTCCGTTCAAGCGACGCGATCGGGCAGGCTGACTCGTTACCGAGTCAGCCCCACCACAGAACCGTACGTGCGGATTTCCCGCGTACGGCTCTTCAGAAAGAGTCGAGTTACAGTCGAGCGTAAGCAGTAAGAGCAGAGTAGCTCATTCGTAATCGCGGACGCACCAGAGGGTGTTGGTCGAGCAGAGCCTTCAGGCCTTCCCAAGTGCAAACGTCCCTTCTGGCTGCGTTGCGACAACGAGTGTTTCCACTCCTGTTGAGTGAACTCCCAGAACGTTTGAAGCTTTCGGAAGTTCCGAAGTTCCCTGCAATCCCGTAATAGTTGAAGTGCCCACGCAGAATCCGGTTGATGGCCTGCGCCTGCTCTCCTGCTCTTTGACGGGATGGTGCCGATGGTGCTTCAGTCGCCGGATTTGATCCCGCATCGCCGCCTTAGCCCGGCTGAGGCGTTTGCCGTCGGTCTGAAACACGATCTTGCTGCCGGTTTGACTCCAACTCTGGGCCAGATAAATCGTGAAACCCAGAAACGTCGTAAGCGTCCGGAGTTCACCGTGTTGACTCACACGATTACATGTGTCCACGACTCGGCATCGTGGACACGATGAAGCTACGACTAGATTGTGGTGGGATTGATAGGTCTGGTCAGACCGACGTTCCAGTGTAACAGTTCGCTGATGCGATGGATCGGGTGATCGGCGATCACTGCTAGCACATGCGTCAGGTAGAGTTCCGGATCGATACCGTTCAGTTTCGCCGAACCAATCAGCGTATACATTGCCGCCGCTCGCTCACCGCCGGAATCGGAACCCGCAAACAAGTAGTTCTTTCGGCCAAGTGCAACACCGCGCAACGCACGCTCGGCCGCGTTATTGTCGATCTCGATGCGGCCGTCGTTGCAGAAACGAGTTAGTGCCGTCCACCGCTCGAGTGCATAACGGATCGCCGTCGACACGTCCGATTTTCGCGATAACTTTCCAAGCGATACCTTCAGCCATTGTTCGAGCGATTCCAATAACGGTCGCGAGTGCTCATTGCGCATCCATTGTCGCTCTTCCGGTGGTCGGCCTCGGATATCGCGCTCAATGGCATAGAGTGCTCCGATTCGATCCAGCGCTTCTTTCGCGATCGGCGACGCATGCGCCTCATACAAGTCGTAGAACTTGCGCCGCACATGTGCCCAACAGGCCGCTTCAACGATGCGGCCCGACTCATATAACCGGTTGAAGCCGGCAAAGCCATCGGCCTGCAACACGCCGCAGAATCGTTCAAGATGAACGGCTGGATTTTCACCTTTGCGATCCGGTGAGTACGCGAACCAAACGGCAGGCGCTTCTGTACTGCCTGCGGGCCGGTCATCGCGCACGTATGTCCACAATCTTCCGGTTTTCGTTTTTCCTGTTCCTGGTGCAAGTACCGGAACAGGAACGTCGTCCCCATGCAATTTGTATGCGGCGAGCACGTGTCGTTGGAACTCATCCACCAAAGGTTGCATGGTAGCGGTGGCGCCACCGACCCAATCGGCTAACGTCGAACGATCCAGATCGATGCCTTCGCGTTCGTAGATCTCGCTCTGACGATACAACGGCAGATGATCGCCATACTTGGACATGAGCACGTGTGCCAACAGACCTGGCCCTGCCATGCCGCGTGCGATCGGCCGGTGCGGCGCAGGCTCTTGCACGATCGTGTCACACGAGGCACAACAGCGCTTCGGTCGTACGACGCGGATCACTTTCCATCGTGCCGGTACGTACTCCAACATCTCGGAGACGTCTTCACCCAGATTCGATAGCTTGCCGCCGCAGTCGGGACACGTTTCTTGTCGAGGCTCGTGCACATGCACTTCGCGTGGCAGATCCTCTGGCAACGGCTTGCGTTTCGGCTGTTGTCGCAGTTTGACGGGCTTGTGGGGCGCCGCTTTCAGCTCGGTGACGACGACGGCCGCTTCCATTTCTTCAAGCCGCAATTCCAGTTGATCGATGTGGCGATCCAGTTTCTCGGAGCTGCAGCCGAACTTCATGCGCTTTAACTTCAGAATAAGCAGCCGGAGACTTTCCAGCTCGCTGTTGCGCGATTCGAGTTCCACCTGTTGTTCTAAAACCAAAGAGTGTTTTTCAATCAGGAGTGCCTTCAGGGTCGCGGAATCGAGAGCGTCGAGGTTCGGAAGTTCGACTGTGGAAGCGGTCACGCGCTGGAGATTCGCACAGCTTTGGGACAGCTGTGGTCCACACTGGACGTGGGTTCCAGCGCGTTTGGTTTAAACCGCGATTTGGGGTTTGTCGGTACGGATCGGGCGCCGCCAGTCGATGCCTTCCAGAAGCATCGCCAGTTGTGCGCGGCTGAGTGCAACGCTGCCGCTGTCGGCCTTCGGCCAGACGAAACGCCCTTTCTCGAGACGTTTCGCAAACAGGCATAGCCCGTCACCGTCCCACCACAACACTTTGATCAGATCGCCGCGCCGGCCGCGAAACACAAACACGTGCCCGGAAAAAGGATCTTCCTTCAGCGTGGTTTGTACTACGGCGCTTAAGCCTGTAAAGCCGCGCCGCAGATCCGTCACCCCCGCCGCAATCCAGACTTGTGTTCCTGCGGGTAAGCCGATCATCGTGACAGACCTTCCAGTGCGGCTCGGACACAATCGGGACTGGCCAAGCCTTCAATCCGCACTCGCGCGTGCCCCAGTTCGATTTCGATCACTCCGCTTCCGGCCGATTCCGCCGCCTTCGACACAGGCTTCGCTGCCAATGGTTGCTCCAGCTTGACCGGCACCAATGCCTTGGTCTCGGCCTTCACATCATCGAACCAGCCTTCGCGGTACTGTCGACGCCAGCAAAAAATGATGTTCGCATTGACGTCGTGCGCGCGAGCGACTTGCGAAACCGATACGCCTGGCTTGAGCGTCTCCTCAACGATCTGACGGCGTTCAGCCTTGGTACGATATCGCCTTCCGTTTCGAATCTCCATGAACCTGCTCCTCCTGGTTCATGAGCATGGTGGGTGTCAGCTAGTCAGGCTAGACGGTGCTATCCGGACGCTTACGAAACGTCAGTCGCCGTCGCTCATGATTGCGATGATTCCTGCGGCGACTCAGGTGGGTCTGATGAGTCGTCTCTTCCGACAATGCAAGTCCGAACTGCGCCAGACGTGCCTGCAGTAGCGTTTTCATCATGCCCACGTCCGCCGGACTCTGGAAAAACAAACAGAGATCATCCGCGTATCGCACAAGCTCGGCTTTACCGCCGAACTGCGGCCGGATCTTCCGCTCAAACCAGAGGTCCACGACGTAGTGAAGGTAGATGTTCGCAAGCAGTGGTGAGATCGATCCGCGCTGCGGCGTGCCGTCGTCCACTGCTTGCCGTCGACCTTCCTCGAAAATGCCCGCTTTCAGCCATGCCTGGATCAGCATCAGCACTCGCTTGTCTGCGATTCGAATTCTCAGGAAGCGCATGAGCCATTCGTGGCTCAAACTTCCGAAAAAGTCCCGGATATCCACCTCTAGAACATCCGAACATCCTCCATCTTGCGGCGATACAGAATCTCATTGATCGTTGCCAGGGCATGATGACAACCCAGTTGCGGTCGGAAACCGAGCGAGCGTTTCAGAAAATCCTGCTCATAGATTTCGTTCAGCACTTTTGCCATTGCTGCCTGAATGGCCCGATCCACTACCGCCGGCACTCCAATCGGTCGCTTTGAGCCGTCAGCCTTCGGGATATACACCCTTCGCACCGGCGGCGCCATGTAGCGACCTTCGTGGATCTGCTTCAGGATCGGTGGAAGAAGCCAACTCAAGTTCTCTCTGGCTTGCGTCGCACTCATCCCATCGACACCTGCTGCGCTCGACGGCGGAATCTCATGGAGACATTCCGCGATCAGCTCATAGCTCAGGTGGTGCAGTAGATTGTTGAATGGTTCTCTCGGATTCTTCCGAGCCTTGACTGCTATCGCGGCTCGCTTGGAAACTGGATCGTTACTTGGACCGGCGCTGTGTCCGGCCGGGTTGCCCGCCGCTGAGTGCGGTTCCGTTTTCCTCACTGGCCACTTCCTCTTTCTGCCACGCCCTTCGCTCCCCGGTCATTACCCGGATCCTCACTACTATGACGTGGTCTGAATTCCCCGCTGCCGCTCCAGCCAGCTTTCGCTGTGTTGCAGTCCACCTCCAGTGGACGGGCAGTCCGGGACCTCCCAAGTTCATGAACCCGCTCTTGCCAACATGTCGGAGCCTGCGCCCCGGTGGCCGAAGACGGACTCGCATAGCGTCCGTCGTTCTTCCGCCTTCCCCGTACTATCTAGGGCGTCGGCGACCACAACTTAAACGGTTTCGGGGTGAAGCCCATTCATCTCACCGATTCGGCCTGTTCGCTCGAACTGCATCCGCTTTGACGCGTCAGTTGCCCTTCTCATCAGGGTCCGCTCTTCACCTCTGTCTGCTCGACTCTAAGGTGGTGATCTTTGCATCTCACAAGCTCCGTTCACGCTTCTTGGCGCACGATAGTCCCTTTAAGCGACATTTTAGTCAGTGTAGGTGTCGCAGTAGGGGCGTTATGCCCGCGGGAACCTGCATCTCTATTGAGCGAGGAAATTGCGCAATCCAAAATCTGATTGCGGAATTCGAAAGTAAAAGGCGGAAACCGAGATCTGTTTGCGAAAACCGAAAGTAAAACGCGGAAACCGAAATCTGTTTGCGAAAACCGAAAGTAAAACGCGGAAACCGAAATCTGTTTGCGAAAACCGAAAGTAAAACGCGGAAACCGAAATCTGTTTGCGAAAACCGAAAGTAAAACGCGGAAACCGAAATCTGTTTGCGAAAACCGAAAGTAAAACGCGGAAACCGAAATCTGTTTGCGAAAACCGAAAGTAAAACGCGGAAATCGAAATCTGTTTGCGGAAACCGAAAGTAAAACGCGGAAATCGAAATCTGTTTGCGAAAACCAAAAGTAAAACGCGGAAACCAAAAGCTAAATCGACCTCCTGGTGCATCTAGCCCATTCTTCGTGGCGGAAGACCATGCGACGTCTGCGCCCCATATAGGCGCCGACAGGGTCATTTTCCCCGCCCGAGCCGACTGTCGTCGGCCGCGTCGGCTAAAGCCGACGCCTACACGCCTTCGGCGCAAATCAGGGGTAGAGCTTGAGGCTCGAATCCAAGAAAGTTCCTGTGGAAAACTTTCGTCGTAGATAGCGCAGAAAAAAAGGATGCGCTGCGCGCGTCATTACTAACCACCCCGCCCTTCGGGCACCCCTCCTTTTAAAGTCATTCTCGGCCCCGTACCAGGGCGACCGTAACTATAATTCCTAAAATTAATTTGATGCCGTCGAGGACGGTGTAGGTTGCGTGAAGCAAACCGAAGGTGCGGAGTGGTGGAGGCGCCGGATCGCGCACAACGAAATCGATCTCTCTCCCCACAGAAACAATTTGGGGCGTGATGATTGCGGCGAACAACAGACAGATCCCCAACATCGACACCACCATCCACTTTTGCTTTGTCGCTCGCGGCAAAGCGACAATCAACCACAACGCCAGAATGCCGACGCCGATTTGAATCAGGCCCCATACCTGAAAGAAGAGGCGGTTCAATTCAGACGAGAGATACAGCATGAGGAAACGCGCGTCCTCATTGCCAAGCTTTTGAACGGCAGTAGTGAAAGCGGGATTGGCCTGTTTTTCGAGAAGGCGATCGATCGTGTAGAAGTTTTCCGTCGCGACAACCGCCATCCAAAGCGTGCCGGTCAGCCAGACGGCCATGCAGAGGATTGCAAGGCGTCGTTTCACGTCACCTCCTGCGGATCAATCCCTTCGAATTGAGATGAAACCCGTCAGGCAGGCTCTCTTCGATCTTGGGCCGGAATCCTTTCACGGGCCACTCATGATCGGCGAAAACTTCGCAGACTGCAATCAGGATGCGGGGCCGATCTATAGAATCAACGAATGTCTCGAGCAGCGGCTCGCGCATATCCTCGCCGACTTCCGCCAGAGCTTGAATTGCGGCGATGCGCACATCGTCGTCATCGTCTTTCAAAAACTGTCGCATCGTGTTTGCGATTTCGGGTGTGACCTGGCCGTGCATCGCTTTGATCAGACTGGTGCGATGTTCCGGTGAAGTGAACTCACCGGCGCCCACATACTCCAGCGCTTCGACGAGTTTCGGGACCAGTTCCTCTTGCGGAAGAATCTGCGTCAACGCCTGAACCGGCCATTCGACCTGATGATTCTTTTTGATGAACTTCAGGATCGGGTCGACCGCCGCATTTCCCTTTTCGACGAGCATGCGAACGACGTAACGCTTCTCCTCGATATCCTGCGTGATCACTTTGCTCGAAATCGTGAAGCGTTTGAGCAGCGCGTAGAGTGATTCGGGGGTGCCCCATTCCACAAGCTTCTCCGCCGCTTCGACGCGCGGGCCGTCCTCGCCGCCTGTTTCGATCAGGCGCTTCGTCTGTCGTTCGATTGATTTTGGTGATGGCTTATTCGACCAGAGAAAATCCAGCATCAGGCCTCTATTCTATACTCAGCAGCGAAAACGGATCGACGCGCGCTCCTTGAATTCTTGCTGCCCAGTGCAAATGGGGTCCGGTGACGCGTCCCGTCGCACCGGCCAATCCAAGCAATTGTCCTTCACTCACCGTGTCCGCAAGCTTCACATCGATCTTCGAAAGGTGCGCGTAAATTGTGTAGATCCCCAGACCGTGATCCAGGATGACGGTGTTTCCAGTGAAGAACAGATTCTTTGCCAGCACCACACGACCCCGATTAGTCGCATGAATGGGAGTACCGGTCGACGCTTTCAAATCCGATCCCGAATGCGGAGCGCGCGGCTGTCCGTTGAAAACGCGACGATGTCCAAAGTTGGATCCCTTGGTTTCGCCGGGAATGGGAACCCGAAACGGCTTCGTCCACAGAATTTCCGGCGTCATCTTGGCGTAGATCGCTTCGAGTTCTTTGGTTTCCCGATTGGCGCGCGCCAGATTCGCAGGACTGAGTTCGACGTACTGATCGTCGACTTTCAGCTCCGTCGTTGGAAACTTCACCGCAGCGACGCGAAACGTCACCGGTCTCTTGTCGACGTGACCATCACTGAATGTAACGGCAACTTCACCCTCATGGTCACCGGCCTTCGTATCCAGGTCGACACCCACAACGGTTTCCCACTTATCCGCAACCTTTGCAAACGGCGCATGATGCGTTTCCCATGTCAGCATCATCGACTTCACGCCCGCTTCATCCGGAATCGTCATGCGGACGATCGTGCCCTGATTGGCGGTGAAGACGGTGGCCAACAGGAATGTGAGAATCGCGGACATCTTCACCTCGTACCGCTGGTAAAGCGGAATTGATGGATCTTGATCGCCGGCACCGTGATTGTAATGAAATCCGCCCACTGCGTGCGCAGGGCGGCGCCAATCGCGTCGACGTTCTTTAATGCTTCGACGTACGATTGCGTAAAACGCAGCGACTTGACGGGATAAGCGACTTCGCCATCCTTCACCACAAACGTTCCGTCGCGGGTCATACCAGTAATCACCGCATCGCGCGGATGTACCGGGCGCGTGTACCAGAAGCGAGTGATGTACAGCCCATTCTTAGTCGAGCGAATCATTTCTTCAACCGAGCTTGTTCCCGCCCGGAGAAACAGATTCAAAGGTAACGGCCCCATGCGCTCTGCTGGGGAGGGCTGTGTGGCGTGCCCAGTTGTCTCGCGTCCGCTGTCTCGCGATGCCGTGAAGGAATCGTAAACCGGTCCTTTCGCAACGCCGGCTTCAACCACAGCCACATGATTCTTCGGCATACCTTCAAAATCGAACGGCATCGGAATGCCGGTTCTATCGAGACCGTCGTCGAAGATCGTCACCGCGTCGGACATGATCTTTTGACCCACGCGACCATTCAACCACGAACGCTCTTCCTGAAACGCCATCGCACCCATTCCGTCAAAAGCAAGCATGCCGAGCAGATCCGCAGTGGCATAAGGGTCGAGAATGACGGTGTATTCACCGGGCTCCGTCTCGCGCGGATTGGCACCCAGCGTGGCTTTGCGAATGGCTTCGTCAGCCATGGCCTCCGCATCGATTGAATCCAGACGGCTGCCTGACATCTGCGACCAGCCCGAAGAATTGCCGGCCATAATCACCGTCGTCAGGTCGGCGACAGATGTTCGATGCTCCGCAAACACACCGAGCGAGTTTGCCACAGCAAGCGTGGCGTCCATCGTGCGCATGGAGCCGGCGGCAGTGAGGTTTGCGGCTTTCGCTTTACGACAAATCACACCCGCGCGATCCGCGCGGCTCTGCGGCGGACACAAAGCCGTTGCTTCATCGAAGGAAGCTGCTGCCGCGACCGCTCTCGGCGCCGGCAGTCCGGGAAACTCGGGATTCTCGGGCGCAAGTTTCGCCAATTCGAATGCGCGCTGTGCAAGGGCCTGAAGTCCGTCGCGATCCACACGATTGGAAATCGCCGTCCCAACCCTCTTGCCAATGACCGAGCGTACAACCACTTGAGCGTTCCTCTCGGTGACGTTTTGATGAATGCAGTTGTTCGCAAACCGCGTCAGGCTGTCGTCATGCGCCATCATCACCACTTCAGTTTGATCGCCTCGCGACGCCTTCATCACAGCATCGACGATCTCCTTGAACTTCACTGGAACACCCCGACTCTCACGTTACGAAAGCGTGCAGGCGCCGCCCCATGTCCGGTGCCCATCACCTGGCCGGGTTCTCCCTTACCGCAGTTGGGAGTTCCCCACATGATCCAGTGTTTCTGATTAGCGATCGCGTCACACGAATTCCAGAAGTCCGGCGTGATTCCCGCATAGGTACAGTTTTTCAACAGACGGCCACGCTTGCCGTTCTTGATCTCCCAGCCGATCTCGGTTCCGAACTGAAAGTTCAGCCGCATATCGTCGATGCTCCAGGAACGATTGGTGTCGATGAAGATGCCGTCATCGGTGTCGGCGATCATGTCGTCGACATCCCAGGTTCCCGGTTCCAGGGAGATGTTCGTCATGCGAATCAGTGGAAGTCGATTCCAACTTTCGGCGCGCATGCAGCCATTGCTCTGAAGGCCGAGCAGCGACGCCGTCTCTCGCGACATCAGATAGCCGACAAACTCTCCGTCCTTTACGAGTGCAGAACTCGATGCGGGAATCCCTTCGTCATCCCAGCCAAAAGTGCCGAGACCCGTCGCGCGCACGCTGTCCGCCGTGAGATTGACAATGTCCGAGCCGTACTTGAGCTTGTTTCGGTTTTCGATCGTCAGAAAACTTCGGCCTGCATATGCGGCTTCTGTACCGAACACGCGATCGAGTTCTGTCGGGTGACCGCATGATTCGTGAATCTGCAACGCAAGTTGAGAACTGCCGAGAATGAGCGTTGTTTGTTTGCTCGGACAAACGTCCGCTGTTAATAGCGCGACTGCTTCACTTGCAATTCGCTCCGCATTGCCCGTGAAATCGGCATCAAGGATGTATTCCCATCCTGCTGAGCCTTGATAACGAAACGAATTCGGATGCGAACGAATCTGAATCTCCTGATTCGTGACGGCCGTTGCGGCAATCGCACCGCCAGTCTCGAATAGAGTCTGTTCGAAGAATGCGCCCTCACTGTTCGCGAATACCTTGTCGTGACGAACGCTCAGAGCATTGCCCTCAGCGACCTTGACGCGAGGATTTCGCCGGATCAGTTCGTCCGACTTGAGAAGCAACGCCACCTTGTCTTCGAGCGCAATTGAAAAGGGATCGATCTTGATGGGTGTGACGTATTTCCCAGTGCCCGAAACAGCGGGCCCCAGATCCACTCGCTCACCCGGCACTCTCGCACTGGCGCGCGCGATCGATATCGCAAGGTCCGTAACGCGATCGATTTCCTCATTGCTGAGCGTCGCGCTGGAGGCAAAACCCCATGAGTCGTTGACAAGCACCCGAACGCCGAAGCCCATGGTCTCCGTGTCGGCGATGCCTTCAACGTTGCCATTCTTGACGTTGATGCCCTGCTGCCTGGTTTCAATGATGCGCATGTCCGCATAGCGTGCGCCACGCATCGCAGCCAGGTTGAGCGCTCTTGCCGCAAAGTCTTTCATTTAAAGATCAACCTTCTCGAGATACTGAGGAGCATGTACATGCCACGTTTTGAATTTTGCTTCAATGTGCTGCTGCATTGCGATGATCGCGTTCGGTTCACCGTGAACCAGAAAGACCTTTCGCGGTGGTAACGAAAAGCCATTCAGCCAGCGCAGAATTTCGTTGTAGTCGCCGTGAGCGGAAAAGCTGCTGATCGTGTGGACCGACGCTCGCACTCGATAATCCTGCCCGAAAATACGGATCTGTTTCGCACCCTCTGAAAGCAAGCGGCCACGGGTTCCAGCCGCCTGGAAGCCCACAAACACGAGCGCATTGCGATTGTCCGGAACCCGTTGCAACAAGTGGTGCAGAATGCGGCCGCCGGTAGCCATACCATTTGCCGAAATGATGATCGACGGAAAGCTGTGCGCCGCAATCTTCTTGGATTCTTCCGCCGTCCGGACAAACTGCACGTTTGCCGATTGCAGCGGATTGGTTCCGTTGTTCTCGATCTGGGTCATCTCCACGTCGTGTTCTTCTCTGTGCTTCGCAAAGATCTCGAATGCGCTCACCGCCATCGGGCTGTCGACATAAACCGGTAATGTGGGAATCGCATGTTCCTGTTCGAGTTCGCGGATGATGTATAGCAATTCCTGGGCCCGACCGACGGCAAACGAAGGGATCAAGATGGTTCCGCCACGAGTTGCCGTTTCGTTGATGATCTGCCGCAGTTGATCCTTGCCACTACTCCCTTCGCTTCCATCGTGCAAGCGATTGCCATAAGTGGACTCCATCACCACGTAATCCGCGGCTTTCACTGGAGTGGGATCGAAGATGATCGGTTGATCGTAGCGTCCGATGTCGCCGGTAAAGAGGATCGTCTTGTCGCCTTCCCTGAACAGGATGAACGCCGATCCCAGAATGTGACCGGCCGGAAAAAATTCGAACGTGAGATTGGGCCCAAGACTCTGCTGTTTGCGATACGGAGCGGACTTGAACAGCTTCAACGCTTCCTGCGCATCTTCGAGCGTGTACAACGGCAGCGCTGGATCGTGTTTTGAAAGCTTGTGCTTGTTTCGGTATCGCGCTTCTTCTTCCTGCAGATGACCCGAATCAGGAAGCAGGATGCCCGCCAGGTCCAGGGTTGCCGGTGTGGCGTATACCGAACCGCCAAATCCCTGTTTCACAAAACGCGGCAAGTATCCCGTGTGGTCGATGTGCGCGTGCGTGAGGATAATCGTGTCGACTGAAGCTGGATCGATCGGTGGCTCGTCCCAGTTTCTTAAACGGAGCTGCTTCAATCCTTGAAAGAGTCCGCAGTCAATGAGGACTCGGCGATTGCCCGCCTCAAGCAGGAATTTCGATCCGGTAACGGTCTGCGTCGCGCCGAGAAAGGTCAGTCGCATGGCGCTCAAGGATACGTGATTTTGTTACCGGCTACGTTTGCAAATTGGGTGAGCTTGTGTGGTTCCACTTTGGTCGAGTTGAAAATGTGGCCGACCTTGAAGCCACGGATCAGAAGTGCGTCCGATACCAGCTGGCGATGGCAGCGCCAGAACACAGCCTCAGTACAAACGTACACGCTCGGTTTTTCCTTGATCAGGGTTTCAAGCGTCGCAAGTGAGTTGGCAAATTCATCCGTCTGCATGTAATCGGCATAACCGCGAAATCCCTCGTTACGCCATGCCGTGTTTTTAGTGGAGTTCTTCTTTGGCTTTCGCAAGCCACCAAGACTCTTCATGTGGATGTACTCGACTCCGGCCTTGGGCAACTCTGCTTTCAAATTCTCGAGATTGAACTGTGGCGTCCTTTTGGAACCAGGAAGCGTCCGGATGTCGATCAACCTCTCAATCTTGTACGCGTGCAGAATCTCGACAGTTTCCTCCCATGTCCGCGTGGAAAATCCCATCGTGAAGACATCAAACGAACTCATATTCTAATGCTACCTAAAAGGAGCGCATCTGTAGGGTGGCGCGAAGCGCTACCTTACAGATGCTCGTTCCCGGCGCAGCCCAGGAACGCTCCTTTTCCATGCTAGAATCCGCGGCAAATGGAGAGTCTGATTCAACACGCAAAACAGAAGTTTGGCGACGAGCGAGCCGAGGAATTGAAGCCGGCGATCGAGCAGGCGGCGGCCGACATTGAAGCCATTCAGAACTACCCGATCGATATTCACGATGAACCTTGAGGATTTGACCCTTACCCAGGCTGCAAGCGAGATCCGCCGTGGCAGCCTTTCCCCCGTCGAGTATACGCAGGCGCTGCTCAACCGAATCGACAAGCTGGAGCCGCAGATCCGCGCCTGGGTCACACTGGATCGCGAAGGAGTGCTCGTCGAGGCAAAAGCCTGCGAGCGCGAAGCACGCGAAGGAAATTTTCGCGGCCCATTACACGGTGTGCCGATTGGCCTGAAGGATATCTTCTGCACCAAGGGAATCCGCACAACAGCCGGCTCGAAATTTCTGCAGAACAATGTTCCGGACTTCGACGCAGAAAGCGTGACTCAACTGCGACGCGCAGGCGCGATTTTTCTCGGCAAAACAGTCACGACCGAATTCGCCAGCTTCGATCCCGGTCCGACGTGCAATCCACGCAATCCGAATCACACCCCGGGTGGTTCCAGCAGTGGTTCCGCGGCCGCAGTTGCAGCCCGAATGTGCCCCGCGGCGACGGGTAGTCAAACGGTCGCATCGATCGGCCGCCCGGCCGCGTATTGCGGCGTCGTGGGTTTCATGCCGACTCAGGCGCGTGTAAGTCGTGCGGGTGTGTTTCCTGTTTCGTGGGCTCTCGATCACATCGGCGGACTTACTCGAACCGTTGCCGACGCACATTTATTGCTGGAAGCGTTGTCCGGCGCAAAGATCCCTCTGAACGAGAATTCCCAACGGATTCGCCTCGGCGTCATCCGCGGATTCTTCTCAACCGATGCCACACCTGAAACGAGGGAGCTGCATGAAGGGCTTCTAAGAAAGATAAGCTCCTGGGGATATTCGGTGGAGGAGGTCTCAGTCCCCGGAATCTTTGAAATCCAGTCGCATATATTAAGGATGATCCTCCGGGTCGAACTTGCAGCTGCGCACCAGGACTATCACGTCCAATATTCAACGGCTTATAGCGCAAAGCTTCGCGCACTGGTTGAAACCGGCATGCTCATCGATTCTCCAACTTATCTTCGAGCGCTCCGGCTTCGTAAGCTCTTTCAACGTGAGATGGTGAAGCTGTTTGACGGCGTCGACATTCTGATAACGCCGGGAGCGACGGACACGGCACCGGAAGGGCTCGGCCAGACGGGCAATCCGGCTTTCTCCGGACCTTGGGCGCTCGCGGATTTCCCCACTCTCACCCTGCCGCACGGATTCGCAAAAAATGGGCTGCCGGTTGGCGTTCAGATTACCGCGGCACCAACGAATGAAGGTCTGTTATTCGACGTTGGCGGGAAGCTGGAGAAACAGATCAATTTTTCCGCTTGATCCGGCTCGCAGCCGGTCTGTATCTTGGCGGCCATGCAAACCTGGTCGCAGCTCTATACCCCTGCCGGGCATTGGCTCTTATCGGCTCTGGTTGCCGCCATCCCGGTCCTTGTCCTGTTTTACCTGCTTGCCGTAAGACGGGCGTCCGCGCCGGCATCCGCATTTGGCGGGGCTTTGGCCGCGATACTGGTCGCGACAGTGATTTGTCGCATGCCGGTACCGCTGGCGCTGACAGCCTTCTTCTATGGCGCTGCATTCGGACTGCTGCCGATCGGCTACGTGGTTTTTGCGGCGATATTCCTCTACCAAATCTCCCTCGATTCGGGGCAATTCGCGGTGATGAAATCCTCAATCGGCAATCTGACAGCGGATCGACGCCTGCAGGCCCTGCTGATTGCGTTTTCTTTCGGCGCCATAATTGAGGGTGCTGCCGGATTCGGAACACCGGTCGCGATATCCGCGGCCTTGATGGTCGGACTTGGCTTCAAACCGTTTTATGCCGCCGCGCTTTGTCTGATCGCCAATACGGCGCCGGTTGCCTGGGGCGCGGTAGGAACACCGCTGGTGACCTTGGCTTCCGTGTCCGGATTGCCTCTCGCCGACCTCAGCGCCATGAACGCGCGCATCTTGCCGATCATCTCAGTGATCGTTCCGCTTTGGCTTGTTCGCACCATGGTGGGCTGGGCCGAAACCTTCGAAGTGTTTCCAGCGATCGCCGTCTGCGGTATCTCGTTTGCGTCAACCCAGTTCCTCTGGGGTAACTACGTCGATCCGTATTTGGTGGACATCGTCGGTGGCGTCGTTTCACTTGTCGTTACCGCTCTGTTTCTGAAGGTCTGGAAGCCCAGGAAGATTTTCACCTTCGAAGAGGATCGCGGAATCCAAACCGAGCAGGTGAAATACAGCACCGGACAGGTTCTGCATGGCTGGATGCCCTTCCTCATCCTTGGCGTCTTCGTTCTGGCTTGGGGTTGGCCGTCGGTTAAGAATTACCTCACGGCGTTTACGCTCGGCCCGGTCAAAGGAACCTATCTCATCAGTGTTCCGCTGCTGGATAAAGCCGTAGTACGCGTGCCTCCCGTTGTTGCCAAACCGACTGCGGAAGCCGCTGTCTACACGTTCAACTGGTTAGCGGCGACGGGAACCGGCGTGATGATCGCCTCAGTTTTTGCGGCACTGCTTGCCGGATTTTCGTTCGGACGTTTTGTCGAGAGTTTCAAAAAGACCTGCAGCCGAATGAAAGTGCCGATCCTCGCGATTGTTCCGATGCTTGGCCTTGGTTACGTGACTCGATACGCGGGTATCGACGCGATCCTCGGTCTGGCCTTCACTCGAACCGGATTCCTTTATCCGTTCTTCGCGGGATTCCTCGGCTGGCTGGGTGTGGCACTGACCGGAAGCGACACCTCTTCAAACGCGCTGTTTGGCAGTTTGCAGAGAATCACGGCTGAACAACTCAAGCTGGATCCAGTGCTGATGTGCGCAGCAAATTCAGCGGGCGGCGTGATGGGCAAGATGGTGGACGCGCAAAGTATCGTCGTCGCAACGACGGCGACCAATCAGGTTGGAAATGAAGGAATCATCTTCCGTTTTGTGCTGTGGCACAGCATCGCTCTGGCAACCGTGGTTGCGCTGATTGTGATCACGATTGCGTACGTGTTCCCTGGATACGTGCCGCATGGAGTGAAGTACATTCAGTCGTTGTTCTAAAAAAACGGATCTGACCAATTGGACATTGATCAGATCCGCTGCCCCTACGCGGCGGCAAGTTCATCCGGATAGTAGATATCCTCCGCACCCGCCGCTCGAAACACACGAACAGCGCGCTCGCGAATGACTGGATCGTCTGAATGAACGGAGATGAGAATTGCTCCGTTTTTCAGGCGATTCTCGATTCGTTTGCGCACGTCATGTGGTAATCCAGGATGGACGGCGCCGCTCCCGCCGGCAAGTCCGCCGACGACGCCTCCCGCGACTGCTCCGCCGAGCGCAGAGATCAGCGGACCGGTTGCGAGAAAGACGCCGACGCCGGGAATTGCCAGAGAGGTCAGGCCGGCGAGCCAGCCCAGGATTCCTCCCACCAGTCCACCGGTTTCCGCGCCTCGGATGGTGTCTTCCCTAAGCGAGATATTCCGAGTGTCCGAGTCATGCGCAGGAAGGACCACCGAGATATCCGATGCCGGAAACCCAAGGTTGCGCAGGTGCTGTAACACGCTGTTGGCCTCGGGTTCATTCGCCGCAACGCAATAAACCGTGTTGTGCATGAAACCCACCTCTCTCTCTGACCCTCTAGGTACCTGTCATCAGCCCCGCATCGCCGACGTATTCCTCAGGAGCCTCGTCGAACTCTTCTCGACAGTCGGCGCTGCAGAAGTAAAAATCTTTGCCTTCAAACGTACTGCGATCCTTCGCACTTTTTTCGTCGACTTCCATGCCGCATACCGGATCAATCGCCATGATGGTTTCTCCCTCCCGGTCACCCTTGATGACTGCTATGTGTATGTAGGCGCAATTCACCGGCCAATGAGCCAGAACACTGATCTGGCATGGGTTCTGGCGTTGTGACTATCGTTAAGCGGGGAGTTTTGTCTGGTGGAGGGGAAATTTTAAATCGGACGATTCCTGCAATTCAGATTGCAGATTCGAGAACGTAGATTTCGAGATCCGCGCCCCTCGGATCTGAGATCTAAGCTCTCGAATCTCCAATCTGCAATGCAGGAATTTTAGATGGCGGGAGACCTCATTGAGTCTGAGCTTGTTCTGAAAACTCTTTGTTGCGTTGCGGTGTCCTTCACTCGGGAGGATACATGACCCGTGCGCTCGTCTGCTTTTTGCTGATTGTCGTTCTATCATGCCCGGTGCGTGGGCAGTCTGTTTCAAAACCAATGGCGTTCGAAGTAGCGGATATTCATCCGAGTGCCCCTCCCATTGGCATCCAGAACATGATTCTGCAAGGACCATTTATTGCCGGCACTCGTTTCGAATTACGAAACGCGACGCTTCTGGACATGATTCGAATCGCCTACAGTCCCGCTGAGCCGAGGTTCAACACGGCGGGCCGACGCATCGATCAACTCGACGCCGATAAAGTCGTCGGGGGACCTAGCGGGCTCGATTTTGAACGCTTCGACGTTGTTGCCAAAGCTCCATCTCTAACGTCGTTGGCCAACATGAAGCTCATGTTGCAGACGCTGCTCGCGAACCGTTTCAAGTTGGCCGTGCACAACGGCAGCGCTCCCCTGCCGGCCTATGCGCTAACCGTCGGCAAGAAACCATTATTAAAGGAAGCGGACGGTACCGGGGATACAGGCTGCAAACAGACGCCGCAATGGATTCCTGGACCCGGTGCCCTGATTCCGTATGCTTGCCGGAGCATCACGATGGCGGCATTTGCGGACGCCCTACGTTCCGTGGCCTTTTCAACGTTCAACGACAATCGAGTCGTCGATCAGACCGGGCTCGAAGGGGCTTGGAACTTCGATTTTAAGTACTCTGTGCCGGCGCCTCTTTCCGGAACCGCGCCGAGTGATATCGTGACCTTGACGGCGGCGGTCCAGAAACAGCTTGGACTGGATCTCGTATTAACGACGATTCCGACGCCCGTCCTCATTGTGGATCGCGCGAGTGATCGTCCTACTCCTAACCCGGCGGGTCTGGCAAAAGCGCTGCCCCCACTTCCCGAAGAATTTGAAGTGGCAGACATCAAACCGACATCGCCGGAGTTCAGCGCGACGACCATATATAGAGGTGGAAGAATTGAGCTTCAACCGGGCGGCCGAGTGGTTGTCGAGAATGCGACTTTACGACGACTCATAGTGCGTGCCTGGGAGTTGCCCACCAGAGATGCCGACCAGCTCCTTCTCGGACCGAAATTCATCGACACCGCGAAATTCAACATCCTCGCCAAGGCGCCCGAATTCGGGCCTCCGCCAAGCGATCGTGCTTACGCGCCGACCTTACCTGGACCGGCACCCGCGGTCTTGATGTACCCATTTACCAATGACAACTCCATCAATCCAATGTTGCGCTCACTGTTGATCAAGCGTTTCGGCTTAACCTTTCACTACGAAGATCGGCCGCTGCCTTCCATGACACTGACCAGTGTGAAGCCGAAACTTCAAAAGGCTGATCCGACGCGTCGGACGGGATGTCAGAGTGCAGCGGGACAGGCTGGGAGCGGGTTGCCCACAATCGTCATGACCTGCCAGAACATAACGATGGCTCAGTTCGCCGAGAATCTCCCGCTCTATCTCATCACAAGATTAGGAGTCGACACTGTGGTCGACGCAACGCGGCTTGAAGGTGCTTGGGACTTCACTTTGACTTTTCCCACAGCCAGAGGAGGTACAAGCGATGGAGGATCGAATCCTTTTGGTGGAGGCGCCCGAGGCGAAAGAGCTTCAGATGAACCGGGTGGAATGACGGTGTTCGAAGCGATGGAAAAGCAACTCGGGCTCAAACTGGAATCAAGCAAACATCCCCGCAAAGTGATGGTGATCGATCATATCGACGAGAAACCGAACGAGCCGTAGCGGCGTGCCCAATCCCAAGTCCCCAGTCCCCGCCTTTCAAAGGCGGGGATGCTGCGCCGCAGGCGCAGCGGGGGCGGTTAGTATCGTCGCGCGAAGCGCATCCTTATAGATGCCCAGTGCCGGCGTAGCCCTGCACTGCTCCTTAAGGTGCGTTATAAGGAGGCGCTTCGCGCGTCGTTACTAACCACCCCGCCGCTTGGCTGCGCCGGCGGCACCCCTCCTTGAAAAGGAGGGGACTGGGGCTGGCGGCTCCCCAAATGAGACCTATGAAATTGAAGTTCGTCTGAAAGCCTCACCTAACTGGGGACTTCAAGGCCTACTCTCGTTCTTTTCTCCGGCCAAGCGCTTCTGCAGGTCGCTTCGGGCATTCTCACTGAAGGCGCGACATGCGTTGCTGTCGATAAACGCGTCGGTCTTTCCTTTGTTGCGCCGGGCTAATCGGTCCATGGTTCCGGAAACCTCAGGATGCGGCGTGAGCAGGATGTCGCACGGCAGCGCGGCGACGAGCGAGAAACTTCTTTCGAAATCCTTCAGCAGTGCCGGGTGGGCGCGGAAGCGGAAATTCGGTGCGGCCGCGGCAGAGAGACTGTCGACGTAAACGATGTTGAGGCAACGCCGGTTCTCGCAAGATTGCCAGGTCCACGTTGTGCCTCCCGGTGTATGACCGGGTGTGAAGTGCGCGGTGAGTGCCAATTCTCCCAGATGAACCGTCTCGCTATCGTGGATGACACTAGTCCGGGAAACCGTGGCGATCGGCGCCAGCGTGCCGAATTGTGGATCGTCTGCGCCAACCTTCCCACTCTTGAAGACCGCTGCAGTCCAAGGACTGACTTTGACCTCAGCCCCCGTCATCCGCTCAAGCCGCGCGATTCCGCCGGCGTGATCGTAATGCGCATGGCTGTTGAGGATCAGCTTGATGTCGGACAGTTTGAACCCCAGCGTCTTGACATGATCTGCGAGCTGCGACACCGATTCAGCCAAGCCACTATCAATCAGGATGGCGCCTTGATCCGAGGTGACCAGAATCGCGCTCAACGTCTCCGTGCCGACATACCAGGTATTGCCATAGATTCGAAATGGCTTTTGTGGCGCCGGGACCACGGGTGTAATCAGCGCAAACGCCAATAACAAAACAGTCGCTCGATTCATTTGTATAACTTATAGGCGTCATACCATACTGAAATGTATGGGTAGGAGCCAGCGTCCTACACAATATCAGGAACAATTCCAGACCATGGTGGCGGCGGTTCAAGACTACGCCATCTTTCTCTTGAGTCCCGAAGGAATCATCATGACCTGGAACGCCGGCGCAGAACGCATCAAGGGATATCGCGCCGAGGAAGTCATTGGTAAGCACTTCTCCATTTTCTATCCTCAAGAAGCGATCGCAAAAAGTTGGCCGGCATTCGAGTTGAGTGTTGCCGCAAGTGAAGGACGATTTGAAGACGAAGGCTGGCGTCTTCGCAAGGGCGGCTCGCACTTCTGGGCCAACGTCGTGATTACGGCCTGGAAAGATGACGCGGGGCAGTTACTCGGTTATCTGAAAATCACTCGCGACCTTACGGAACGACGAGAGAACGAGCTTGTGCTGCGGGATAGTGAGGAAAGATTCAGACACCTCGCCATGTCCGCAAAGGACTATGCCTTCATCCTGCTGGATCCGCAAGGCTATGTCACCAGTTGGAACCCCGGCGCCGAGAACATCAAGGGCTATCAATACGACGAAATCATCGGCAAGCACTTTTCGGTTTTCTATCCCAAAGAAGCCATCGACAAAGGTTGGCCTGATCACGAACTGATGGTGGCTAGAACTGAGGGCCGTTTTGAGGATGAAGGGTGGCGTGTTCGCAAAGACGGTTCGCAATTCTGGGCGAACGTCGTCATTACTCCCTTTAAAGATGATACCGGTGAGCTTCGCGGTTTCTGGAAGATCACGCGTGATCTTACCGAACGGAAGCTGGCCGAAGAACGGCTGAAACGAAGCAATAGAGAGCTTGAGCAGTTTGCTTCGGTAGCGGCTCACGATCTTCAGGAACCTTTACGCAAAATCCAGGCATTCGGCGATCGTCTTCAGACCAGAGCCAGGGACTTGGATGGCCAGAGCCGCGACTATCTGGAGCGCATGTTGTCCTCCGCAACACGGATGCGCAGCCTGATCACCGACCTCCTGACCTTTTCGCGCGTCACCAGCAAAGCACAACCCTTTGTCCGCGTCGAACTAGACGGTCTGGTTCGAGAGGTCATTTCAGATCTGGAAGTTCGCATTCAGCAAACGCGCGGCCGGGTTGAAATCGGCTCGCTTCCCGCATTGGATGCCGATCCCTTGCAGATGCGGCAGTTGTTTCAAAATTTGATCGGCAATGCCCTGAAGTTCCGCCGCCCGGAGGAAGCTCCCGTGATCACGATCGATAGTAAGCGGGCCGGTTCGTTCTGGCAGATTTCCGTCCGCGACAACGGTATCGGTTTCGAGGAGGTCTACCTCGACCGCATTTTTGAAATGTTTCAACGGTTGCACGGCAGAACCGAATACGAAGGTACCGGCATGGGCCTGGCGATATGCCGGAAGATTGTGGAAAGGCACCGCGGCTCGATTACGGCCCATAGTCAGCCCGGCGCCGGTGCCACATTCATTGTGAAATTACCCATTCAAAACTCTGGAGGCCGACATGGTCAGGAGAACCCCAGTGGTCGTCTTGATGGCTGACGACGATGCTGATGATCGTGAGATGACGCAGGAAGCGTTCGAGCTGAGCCGCGTTGCGAATGAATTGAAGTTTGTGGTCGATGGCGTCGATCTCATGGATTACCTGAAACGACGTGGCAAATACACCGATCCTTCGACATCTCCACGACCGGGAATCATTCTGCTCGATTTGAACATGCCCAAGAAGGATGGACGCGAGGCTCTGGCCGAAATCCGGGGAGATGCGGAACTAACCGATATCCCCGTGATCGTTCTGACCACCTCAAAGGAAGAAGAAGACATTCAGCGGAGTTATGCGCTTCATGCGAGCTCCTATATCACGAAGCCGGTGACGTTCGAGGGCCTCGTCAGCGTTGTGGCCAATCTGGGCAAGTACTGGTTGGAAATTGTCGAATTACCGGACCGTTAATAACGTGACTAATACCGTACGTGTTTTTTTGATCGACGACGATGAAGAGGATTACATCCTCACGCGCGAACTGCTGTCCGATAGCGTCGATACCCGATTTGAGCTGAGCTGGGTGTCCACCTACTCCGAGGCAGTCGCCGCCTTGCGCCGCGGCGATTCGGACGTTTATCTAATCGATTATCGTTTGGGTTCACATGATGGCATGGAACTGCTGAAGCAGTTCGCGTCTTCGCCGCTGCCCATGATCATGCTGACGGGTGAGGACGATCGAACTGTCGATCTCGAGGCCATGCGTTGCGGCGCTATGGACTACCTGGTCAAAGGGCAGATCAACGCGCAATTGCTCGAACGCTCCATCCGCTACGCCATTGCCAGAAAATCCACGGAAGAAGCACTGCGTCATAAAGACGATTTCCTCGCCATGCTTGCGCATGAACTGCGAAATCCCCTGGCCCCGATTCGTGCTGCCCTCCACATCCTGGAGTTACCGCAGACTGATGCGGCGAAGGCACGTCATGCAAGAGAGGTCATGAATCGGCAGATCGGACATATGGTGCGTCTGGTCGATGACCTTCTCGATGCTGCGCGAATCATGAGGGGCCGGATTGAGTTGCAGAAGCAGCCGCATGATTTGATGAACATCGTCGAGCATGCGGTCGAAATTGCGCAACCGATCATCGATGCACAAGGCCATCGTCTGGTTCTGAATGCTCCTCACCGCTCCCTTCCCATCGAAGCGGATGCGGTCCGACTCTCGCAGGCGATCGCCAATCTGTTGATGAATGCGGCGAAGTACACCGAGAAAGCAGGTCAGATCTTCGTCACCATCGCCGCCGAAGATGATCGCGCGGTACTTCGGGTTCGCGATGAGGGAGTCGGCATCGAGCCGGATCTTCTCCCCCGTATTTTTGATCTCTTCGTGCAGGGTGAGCGTGCGCTGGCTCGCTCACAGGGAGGTCTTGGAATCGGACTGGCGCTGGTAAAACGTCTCGTCGAACTTCACGGAGGGACGGTTACCGCCTTCAGTGACGGCCGCGGCAAAGGCAGCGAATTCGTGATTCGCATTCCAATGACGTTCGCCTATGCCACGGAAAAGAAGGCCGCGGAATCGACCTCTGACGGACACGCCCGCAATGTCCTGGTTGTTGACGACAATGTCGATTCGGCGGAATGCATCGGCACCATGCTCCGCTTAAATGGCCATCAAGTTCAGGTGGTGCACGACGGATTTGCCGCCGTCGAAGTGGCAAAAGATCAAAAGCCTGATGTCATCCTGCTCGATATCGGCTTGCCTGGCAGGGATGGATACGAGGTCGCGCGCATTCTCCGCAATGATTCCGATTTTCGAAAAACCAAAATCGTCGCCGTTACCGGATACGGAGGCGACGAGGATCGCCTCCGTTCAAAAGAGTCCGGCATGGATCTTCACCTGACAAAACCGGTCAACCCGCAACATCTCGAAGAAATCATCCGCGACCTCGCCTGAACAGAAAACCGAAAAGACACCCAGGTTTTACGGCGGGACCGAGTCTCGTCGCTGCAACGAGAAGTCCGGGCATGCCTCTTACGCGTTCATACGCTTTCTTAAAGTTTCGGCCCGCGCTGCCCGCAAAGCTTCGAGATCCTTCTGGGCTTCAACTTGGGCGGATAGATCCAGATACGAGACATCGAGGGCCTTGTTTTGTTGGACAGCATCGATAGCGCTAAGGAGGGCGGTCCAAGTCGGGCCGTCGCCGTTTTCCGCGATGAATGATTTAAGTTCATCGCTATGCGTCGATAAGAGATCGTTGATAATGCGACAGATTCCACTGTTTGAATCGGAGAGGGGTTCATTATCCCAGCGCTCGACCATCAATCGTCGCAAATGGGGCGTGAGAGCTTCCCATTTACCTTGGGCTGCCATGATCGAAATAAGGGTGTGCACAAATGCCAGGCTTCCCGGTTCCTTCTCGACGGCAATAGTAGCCAGCCGTTCTGCCTCATCCAGATTCGTTCTTGCTTCATAGAGTGCCCAAGCCGCGTGATTCATCTCCCTGGCATCACCCGTGTATGTTTTCTCTATGAAGGCCGACAATTCTGCAGCTACTGAAGGAGTTCGACTTTCAGGCGATAGACCAATCAGAAAAACCAGCGCATCAAATCGATCCTTGTCGTCAAACGACCAACGTAAAACTGCTTTGGCTTCATTAATCGCTTCTGGAGTGCGACCGCATTTGAGACAGTACCTCGCAGCCATCTTCCGAGACGTTGCATCCCAAGGAGTCGCTTGCAATACCTCGCGCACATGGGTTAGCGCTTCATCGTACCGTCCCAAGTGGTCGCCCAATGTATGGGCAAGGACTCGATGAACACTCGCGTCTTGATTGGGCTCTTTGCGGTACGCGCTCAAAGCTTCATCGTACCTTCCGAGATTATGCAAGAGGTTTCCGGTTCGAATCCAGAATCCATCAGTTCTGAATCCCTGAGTTGTCGCCCAGTTATATGCGCGCTCCGCGATTCCATGATCACCGCCGTCGACACTCGCACCATGGGCAGCTTCCAGATATTTTGTAAGAATCCACTTCTTGAGCGGTCCTTCAACAGGTAAACGGGGAAGAAGCTGTTCGAAACGTATACTGACTTCGAGCGCAAAAGCTCGGCTTGCAGATAAGCTACCTTCTGCTGCTTCACTGATGAGTTGGATCACTTCGAACGCTAGAGACTCAGGCTCGCTCCAGTCTGTGTCTTTATGACGACCCAAAAAGTTTCGTAGATTCTCGGGAAGTAGCGGCCAGTCTGCTGGAGGACAACTACTACGAAATAGTTTTTTCAACTCTTCAAGTTGCGGATCGGCCGTTGGCATTTCATGCAGCAGCCGAATCAGGGGCTCCACATCAGGATCGTTCAGCCATGTCAAAATGAACACACGGAGGAATAGTTTCGTGAAGGCCTGAGGCGTAGTCCATGAGACAAGGTTCAACTTTTCGAAAAGCCATTGCGCTTGCCCTCGGTCAGTTGCTGCACAAGCAGGCTGGCAGTTAGAAAGCGATTCGAGCAATTTCGCCGCGGCTTCTGGAATTTCGCCGATTGGTTCGCGTCTCCAACGCCTGCGCAGCAATGTCCTAACGGACGTGTGCAGATCGCCGTTACCAAGCAAAGAGTGTCGGCGACTGAGTTCCCGGATTCGGGACTGGGGAGACTCGGACTGCCACAGATTACGGAGAACGTCTGGCTTGACTGTGGAAAGGAGCGTCAGAAGCACTATGTCTTTCAGGTCGTCCTGCAGCATGGGATTCCTCTGAAGGTGCAGGAGCCAGCGGTCCGTAACCGTTTCAATCACGACGCTTTCCGCGTCGGTTTCTTCCTGCGTTCCGGACTGAGCGTTGTCCCAGATCTCCTGAAGTACAGGTTCGCCGCTCTCGTGGAGATCAAGGAGAACTCTTAATGCGAGCGGAATTCCGAGTGTGACTTCAAGCAGTAAGCGAGAAAGCCCTTCAAGTGCCGGCGCCTGCCGTTCGGTTCGTTCGAGTGCTTCGCTGACTTCTTCGGGCGTGAAACGAGCGTTTTCGTCGAGGGCAATGACGCGACGTTTACGGGAAGGCAACTGCGTCAACCATCCATCCTGTCTGCCCGGCGGCACTGCTTTATCGGGAGCGAGTCTGGAGCCGATGAAAAGAAGAAATCGCGCGTCCGCCGACAGGGCAGATAACATCACTCGCCTTAACCAGATCTCAAGCTTCGGCTTAAGTACCTCGCATGTATCCAACACGAGTAACAGAGGAGCCGTTGCAGTAACTATGGATATCGATTCCTCCAAGGCGCGAGCCAGTTGAGCAATCGGCCGAATGGTATAGTCATCATGGTTCTGGCCGCATTGCGAAGCCCACTGCTCAAAAATATATTCTCGCAAAACGGAATCCTTGATCAGGCGCTGACCTATTATCTCAGCATCAACAATGTCCAGGTCCAGATCTGCTTCCTTAAGTAAGCGCTTCAGAGTTAGCTTCTGCTGTTCCAGCGTCCGATCGCTCGAATCTATTGCGTGAACATCCAGAGTCGCGACAGATTTCTTGGCGTCATCGCGTATTTCGCGGAACGCACAATCAAAATCAAATTGAAGACAATTCCAGGCATTGCGTTGCGCGAGTACGCGCTTTCTTGCTTCCCAATATGGGCCGAGCATTTCTGTACCGTAAGCCTGCGCTATTCGATACCCAATCACATCGAACATTTCTTGTTCATTCGTAGGGGGATAAGACAACGGACGGCGAAACAAATCGGAGTCCCAATCAATGAATACAGTGTTGATTCCCGCGAACCTTTGATCGGCCTCAACGGTACAACGCCTCAAAAACCAACTCTTCCCTTGCCCACCAAAACCATAAACCCAAAGGAGGCGTATTGGGGTCGATTGTCCTGCGACACCGGCCAAGCCGGCAAATGCGTGACAGGCGTCGTCAAACTCACGGTCTCTGCCGATATAGTGAGTGATATATGGTCCCTGTGGGTCGAGTTTTGGAGCAAATGCGACATGAGGGAAATCGTGAACCGAACCAACAACATCCACATTGTCGTCATTGTCGACGTTGTCCTTTAACAAGCTAATGAAGCGTGGAAGGTCGTCATATTGTGTTCCATATGACACCGGGAAAATGTGGGCGCGTCTGAGTAATTGTTTGCGATCCTCGGTTAGTTGATCGATTTCAGCGCCTCTCATCAAAATGTAATGCTCGGTTTCCACATTCAGGTAGACGTTAGACATCCACTCGATCAAAGCGGTGAAGTTCGGATCCTGGAGACCAGTTCCAAAGCCGACAAAAATTAGCGAATAACTGCCGGTCAACAGTTGTTGCATGGCCTGCGCGTGTTGATTATTTAGCAATTCATCGTACTTACGAATCCCAAGGATGACTGACTCCGGCGTCTTCCAATGACCATGCAAATGGACAATTCCTTTTTCTTCTTGAGTGATTACTCTGTGAAGGGACGGCGAAAGCCATGTAACGGCGGGCAAGGATGACGCGGCTTCAAACAATCCGTCATAGTTAGTTGTTGCCACGAGACATCCCGTTGAAAGCAGCGCATCGATAAGTTCCCTTCGACGAAGGGACAGTTTCCCAATGGTATCTCTCAGCCAACTGCTGAACATGGACAAATCACCGCTGGGCTTGAGAGCGCTATCGACACTCTGAGCGACAGTCAGAAGCTCGGAAATGCTGTTTTCTTCGAGTAGAGCAGACATGGATGACTTCCACTTGCCGGACTTGGAAGCGAAATTCACAGCCCGATCCAGCCCATCCACCAACAGTCCCTTCCATGAAGCAACTGTCTGCGCCGAATCTTCAGCGCTGAAAATAGAAACGCCTGCTCCAGCGACAATGGCAGTCTTTTGTGGGGTGTTGATGCTGGTCCTTAACCGCGTGATCATGCTCGAGTCGGGCATAGAAGCACCTCGAAAAGGGGTAAGTCGCTGCACTATAGCCGATCAATCAAAAGAGAACAGCGGAAAAAAGTTGTAAATGTCCGCGGCGTGGATATGGGGACTTTGGCAGGCAGGCAGTCACCGCCGCCGATTACAAGTAAAAATGCTTGGCGAGTTAACTCTCAAATAGACTGCAGATTCGAGAACGGAGACTTCCAAATCCAAAACGGCCTTCGGATATGTGATTTCCAATCTCGAATCTGCAAATTTGAATTGCAGGAATTTAGATCGCGCTCTGGAACCTACTTTGGCTGCGAAACAACACGTAGGTAGGGTTTAAGAGTCTTCCAACCCTGGGGAAATTTCTTCTTCGCATCCTCATCCGACACACTCGGCACGATGATGACGTCTTCTCCCTGCTTCCAATTCACTGGCGTCGCGACGCTGTGCTTTGCGGTCAGCTGCAATGAATCGATCACGCGCAGGATTTCGACGAAATTGCGGCCGGTGCTGGCGGGATAGGTGATCATCAGCTTGACCTTCTTATCCGGTCCGATCACAAACACCGAACGCACCGTGAATGTGTCGCTGGCGTTGGGATGAATCATGCCGTAGAGGTTTGACACCGATTTATCGGCGTCGGCAATCACCGGGAAGTTCAGCGCGTGTCCTTGCGTTTCCTGAATGTCGTTCGCCCATTTCTTGTGCGAGTCCGAGGGATCGACGCTCAAGCCGATCACTTTCACATTACGTTTGTCGAACTCCGGCTTCAGGCGCGCGACTTCGCCAAGCTCCGTTGTGCAAACGGGAGTGAAGTCCTTCGGATGGGAGAACAGGACGCCCCATTTATCGCCGAGCCATTCGTGGAACTTGATAGGGCCCTCTGTTGTGTCCGCAGTGAAATCCGGTGCAATGTCGTTGATTTGAACAGCCATGGGTATCTCCTTCAGTTCTTTTTTTGTAGTTCTTCGTCGATGACTTTCGCTATCTCTGCATACGGCTGTGAGCCGCCGAGGAATCGTCCGTTGATAAACATCGCGGGAGTGCCGGTAACACCGACTCTCACGCCCTCCTGTACATCCTTGCTTACGGAGGCTGCGTACTTGGACGAATCCAGGCACGCGTCAAAGGCAGTGCGATCCAGTTTCAAATTGGTCGCTTTCTGTTTCAGAGCATCGATATCCAGGTGTTGATTGTCCTGAAACATCGCGTCGTGCATTTCCCAAAACTTCTGCTGATCGTTCGCGCACAGCGACGCTTCTGCGGCTTTCTGGGCGTGAGGATGCAGGTTGGTCAAAGGAAACTGCCGGTACACGACTTTGATCTTCGCTCCGTAATTCGCTTCGATTTGTTTCATTGTCGGAAACAAAGCGTTACAGAACGGGCATTCAAAATCGGAAAAGATGACAATGGTCACCGGTGCGTTGGCGGGACCTAATGTTGGAAATCCCTGGCTCGCGACCTGCGTGCGAAGCGGTTCCAGAGAAACCTGGACGCCATAATCTTTGCGGAGCTTGCCGACAAACGTGTCGTAAGCCGCATCGTAGTTACGCTGCCGCAAATACTGCTGGACCTGCCCCAACGCTTGATCCGGCGGAATGTTGATGCGTGCCTTATTGGCTTCGTAGAAGCTCTTAACTTCCGCGTCTGTCGGCATGGCGACTTTGCTTTCAATCTCACTCGCCATCAGCGCCTGCGGTGTGACGCCACGCTTCTTGGCTTCCGCTTCGATGATTCGCTTATCGACCATCTGCGAGAGCGTGTTCTCAAGAATTGTCTGTTGGTCGCGCTGATACTCGACCTGAGCCTGCGCGTGCTTGTTATCGAGGCTTTGAAGATCTTCTGCAGCGGCCTGCTTCAGTTGATCTTCAGTGATGGTTTCGCCATTCACGACGGCCACCTTCTTGCCTTGAGAAAAGCCGGTCATTGACAAAAAGGACAGGAATACAAGTGAGTAGAGGATTCGTTTGCTCATAGCGCTCCGCTGTAGGCACCGGCTTTATGCCGGTGCGGCCGCGCGACAGCGCGGCTTCGTCCTCGCAGGCGACCTGCGCCTATCGGCGCACGCCCCGGCGTAAAGCCGGCGCCTACAGAACAATCAGAGTAGATTACTACGCCGTCACGCCTTCCGGTAACAAAACGCCTTTGTCCAGATGACGGGTAAAGGTGGCATGACGCGCAGCGCGAGGATCGTGGGTCACCATCACGACAGTCTTTCTGAACTCGCGATTCAGCTTTTCGAGAATGGCGAGAACTTCATCCGCAGATTGGGCGTCGAGGTCGCCCGTAGGTTCGTCTGCCAGCAGGAGTAACGGATCGGTTACGATCGCGCGCGCGATGGCTACGCGCTGTTCCTGGCCGCCAGAAAGCTGACGAGGATAGTGCTTCATCCGTTCTTTCAAACCGACAAGCGATAAGGCTGTTTCTACATGCTCGCGGCGTTCTGTCTTACTTAGCTTGGTGAGCAACAATGGGAGTTCGACGTTCTCAAATGCGGTAAGAACGGGAATCAGATTGAACGTTTGAAAAATGAAACCGATGGTGTGATTGCGCCACGAAGCGAGACTGGTCTCCGACATCTCCGCGATGTTCTCACCATTAATGATGATCTTGCCGCCCGAAGGTCGATCGATTCCGGCAATGAGATTGAGCAATGTCGATTTGCCGGATCCCGATGGTCCCATCAGACAAAGGAAACCGCCAGCCTCAATATCAAGACTCGCGTCCTGCAAGGCCACGACTTGCGACGCTTCTCTTTTGAAGACCTTCGATACGTTGCGAATTTCGACTGCTACCATCTCACTCTCTCCTCACTTACGCGCTTCGACCTTGTCGCCGACTTTCAATTGTGCCAACTGTTCGCCGACGATGATCGATTCGCTGCCAGACAAGCCTTGGGATACGACGACATCGGTGCCGACTTCCCTTTCGACCGTGATGGGCTTCGATTGAACCTTGCCGTCTGCGATCACCAGGACCGCCTTGCCACTCTCCCGCTCAAGAACGGCACGTTTAGGAACTAAAATCTTTTTGGATTCTTCGGCTTTGCCCTTTGCCGAATCTGTCGACATGAAGGTCACCCGAGCATTCATTTCGGGTTTGACGAACTCGTCCGGCTCGAGGAACTTCACCTTCACCTGCACAGTTGCCTTCTGCCGATTCGCCTCGGGTGCGATCTCATCGACTCGGCATTTATAAGTGCGATCCGGGAAAGCGTCCGTCACCACGGTGCACGGCTGTGATGATCCGATGCGATTGAAATCGTTTTGATTGATATCGAGCTCAACTTGAATGTCGCTGAGATCTGCCAGCGTGACCACGAAGCCTTTCGCTCCGGTCTGACCGACGAACGAAGTCGTTACCATTTCGCCTTGTTCGACATTTCGTTCAAGAATCGTGCCGGCGATGGGAACGCGAATCTCGGTGGCATCCAGGATCGTCTTCGCGTAATCCACTGCGGCTTTCGCGCGTGAAGCTTCAGAGCGGGCGTTATCGATCTGTTCCTGTCGCGGTCCTTTCTGAACCAGGTCGTAAGTCTTCTGAAGTGAAGCGAGATTCGCGCGCGACGTATCCGCGCGGCCGCGAGCGTCGTCCAAGGCTTGAGGTGAGGAGACTCCTTCTTTGACGAGGCCTTCGGTGCGGCGAAACTGCGCCTCATCTGTTCGCAGCTGTGCTTCGGCTCTCTCGACGTCGTGTTTGGCGCGATCGATTTCTTCCGGACGCGACCCACGCGTCAATTCATTCAAGTGAGCTTGGGCGGATTCATAAGACGCTTCAGCCTGATCGTATTGAGCGCGATATTCGCGATCCTCGAGCCGGGCCACCAGTTGATCTTTCTTCACGTGGTCGCCCTTCTCGACGCCGATCCATTGCACTCGTCCCATGATCTTCGATCCGACCTGGATCTTATGATGCGCGACGACGTAACCCGTCGCCACCAGAACAGCGGACTGCGAGGAACTTTCGACACGAGGATGTACCGTATCCACGGAGACCGCGGCATTCAGCTTCTGGTAATACTGCGTGCCGCCGAAACCAAGAACCCCGAGAATGATAAAGATTGCGATGAATTTCCACGCGCCGCCGCTCGATTCCCGTGTCGCTTCGGCGCGTTTGGATTTATCGATTTTGAGTTTATTGAGTTCGTTCGAAAGATTGTCCATTAAACCTAAACTTCAGTGCGCAATGCGCGAATAATGAGTGTTCGTGCCGCGAGCCGGGCGGGCAGGAAACCTCCGATGGTTCCCATGATCGCTGCGAAGGCGACTCCTTCAAGCATGAGCTTCGGCGTCACCCGGAACTGAAATACGATTTCCGAAAACGTCGCAAAATTCATGGTGCCCGTTGTGATTCCATTGACGGATAGCGAAAACAAGCAGCCTAGAATTCCTCCGAGAGTCGCCAATAACAAGGACTCCAGCATGAAGGACAACAGGATATTGCGGCGCTTGAATCCCAGCACACGCAGCGTCGCGATCTCGCGTGTGCGATAAGCGGTCGCCGCGTACATCGTATTCATCACCGCGAAACACGAACCGATCGACATGATGATCGCGACGACGTAGCCCAGAACTTTGATGGGCGCGGCAGAAGTCGTCTGCGATTCGAAGTATTCCTTCTGACCCAGTACATCCAGTTTCAGACGCTGATCGTTCGCCAAACGGTTCTTCACCGACTGAATCACCGAGGGATCGGAGACGCGAACCAACAGCGAGCTGTAAACCGGCCGATTGAATTCTCCGGAAATCTCGTTGTAGTCGCCCCAGATTTCGGAATCGTAGGCGGTGCGCGAAGCGTCCGTGACGCCGACGACATCCCAGGTGGTTCGCCCAATCTTGATTTTGTCGCCAAGCTTGGTGTCTTTGAATTTCCCCGACAAGGTTTTGCTGACGACGACTTCACGCAATCCGGGCCGGAACATCCGGCCATCGATGATCTTGATTTGCGGCCGCAACTGCAGCGATTTGTCGTCAATACCGCGGACCACCACGTTCGTCGCGCCGCCAGTCGTTCTGGGTTGATTGATCAGAACGATTTCTTCGCCGGCGACGGTCTTGACGCCGTCCATTGTCTCGACGATGCCTTTGACGTCGCGATCGAAGAAGCTATTTGTCTCCGATTGCGAACCTTGTCTCATGATGATCAGGTTCGACGGATCGCCGGTGTCGATGAACACACTTTCCATGCCCTGAACCATCGCCAGAATCGAAACGAACACGGCAACGGTGAGAGCGACACCCAGGATCGTCATGAGCGTGCCCACACGCCGGACAATCAAACTGCGCAAATTGTATCTAACGGGAATCAATCGAGACTTACTCCCCTCGCCGACGAACCGCGTCCGCAATCGGAATGCGCGACGCGTTCCAGGCCGGAAACGTCGTGCTGGTGAACGCGACGATCAACGCGATGCCGGCCGACATCAATACTGTGGAATTGGCAACTTTAAAGTTTTGCAGAAAGCCTCCGGTCAGCAACTCCATGTCGGCGAAGCCGAACAGGAATTTGGCGAAAAGCGTTCCGCCGACCGCCCCAACAATTGCAATGACAACCGATTCGATCACCATCATCGTCAACACAATGCCGGGTGAAAAACCGAGCGTCTTGAGAATGGCGATTTCTCCGGTGCGCTCGCGAATGGACATCGCCATCGTGTTCGCTGCAACCAGCACCACCGTAAACAACACAATGGTCGAAATACTGACGACGAGAGTGCGCACGTCACCCCACATCGAGGCAAAACCCAGCAGGAAGGCCTGCTCGGTCTCCGTTTTCGTGGGAGCCGTGCTGTTGGCGAAAGCGCCGTCGATTGCTTCCGAGATTGCCGCCAGATCGTCCGCCGACTTCGCCTTGACGGTGAACGTTCCCACCTGATCGAAGTTTCCGCCTAGCAGTTCGTTGAAGTAGTCGTAGTGGAAGTACATCGTCACTTCGCTGCCACCACCGTCGACGATGCCGCGAATAATGGTTTCCACATTGACTGGGAAAATCACGCCCTTCAGCGTGATGCGATCGCCAACCTTCCAGCCAAAGCGATTCGCAAGTTTCGCGCCGACCAGCGACGCGGTTTTCTCTTTGATAAACGCGTCCTTTTGCTCGGGCGATTGCACTTTCGCTTCGCCATAGAGATCGAAGAAATTGTCCGGGTCCACAGCGAACTGCGCAAAGAAGTTCGACGGATCCTTATATTCACCGCCGAACCATTGACTCGCCCCAACCTGATCCACGCCTGGAATCTGCTTAATGCGTTCGCGGTATGAAATGGGAAGCACGTTGGTGAGCGACGTCTGATGCCGCACAATGACGCGCTTCGCAGATTCCGGTGTCGCCGGTGGTGACTCCAGCGATTCGACGAGCGTCCGCAAGGTGGTGATGAGAAACAGCGACACTCCGATACTGAGGATTGTCAGGATCGTCCGCCGCTTGTTGCGGAAAACGTTGCGAATAATCAATGGGAGTAGCTTCATTTCGGTCGTCTACTGTACCGCAGCGGGAATTGCCTCGCCGAGAATATTAATTATGCGATCGACCTGTTCATCGGTGACGACGAATGGCGGCGCCAGCATATAGATGTCGCCGCGAATCCGGCTGATGAGGCCGCGTTTCAGGCACTCCTTGTATACGCGTTCGCCGATCTTCAAGTTCGCCGGAAACGCTTTTTTTGTGGCCTTGTCTTCGACGAACTCCAGTCCAGCCAGCAGGCCGTCGCCTCGAACGTCTCCAACGTGATCCAATGTGGAAAGCTGTTTCAGACCATTGAGCAACTTCTTTCCCTTGGCAGCAGCGGCCTCGAGCAAGTGTTCACGCTCGATAATTTCCAGATTTGCGAGTCCGACGGCACATGCGGTCGGATGTCCGGAATAGGTGAACGCGTGCATCCAGCGTCGATCGGGAGGTGCCGAATCGATGACGTGTCCGATACGATCCGAAACTCCGAGACCTCCCAGCGGCAAATAACCGGATGTGATGCCTTTCGCAAACGTGATCATGTCGGGTTCTATACCGTAGCGTTCCAGACCGAACCACCGGCCGGTGCGACCGAACCCGGTGATGACTTCGTCCGCGATCAGAAGTACGTCGTACTTGTCACAAATCTCGCGAATCCGTTTGAAATAATCATCCTGCGGCACGATCAGGCCGCCGGCACATTGAATGGGTTCCGCAATGAATGCCGCGACCGTTTCAGCGCCTTCCTGCAGAATCGCCTTCTCAAGCAGGTTCGCTGCAGCCACACCGGGACTGACCGAGTTGTCCTCCTGCAGGAATCGGTAAGGATACGGAGATTGGATGTGCACAAATCCCGGAAGCTTTCCGCCGAACATCGGCCAATACGCCGCGATGCCCGTCGCACTCATCGCAGCGAGCGTCACGCCGTGATACGCGTGTTCGCGCGCGATGATCTTCGTCTTATCCGGCTTGCCTTGTGCATTCCAGAAAAAGCGCGCCGTTTTGATCGCGCTATCGTTGGATTCGCCGCCACCCGATGTAAAAAAGAACCTCTGGATCGACGGATAGGACAACTGCGCCAGCTTCTCGCCAAGTTGGACGGCGGGAAGAGTCGTGCTTCCGGTATAGCCGGAAGCAAACGCCAGTTGCTCCATCTGACGCGCGGCGGCTTGTGCCAGTTCCTTGCGGCCGTGGCCAACGTTCACGTTCCAGAGACAGGCCAAGCCATCGATGAATTCCCTTCCATCCGCGCTGCGAATCGTCGCCCCGCTTCCCTGCACCCACACGAACGGCTCTTTCTGGTCGTTGGGATGAAACAAGGGATGAATGAGATGTTCGTGATCCGAATCGATGATTTTCTGAAGGTCTACTGCGAGTGTCATAGCGCGTTATTGTAATATCTCAAGCCGATGGCCAGGCGAGAGATTTCAGCCGGTTGCGTGGTTTACCGGACAACGGATGCGGTGACTGAGGTAGCTCTGATTCAACCACGAGAGCGTGATGCCTGGGCATTGCCAAAAGGTTTGATCGAACGCGGGGAAACACCGGAGCGTGCGGCACGCCGTGAAGCGCGTGAAGAGACGGGGCTCAGCGGCAATATCAAGGCCCGTATCGACACGATCAAATACTCCTACACGGCGAAGTGGGAAGACCCGCCGACGCGCATCTTTAAGATCGTCACCTTTTACCTGCTGCAATTCACCGACGGGAATCCGGAGGATCACGATAAGGAAGTCGACCGTGTCGAATGGTTCCCGATCGATGAAGCGATAAAAAACGCCAGCTACAAACAGGAGAAAGATGTCCTTCGCAAAGCCAAACGGCTTATCTCGGACGCGAAATAGGCGCAATCCCCCGCGAAAAGCCGAACTGCCGTTCGGCCGCGCCGGCATAAAGCCGGCGCCTACACTGCTCCTGCTCCTTTTTTTCCAGATTTCCGCTTACTCGCAGGCCATCTACGCCGAGAATCAGATTCCCGCTCGCGGCGTCGATATTGAGTACAACGTCACCATCAAGAATCCGGTTTCGCATATCTATGACGTTGAGATGGATGTTCACGGCATGCGCACGTCCAGTGTCGATGTCGTGATGCCGGCGTGGGAGCCTGGCTCGTACACGATCAAGGATTTCGCAAAGAACGTTCAGGACTTTCGAGCGGCGACAGCAAGAAACCAGTCGCTGACCTGGACAAAGACAGACAAGCTGACATGGCACATCACGAAGCAGGCGGCGGATGACGTGGTGATCCACTATCAACTCTTCTCTTCCCGGCTCACCGACGAGATGGCCGATATCTCCGGCCCATCCTTATTTATGTATGTCGACGGCGAGAAGCACGTCCCCGTCAGCGTCAAGTACAACACGCCGAGCGGCTGGAAGGTCTACACCGGACTCGAAAAGCAGGGCGATCGCTATCGCGCCAGCGACTACGACATTTTTGTCGACGCGCCTGCCTTCATCGGCGACCACTTCAAGGTTCTGGAATTCGAGGTCGACAAGATTCCGCATCGCATCGTCTTCACTCAAGCCGATATTTCGCTGATCGATCTGCAGGTAACCAATGATGTGCAAGAAATCGTGCAAGCGGCAAAAGCAGTCTTCAATGGCAAGCTACCCTACAAGGATTACGCCTTCCTCGTTAAGGTTCAGGCCAACAGCGGAAGCGGCGGACTGGAGCATCTGAACTCCACCCGGATCACGGTCGGTGAAAATGACTTCGTCAATCAGACGTCTTACCAGCGCTTTTTGTTCGTCGCCGCTCATGAGTACTTCCATCTCTGGAACGTCAAGCGCATCCGCCCCAAAGTGCTCGGTCCATTTGATTACACGAAAGAGGTCAACACCCATCTGCTGTGGGTTTCCGAAGGGATTACGAGTTATTTCGCGGACGTTCTTCTGGCGCGGGCGGACATCACATCGCCCGATGAATTTCTTTACAAGATGGGAACTGTTGTCGACTCGCTGCAACACGCTCCTGGACGGCAGTTGATGTCGGCGGAAGAGTCGAGTTGGGAAACCTGGTCCCGCAGCGACAACGGCGATAACAACACCATCTCCTATTACGACAAAGGCGAGTTGATCGGCCTGCTTCTCGATATCGAGATCCGCGCGCGCACAAAGAATGCGAAGAGCCTAGACGACGTCATGCGCTATCTGCTCGAAACCTATGCGGACAAGGGCATCGGCTTTCCCGAAGACGGATTTCTAAAAGCTGTCGAAACGGTGGCAGGATCGGATTTCAAAGAGTTTTTCGAGCTCAATGTACAGAGCCGCAAAGAACTCAACTACGATCGCTACCTGAAGCTGGCGGGACTGCAAATCTCCATTTCGAAACAGCCCGGCACCATTTACGCCGGCATTGAGTTCGAGCGCGCGGACGGAAATCTGGCGCGCGTGAAGCGCGTGGTCCCCGGCTCTCCGGCGGAGAAAGCGAAACTGGACACGGGTGATGTTCTTCTGTCGATGAACAACGAGCGTCTGACCTTCGACAATTTTCGCAGCCGATTGCATTCCCACAAGCTGGGTGAAACACTAAAAGTAACGTTGCTGCGCGGCGAACGGATGATGACGGTGGAATTGACGCCGGTTGAATATCAGACGGAACAATGGACTATCGCCGAGTCGCCGGAGCCGACGCCCGATCAGATGAAGATCCGGAACCTGATCCTTGGAGTGAAGGAGAAACGGTAATGGAAATCGAAATCGTCTACTGCCAGGTTTGAAACTACGAACCCCACGCGGTCAGTCTGACCGGCAAACTCATCACGGAATTGAAGGCCCGCCTGAAGAAGCTCACGCTCGTCCCGTCCGATGGCGGACGTTTCGAGGTGAGCATCAACGGCAAGCTCGTCTACTCCAAACTGAAGACCGGCACGTTTCCGGAATATAACGAGATCCAGAAGCACATCACGGCCAGGTAATCACCGCGCCGCCACTCGTGTGGAATTGCGTAGCGTGGGCGGGTGTCGGCGACACCAGATTGATCGTGAACGTGTTTGCGTCAGCGACGGTATCGGTTGCATTGATGTAGAAACCCGTGGTCGGCGGTGTTGCACTAAACACGAGATTGTTGAAAGTGAACGCCGATGCCGCGCCCGGATGCGAAATCGATAGCTGCGTTGCGGTCGCCGCGTAGTTGGCGAACGAAACATTGTCGAACTTCGTTAATGTTCCGGGCGTCACAACAAGAAGCACGTTATCGAGCGCAACTCCCGTTACATCGAGTCCGCCAACCGTCAGCGTTTTTCCAGCTCCAAACATTTGCTTTGAGAGTTCCGTCGCTTGGGCGACCAATTGACCGTTGGCAATTGCGTTCGTGCTCAAGGTCACGCCGGAACCGACATTGGCGAGTTCAAGAATCTGGAAGTGAGAGCTGCTGGTGGCGCTGCCGATATCCGCAAAGGAGATGGTTTGGGCGCCGCTTCCATTCATAACGACGCGATGCGTGCCGGATGCCGAGAACGTGGACGAGACTCCATGATTCTGCGCGAAGTTGCCGCTGAGATAGATGCAGCCTGCCGACAGCAGCCCGTTTTCATCCGCACCGGCAAATGTCGCGTTGCCGCCCACGTTCACAACCCCGGCGGCGTTTTGCATTTTCAACACGCCGCTGTTGGATGTTGTCGAAAGATTGCCGCTAATGCCGAGAGTTTTGCCATTCAGGTCCAGGCTTCCGGAGATCGTCAAGTTGCCAGTCAGAGTTGAATTGGCACTCATGGATGCGGTACCCGTTATGGAAACATTCGTCGTCCATGTGGACTGGCTAATCGCCGTTGTTCCTTTGAACGTTGTCGTGTTGGGCGCCCAGGTTCCGGCCGACGATAGATTGCCACCGATCGTCACTCCCGTTGTCGTCACATTGCTTCCCGCGACAGTGGTGACGTCGCCGTCAGCCGTGACTGTAACGCTACCGCTGACAGTCGCGGTCGTCGTTAGACTCAGGTTGTGATTAATCTGCGCTGCTGTGAGGAAGCTTACTCCGCCGCTCGTGTTGGCAATCTCGAGATCCATGAAGTGCGAAGTGCTGGTCGATGAACCAACGTCGGCGAAGCTGACGGTTTGCGCCGCGTTTCCATTCAACACGGTTTTGTGGGTTCCCGAAGTTGCGAAAGTCGAACTGACACCATGGTTCTGCGTGAAGTTGCCTTTAACGTTCAGCACGCCGGCCGTCAGGAACCCATTATTGTTGGCACCCGAGAACGTCGCATTGCCGCTAACGTTCAAGATGCCGGATGAATTCTGCATCTTGAGCACACCGCTGTTCGGCGTCGTTATGAAGTCTCCCGATATCGTCATCGTCTGACCATTGATATCCAGAGTTCCGGGCACCGAAACGCTTCCCGTCAGCACCGTGTTGGCTGCAAGCGTGGCAGTGCCGGTGATCGAAAGGTTGGTCGTCCACACGGCCTGGGTGATTGACGTTGTTCCTTTGAAAATGGTCGTACCCGCTGCATACGTTCCACTCGCGGCGAGGTTTCCACCGATTGTGAGACCGCTAAGCGTGATGTTGCTGGATGCAACGCTGGTCACGTTGCTTTCTACTGTGACGGTAACGCTTCCGCCGACAGTGGCCCCTGTCGTGATGTCCAGGTTGTGATTCACCTGACTTGCGGTCAGGAAGGTAACGCCACCGCCGGTATTTGCGATTTCCAGATCCATGAAACGGGATCCGCTCAGCCCGGCGTCGGCAAAGCTGACGGTTTGCGCGGCGCTTCCATTCAACAAAACCTTATGCGTGCCCGATGCCGCAAACGTCGTCGCCACTCCATGGTTCTGGGTAAAGTTGCCTTTCACCTTGAGAAGCCCGGCCGTCATAGCGGCGCTGGCATCTCCGCCAGTAAACGTCGCGTTTCCGTTCACCGTCACAACGCCCGCGGCGTTCACCATCTTCAGAACGCCGCCGTTACCCGTTGTGTCGAGATTGCCGGTGACGAGCATCGTTTGACCGTTGACATCTAACGTGTTGGAAATCGAAAGATTTCCGTTGACCGTGAGAATCGCTGCTGCCGTCACCGTTCCGGATACGGTCAAGGATGAAATAGAACCCGCCACCGTCTTGGCAGTGCCATTCATCACAAGAACGCCGTTTCCTGTGATCGAGCCTGTGTTGGCGAGGTTACCGGCTACCGTCAAATTAAACGTTCCAGTGTTGATCGTCGCGCCGGTGAGCACCGTCAGATCTGCGGTGCTCGCATTTCCCGTCAGCATTGGCTGATTCGCGGTTTGAGGAATGACTACCTTACTCGTTGCGGTCGGGACTCCGGAAGGCGACCAGTTGGCCGCCTGTAACCAATCTGTCGCGGCGCCGGCCGCGCCGCCGACCCACGTGCTGTCGGTCGCGTTGACGGTAAACGTGAAGGTCACATTTCCGCCTGGTGTCTGTAATGTGAGTGTCTGGGCGCCTGCTGCGACACCACTGGGGACATGAATGGACACGTTCAATGCGGTGCTCGACCCACCGTTGACCGTCCCGGTAATTCCGGAAGGCCCTGTGATCGATGATCCTGTCGGAACGAAATTGCGTCCATTGAGAATGATGTCCGTGGTTTGGTTTGCTGGACCACTTCCGTTCGTAACGGATGTAATGACGGACGTGATCGTGATTGTCGTACTGGAGCCTTGTCCAATTCCGTTTGCGCCCGGTTGGGACACCGTGATCTGAGCGTTCCCGGCCGCAACGGCTGTCGCCGTTCCTTGCACACTCGTCACGTTGTTACCGAGCGTAAATTCAGATGGAACGGTGAGGACCGTTGAATTGGTCGAAAGCAGACCGATCGTTGTCGATGCGATCATGCGTGCGTTGCTCAGTTCCGACGCGGTTTGGTGGACCGTGAAATTAAAGGTTGGCCCCGATTGGGACGCGTTGAAACCGTCAACAGCCCAAGAGGATTGGTTGATACGGACGCTGACGTCTGCAGGCAGATAATTCGGACCGCCTGACGCGACTTCGGCGTGAACCGTTACGCCGCGTCCGGGGCCGCCATCGCCTTCGTATCCTGCCGTGCCGCTGCCGATGATCGTGTTGATCTTTCCGTCCAGCGTCACTTTGCGAATTCGTGAGTTCGAGTAATCGTCGACGATCAGGTCGCCTGCGGGGTCCGTCCACATCGATAACGGGTCGCTCAACTGCGCGACAACTGCAGCGTCGCCGTCTCCGCTGAAACCGCCTGACGTCGTACCTGCTACGGTTTCGATCGGACGTGTTGGTGTCGCATCCAGCCGGATCCTCCGCACGCGATCGTTAGACTGATCGGCCACGTAGAGATAGTTGCCGCGCACATGCAGGTAGAACGGGTTGTACAACGTCGCCTGTGTCGCATCCGCCTGATCGCCGTTGAATCCGGTTCCACCGGTTCCGGCGATCGGCGTCAGTGTTCCTACCGATCCCGCCGTTTGACTGACTTTCCAAATCTTGTGAACTCCGTATTCGGTGAAGTACACATCGTTGGTTGCCGGATCCACCGCCACGCCGATGATCGTGCTGAACGTGGCTTTCTGCGCATCCGTTCCCGTCGAGGCGCCGCCACCCACCAGCGTTTCCAGGTTTCCCGCATTCGGCAAGCCTGGGCCGGGCACTTTTCTCACCCGGTGATTGTTGTAGTCGGCGATATACAAACTGCCGTCTGGGCCCACCGCCACTTGATGCGGCGCGTTCAGTCGTCCTGTACCGACAGCTCCTTCAGTCACACCTGCGACGTTCAACGTCCCGGCCACTGTGCTGACCACTCCGTTGGAATCGACCTTCAGGATCGCACTCGCATTGTAGGCAGTGATAAAGAGATTGGTTCCGTCTCCGGCCACACTGATCGGTGACATGATCGTCGCCGTCGCTTGTTGATTGCTGCCACTGATCGTCGTCGAGCCGCCCGCTCCCGTTCCCGCAAACGTCGACAACACGCCTGCTGCGCTCAGCTTGCGCAAGGCATTGTTGTTATAGTCGGCAACGAAGACGTTATTCTGCCCGTCGACGTAAACCCCGTAAGGGTTGCTCACTCGAGCATCAATGGAAGCCGTCTGCAGACCGATCAGATCAAAATACGCATAGTTCTGACCCGGCTGGACAGTAACGGTAATCCCCGCAGCTGGACTATCTCCTGTGCAAGTGCCCGTAGTGGAATCCGCAGGATTGCAAGCGGACACCTTTAATCGGGATGCATCGCTACTTGTAATGTTGATCGGCACTCCATTCGGACCAGCAGCGACAAGTCCGGTCGGCAACCGCACGAACGCAAGGTTGCGCGCACCTGTGGCCGTAACACGCGGAGCGAAGCTATCACTGATTTTCATTGCCGGAGTTGCTGGTGGCAATACCACGATGACCGGCGACGATGTGCCGTTGAAGGTTGTGCCAACGGCCGGAATGATGATTCGGCCGCTGCCGCTAGCGCCGGTTGGGGTCGCTGTGCCCGTCTGAGAGGTCGTGTTGTTCAGAATCGTCAACGGCAGCAGCGTGAACGGACCCGTATCCGTTGTCGGCGTAAACGTCGTATCCGCCGCCATGCGTTCGCCCGAAGATTGCTGCACCGTGTAGGTGAATGACGATTGCGTCGTCTGACTGGTTCCCGACAACGAAATCGACCATTGCGACTGATTCACATTCACGCTCACGTCGACCGGCAGATAGCTCGGTCCGCCTGACGCGACTTCCGCGTGAACCGTCACACCGCGTCCGGGCCCGCCGTCTCCGGCGTATCCCTGCGTGCCGCTGCCGATGATCGTGTTGATCTTTCCGTCCAGCGTCACTTTGCGAATTCGTGAGTTCGAGTAATCGTCGACGATCAGGTCGCCTGCGGGGTCCGTCCACATCGATAACGGGTTGCTCAACTGCGCGACCACCGCATTGTCGCCATCTCCACTGAAGCCGCCCGATGTCGTGCCCGCTACCGTTTCGATCGGATGCGGCGTCACATCCAGCCTTATCCGCCGCACGCGGTCGTTGGATTGATCGGCCACGTACAGATAGTTGCCGCGCACATGCAGATAGAACGGGTTGTACAGTGTCGCCTGTGTCGCATCGGCCTGATCGCCGTTGAACCCGGTTCCACCGGTTCCGGCGATCAGCGTCAGTGTTCCTACCGATCCCGCCGTTTGACTGACTTTCCAAATCTTGTGAACTCCGTATTCGGTGAAGTACACATCGTTGGTTGCCGGATCCACCGCCACGCCGATGATCGTGCTGAACGTGGCTTTCTGCGCATCCGTTCCCGTCGAGGCGCCGCCACCCACCAGCGTTTCCAGGTTTCCCGCATTCGGCAAGCCTGGGCCGGGCACTTTTCTCACCCGGTGATTGTTGTAGTCGGCGATATACAAACTGCCGTCTGGGCCCACCGCCACTTGATGCGGCGCGTTCAGTCGTCCTGTACCGACAGCTCCTTCAGTCACGCCTGCGGCGTTCAACGTCCCGGCCACTGTGCTGACCACTCCGTTGGCATCGACCTTCAGGATCGCACTCGCATTGTAGGCAGTGATGAAGAGATTGCTTCCGTCTCCGGTCACACTGATCGGTGACATGATCGTCGCCGTCGCTTGCTGATTGCTGCCACTGATCGTCGTATTGCCGCTCGCTCCGGTTCCCGCAAACGTCGACAACACACCTGCCGCGCTCAGCTTGCGCAGGGCGTTGTTGGGATAGTCGGCTACGAAGACGTTATTCTGCGAGTCGACATACACACCGTAGGGAGTGTTGATCTCGGCATCGGCAACGACGCTGCCTTGCCCGACGAGATCGAAATAGGCGTAGTCCAAGCCTTGCGGAATCGTCATCGTCAGCGTGTCGCTCAACGGTCCGCCCTGACAGTTTCCGTTGGTTGGATCGGTCAGGAAACACTTCGATATCTTCGCGCTTCCTACCGGCTGCACCGATAAGTTCACCGTCACGCCACCGGCTCCCGCTGCGAACGGGATCCGTACGTAATGCAGATGCCGTATTCCTGTCGCTGTTGTGATCCGCGCAAAGCTGTTGTCGATTCGCATCGGCGAAGCCGGAGCAGGCAGAACCACGATGACATCCGACGTGGTGCCGTTGAAAGTCGTATCGACAGCCGGAATGATGATTCGGCCGCTGCCGCTGGCTCCGGTTGGTGTGGCGGTTCCTGTCTTAGACGTCGTGTTGTTCAGAATCGTCAACGGCAGCAGCATGAACGGACCGGTGTCCGTCGTCGGCGTAAATTGGGTATCCGCCGCCATGCGTTCGCCCGACGATTGCTGCACCGTGTAGGTGAATGCCGATTGCGTCGTCTGACTGGTTCCCGACAACGAAATCGACCATTGCGACTGATTCACATTCACGCTCACGTCGACCGGCAGATAGCTCGGTCCGCCTGACGCGACTTCCGCGTGAACCGTCACACCGCGTCCGGGCCCGCCGTCTCCGGCGTATCCCTGCGTGCCGCTGCCGATGATCGTGTTGATCTTTCCGTCCAGCGTCACTTTGCGAATTCGCGAATTCGAGTAATCGTCGATGATCAGGTCGCCGGCCGGGTCCGTCCACATCGATAACGGATTGCTCAACTGCGCGACCACCGCATTGTCGCCATCTCCACTAAAGCCGCCCGATGTCGTGCCCGCTACCGTTTCGATCGGACGCGGCGTCACATCCAGCCGAACCCGCCGCACGCGGTCGTTGGATTGATCGGCCACGTACAGATAGTTGCCGCGCACA